>Ga0181534_10000475_pt1 | contig 28019 bp, 23 predicted proteins | sample PEATcosm2014_Bin_37_FD_119758 | JGI IMG/M metagenome (GOLD analysis project Ga0181534, IMG submission 119758) | Peatland microbial communities from MTU Mesocosm Facility, Houghton, MI, USA - PEATcosm2014_Bin17_10_metaG | ecosystem: Environmental > Terrestrial > Soil > Wetlands > Peat | place...
GATACCGCAGAGCCGGGCCCCCGGGCGCCGCCACATTCCGGTCTTGCCGCTCTCATAACGGAAGACCGGACGGGTCCATTTCAGCTCCGCGCAGGCATGCCGGGTCTGAAACGTGGCGCAACCCCACTGGCTGATGGAGGCGCGGCCGTTACTGCGGAGAAATTCAAGCCACGCGCGGCGGGCGGGCGTGACGATTGGACGGTTTGTAATCTGTCTATTCCTACAGTTAGGTTATATTAACGGTTTCGACAGTATTATACTATACCCCAATCACGTCAAGGGAAAATCATTGCCTAGTGCTTGCGCTCGCGTTATATGAACGACGCTACATGTTGATTCTTGTAAGGGAGCAAGAAGGCCATGCCATACACCCCAGCACAGAGACGTCTTCCATCATGAACGACAAGGAAAAAGCAGCTTACGTGGCGGCGTTCATTGATGGTGAAGGCCATGTAGGCTTGCATCTCATGAAGAGCCAGCAGGGCAAGCGCTACTTCAATCGTGTCATCTCATTCTCGAATACGGATAAGTCTCTTATAGATTTTATGACGACAATTTGTATCGATCTAGGTTTCAATCCTGTGGTTCGTTTTAAAGCTCAAGTTAAAGCACACCATCAACCGGCATGGGAGGTGACGCTTTGCGGAAAACGAGAAGAGTTTGAACGTTTTCAGCAGCTTATACAACTTCATAGCACTAGAAAACAAGAAAAACTACAGCAGATTGTTGATAGCTATCTGCCGAGTATATCCAGAATGACATTCTCGTGTGACGTCTGTGCGAAAACGGTCGCGAGAAAACCATCACAGGTCGGGACGAAGCGCTACTGTTCAGTAACGTGCAAAAACGAAGGCGCAAAAATCCATATCAGCAAGATTTGTCCTGTATGCGAACAGACATTCACAGGCGCGTCAAGCCGTATAAAAGATCAAAAATACTGCAGCCCATCTTGTCGCAGCAAAACATTCTCTGCGCGGATAGCCAAGTTAGCTAAGGCCGGCTCGGATGCTAGATGGAGTAAAAGCAATGCCTTACACTGACAAACAAAGAAGATTATTTCACGAGTTGGCAGAAAATCCAGACGCGGCACGGCGTCATGGTGTGTCGCGCAAGGAAGGTCAGCGTCTCGCCAACGAGGCAGATAAGCTGGCGCGCGAGGGCAAGGAGAAAAGGGAGAAAAAATCATCGGATTTAGGGAGTTTGCCGGTGATGCAGGCATCCGGTGCGCAAATCACACGCCAGATGGACCAAGTTCGCCAGCAAATCATCACAAATCCGCCAACCGGCACGATGAAAGGCAGTTTTGTTGATCTTTCTCGGGTTTTTGGTCGGAAATAAGGCCGAACGTGTCGGAATCTCAGGAAAATCCACTCGGCCGGACAAAAGAACGCACATCTTTGGCGATGCATTACGACGCTTTGATGTCCCGGCGCCGTTTTAAGCTGCCGCCGCACCTTTATCCGTTCACAAAAGGCATTGAAGACGACAGAATTCCGTTTTTATTGGCCATTGGACCGCCAGGGCTCGGGAAAGCGTTGCGTCACGGAACACCAATTTTGACTTCGACCGGCTGGAAAGCCATTGAAAACATTGTGGTAGATGATGAAGTAGTCCACCCATCCGGCTATTTCACTAAAGTAGTAGCTACGAGTCGTACACCGAGTATGCCGTTATGGCGTGTGCACTTCGGAGATGGCCGTACGCTTGACGCGCATGGTAATCACCTATGGCGTATTCATCATAAAAATATCGGCGTTCGCCGGGTTGAGCTATTTGCTGCGGAGGGTAAACGAGTTCGCGCTCGAATTCGCGAAACTGAAGTGGGTCAAGCGTGGAAGAACATGACCTCGGACGCATTGGCCGACCTTATGACACGACAACCTAGTTTGCGTTGTTTTGTTCCTCTTCCGGAGGCAGTAAACCTGCCGGATATCCCGCTTTGGCGGGGTCTAGGTCGGACAAATAAGCCAAAAGTACGGGGGCTGCTGACAAAATACAACCCGCAAACTCAAATGGCCCTCCCACCATATCTGCTTGGATGCATCCTTGGAGACGGGTATATAACAGATGACAGTACATCAACGGTGACCACAAGCGATGCGGAGATGGAACACCTTCTTCGTGCGGATGCTCGACTTGTCGGTCTGAACGTGACGCCTCGGGTTACAGTAAAAGAACACTGTCCAGTCTGGCGGGTTCTAGGCGCGGCTCCACGTATTCGTGCTTTAGGTCTGGCAAATGCACGCTCTCATACAAAATTTATCCCATCAGTGTATTTCAAGGGGTCTGTTGCTCAACGTCTAGCCCTTCTTCAAGGATTATTTGATACTGACGGTTATGTTAATGCTGGTGGTAGTCCTGATTTCACGACAACTAGCAGGACTCTGGCAGAAGGGGTTCAGCGGCTGATTTGGTCCCTCGGGGGTAAAGCAAAAATAACAGTTCACTGCAAAACTTTTGTGCACAAAGGCGAACGGCGTACGGGTAAGCCGGCCTATCGAGTAGCGGTTCAAGTTCGTGATCCATGGAACTTCTTCCGGCTAACACGGAAAAAAGAAAAAACCTGGAAATCACAATACGCAGACACATTCAAGCTACATATCGAACGCATTGAGCGTATAGATGCAGCAAAAAGCGCATGTATTCAGGTTGAAGCTGAAGACGGTATGTTTTTGGCGGGTGATTTTGTGCCTACGCATAATTCGACCCTTTTAGGCATCGCACTGCCCACTTGGTTCCTCGGCAACCAGCCTGACCTGACAATTCTGGGTGTTTCGGCGGGTGAAAGCCTGATCAAGAAGCAAATCAAGGCGTGCATGGAGATAATCCAGCATTCGCCGGAGTTCCATCAGCTTTATCCGGATGTAAAACCCGATATGCAATCGGGTTGGTCGGCTGAAAACGGTATAAATGTCACCGGGCATCTGCTGGGCGACCAGGATCCGAGCTATGTTTCGGCTGGTTTGGCCTCGAAAGCCCTTACCGGCGCCCATGCGCGCGTGCTGATCTGGGATGACTTGCACGACAAGATCAATTCCAACACGGTGGAAGGCCGTCAGGAGGTGGTCAAGACCACCTACGACACGCTTCTGGGCCGTGCCGACCCTCAAGGTTCCCGTTTTATCGCCATCGGCCGGCGCTGGGCCACGGATGACCTGTACGGTAAGCTGCAGGCGTCCGGGTTATGGGTGGTGATGCACCTGCCGGCGCTGCGCCGGGGTGAAAAACGCCTCTGGTGGGATGTTTACGTACCCAAGGATGTCGAGTGTGTCTTCTCTGAAACACTTGAAGAAGACAAAACCTATGTTGATCCGAACGGGCTGTTGCGCCGGTTCCGGGCCTATTATGGCGCGGATCCGACCGGAGAGGGTTTTTATTGGCCCAACAGCAAGCAGAAGCGCATGGAATATATGGCGGTCGCGCGGGAAAACCCCGGCGTCGTCGAAACCACATATAATGGCTATCCGGAGCGTGACGAAGGCCGGGTTTTCGAGGCCAGCGACTTTAAACCTTATGTGCCGCCGGAAGATTTGCATCTTGGTATAGCCGCACCGTCTGTGCTGCAGTGGGTGCGTGGCAGCCGCGGCTATATGATGCAAGCCTGGGATACGGCGCTCGGCAAGAAATACTCGGAATCCCGTACTGTGGCGCTTGCCGGGCTGCTGGTGCCGTGCCGCGACTGGCATTGCGGCGAGGATGTCGACACTCACGGGCCCTGCCCGCATCACTACGATGTCTATCTTACCGATAGATTTTATGAAAGTGTCGACTTCCGTAAATTGCTGAAGGTCTTTCGTGATCGCCATGAAAAATGGGGCGCTCGTAAAGAGGTGATCGAGGATAAAGCCTCTGGTACCGACCTGATGCAGCTGCTGAAGGGCGGCAATATCCCGATTGAGGGCCGGCAGGTGCGTGAAGGCAAGGTTGAGCGTGCCGTGAACGGTGTCGGTGGTGGCGGTGCATCGGTACAGGGTTGGGGTCGCATGGGGCGTATCCGTTACCCGTTGGATGCACCCTGGATAAAACCGTTTCTGGAAAATGTCCTGTCATTCACCGGCGATGAGACGCAGCGGTCGGACGATTTCGATACGCTGGTCCATCTTGTGTCCGCGGCGATTGAAGCGAGCCGGAAAGGTGGGCGTATTCTGCAGGGCGATAGTCCGAACCCGTGGAGCAACCAGGAAACAGTTTCGGATATCACCGATCCGCGCCGGTATATGATGGATGGGTTTACTACTCTTGCCTATCAGGAACAGGTGCGGGCCAGCCGGTTGGCGACTGCCGGGAGCACACCCTTCGACGGCATGTGCGGCAGTTGCGGCAGTTACGATTTCAAGGATGGTGAGCGTTGGTGCTCTCTGAACGATCACAAGACGGCAGCGATACATGGCTGTCGCGGCTGGCATCGGGCCGGTACACCGCCGCCCGGGCAGGACCAGCTTAAAACAAGACGGTGGGTGGTATAAACATGGAAAAGACAGTTACACCCTATGATCCTAATGCCATCGCGGCGGATCGCAAGACGCCGCAGGCGCGTGTGCCGCGTCCACCGGAAATGATGCGCGGTTTCGCTCAGGATGCGGATAGCTATCTGAAAGCCATTCACAAGGGTTTTCACGATATCGAGTATAGTCTGACGCTTGCCGCGAAAGCGTTGAACACGCCGCCGCAATCCTATTCCTACGCGCGCATTGCTTATATGCCGGATGTGTCGAATTCCGGCTTGCTCCAGTGGCCCGGCATCAACCCGGACTCGTTGCGCAAGATCGCACGGGACAATCTTTTGCCGATGCTGATCACGAATGCCCGTGTGTCCGATCTGGCGCGCTACTCGCAGCCGTCGACTGTGCCATGGCGTCCAGGCTGGCAGATTTCGATCATGGAATCCGGCCGGGCGCCGAGCACGCAAGAGCGGAAAGATATTCTTGAGGCACAGCGTTTCATTTACAACTGCAATGTGGAAACAAAATATGATCAGGCACGTGACCGTGACAAAAGCATGGTGGCGCCGTTCGAGCAGTTTCTACGCGCTGCGGCACGCGATCTCTACACCTTCGACAGTCTGGCAATCTGGACCGATATGGATAATTCGGACCGGGTCAAAGCCTTTTCGCTACTGCCCGCCGGTAATATCCGCATGGCCAACCCGCGACAAGGCTATAAGGGTAATATAGACCAGTTTGCGGCGTTGCTTGATGAAGCCGGCAATCCGATTACCGCCTTCACACGAGACGAATTGGTATGGCGGGTGATGAACCCGCGTACTGAACCCGAGGCTTACGGTTACGGCCTGTCGCCGCTGGAGCAGGGTGTGCGTGCGATCCAGGGTTTCCAATCCGCGGTCGACCTGAACTGCGATACCTTCACCAAGAGTGGTATACCGGAAGCCATTATAGCGCTGATGGGTGACTACTGGAACGACGATCAGATGGATCTGCTGTTGCGTGAATGGCAGAACATGAAGAATGGCGTATCCAAGTCCTGGGGCCTGCCGTTCCTGAGCATTCCCGAGGAAGGCGATATCAAGATCATCCCGCTGAACGACATCAAAGGCAATGACGTTCGCTATCGCGATCACATGAACATGATGTGCGGCATATTCTGCATGGTCTCGCAGTTCCCTGTGCGCCGGTTGGGATTGTTCGCATCCGGCCACAATCACGATAACATGCCGTTGCCGGATGAGTCCGTTGAAGAGCAGGGTGTTGACGATGCAGGTCTGCCGCCGCTTCTGTTTTTCGTAGCGGAGACCGTGAACCAATACCTGCTCTGGAGCCGGTGGCCCCATCTGAAATTCAGTTTCACCAACACGGATCCGAAGACGGATGCACGGGAGTATGAAGCGAAAAAGAATGCACGTACCTGGGGCGAAAGCCGGGCGGAAGTTGATCTACCGCCGCTGGCTAAGCTGTTCCCGCCGGAGATGAAGGAAGTTGCGGAACTTATGGAACTGTGCCCGGAAGATCCGAATAAGGCGTCGGTATTTCAGACTGTCGCGGTGACGTTTCTGAAAGCCAAGTTGGGGTTAGACAAGGGCGGAGATGATACAGCCAACGGTGAGTTGGGAAATGAGTCTGCGCCGGGACAGCGCATGACGTCGAAAAAGGATCCAGCGCAGTCACAGGCGCATGGTCACAGGGCTGGTGTACGGCGCAATAGTCCAAGCGAACGCAGGGAGAAGCAAGTCAGCTTTAATGTGAACGATATTGTTTCGGAAGCTGTAGACAATGCTGTTAAGTGAGGAAAAGCGTATCGACGCTTTCGTGCTGCAATTACCAAAAGATGATTTTGGTGTTGTTCTGGTGCGGTCTGATCACCAGCATATAGCTCCTGAATTTCTGGTCATGCTGGCCAATCAGGTCAATCTGTATAATCCACGGCTTATGACGGTAGGTATGTTTCCCGGTACTTCTATTGACATGATGTCGAACGATGAGGTTATGAATTTTGTCTCGCTTGCGACTGACCGGTTCAGCACTGAGCAATTAGCGAAACTCGGGCTGAAACGTATCACCAACTAAATCACATTATGTAACAAAACAGGAACTTCGTGTAATGGCATCATTGTCGGAACGCCCACCTTTTATTCTTGCTTTCCTTGCAGACAGCCAGGGATGCGGATGGCATCGTATTCAGGTGCCCATGGGTTCTTTACTGAATGTCGGTTTGGCAGAAGGCCGGATCGATATGCGTCCGTGGCCGGTGGAGCAGATTGTCGCGGCCAATCCGGACGTCATCGTCTGGCAGCGTCAAGTCGAAGAAGGAATGTTCGATCTTATGGCGTCTTACCGCAAGGCGCTTCCCAACGTCTTCATGATCTATGAGATCGATGATTTCTTCGCTGGCCTGCCGCCGAAGAGTTTCTGGAGCGGGTTCATTCCGTCGAATGTTGAAGAGCGCATCATGCGCGGCATTGCCTTGTGCGACGCCGTTACGACAACCACGGAACGGCTGGCGGCATGGCTGCGCGAGCGCGGCGCCAAGGATGTTCGTGTGGCGCCAAATGTCGTGCCGATGTCGCGCATGCGCCGCCGCGAGCAGCCGAAGCCGGGTACGAAGCTGCGGATCGGCTGGGCTGGATCGCTGTCACATGAAGGCGATATCGAATTGCTCGACAAGGCCATGGCAGACATCGGTGAAGCCGTGGAGTGGGTGTTCATGGGGATCCAACCTAAGAACCCGCCAGTGCGTGTTGAGTTCCATGAAGGTGTGCCAGTCAATACCTATATGGATGAAATGGAGAAGCTGAACCTGGATCTGCTTCTCGGGCCGCTGGAAGATAACGAGTTCAACCGGTGCAAGAGTAATTTGCGTTTGCTCGATGCCGGTGCATTGAATGTGCCGGTTATCGCCCAGCGCATTATCCCTTATACCGAAGGCGATCCGCCGGTGTTTGCTTATTGCGAGACGCCGGAAGACTGGTCGCGCGAGATTTCACGCTTCATCGCTGCGCCGCCGAAAGAGCGGCAGATGTCTGCCGATGCGCTGCAGCGCTGGGTATCACGCTACTTCACGGTCGAAGCCAATATGCATAAGCGGCTGGCGGCCTGGAGCCCGAACAGCACGGACGACAATCGTTTCCGCCCGCGCGCCACGCAGACGACGATTACGGATACCGTGATCGTCAGCGCCGAGAAGCGCGAGTTCCCAGGCATGCCGTCCGTGCTGCGTAAGGCACCTATTTATTCTACCCTGGAAGAAGGTGCCCGTGCCGCCATGGCCAAGGGCGCCAATCTGCTCTGGCTGCGGCCGGGTACGGATTTTGACGTCGATACATGGCGGGCCCTGACAGGGATTATGGCTGAGAATGGCGAGCCGGACGGCAAGACAGCGCCGGTCGCGGCGGCCATGCCGCTGTCACCGGATGGTCCGAACGCTTTTCCACGTCTTGCGGCTTTCACCCCGACACAGGCGCGCACCGGTATCGCCACAGCCAAGGCCCTGCGCGCGGTGGTGCCCGGCAAGCGGCTGAACGTCCTGCTGCTCGGCGGCCCCTGCGTCTTCATCGGCAAGCATGCTTTGGCGCATTTTGGTGTGCCGGATGTCATCGACAATGGCGATAACGAGGAAGTCGCGATCCTGGAATGGGGTTTCCGTGCCGCAACCAAGGGATGGCGGATTATGCAGGCGGCGGACGCTTATGCCTGGACCATGGCGGCGCCGATCCCTGCGACACAGGAACAGGTACAGCGCTTGCAGGCGCGTGGTTATGCGCCGCTATTGCAGGTCCAGACTGACAGTTTGAGCCCGGAAGAGCGTCGGGATATCGAGCTGCAGCTTCTACGCTTCGAATGGGAAGGCCCTCGTCCGGGTCTGGCCGGGTTCGCCGGCGACTATGCGGCGTGGTCTCTGTTGCGTGACAGCGCATTGCCGAGCCATGAGTTGCGATGCGATATCAAGGTGCAGACCTATGGTAAGCCGTTCCCAGACGCGGAATGGGTGGTGCCGGCCGGTGCTATATTGCGTCCTGGCGCGCTGGCGCGCTTCTCGGAAGTATGTGCCAAGGCTGGGCCGGAAGTCATGGTGGTTTATGCCGATCACGAGACCATGGGTCTCGATGGCAAACCGAATCCGTGGTTCAAGCCTGATTTCGATGCTACCCTGTATCTAGCTTATGATTATGTGACACCGGTCTGCGCGGTTCGGACAAGCCTGATACCCGGCGGCAAGACTGAGCTGGATCATGATCTGCTGCCTATCATCATTGTGCATGAACAGAACGGTTACGACAGCCGGAAAAATTTCATTCATATTCCTGAAATTCTTGGTGCGACCGTAGACGATGCTCCGGAATTGATGGCGGTCAAGACGATGATCCGCCATGATATCGTGCAGAAGGGGTTTGGGCAAACAGCCGAGGTAACAGTGAACCGCCGCGCGCCGGGCGCGCTTACCGTAACCCCACGGCTTGTCGAAGATGATTGGCGCCCCGTGGTTTCGGTGATTATCCCGACCAAGGGTGATGGCTGGCTATTGGAGCCTTGCCTGAATACACTGCTCGGCAACACTGCCTATCCAAAATTCGAAGTGCTGCTGGTAATGACCGGCGAAGGTGAACCGCAACTGGGCGCCGCGGTCGGGAATACCCGGCTACGTATAATCTATGACCGGGAAAAGCCGTTCAACTGGTCGGGCGTGAATAATCGGGCGGTCAAGGAAGCGGCAGGCGAAATCCTGTGTTTCATGAATGACGATACACGGGTTCCGTCAGTGGATTGGCTGGACAAACTGGTGGCACATGTCGTGAAACCCGGTATCGGCGCGGTAGGACCGAAGATGCTGTTCCCGCAAGGCATGGTTCAGCACATCGGCGTGATTGTGCATAAGGGTATCTGCGTGCATCTGCACAAAGGTATGCCGGTCAACCTGACCGGATATCGTGATATTGGCGTGCTGACACATGAGGCCAGTGCGGTTACCGGTGCCTGCATGCTTGTATCGCGCGAGCATTATGACGAGGTCGGCGGTTTCGACGAAAATCTGCGCCTGAATTACAACGATGTCGATTTTTGCATGCAACTGGGTAAAAAAGGCTATCGGCATATCGTCGATTGCTCGGTTGAACTACTGCATCTGGAAGGCTCGACCCGCTCGACCAGCGGTCCGACAAAAGAGTGGCTGGACCAGCTGCGTGATGACAATAATCTCGCGGCGAAGCGCTGGGCTGCGCCGGATCCGTACTGGAACCCCAATTTCGCACTTGGTGTGACGAATAACGGCATGAATATCGCCGGAGCGAATTGTGAGATCCTGGCATGGGATGAGACGACACCACCGGCTGACGCGGAACGTGTGCTCTATGTCAATCCGGTCAGTTCGGATCCCAATATCGTGGTGGAGCGCAAGCATAGTGCAATCATCATGACTGCGGAGCTGAGCAATCTTATCCTGACCCTGACAGCGCCCAAGGCTGAAAACGTCGGTATGTGGAACTTGCGTTTCCCGGTTCAGGTCGGTGAAGATCTGCGCAAACTCGGCATTAAGCGTATCGTGCTGCGGTCTCTGGTCGGGCCGAACGGCTCGACGCCACCGGTTGAAACTCTGCGAGCGCTTAGCCGGCTGGGCGTACCGGTAACGGCTCTTCCGTCTGAAGATCTTTTCCTAGCACCTTGGGATACAGGTGCGGATGAAGCAGCGCTTTATCCGGCGGTTGAACAGATCTTCGGGCTGGTTGATCTGGAAGCATGGCATAAAGCCTATGACCGTTTATTCAATGAAGCTGATTCTCGTTCCTCGGCGGAGGCTGCCGAATAATGTTCGCAACGGGTGCTCATACTGCTGTCGCTTATGACCGCGGCGTGATTACCGCAGCGGAAAGCCCGGATCCCGTGATCCGGGACATGGTGCTCACCTATCTGGAAACGGGGGCGACAAATCGGAACCTCCGGGCCCAGTTCGTGCAGGAGAAAATAGAGCCGGTAACAGGGCCAAAGAGCACGTGGGGCGCGGCGCACCGCTCCCACGAAACACGGCAGCCGTTTCTGGCGGCCGTGGCGCTTTTGCTCTCCGGCGCTGTGACGCCGGTTAAGACGGCTGTGCTTTTTGAGATGTTTCAGTCGCGGTTTCCTGATATGACCACATCGGATGATATCGCAGTGTTTAAGCGCCGGCTGCGGGACCAGAACCAGATTATGCATGCCAGCGGCGGCTATATTCTCGCCACACCTTACACTTCGGAGGGCGCCATATGAACGCGGTCTCGAAACGACGTAAAGAGGAATTCGCCTGTGACGCTCCGGTCAGCCGGGCCGTAAACCGTGAACTACTTACCTGCGCGCTAAACCATTACGCAGTTACGGACGATTGCATGTGCATGTTTTGTTCCGAATGGAAGCAACGCATAAGCGAGACTCAACGGACAGCTAAACTGACGGCCGGGCATAGTTTTGACTGCATGTGCCTGTATTGCCGGGTATCTCGCAAGATCCGAATCGGTTTCCTGGCCGCGCAGAATCGGCGTGATTTCCTGAGTGAGATGTCATTTCACGCCTTCTTTCGGTCTAATCGGCCGGATCTGGTCATGCGCTGGGCGCTTATAAAACTGGATGACCCGCGCATGACGTCGAATTGGTGCGCCATAGAGTTGCCCCGGCTGCCGATGCAATACTGGCTATCCCGGTGTGAGCGGTCATTAGCGCCGCAGGTTTATGGTGGGGTCTTCCGGCAAGAGGATTGGCTACGGGGCCGGACGCTTCCGATCTAACCATACTGATTTAAAATAGCGCAGTTTTCGAAAGACTTTATAGCGGGCCCAAACAACTGGCGCCGGTGGACGAGAGTTGGAAAGAAAAGACTATGGATTCACTAGACAAAGCAATCGTGGCAGAACTTCCCGTTCTGATCAAAGCTTTGCCGATGGGTACGGATGGACGCCGGCTGGTTGAAGTCGAAGCGAGCTGTGAGGATGTCGATTACGATGGTGATGTGATCCTGCAGTCGGCGTTGCTAGGCTCAGCAGAGCATTTCAAGGCGATTGGCACGCTCGACATCGATCATTTATCCGAGATCGGGCACCGCCTGAATCCACCTATCCAGGATCCCTCGTCTTATATTGTTGGACGGCCGGTGGATGTAAAAAAGCTACCCGGTAACCGCACATCCGTAGTCGGTGAGATCCGTAAATCCAGGGATGGAACAGTCAATCCAGCGGTAAACCGCTATGATGAGTTATGGCTATCGTTTCAGTCCGAGCCGCCGGTTCAGTGGTATTCATCCGTTTTCGGTTATCTTCGCAGTTTTGATGACTGCAGCACAGGTGCTTGCGGTATCAGCGGTGCAAAACGCTATCTCGTCAAAGAGTTCGAGTGGAAAAGTCTGGCTTTTACCCGGAGACCTAAAAATACAGGTCTGAAGGGTGAGGCCAGAATTATAAGCGCCAAATCGTTCATGGGTGATTATGCCCTGGAGAAAGGCATGACGGTTAGCGATGAGCCGGAGGTCTCGACCACCCGTTGCCGCGCCGCCGGCATTCTGATTCTGACCGGCGAGCCCGGCGCGCAGCGCATATTGATGCTAAAGCGCAGCAGCCAGGGGGATCATCCTGGTGAGTGGGCCTTTCCCGGCGGCAAGATCGAAGCAGGCGAAACGCCACAGCAGGCCGCGGTTCGTGAAACCCAGGAAGAGACGGGTTATCCTGTCATGGGCCCGCTTAACGATCTTACGCAAAGAATCGCAAACGGCGTTGATTTTACAACATATCTGTATCACTGCACAGAGATGTTCAAGCCTATACTCGACGATGAACATAGTGACTGGATGTGGGCATCGGTCGAAGATCCACCATGGCCGATGCACCCCGGCTGCGTCTCAACCCTTAACAAACTGAGGGAAATGATGGCCAAGAGCACAATAGTGAAAGACATGATTGGATCAGATCCCTTCGCCGGGGCCACATCGATGCAGGATCTGGCCGGGATGGGTAAATGTGCTGGATGTGGCGTTGACCAGTATCCGTCCCTGCTCGGCTACCGGCAGCATTTTCAGAAATGTCTGAGCCTGCCGCCGGGGCAGTCGGATATTTACTCATATGCTCTGATGCATCGCCACAATATGGATAAAAGCTTCGTTAGCGGTGCCGGCCGGGATGGAAATGTGAGTCCGGCAATTTAATGTCGTTTTCGATGTTGGAGATCAACCATGTCTTGTCATAGCAGTAGTCCCTGTGATTGCGACGCTTGTGCCAAGGCTCAAGTACCAGGAGGTAATATGTCGACCAAAACTGCTACCATCGCCGCGACGCCGGACGTCAAGGAAGTTGGTCTTTTGACCAAGTATCTGTCTCGTGCGTTCAGTGTGTTATCGCCTATTGAACGGCAGGAAATGCTGAGCGATGCGGCGATTTTATCCGCAGGTGCGCTCGGCAAAGCCGAAGACCTGATGGGCCGCCGCGCCGATGCCGGTGCCGCCACGGTCGAAGACCAGTGGGATGGCCCGCCGGACGATCATCTGCCGGTTCGCCACGTCGGCGGTCCCGGCACGAAGCATCCCGGTGGCGGTGAATTGGTCGGCAGTACGGAAGCAGCTTCCGGCCGCGGTGCCCAGGAAATGGAGCGCACTTATTCACGCCCGGCACAGCAGGGTGGTGTTCAGACCGCGACCGAGCGTCTTGGCCGTGATCTGATGAAAGCCATGAGCCTGATCCTTGAAGCCGTGAAGGCGCAAAATCAGCAGATCGCACTGCTGTCCGTCGCCAAGGCCGGGGAGGAGGAAGAGGAAGAAGAGGAGGAAGAGGGCGAGAAGGCTCTTCGCGCTCAGATTGCTTCCGCCAAATCGCCGGCCGTGAAGGCTGCGCTCACCAAAGCCCTACAGCTGATGAAGGGTGAGGATGGCGAGGAAGAAGAGGAAGAAGAGGAGGAGGAGGGTGAAAAAGCCCTTCGCGCTCAGATCGCCAAGGCCAAAACTCCTGTTGCGCGCAAGTCACTTCAGAAGGCGCTGAAGGCGCTGAAAGCTGCCCGTTTGGCGAAAGCCGAAGGTGGCGAAGAGGAGGAAGAAGAGGAGGAAGAGGCCGAAAAGGCACTTCGTGCTCAACTTGCCGGCGCCACCACTTCGGCTCAACGCAACACGATCCGCAAGGCCATCGCACTCCTGAAGGGTGAGGAAATCACCATGGAGGAGGAAGAGGAAGAAGAGGGCGAGGAGAAGGCTGTTCGTACGCTTCGCAATCGCGCTCGCGAGCATCTGGCCAAGGCTGAAAGCCTGTTGGCAAGCATGGTCGAAGCCAAGACCGCGCGCAAGGCCGTTACGGCAAGCCGTCTCGCCGCCGAAGCTCGTAGCGAGCTGGGCAAGGCCATGGACCTTACGGACATGGCTCTTGAGATGAACCCGAACAGCAAGATCAACACACCGATGCTGATCAAGGCGATTAAGCGCGCAGCTGAAAATCTGCCGACGGATCAGGCCATGAACCAGGACAAATGGCCGGTGTCGAAAGGCACTGAGACCGGCGGTGGCGCCGGCGGAAGCCAAGGCCAGGATCTGGCCAAAGCTGCTGCCGCGATCCAGGAAGCGGTCAGTGGGTTCGGCATGCTCCAGGCCAACATGAAGCAGGTCATGGAAGCTGCCGGGGGCGTGAGCAAGTCAGCCAACGGTCTGCCGCCGGTATTCGAGCTGGTCAAATCCAACCCGGAAGGTGAGACAAGCTCGCGTTTCGCCAAAATCGACGCCTTCATTGATAGTGGCGTCCTGTCTGAAACGGACGGTGACCGTGCCCGTGATGCGCTGATGCGTATGAAGGCTGCGGCGGAAGGCAAGCTCGACTCCACCATTGCGATGTCGGCGTTGGAAAAGACGGTAAACCGTCTGCCCAGCATCGTGCAGCGCGACGTCTTTGGCCAAGCGGCCTAATCGCGAAGGGATAAGGAAAACACCCATGACGCATATTTTTACCCCTACCGATTCGGCCCGTAGCGCCAAAGTCGATATTGGCCCTACCAAGATCCGGCCGGATGGTGCGTTCCACGATCAGAACGTATATCACGAGAACGCGCACGCACGCCGGCACCAGAATGCCAAGGCGCTGTCGCAGATCGAGGAAGCACTGCCGCGCACCGGCGAGCTGGCTCAGTTCCGCAATTTCGTGCTTGGCATGTGCGCCGGCGAAGGCCGCAGCCAGGATTTCGAAAAAGCGGCTGGCATGCTTGATGAACGCATGGCCGTGCCGAACGCGATTGCCAAGAAGTTCCGCGAAAATCCACGGCATTATCAGACCGTGGCACCGGGCATCGGCAAGCCGCGTGAACTGCCGACCGGGCGCGAGTTGTATAAGAGCAACGAGTTGTCCAAAGCGGTTCTGGACGTCGGCACGCAGACCAACTTCACGTCAATCACCGGCGGTCAGTCGCTTGGTTACGTGTCGCTCGATACCCGCATGGCTCGCGGCACGGTGCGTCCGGACAGCTTCTCGCTGTATCAGGCACTCTCAAAATCGGCGGCCTATCAGGTCGTCGACTACTGGTCATATGTCGATGATCCGGGCGGACCGATCCCCGGTGCGGCGTATGCCTCCTATACCTCTGTGCAGAGCGGTTCCGCCACGACCAATGCCGGTGTTTACGATCTGCAGAGCATCGATCTCCGTCTCGCCCTGAACGGCCGTGCCGTTACCATGGCGTTGATGGCACAGAACAACTTCGTCGACGTCGTCGAGAACGAAAACGCCAATGCGGCGCTGTCGGTTCTGGAGTCCGTGAACTGGGCCAGCTATTACGGTAATTCGACGCTTTATCCGTCGCAGCAGACCGGCCTGTTCCAGTCCACCCCGACGTCGAACCTGTTCGACTTCGGTGCCTTCTATGTCGCCAATGCGGCATTGAACGGCTGGAGCCAAGCCCAGACCCTCTACAATATGATCTATGAAGTTGCTGCGCAGGTTACCTCATGGGGCAAGTATGGTCGCACAACCCACGCCTTCATGACACCGGTTACCGCGGCATCGATCCAAGGTCTGGTCACCACGGTTCTGAACAATGTCGTGAATAACCTGACACCCGAGCAGACCCGTATGCCGGGCATCGTCGTCGACGGTGACCTGCAGGGTATGCGGACACGCATGGGCCTGATCCAGTTTGTTCTGGATCTCTTCATCTCCGCCCGTGATACCACCGCGCAGTCGCTGACCAAGGCCGACGGCACCACCTATGCCACAACCACCAACCCGACTCCGGCAACGGGTGTTGTGGTGGCGGTCTCGGGCGCGGCGGCAACCGGTTCCAACTGGGGTGCGATGAGCAACCAGTTCCTGGCTTCCGGCGCAACCTGGGCATCAGCCCGCTATGCTTATGCTGTGGCGAGCACCGACGCGCAGTCCAACGAGTCGAACCTGACGTGGTCGACCGTGGTTTCCGGCATCACCGCGACGGGCGCCTATGTGCTCACCATCGCGCCACCAGCGGACACCACTGCGGTCAATTTCCGTGTCTACCGCACCGGCAATGGCGGCTTTGGCGGTACCGCCAACTCACCGACTGCCGTACGTTATATCGGCACGGTTGCCGCGAGCGGATCGAGCAACGTCACCTATGCCGACTTGAACACCTACTACCCGGGTGGCGAGAAGCTGTTCCTCCTGGATCTGCGCGAAGAGGATTTCGCGGTCGATTACCGCTTCCTCCTACCGCTGACCCGCGTTGAACTCTTCGCCCAGAACGCCTTCATGCCTTGGCTGGTCGCAACCATCGGTGCGGTGCGTAACCGTATTCCGAAGTTCAACGCAGTCATTTACAACTATATCCCAGACTCACCCGTCTGGAATCCGTTCACCCCGAACCAGTAATACTGGTCGAACTGAGCAAAGAAGCCCCCAGGACACGTCCTGGGGGTTTTTGTTTGGGGTATTCACTCTGGCCTTTTTCCTAACGCTAGTGCTAGGATCGAGCTGTCATGCAGATAACCGCACGCATCAAAAGAGCATCCGCCATATGGCGGCTATGGCAAGGGAATCGGCGCACCGGCGGCATGGTCGCAGGGGTGCAGTTTACCTCGGCACCCGGCGACAATTACATAGCTGAGAATCTGGCCCCGGCACAGGCGAAAGCCCTGGAAAACCATAGCGACGTGGTCCTGGAGATGTTCACTACTCCTCATCCGGCACCCGTCAGCAACACGATTTTGGCGGAGCCGCTGCCATCGCCGGTCAGCAACACAATAGTCTTCGATCTCCCCGAACCGGTCTCTCTTGGCGATATAACACCGGAGCCGGATATCGCGCCTCCACCCGCGCGCCACCGGCATCAACAGTCTCGCCGTAAAGGTTAAGCCGCATGTCCGGATCGGTCGCATCAAAAGCCTTGTGGAGTTGGAGCACGCCGGTTTCCGGCCAGTCACAAGTCGTCCTTGGCTATCCGACCACCGGCGGCCCCACCAAAAGCGGCATCATGCCGTCAGATCTTCGTCAATATGTCCAGGTGCCCATCCAAAGCTATGGCAACCCGCCGACGCCGGTACCGGACGCAAACATCCTGCAATGGATCCGTTTTGCCGAAGACGAAGTCGAGAAAGAAACAAACATCCGGCTGTGCCAGACATGGATCGCAGCACCCCCGGCAACATCGAAAGCCGAAGCGCAGGCGATAGGTGTTACCACCCAGTTCAATTATCAGCAGCTTGGTGTCGATTACGATCTCTACGAGCCCGGCTATGATTTCTTCTTCAAGCGCGCGCAGGATGAAGGCTGGATTTTCCAGAAGCTGCGCTGGCGGCCGGTGCAGAGTGTCGAGTTTGTCGACCCGACCGGCATATCTAATGCCCAGGTGCCGGGCACCAAGAACATGGCCTTCATCTATCCGCTGCTGAACGAATATTTCCGCATGCCGCAAAGCTGGATCGTGGAAGATCGGGCCCGCGGCTATGTTCGCTTTGTGCCGTCGACCAACGTGCAGATGTTGCCGCTGTTTGCCATGCAGCTGGCCTTCATGGGCTTCGCTGAATCAGTGCCGGCCGGGCTGTGGTTTCAATATACCGCCGGGTTGACACCGAACGATTATAATTCGGAATGGTCCTTCATGCGTGAGTTGGTACTGGCTAAGGCGGCCGCAATCACACTTGGCAACATCCAGCTCGGTGTGAACTTCGGCGCCATGGAGACGACAACTCAGGTCGATGGTTTGCTGTACCGGACCAAGTGGAACGCCAAGGGCGCTTTTGCAGGACAGATAGATTTTTACGAGAAACGCGCTAAAGACCTGATGGGCACTGCGAAGAAAAAGGTTCGCGGGCCTGTGGTTGGATTTGTGTGATGTCCGATACTCCTTTTGTCCCGGCCATAACCCCTTGGCTGCTCCCGGCGGAGCCGTTCAATAATCTGATTGCGAGCATGGGGCAGCGTGTGTCCTGGATGAAGGCTCACACTTGTCCCTGCACCTACGCCGGAGGTGGTCCGCAAGGGCGCCTGCCCATGGTTGGAGGTGCTGATCCCGGCTGCCTGCAGTGCTTTGGTGTCGGCACGTATTGGGATGCGCCAAGCGAACCGTTTCCTGCTCTCGCAACATTCACCCAGATGACTCCGACACCGAATGAGCCCGGTGTTTTCATGGAAGAAAAGATGGGTCAGATCCAGTCCGCGGATCCGGCCTTGACAATTCCCTATATAAATCCAGCCAATCCGAACGTACCGAATGAAGCATGGCAGTATGCTGGCACCAGCGATATCATCGTGCTGCCGGACAGCCTGACGCGCTATAACGCTGTGCTGCAGGTCGGAGGGCTCATCAATCTACCTTACCAGCAGAATATGGTGATTGCACCTTCCGGTGCTGTGACGACATATAATACCACCACGCAGCAAATAAGTTTCCCTTCATACACAACATCAGGGACGGCCGTCATTGTGTCATCACTACCGGATGGCACCAACTATATGGTCGAGTTTCAGGCAGCACCGCTCTATGTGATTTTCCGCAAGGCGGGCGGCCTGCCGCATGTGCGCGCTTTCGGCGCCGGGCAGGTCAATCTGCCGCGGAAGTATCATTTAGGTACACTGGACCTCTGGCTGCGAGAGCGGCTTGGCTCGTCCACAGTCACGACATACAGCCAGTACGCCAATGGGGCTATTTTGCCCTTTATCATGCAACAGGGTCAAATGATCCAGACGTAAAGATTGATATGACATCTATCATAAACATGCTCGGGACCGGCGACTACGAAGTGCAGACTGATCTGCCGGCCTGGGCGATCAATCAGATCTCACTAGAGATATTTCGTATGTGGGTCAGTTTTGCCGAAGGTGGAGAGCCGCTGGGCGGCCGTAAAATCGCGTATCCGACCGGACGCTATGCCTCATCGATCCGCAGCCAAACCATGGGTGTTGCTACAGTCGCCATCATGGCGGATGAAAATATAGCGCCCGAAGCGGCCTGGATCGAGTCGGGCCATAAGCCTTACGACATGAAGAAGGCGCTCATGCGCGGGCGGGGCTATCCGATGCACCGGCCGCCGGGAGAAGGAAATTTCGGTACCCGGCGGCTGGGCTATACTGGCCCCATCTCCCGGCGCAGAACGATGTGGGCGGCAGCGCGTAGTTCGGAATTCAGCGGCTTCGCTTCGATTGGGCCGAACTCACCGGCCGATTCCTGGATCATCCCGGAAATGCCGGCGTACAGCCCGGCGCTGAACCTCGCTATCGCCGCGGCGAATATAGCCGATGGGATGCAGACGTAATGGCGGGCCCAGCTGTAAACTATTCTGTGGTGCCGGTCGGCGGCGTCATCAATCTGGAGATGCCGGGGTGGTTGCCCCCAGCGTCCGGCCAAGGTGTGGTTACGATCTCTCGGGCGGTATCAGGTGCTGGAGGGCTTTCGGCTTTCACGACGCTCTATACAGGTGCCGCGACCGGCGCTTTTCTTTGGGTTGACGCTGGAGATCTTCTCCCCGCACCGCTTTTCCCAGGCTCAGGCTACGTATATCAAGTCACTGATAATTCGGGAACAAATCAGGTCGGTCCGATCTATCCTGCACCGACCTATTTTAATTCACCCGATAGACTTACACAGCTATTTATCCGGTTGCTGCAGGCCGGCGTCAATAATCTGTCGCTGCCGTCAGGGATCGGTGCTACCCAGGTTTTGGCGCAGATGCCCCAGGGTGGTTTTCAGGCGCTCCCGTACATTCTCGTGAATCTTGACTTAATACAGCAATATCAGACGGGTATAGGTCAGGATGTTGAGAACCCGGATAACACCGGCGATTGGATGATTGTGGTGAACAGCAAGCGGGTCTGGCGTGTATCGGTGATGTCGCGCAACGCCAATGAGCGCGATTTCTATCGGGATAGCCTATTGGGTATGTTCCAGGTGCTGCTCGCCACTGTATTTCTGCCGATGGGTATCGAGGTGCACCATGACTTCCAGGCGGCCAGCGGTACCGATGCCCGCGAATGGGAGGGCAAAAATCCAGGGTTTTACTATGCGGAGATGATCTTCACGATTTCCGGCACCTTCCCGGTCAACATACTGGAGACACCACGCTATATCGAGGCAATCACTGTCACTGCTACCATGCCGGATCTGGTCACGGAAGAGATAGAGATACCACCGACCATATGACAGCAACCCGCTAGGCGTGTTCGATATAGGGGCTGCCTGCGCCATCTGGTAACTTGGAGCTTCAATGAAGCCCCAGCGCGGATAGGCATTATGAGTGATAGCACAGAAACTCCTACCCCGGCCCCTGACGTGGTTCCGGCTCCAGGCCCCACGCCGCTCCCTCCTGCGCATGTGAACCAGGATTTTCCGGTTCCGGTGCATATCTTTGTGAAGTCTCTCGTCGGCACTGATCGCGAAGTATATTCGAAGCTTTTGCTGATCAATCACAAGCGTAAGAGCCACACGCCTGAATACTGGCACTCGTTGATCGATGGACACAGCAATGAGCCGGCCTACAAGGCGAACCCGCCGGTACGGCGCTAACGGATACGGTGGAGGAATAGCTCATGCCGCAAGTCGGAACCACATTTAACGGTCAGTACATTTCGCTGCCGGGCGCTTATTACGCTGACAACGTGCAAGCGACGCTGTCGAACACTTTCCCGACCCCGCCGCTTCTGATGATCGGCTACACCTACGGCCTAAAGCCGCAGACCCCGACCTATTTCACGACAGCGCAAAACGCGATCAATGCTGTACGCGGTGGTCCGCTCGGAGCGTTTATCCCATTCGTAGCGAACCCGTCACCTTCGTTGAACGGCACGCAGAATATTACAATCATCGATGCGTCATCGAACACGCAAGCGGCCTACGCTCTGCAATCATCCGGCGCCACGACATTCGCCACGCTGACGACAGTCGGCTACGGGCCGCCGTCGAATCTGATGCAGGTTACGGTGGCTTCGGGTACGTTGGCTGGGTTGAAGCTGACACTCACCGATAACTCTCAAGTGCCGCCGGTTTCGGTTACGGGCGACAATCTCAGCTACCCCTTCACCCTTGCGTATAATGGCACTGCGACCGGTTCACTGTCTTACACAGCGGTGAGCGGTGCATCGAGCGGCACTTTCACACTCACCAGTCCGAATGCCGGCGAGACTTTTGTTTTCCCGCTCGCGGCATCGCAGGTTGCATCGATTACACAGCTGGTGGAAGCCATTAACGGTACCGGGTTCTGGCTGGCAGATCTTTTGTCCGCGACGAACGGCCAGTTGCCTTCTTATCAGATCACCGGCGGCAGCGGCACGCTTGCCGCGGTCTCGGGTGGTGTGGCTCAGTTCAAGAATATTCCGGCGTTCAAGAATGATATTCCGTTTTGGGTAAACCAGTTTGCCTCGACCTACTGCACAGCAGTGACCGGCGCGCTGGGTGACGTCATATCAGCACAGCCAATCACCATTCCGCCGACTTATTTCAGCGGCGCCACCGGCGTGCCGCCGACCACAAGCGGCTATGCGTCGGCTCTGAACGTGGCTCTGAACGTGGATGCCTGGGCTGTATTCTGCGATACCAACACCACCGCTGTCATGGCGCTTCTCGCCTCACATTGCGAGACCGCGAGCAGCATACTGTACGGTGCACCTCGGCGCGGCTTTACGGGGTCCAGCATAGGCGATTCCGTCTCGACGACGATCACAAATGCTACCAGCCTGAATGCCATTCAGATGGTCTACGCTTATCCCGGCATCGTCGTTACCAGCACCACGACGGGTTTGCCGACGACTTATGGCGGCCTATATGCCGCCGCGGCTGCGGCCGGCATCGTCTGCGGTAATCCGATTGCCACGGCGCTAACCAATAAGCCATTGAACGGCACTGGGCTTGAAGTGACGCTGACATCGTCTCAGCAAACCGAGCTGCAGAATGCCGGTGTCATGGTTATTATTCCAGCGACAGGGACCAAACTGCCAACGATTTTGAGTGATATGACCTGCTGGCAGTCTGACAGCAACATATCGAATACATCATCGCAGCAGGTCGGTAACCGTTTCTGGCTGGCTTATACGATGCTGAACGCGATGCAGCCTTATGTCGGCAGCATTGCTTCGAACGTATCGGAATCGGTCATTTTGCGCGCGGCGATCCGTGCTCTGAATGCCTTGATATATACAGGCGGCACATCCAATGGCGTGCTGAATTCCTGGAACGCGAACAGCCTGCAGCTCGTTTACACGGGTACAAATCAGCTGGCCGCGATCACATTCGAAGCAACGCTTGTCGGCCAGAACCGGTACATCACGATCTATGTGCCGATCCAGCCGTTGAACATCACCGTAACAGCCAGCACCGCAGGTTAAGAAGAGGAAGTAGATCATGCCCGGCTTTAACGCGCAGCAAGCAACACCACAGGTCCAGACTGGTAATCAGGTCGCCGTGCTCGTCGGTGATACCGTTCTCATGTTCGCGCAGAGTGTGGGTTTGGTGCTGCCACTGGGTGCCGAGCAGCTGTACGGTATTGGCACAGCGAAGCCGCAGGAAATTCCACAGCTTCGTATGTCGCCGTCCGTCACGCTGTCCAACTTCAAGCTTACAGCGGCGGGGCTCGCGGCCCTGCAAGGCAGCCAGAATCTGGCCTTCATCCTTGTGGATAATCAGTTCGACATCAGCGTCTATGACGGCATCACCAAGACGACGATGACGTCCTATGTCGGCAGTAAGGCTCAAAACTACTCCCAGAATATTCCGACCAATGCCGTTATCCAGGAAAGCATCACCTTCCTTTCGCTCGATGTGCTCAACAGCGCGGGTCAATCGATCATGGATAGCGCGACCAACGCCATCGAGGTTCTGTCCAATCTTGCCACCGGCGCCGTGACGCTTGGCTTGAACACATAAACGTGACATATTAGCAGTACCGTTATCAATGAGGGGGCCGCTAAATGTCGGATGTGCTGGACGAAACGCTTGAGGTAATTGTCCGCAAGCAGAAATATATCTTCAAAATCCCATCGATTACCTTCGATATTGAGGTGGGGTATCGCGCGACTGAGATCCGCCAGCGGATCGCACCCCAATTCATGGGCAGCCTTTTCGGTCTGGATAACGCGGCTGCACAGCTAGCCCGTATTTTTGCGATTATGGAACTGTATTTGCTGCGCGCCGACGTGCCGTGGCCTTTCTCGCCCGGACCGAACGGTAAGCCTGTCGTCGACAGCGCCAAGTTCCCGCGTGACAAAACCAACACGGTTTATGATATCGGGCAGGCATTCGAGGCCGCCTATGGCCGATTTCGTGACGACGGGACTGGAGACAACCAGTCCAATGGCGATCAAGCTGTGGCAGGTGTCGAAGATCCAGGGGCACCGTAACCCCTGGGGCAAGCCTCTGACCGAACTGAATGCGGCGCAGCTCGACTTCATCCTGGAGATGGAAGCGCAGGATAACCCACGCAAGGTGGTCTTCTATCGTGACGGCAAAGCCTCGGATGGCTCCCATAAGGTAATCGAAGATGCGGCGTGGCATGACGTGCTCGTGGACCCGGTCAAAGCCGGTCACGGACCGTCCAAGGCCGCGGCCACCACGGCAGCGCACGCCGCGGCATGGCGTGCCCGACAGCAGATCAATTCACCGTCATCTGCTACACCAGGGTTGAAACCAGGATTCACCCGAGGGGGCAAGCCGATAAATGGTGTCTAAAGTCACCCTGACTGGTGCCGGCGGCGCCAAATATACAGCAAGCACAGCCCGGCTAGGTCGGAATGGTCTTGGCCAGCTGGATCCGGCCATGCTCAATCCGACCATGCGGCTGACCCCGGAAACACTTGCCGGCGGCCCGACGCTCACGCCGGAATCCTTGGCGCATGGCGGACGGCCGCCACTGACCGCTGCATCCTTTGCCAATGAGTTTATGCAGCCGGTTGGTTCACCCCCGGCGAACTCACCTCTGGGCATGCTGCTCGGCGGGCTGAAGAACATATCCGAAGGCGTTAACCGGACGGATATGGATGTAAAGCGCCTGACCCCAGCATCTTTCGGCGGAGGGGGTGGCGCACCGCTGACCGCCGCGGCGCTGGCGGGTGTGAGTGGGCCCGGGCTGACGCTCTATCCTAATGCTGGCGTAAGCCCGCAGCGCCTGACCCCAGGCACGCTGGCGGGTGGAGGAGGAGGAGGAGGCGGCGGAGGTGGAGGTGGTGGAGGCTTTGGTGGCGGTTTTGCCGGGGGCTTCTTCGGTCGAGCTTTAGGTTCGGTTGGTTTTGGTGCAACGGGGCGGTTGCTGGCCGGTGGTGGCCTCACCGGCGACATGGCCTTCGACATAATCAAGGAACTCGCTTTAGCACCTCAATCAACCGTGGCCATGGCAGCCGGCGTCATGGGCATGGCGCAGCCATATATCGATCAGGTACGGCTTACCGCGGGCATGTCGCGCGCCGGCGGATACGCCTTTGGGGATCAGAGCAACCCGAATAGCCTCATGGCGCAGTTCCTAGCGCCGGGCGGCAATCCGACTGCGGTCATGTCGCAATATGGTTTGACGCAACAGCAAGGAGCAAGCTGGCTACAGAATTATGGTATTTTGCAAGGAAGCACGGCAGGTGAAGGAAATCTTCTCAGCTCGATGGCCGGCGCCGCGTACCTGCCCGGGTTCGGTATGTCATCACCCGATCAGGTGGCTCAATTCTTCGCGGACATGGCCGGGGCGGGAGCTATAAACACAACACCGCAAGGAGTATCAGCCAGCGGCACCCAGCTTTCTGATGTTCTGACCAAAGCCATTGCGGCGGGTATGAACAGTGCTGATGTGCTGCAATCAATCGACAGCGGTGTTCAGTCCATGGCGACACTGGGCGCCGGGTCTTCAGCGGTCGGTTTCGGTAGATTCTTGACCCAGTTCGGCGGATTGCCGGGCGGTGCCAGTGGTGCGGCCGGTCTTGCCGCGGCGCAAGGATTAGGAGGAGCGCTCGGTACGATAGGGTCAAATCCGGCGCGCACATATGGGGCTGCGCTATTCGCAACCAAATACAGCACAGCGGCAAGTCTGCAAGCCGAAGTAAACAGCACGACAGGCGATAACGGCGCTTTATGGGCTAAGCTGAACAGCACGCAAGCTGGCAGAGACGCGCTGAATAATTATTATACTCTGGCACAGAGTGGTAATGTGCTCGGCGCATCGCAGCTGTTATCACAGATCTTCAGTGGTGCTGGTGCGCAAGGTATGCAGACAGCCATACTCACGGGTGGCGGTGCTCTGACAGCTATGGTGCCAGCCCCTTATCAGACGCTTGTCGGCGGGAGCCTCACAAACACAGGGGCAATACCTTACGAAGCGATGACAATACCTAACAGCGGTCAAGGCCCAGGCACTGGTGCTAATCCGCTGAGCAGCATAAATCCAGGATATGATTCCAAAATAGGCGTGGCTGGCTATACGAAAGCACTCCAGGGAATGAACATTCCTGGTACGAATTTAAAATTGTCGCCGGGACAGATCGCGAATTTGATAAACGCCGGTCGGGCGTCCAAGACAAATCCTTTAATTCTTGCTGCGCAATACTGGAAAGAATCAACCTGGGGCACCCTTGGTGATAAGACCAATGTGATGCATATGACCGGCGGCGCGCTTGCGCAGATCGGCGCGGGAAGACCCGGATCTCAGCTCCAATCTATGACCGATGCAGGTCTGTATGATCAGTATCTGTTGAAACAGTCAGGTGGTAATCTGACAGCAGCACTGGATGCTTACGGCCCAGGTGGCAGCTATATCACCAAAACAGAAAGCGGTTCTAGCGCCACCATTCTCAGTCTGCTGACTGGCGGCGGTCAAGGCATTCCCGCTAATATGCAGGGAGATATAGCGCTGAGCAATGCGCAACAGATGGCGTCGTCAGCGTTGAGTTTTAGTGAAGTGGGGCCGCTTCTGGTAATAGCGTCTACGGCACTTAAGGCTGTCAGCGTAAATGCTTCAAATGCCGCAAATGCGCTCGATCAAATGGGTGCGACACTCAAGGCGAGCGGCTACCGGGGAGCCGGTGGCAAATGAGTTTAGTTGCCGACAGCGGCCATGCCGGTGATAAGACCCATCTGCGAGCATGTCACGTAGGTTAGCATGATTATGAAGACCGTTCCGACTATGAGGACCAGCGCCATGATATGCAGGCTGACCCAGCCGTCCACAGTCTTAGGCTTACCCTGGAACCGGCACAGGCCGTCCACGATGAAATAAACTACGATGGCTAAAAGGGCGATTACGAGGAACATGTCGCAGCTATAGTCTAAGTCGAGTAGTAACGCAAGCGTTAATTTATTACAGGTCAAAACATGTCAGAAAATGTAGCCACCGTTGGATGTGCGATAGACATTTACCCGTTCGAGGGTGAAAACTATACACTCACGGACGCTCAGGTTACAGCCTGCAGCGTGCAAGCCGGGATCGATAGTGGTGCGCCGGGTACATTCAATATGACACTGGCTCCCGGCGGCCCGGCCGGCGTCGACGACCCGAATACGTGGGCTATGGTGATCACGCCGATGTCTCTGGTGGTGATCGCCATGCAGCGTGGCTCGCGGGCGCAGGTGGTCATGGTGGGGGTTGTTCAGACTCCGGCCGAGATCCTACAATGGGGTGATACGGTTGTTCGGCAACAAAGTATTCAGGGGTACGATTTTACGGCCTTTTTCACTCAGTTCAACTGGGCGACATTTTCCACGGTCGGTGCTACCGCGGAGACTTTAATCGGACAGGCTCTGGGAACGAATAGTGGTGGAGCAATCGCACAGCAGCTTTCACCAGCGTTGATCGGTATTCAGGGCTCACAAGGCGCCACACCATCCACGATAGCGCAAGCGTGGTTCAATTTGATGATGGGCCCCGGCAGCATTATGGGGCAAACTGTGGTGCCTTATAAGAGCACACAATATAACGTGCATAATCTATTCGCCACGCGCTGGGAGAATTATCTGACGGAGCAGGGACTGACTGTGCCGATGGGTGATTTCCTTGCCACGGTCGACGGCACCTGGATGTCCAAATTCAAGGATCTCTTGCCTGATCCCTGGTACGAGTTCTTCATTATCACAGCACCGCAGAATGCTTATAGTTTTCCTGGTATGCCGGCGGTTTCAGGCAGTGCCTCGGCCACCAGTTCTACTGGTGTCGCCAGTGCCGGATCTCTTCAATTCGCTTCTTCCGGTATGCCTTACGCCACGCCGGCGATGCCAACTATTGTCAGCCGCGTTAAGCCGCTGCCGGCTCTGACATTGACTGTAAGCAACCCCCAAGATTCCGGCACTTTCGGAAATCTGGATATGGCGCGCTGGAACGCTCTCCCCTTATTTCAGCCGGATAGCGGTGTCATTCTCAGCCAGCAGACGTTTCCGATAGATGAAGCGCAGAACGTCTATTTCGTGAGCCCGAAATGGATTTACGCCAACATGATGGGAACGGGTACGGATATCGTACCAACCACGTTCCTGTTCATCATGGGAGCAGACCCAGCGTCCATACACCGTTACGGTTATAGGCCCATGTTCATGTCTACGCCGTGGTTGTACGATCCTGTCTATGCGGGAACGAATCTGGAACCGCAGAACATGGCTCAGCTGATGGCAACATTGCTGGCCCGGCTTATGAGCTATTTTCATCCGACCGCACTCATGGCGAAAGCTGTCGTCGTGTTGCCGCTGCGTCCCGATATCATGCCGGGCTGCCGGTTTACATATCAGCCGAGCAAATCGGACGTGTATTGGGATTACTATATAGATAATGTGCAGCATAACTATAATTTTGGCGGTGACAGTGTGTCGACGACGACGCTGACATTAAGCCGTGGGCTGCCGTCGATAATATATCAATCAGGTGCGGCGTCTGGAAGTTTTCTCAACGCCATTCACATGGGCGATGCGATGCGTCAGGGTGGTGAATATACGATAGGAGTGCCGAGCGGATTAGGCCCGACACTCCAAACCGTGGTGCCCCTGAACAGCGCCAATCTATCATCCTTCCTGGGCGGGATTGCAAGTATTTACGTTTCCGCTCAGGCGAAATAATCTACGGGAGAATAATGTTGCTACCCGTGGCGTTTGATATGCCACCTTGTATATTACCCAAGATGATATCCTTCTGGCCGCCCGCAAAGAGCGCGAGACTGTTGGCGGCGGGACTGTTCA
>Ga0181534_10000479_pt1 | contig 27805 bp, 30 predicted proteins | sample PEATcosm2014_Bin_37_FD_119758 | JGI IMG/M metagenome (GOLD analysis project Ga0181534, IMG submission 119758) | Peatland microbial communities from MTU Mesocosm Facility, Houghton, MI, USA - PEATcosm2014_Bin17_10_metaG | ecosystem: Environmental > Terrestrial > Soil > Wetlands > Peat | place...
AGCTGGGGCTTGGCGCGGCCTACTTTGGCAATGGAAGTTATGGGAAAGCGCTTCCGGTTTTTGCCGAACTGCTGGAGTCCTATCCAGATAACAGTTTGTACGCGGAGATGCTGGGTCAATCCTGCACGGCTGTGATGCAGGAAACACAGCAGCGTTGCGCTCTTCTGCTGCACTACGCGGATGCTCATCCAAACGATGCCAAGGCCGCAACCTATGCAGCCGCAACGCTGATCTCAGGGGTCGAGACACCGGAGCAGACTCAACGAGCGCGCAAGCTGCTTGAGCATGCAATCGCAATCGATCCCAAACTCGGCGAAGCCCGCTATCAGCTTGGACTGCTGAAGCAGAATGAGTCTGATTGGACCGGCAGCATCTCTGATCTTGAAGCCGCGGTGGCGCTGAAGCCAACCTACGCGAAGGCGCATTACAGGCTAGCGCTGGCTTATTGGCGCTCTGGCCGCAAGCAGGATGGCGAGGCGGAGATAGAACTCGAAAAGAAATATGCGAAGCAGGATGCGGAAGATCTGGATCAACAGATGCGCCAGATCACCCGCTTCCTAGTCGATGTGCATAGTCCAAAGTGAGGGTAGGATGATTCATTCCCGGCGCACTCTTCTCAAAGCCGCCGCGGCATTACTGGTAGACCAATGGGCCGTGGTGCATCGCTCCGCCTTTGCCGCTGAACCCGCGCTCAACCCTGATCGCAAGGTGATTCTCGTGGCCTGCGGAGGACTGCGGCGCGCGGATACCTTCGCGGAAACAGGCGTTCAAAATATCCCTCATCTCTTTCACGACCTGCTGCCGCAAAGCCTCTTCTACTCCGCGGTGCGCAACGAAGGCGTCACCTCTCACTACAACACAAACGCAAGCATTCTCACCGGCAACTGGCAACGGCTCGACGATTGGGGCAAGACTCCGCCGGCGACACCAACGCTCTTTGAAGTTCTGCGCAAGCAACGCGGAATGGCGCAAGATCAGACCTGGCTGATCAGCAGCAATAAGGCACTTACCAGCCAGATCCGCGCCAGTTCCGTCCGCGACTTCGGCCCTGCGTATGGGGCCAACGTGATCTTTCCCAAGCAATTGCTGATCAATGCAGTCGTTCATGCCGCGGCAAAGGGGCGCGCAGTCCATGGCACGGATCGCGGCTCGGTTCAGCCGGAGATCGAAGCCATGCTCAACCGCGACAACTACGATGGGCTTGGATGGTCCGTCTTCGAGGAAAGCTCGTCGCTGGACCTGCGTACCCTGGGCGTCATCGAGCAGGCGATTCATAATCTGGTGTTGACCAATGCGCCCGTTACCGGCGATGAGTTCACGTATCTGGTCAGCGCAGAGATCATGCGCCGCTTTGCGCCCTCGTTGCTGGTGATCACGTTTTCAGATATGGAGGTTGCGCACTTTGGATCGTACTCTATGCATCTGGCCGGCATCCGCACCGTTGACCGGCTGATCAACGAACTCTGGAATCTGGTGCAGACGCTGCCAGCCTACAAAGGCAATACCACGCTCTTTGCGCTGCCCGAATTCGGCCGCGATCTCGACGGATCAAACACCAACGGCTTCTTCAATCATCGGCTGAACGACGACTCTACCCGGCAGACGTGGATGATGTGCCTGGGTGAAGCGGCGCGCAAGCCGCAGATCATTGAAGAACCCGTAACGCACACCAGCCTCTTCCCTTCCATCGGGCAGATTCTGGGGTTAAATAATCTGGATGTGGCGGCGAAACCCTTGCCTGGTCTATTGATATGAGTGATGAAACGATGAGCCAACAAAGCTGCGGCCAACTTGCCGATGCGGCAACAATGAACGCCTATCGCGGCCTGATTAAGCGCATGCCGGTAACCATGCGCCCTTCGTTGAACCAGCAATTGAGCCAATGGGAGATGCTCTTCCCTTTCGAGCAGAAACGGCTGGCGGCGTTTTTTCGCGGCATCGAATCGTTTCAGCCTTCCGCGCTCGATGCGCTCACCGCGCCCTTGCGCGCGCTGGAAACAAAGATGGGCGTTGCGCGCTGGAACTTCACCGAGACCAGCGAAACAATGGAAAATGCCTCGCTATTGGCGCGTTCAGAGTTCTACGCGGAGTGGCGACACGACGTGCAGCAGATCTTCTCCGCAATCGAGGCAGCAGCTAGTTCAGCCGAACCGACGCAATCCAATCCGGCACAGCCCGCGCCAGCTCGGCTGGTCGTTCTGATTCTTCCCGCCGGCCTGCCTATCGACACGCCCGCAGCCTGGGCGCAATGGGATCGGAGAGGCCAGGAGATTCGCATCGATGGCGATGCGCACCGGGTTTCTGAACTGCTGCTGCAGGGCCAGCCTGGGAAGTCATCAAGCTTGGCAATACAGAGCGGCGACGATAGATCCGACCTATGGCTGATCGACGCCGGGTCCGATCTTAATCGGCACCTTCCATCATCCTCACCGGCATATTCGCTGAGCTATGCCTCGATGAAAGATTTCCGCGACAAATTTCTCGCCGCGGTCAATACTGTCCCCAAAAACATTCAAGCCACCGATCAGGTTCTCGCTGCGGTACGTCATCATGACTGGAGCCAGGATTGGCCCGCGGAGTTTGCCGATCAGCCCCGGCTGCGCAGCTTTGTCATCGACCTCTTCCTCAGCGGCAACGGCGCTCTCATCTTCTCCAATGCCTTTGTCGAATGGGCGGCCAGCGAGGCCCTGCGCCGCGCGCGTCCCCGGGTTCTGATTGCCCGCTTTGGCCTGCGCAGCAAACCCAAACCCTTCACCAGCATCGCCATCTTTGAAAATCAGCAGCGCATCAGCGCATTGCCCGATGTGGACGACCCTGAGGGCAGTGCAATTGACGCGTTGATTCTGGCACGCTATGTGTGGTCTGCCGCGGCAAGGTATCCAGAGGGTGAGCAAACCTGCGGGCTGTGCATCGCCGAGTCGAGCAACTCAGCCTGGCTGATCTCACCGACCGACCGGCCTTCGACCTGGAAGACCGGGCAAGCGGTAACTCCCGAGGAGCTGACAGCAGTTCTCCGGTCGCTGTGAGGGAAATCACAGCGGCGGCTCCTTGTTTCGCGCGGATTGTTGAATGGATTGGTGGCGGGAGGCGGGATCGAACCGCCGACCTACGGGTTATGAATCCGTCGCTCTAACCATCTGAGCTACCCCGCCGCAGAGAGGGCGCTTTCTCTTGCCCCCAGTATTAGATGATACGGGCGGCAGGATTTCCGGTCAAACCGATCCGCGGCTTTACCCTTTCCTTGTTTGGCGGCCGGCCGCTCGGCTTCCTTCCGGAGCAGGTGAGAGCAACGAGCAATTGCGCCGCAGCTGACCTCGCCCATTACACTCAAATGTATGAGTTCTTTGCGGATTGCCGGGGTGATTCCGGCGCGACTCAGCTCGACGCGGTTGAACCGCAAGGTGCTGCGCGAGATCGCCGGCCGGCCAATGGTGGAGTGGGTTTGGCGCGCGGCGGTTGCCAGCGGATTGATGGACCCAGTGGTGGTTGCCACCGACTCTGACGAAGTGGCGGAGATTTGCCGGGCACACGAGGTCCCTGTAGTAATGACTTCGCAGGACTGCCCAAGTGGCTCTGACCGCGTACGCGAGGTCGCGCGGCAGATCGACGCCGATATTTACGTCAACATTCAGGGCGACGAACCGACGTTGACGCCGGATTTTTTTCCTCCCCTGCTCAAGCTATTTGAACGGCCTGAGGTGGAAGTTACCACGCTTGCCGTCCGTTGCCCGACTGAGGAGATCGGCAATCCAAACGCAGTCAAACTGGTGACAGCGCTGGACGGGCGCGCGCTTTACTTCTCTCGCGCAACGATTCCCTTCGACCGCGACGGCACGGGCTTCGCCGGCTATCGCAAACATCTGGGGATTTATGCCTATCGCAAGGCTGCGCTGGAGCAGTTTGCCGCGCTGCCGCCCTCGTGGATTGAGAGGGTCGAACGGCTGGAGCAACTGCGGCTGCTGGAAAATGGAATCGATATTTACGTCGCCGCTGCGCCACGTGACACCATCGGAGTGGACACCGAGGATGATTTGCTAAAAGCAGAGGCTGTGCTGTTGGCAAGATTTGGATCGTAGAACTCCTCGCCACAAAAAATCCGAATTGCGCGCAAGAATCAGATAGCGCAACAGACCGCGAATCAGAGACGATGGTTCTCGTGAACAGTAAAATCCAAGTCGCACAGAAAACCCTTCCGGCCATCAATACCGATGTTGCGTGGCAGCAGCTTTGCGCACGCGACCCCGAAGCAGGATTCTTCTACGCAGTGGCAACCACAGGGGTCTTCTGCCGCGTCAATTGCAAAAGCCGCCGTCCGCTGCGGACCAACGTGCGATTCTTCCATACAATCACCGCTGCTGCAGCCGCTGGCTTCCGCCCATGCAAGCGCTGCCACCCCGCCACTCCTGCGGAGGGCAGTCCTTTGGATGAGGTCCGTGCCTATATTGAAGCCAACCTCGACCGGGCGGTTCCACTGGCCGAGTTGGGACGGGTCGCACACCTTAGCCCTTTCACAGTGCAGCGGATTTTCAAGCAGCAATTTGGCGTAAGTCCATTGCAATATCAAAGAGCATTGCGGGCCGGTTCGCTGCGGGCCGCGCTCAAACAAGGAGATACTGTGACCAATGCCATTTATAATGCTGGATTCGGCTCATCAAGCCGCGCTTATGAAGGAGCCGCGCTAGGCATGACTCCCAGCCGCTTTGCCGCCGGCGGACGCGGTGAAGAGATTCGCTGGGCCTCCGGACTTTCACCTTTTGGTTGGGTAATTGTTGGAGCGACTGGACGCGGATTGTGTTGGCTTTCGTTAGCTGGGACGGCAACTGAGGCCGAAGCAACGCTGCGCACGGAGTTTCCCGAGGCCACTTTAAAGCGCGACAGTTCTCTTACCGCAATGGTGGAAAGTGCGGTGTCATTTGTGACCGGACAGCCGCACGACCCTATAAAGGGAGAAGGGCCGGAGGCCCTGGACCTACGAGGGACCGCGTTTCAACTACGGGTCTGGCAGGCGCTTCGAAAGATCCCGCGCGGCGAAACGCGGAGTTACAGCGAGTTAGCCCGCGAGTTAGGCATTCCTAACTCCACACGCGCAGTTGCTCGCGCATGCGCTACCAATCGCGTGGCGCTGGTTGTGCCTTGCCATCGGGTAGTGGGAGTAAGCGGCTCGCTAACCGGTTATCGCTGGGGCGTTGAGCGCAAGCAGAGGATTCTTGAAGCCGAAGGCGCAAAGGCCGGTGCAATTTCCGCGCACCGAACACGCTGACTTGCTAACCCGCTGCCTCGCTGACTCGCTCCCTATATACTTCCTTCATGCTTTCCATCGGCTCTCACCCGGCCTGGCATCCGCTCTTTGAAACGCTTGCTTACGCTGCCGGATACGCCGTCTTCCGGTTCAATCGTGACCGCCAGGGCGATGTTGTCGCCGAGCCGCAACGTTGGACGGTCATGGCCGCAGCCGCCGTGGGCGCACTGCTGGGCAGTCGCGTGCTGGGACTCGCCGAGCAATGGCCCACAGTAGTAGCGGCCTGGAACTCCAGACACATCCTCGCACTGCTCCTCTCGCCCGGCGGCAAAACCATAGCCGGCGGCCTGCTCGGCGGATGGATCGGTGTGGAAGCAATGAAGAAGCTCACCGGAATCCAGCGCCGTACCGGGGATTTGTTTGCACTGCCGTTGTGCGTGGGCATCGCTGTGGGCCGCATCGGCTGCTTCATCGCGGGCATTGCCGATGATACGTACGGCAAGCCCACTTCCCTGCCCTGGGCAGTCGATCTGGGCGACGGAATTGGTCGCCATCCAGTGCAGATTTACGAAATTCTCTTTCTATTACTGCTCGCAATCCTGGTGAGCAAACGAGCGGCGCGCAGAGAGGGTACGCAATTCCGCATCTTTCTCGCGAGTTATCTTTCCTGGCGACTATTTATTGACTTTTTCAAGCCCCAGCCGCTGATTCATGGCCTGAATCTGATTCAATGGAGTTGCCTGGCTGGGATTCTTTTTCTGGCATTGGATTGGCTGCGCGGAAGGGCAACGAATGAACAGACCGCTGGTTGACCGCATTCCGTTTGCAAAGATCGTCACCGTGCTGGCAATCATCTTTGGCATTGCGCTGGGGTTGTGCGGGCTGAACGGCGTCTTGATGGCGATTATCAAAAGCAATGAAGAATTCGGCGCGCCGCTTCTTGTAACAACAGGCATTGTTGAGATCGGCGGGATGTTACTCTCAGGCGTTTGTCTGGTGCTGACGGTGATCGCGTGGGTGATCCTCAGCGCCGTAGGCAGCTTCAGTCGGAGCGGCGCGGAACCCCAGAAACTTTTTGACGAAGAATCGAACACGGGAAGCAAAGATGAGCTATAGACTGGAACCCGTCGACAAGGAATACGCATGAGTAAACCGTTGGTTGAACGCATACCGTTTGTGAAGATACTGATCGTACTGGTGGTTATCTTCGGAGTCTCGCTGGGAATGTGCGGGGTTTCGGCCGTTCTGGGCGTTGCTAATTCGTCTCACATGGGCAGGTCTGTCTCTCAGATACTCGGATTCTCGTTCGTGATTGAGATTGCGGGCATGGTGCTTTCTTCTGTCGGCCTGGTTGTAACCGTGATTGCATGGGCGATACTGGGCATTGCAGCGAGTTCTAGCCGCAACGTCGCTCCGCCGCAGCAACTCTTCAATGAAAGTAGCGACAGGCGCAAAGACGAAGACGGAAAACGCTAGACTGCCACGAGGAGTGAGTAAGTATGGGAATGCCGTGGAAGAACAAGACAGGACTAGCAAAGGCCGCGGTCATTCTGGCGACGACTCTGTCGATTGGCGCCGTTTCCTGCGGTGCAAATGGTATTCTGGCCGTTCACTATATGTGCGGCCCGAACACCGAGTTGACAAACGACCTCTTTGCGGCCGGCGTCGTTGAACTCGTGGTTATCGCAGGCTCTGTGATTGGCCTTTTAGTAGTTTTGGTAATGTCGATCTTCTCGCGACGACAAACATGAGTGGGACGGGGGAAGGCGGTTCAGTATGAGCTTCCTATCACGATGGAAGCAATCCGGCTGGGCTGCAAAGACAGTGGCAGCGCTGGCCGTGTTGCTGACGTTGCAGATTGGGCTTTGCTTCGCCTCGCCGGATGAGCCACCTTCGTTTGATGCCCTCTTTCACATCCAACCAGGGCAAGACGAGCTTCGTATCGGACTGGTCTTTGCTGAGGCGCTTGGATGCGTTGTCACCTTTATTATGCTACTGATTGCAATTTCGGCGCGGCTCATGACATTCCGAGTTGAGAAGAACAGCGTTGCGAGGAAAAAACATGACTGAAAAACTTCGCCCATATCTTTTCTATGATGTTGCCATCTCCATCTGCGCCACCTGCTACCGGCGCGTGGATGCGAAGATCGTCTTCGAGGATGGCAAGGTCTGGATGCTGAAACGCTGCCCACAGCATGGGCATGAGCGTGTGCTGGTTGCCGATGATGTGGACTACTATCGCCGCTCGCGCGAGGTCTTTATCAAGACTCCCGAGCAGCCGATGGTCTACAACACGCCGGTAAAATACGGCTGCCCGTATGATTGCGGCCTCTGCCCCGACCACGAGCAGCACAGTTGCCTCACGCTGGTGGAGATTTGCGACGCCTGCAACCTAACTTGCCCCATCTGCTACGCAGGCAGCGGGCAGCATCGCACGGAGTACCGGTCGCTGGAACAAATTGAAGCGATGCTGGACTGCGTGGTGCGCAATGAGAAACAGCCTGACGTAGTGCAGATCTCCGGCGGCGAGCCGACGTTGCATCCGGATTTCTTTCGCGTTCTCGATCTATGCAAGGAGCGGCCGATCCGCCACCTGATGGTGAACACCAACGGAATCCGCATTGCGCAGGATGAGGCGTTTGCCAAGCGACTGGCCGGTTATATGCCGCAGTTTGAAATCTATTTACAATTCGATTCCTTGCAGCGTGAACCGTTGATGCAGTTGCGTGGCGCGGACCTGCGGGCTATCCGCGAAAAAGCACTGGAGAGGCTGAATAAATACGGTATCTCGACGACATTGGTTGTAACTGTCGAGCGCGGCGTGAATGACTCCGAGTTAGGCGCGATTGTTGACTTTGCGCTGACACAGCCTGCCGTCCGCGGAGTGACTTTTCAGCCCGTGCAGCAGGCCGGACGCGTGGTTGGCTTTGACTCCACGCAGCACCGGTTGACACTGACCGAAGTACGACGGCGGATACTTGAACAGACCGATGTCTTCCGCCCCGAAGACCTGATTCCTGTGCCGTGTCATCCCGATGCGCTGGCGATGGCCTATGCGTTGAAGCTCGGATCGAAGACTGTCCCGCTGACCGGAATGGTGCCGCCCGAAGTGTTGATTGATGGGGCGCGCAATACGATTGTTTATGAGCAGGAGCCGGAGCTGCGCGATCGTCTTTTCAAACTTTTCGCAACGAATCACTCACCCTCATCGCAGGCCTCTACTTTGAAGGAACTGCTGTGCTGCCTGCCGAAAGTTCTCATCCCCAAAGACCTGGGCTACAAGAATCTCTTTCGCATATTGATTGTGCAGTTCATCGATGCCGAGGCCTTTGACGTGCGCAGTGTGAAGAAAAGCTGCATTCATATCGCGCATCCCGACGGCAAGCGGCTAATTCCCTTTGATACTTTCAATATGTTCTATCGCGGGGAACTTGAGACGACGCGGCTGGCGGGATTGCGCCGCGAAGAAGTTACAGCCGTATAACTGCGGGCTGCCGCTGCAACTGCAGCCCGCAGTTATACGCGGTTATACGCGGTTACCGCCCGCGGCGTGGATAGTTTGTCCGTTAACCCAGACGGAATCATCCGAAGCCAAGAAAGCTGCGACACCTGCTACATCGCTTGGCTGGCCAATGCGGCCAAGCGGCGTCTCCGCGACAATCTGCTTCTGGAAGTCGCTACCGATAAATCCCGCCGCGTGGACTCCTTCAGTCTCGATCATTCCAGGATTGATGGCGTTGACACGAATCTGCTTGGCGCCGAGTTCCTTTGAAAGAGCGACAGTGATTGAATCGACAGCGCCCTTGGTCGCACTGTAGACGGACGCGGAGGGTAACCCGCCGGCGGCGACGGAGCTGATATTGATAATGCTGCCGCCTTTAGGCTGGAAGTGGCGTAACGCAGCCTGCGTAGTCAACAGAAGTCCTAGAACATTGAGGTTGAACTGCCGGTGAAAGTGCTCTGGAGTTACAGCTTCGAGCGGGCCAAACTCATAGACACCCGCGTTGTTGACGAGGACATCGATTGGGCCAAGTTGTGTGGCTACAGCATCAATCAGAGGAGAAATGCTGGCCGGTTCAGAGAGATTGGCCTGCACGGCAATCGCCTTGCCACCAGAACCATTGATCTCCGCTACAACCTTTTCAGCGGCAGCCTTGCTGCCGGAATAGTTTACCGCTACGGCCGCTCCACGCGCCGCAAGCTCACGCGCGATGGCCGCGCCAATTCCCTTGGATGCGCCGGTAACCAGCGCAACCTTGCCTTTAAGACTGCTCATTGCTTCTCTCCATGTTTGAAATGCCTTTACTTGACATTTCGATGACTGTCGAATTGATGATCCGGCAGAGGAATTGGTTTCAGAACTGATGTGGAAATCTTTTCGTGGAGAAGATCTCGCTTCTAGGAGCGTGATGGAGCCAGGCAGCTGAGACTGGAGACGAATGCCTCCCAGAGTTCGGTCCGAAGAGTCAGATAGATGTACTTCCCTTCGCGCCTGACCTGCACCAGGCCGGCGGCTTCAAGTTCCTTCACGTGGTGGGAGAGCGTGGCAGGCGAGACAGCCAGAGCGGCCAGCGCCTCCGCACAGCCCAATGGACATGCGGCTTTCGCAATTCGCTCCAGCAGCTCAAATCGCCGCGGATCGGCAAGCGCCTTCAGGATCGCGGCGCGCCGCGCGCGTGAGAGGCGAGTTGTTCTTTTCGGTGACTCTCTTTCGGAGAGCATCTTTCCGATAGCCGCCATCGAATCCATTCTTAGTTGCAAGGGCTGGTAGATATTCTAATTCTCACAGCTCGATCACAAGGAACTTATTGTCCTAATCCGCTTTGTTGCCGACCGCAAGCAAAGTTTGAAACTGCGGAGTTTCGGTCTCCTTATGGACGATCGAAGTTTCCACACTGACGAAAGCAGCGTTAACCAGCATCGCTTCGACTTCTGCCTCACTGAAGCCGAGCCATTCATCCGCATACAACTCCCGAGCCTCTTCGAAACGATGCTTCTGAAGGTCGAGGATCACGATTCGTCCGCCTGGTTTGAGCACTCTCCAGGACTCGAGAACAGCACGCTCGGGATGCAAAGCGTGATGCAAGGATTGCGAGAAAAAAACCAAGTCCACTTCATCGTCGCCGATTGGAATCTGTTCCATGTCGCCCAGCCGGTATTCAATGTTCTTCACGCCGTGCTGGAGCGCCTGCTCCCGGCCCACCTCGATCATCTTTGCCGAGGTGTCCACGGCAATGACCTTCGTCGCTCGTTGGGCAAGCAGCAGAGCAAACGCGCCTTCTCCGGCCCCCAGGTCGGCAATCACCATCGGCGGCAAAAGGCGCAGAAACGCCTCGCTCAGGCTCTTCCAGGACTTGCCGGGAACATAGTCCTTGCCCAGGCGCCCGGCGACACTGTCGAAGAAGCTGCGCATCCTATCTTGTCGCTTTTTCACAACGCGACGCATGGCGGCCTGATCGCCTTCTGCTTCAGGAATCTCGTTGTACGCCTGCGTGAGCAGTCCGGCGAGCGTCGTGCCCATGCCGCCAGTCTTCAGTTGGTAAAGACTGTTCTTGCCGATGCGCCGGTCTTCCACCAGTCCCGCATGCTTCAACTGGGAGAGGTGGGTGGAGATGGTGCTCTGACCCATCACCAGGATCTCCTGCAATTCGGCGACAGAGAGTTCTTCGACCTTCAAAAGCAGCAGTATCCTGAGCCGATTTGGGTCGGCTACCGCGCGCAGAGTTTTTATGATTGACGGCATAAGCGAGATCTGGTACATATCAATATATCACGATTTGACGATACAAGGAGAATGAGATGGCAACTTCAACGCTCGAAGCGACGAATCTGGAATCGAAGGTCGCCGACCTATCGCTTGCCGACTGGGGCCGCAAAGAGATCAATATCGCCGAGCATGAGATGCCGGGCCTGGTCTCCATCCGCAACAAGTATGCCGCGGCAAAGCCGCTGGCTGGTGTGCGCATCACCGGCTCGTTGCACATGACCATTCAAACCGCCGTTCTGATCGAAACGCTGACCAGCCTGGGTGCGGATGTCCGCTGGGCAAGCTGCAATATTTTTTCCACGCAGGACCACGCTGCGGCGGCGATTGCAGCCAGTGGCGTGCCGGTCTTTGCCTGGAAGGGCGAGACGCTCGAAGAGTACTGGTGGTGCACCTATCAGGCACTCAACCACAAGGGCGGCAAGGGTCCGCAACTGGTTGTCGATGACGGCGGCGATGTGACGCTGCTGATCCACAAAGGCTATGAGTTAGAAAACGGCGATAAGTGGGTCGATGGGCCTGCCGATAGCCACGAAGAGCAGGTCATCAAGGATCTGTTGAAGAAGGTGTACGCCGAAGATCCGCAGCACTGGCATAACGTTGTGAAGGATTGGCGCGGCGTTTCAGAAGAAACCACCACTGGCGTTCACCGCCTGTACAAGATGCTCGAGCAGGGTAAGTTGCTGGTTCCGGCGATCAATGTGAATGACTCGGTGACCAAGTCGAAGTTTGATAACTTGTACGGCTGCCGCGAGTCGCTGGCCGACGGCATCAAGCGCGCCACCGATGTGATGGTTGCCGGCAAGGTTGCCGTGGTCTGCGGATACGGCGACGTAGGCAAGGGTTCATCGCACTCGCTGCGCGGGATGGGCGCGCGGGTCATTGTCACGGAGATTGATCCCATCAACGCGCTGCAAGCGGCGATGGAAGGATTTGAGGTCACGACCGTCGAAGAGACGCTGGGACGCGGAGACATTTACGTCACCACCACCGGCAACGTGGACATTATCACGCTTGATCACATGAAGAAGATGAAAGATCAGGCAATTGTCTGCAACATCGGCCACTTCGACAACGAGATCCAGATGGATCCGCTGAACCGCGAACCGGGCGTGAAGAAGCTCAACATCAAGCCGCAGGTAGATCAGTACACCTTCCCCGACGGACATAGCATCTTTGTGCTGGCTGAAGGCCGGTTGGTGAATCTGGGTTGCGCCACCGGGCATCCAAGCTTTGTGATGAGCAATAGCTTCGCCAACCAGACACTGGCGCAGCTTGACCTGTGGGCCAAGAAGGACAGTTACAAGATCGGCGTCTATGTGCTGCCCAAGTATCTGGACGAAGAGGTAGCGCGGCTGCACCTTGAGAAGATCGGCGTAAAGCTGACCACGCTTTCGCCGCGGCAGGCTGATTATCTCGGTGTGCCGGTTGAAGGACCGTATAAGCCGGATCACTATCGTTATTAAACGTTGCTCAGTCCGCACACACCTGGATATTAGGTACAACGTATTCTGGAGGAACACTGCGACGCATTCCGCCATTCCGCACACTCGATATCATGCGCGGACTGGCGGCTGCGTGGGTGGTGATGATCCACAGTTGCGACCGTTTTCTCGCAGGGGATAATCTGCGCTACGCCAGCGAACCATTGTATGCATTCTCAATGCGCGGCCAGCTTGGCGTGATTTTTTTCTTTGTCATTTCCGGCTATTGCATCACCGCCGCGGCTTATAGCGCGCTACTCTCCGGGAAACCGATCTGGCGCTACGCCTACGAACGCGCTCGCCGGATCTATCCGCCTTACCTGGTCTCTTTGCTGCTAACTGTGCTTGCGATTCTGCTGATCGGCTTCGTCAATGCGCACCACTTGTTAGGTCCGGTTCATCATCTGGAGAGATTGGAAGCCTCGCCGAGCTTTTGGATTGCGAATATCTTCCTTTTGCAATCAGAACTGAACGCGCCAAATGTAAATGTCGTCTCCTGGAGCCTGTGCATTGAGGTTGCTTTTTATGCTGTGATGGGTTTGTGGCTATGTCTGGCCAAGCTGGCAACCGCGCGGCGTAATCTCGCAGCCGGGACTATGGTATTGATGGCTGGGGTTGCCGCAACCACAGCTGTTTCGCTGACTTCTTTGATAATTACCGGCGATGCGATCTTTCCGCTCAAGGGATGGCACTACTTTGGATGGGGCGGAGTGCTGTTTTTTCTTATCGAATCGAATGCGGAGACCGTTGCAGGTTATTCTCGCAAACTGCGCTGGACGATGAACGGGACCACCGCGCTGCTGATTGGACTGACAGTAGCGTTTATTGCGCTTCGCCCGGAAGTCGAAGTGGACATGGGCCATCCAACCAGCCAGGCCCGATCTATTACTTGCCTGCTATTTTGCGTGTTCCTTCTTCTGGCGCGCCGTTACGATGAACGCATAACTTCCAGTAAGTGGATGCGGCCTTGTTTATGGCTTGGAGCCTGCTCCTATAGCCTTTATCTGATTCATCCGGTAGTTATCCCTTTTATAGAGATCCTCTGCCGCAAGGCCGGACTTGGCGGCGGCCGGTACTGGATTTCGTTCTGGATTCAATTTGCTGTGGCAATCGCTTGCGGACGTCTCTTCTACTGTCTGGTTGAGCGGCACTTTGTCTCCTCGCGCCAAAAAAAGCGGCTTATTGAAGAACATGCTGCATAGCGAGAGCTTTGGGAACCTATTTATCTTTTCTCTTTTCATTTGTCGCGTGTTGCTCCGGTCTCAAAGCTGAATGAGAACCGGGCAACATGTGATTGCGTCAAACTATTGTTTTTATCTTAGCGGGCAAGCATGTCCGCGGCCTTCAAAAACCAGGGATCAAGCGGCTTGCGGCCTTGCACAACTTCATCGAGCGGAGTGGTGATCAACTCGCCCTTACTGATGCCGATCAGGACACCGGTATTGCCGGCAATCATCTGTTCGGCGGCCTCGGAACCTAGCCGTGTACCCAACAACCTGTCTGCGCAAGTGGGCACTGCGCCGCGCTGCACATAGCCGAGCACCGTGGAGCGGAATTCGTAACCCAGCAGAAGCCCGTGCTCTTCAAAGTAGCGGCACAGGCCCTCTGCATTGTACTTTGCGCCTTCGGCTACAACTACGATTACATGGGGCTTGCCGCGCTCATACGCATCCTGAATTCGCACCGCCAGCGTCTCGGGCACCACTTCCACTTCGGGCAGCACAATGGCTTCCGCTCCGCCGGCAATGCCGCTCATAAGCGCCAGGTAGCCGCACTTTCGGCCCATCACCTCAACCAGCAGAGCGCGGCGGTGCGACGATGCCGTCACCTTCAAATTGTCGATCGCGTTGAGCGCCACATTGAGAGCCGTATCCACGCCAATGGTTATATCCGATCCGTAGAGGTCGTTGTCGATGGTGGAGGCCACGCCGACGACAAGAAAGCCCATCTGCCGCAGTGCATTGGCGCCGGTCTGCGAGCCGTTCCCGCCAATTACGATGAGGCCTTCAATGCCCCCGCCGCGCAGTCTGCGAATCGCCAGTTCCCGGCCTTCCTCGGTCTGAAACTCAGGACAGCGCGCCGAACCCAGTATGGTGCCGCCACGCTGAATGATGCTGCCTACGTCGCGTCCGCCCAGCCGTTTGAAGTTGCCCTCAATCAGCCCGGAGTAGCCCTGGTAGACACCCCAAACGTTGAGTCCTCGTGCCAGGCCAGTGCGCACCACCGCGCGGATGGCGGCATTCATTCCGGGAGCGTCTCCGCCGCTAGTCAAAACTGCGATATTCTTCATGTGATTTTTCCTTTTTGGCGATCAATTTCAGAATTGCAGATTTTGGTGAGCACGGGCGGTGATTCAGATCACGGCGAGAACGATTCGATGGATTTTAACGATGCGGTGTGACTCAATTTGAAATGGGAAAGAGGCGCAGATTCTTCTATAGCGTTCTGAATGGATCGATGCTGGGTGAATTTGCTGTTTCCCTGGCCTCAAAATTAAGACCAGGGAACCTGGAAAACCTCGCGTTGATTGATTATTGATCGATGCCAAATGTGTAAACTTCCCCGGCAATGGTGATCGCGTACTCGCCTGGAGTGAGCGGGGATGTGGGAACCAATTTATAAGATGACGTACCGTATTGCGTTATTTCGACAGGAAGACCTTTAATTGGTTCATTTCTGCCTTGACCCCATTTTTCAAAATCGAACCAACGATTGTTCTTCTTCACCTTAAAAAGGTACAGGCTGACTTTTTCTGGACTTCCTGCCTTGAACACAAATTCAAATGTGTCGCCAGTCTTAAGACGGAAAGCGGAGTGATCTCCGGAAAGATCAACCGTGAAGCAAAAATTTGTCCCCCCGCATCCTTTCTTGCCCTGTTTCCATGGTTCGCTCAGAAGCGGCTTCAGTTCCTGACTTGTCAGGTCAAGACGGTAGACTACACCGATAGTCTTCGGTTCGACCGGTTTGGCATCAGCCGATTGAGCTTTGCAAAGACTGATCGGCAGTAGTAACAACAACGCAAGGGCAAAGTGGCGCATACACTTTTCTCTCCTTAGTTTTTGGGAAATTTTCTTCAGATGTGAACGCATCAAGAATACATTATCCGGCTTGTGTAGCATCCTGCTTCCGTTTGCCGCTGAAAAGCCGATGAAAAACACGCCAGGTGAAGGTATGGAGCAGCCGCGTCTGTTCGGCTTTAAGAGCTGCGTAAGAGCGTTCGACATAAAGGTCAAACTCGGGCGGCCAGCCGATAGTGGAGCGGCGTTCGGAATAATCGCCCTCGGCCCACTTGGCCAGCACCGCCTTGTAACCGACCACATGAGTTACAAAGTCGAGCAGGCAGCGGGGCATCTGCTCTTCAATAATCAGATGCGCTTTCTCGATGATGACCTTCTCGCGGACATCGTTGAGAGGCATGAAAATAGTAGTCATCCACAGCACCCACTCCTTCATCTCGGAGTCGAGGATAGGAAAGCTCTGCGTCTTTCCCTGCTTCTTGAGTAGTGAGCGGTAGGCGATATTGCCGGCTTGCGAGGCGACGTAGAGCGGGCCGTAGAACTCGTTGAGCCGGCGATTGACCAGATCCAGTTTGTCGCGACGCTGGGCCAGCACCCGCGCGCTGAGAAAGGTCATCAGATAGCCGATGAAGGCCAGAAAGACGGTAAGAACAGCCGCATTGTGCAATGAATCCGGAAGAGTGATGCTGGATGGGTCCATGACGTGCCTTGCCGTTGAGTATACGCAGCGAAACTGGTTACTATCTACCTCCGCGTCAACGTTGTAAGCCTCGGCAGTTCAATTTGCTACTTATGCGGCTTGGCGGGCGCGATCTTTGGCTTTTCGGGAATCACTTTAATCTCAAATATCTTTGGCCATAATTTACCGGTAACGAAGAGGTGGTCGTGCTCACAATCATAGGCAATGCCGTTTAAGACCGCTTCGGCGCTGGAGTGCTCGCTTTGCGGCAAAAGTCCAGTGAGATCGATCCAGCCAAGGACCTTGCCCCTGGCCGGCGAGATACGAGCGATGCGATCAGAGTGCCAGATGTTGGCGTAGATCTCACCATGCACATATTCCAACTCATTGAGTTGGGTAACGGGCTGGCCGTGATCACGAACGACGACCCGGTGCAGAAGTTTGAACGTGGCCGGGTCGAGAAAGCGCAGCGTCGCTGAGCCATCAGAGAGGATGAGGCTCCTGTCGTCTCCAGTGAGTCCCCAGCCTTCGCCAGAATAAGGAAGCGCACGCAGGAAGCGAAAGGTCGAGCGGTCATAGACCAGCGCCAGATGGTTCTGCCAAGTAAGCTGAATTAGCGTGTTGCCCCAAGACGCGAGACCTTCAGAAAAATATTGACTCGGCACATCGTGAAACTGGAGGATGCGTCCGGTCTCCAACTCTTCCATCCGCAGCGAGGAGTGGCCTTCGAGCCCGGTGCTCTCGTAGAGATGGCCGTCGAGATAGATGAGTCCCTGGGTGAAAGCCTGCCGATCGTGTGGATAACTGTGAATTACCTGATAACTATCCGCTGCGCGAACCGACGCGATTGCTCCGAACAATAAACAGAGAGCAACAACTACAGATCGGGATTGAGACCAGCTTTTCTTCATGCCGTTTTCGCAGGTTGAGTTCTCAGTTTAGTCCGCCACTAACTCGCGCCCAGGTAAATGAAGCGGGCGAGAAAGAGCGCGGCGAGGATATAGAGCAGCCAGTCTGCCTGGCGGAATTTTCCGGCGATCAGGTGCAGGGTGGCCCAGGCGATCAATCCCAAGCCTAACCCATTGGCAATGGAGTAAGTCAGCGGGATCAGCACCAATGTCAGGAATGCCGGAACAGCCACTAATGGCTCATGCCAGCGAATTTCTGTAATTGTGGCGAGCATCATTGATCCAACTAGAATGAGCGCGGGCGCCGTGGCTGCCGCAGGGACGATGCCGACAAAAGGAGCCGCGCCGATGGCTCCAAGAAAGAGCAGGCCAGTTACTATCGCTGTAACTCCGGAGCGACCGCCGGCTGCTACACCGGCAGTTGACTCAACATAACTCGTTACGGTCGATGTGCCGGTGAGAGAGCCGAAGACCGTTGAAGCCGCGTCGGCAAAGAGAATTTTGTTGAGGCGGGGTATGGAATGATCAGGAGCAATGAGTCCGGCGCGCTTGGTGACGGCGACGAGGGTGCCGAGGTTGTCGAAGAGGTCTACAAAGAAGAAGACGAAAATGATTTCGAGCAGGCCTTTGTTGAGCGCGCCGCGAATGTCAAGTTGGAAGGCAGTTGCGGCAAGGCTCGAGAAGCCTCCGGTAGCCGGGGCCCAGTGGACCATGCCTGTAGCCCATGCGATGGCGGTGATGGTGAGAACACCGATGAGGATCGCCCCGCGGACTTTCCTCACTTCGAGAGAAACCATCAGGATCAGGCCAAAGAGCGCCAGCGCTGTAGTGGGATTGCGGAGGTTGCCCAGGCCGACAAGAGTGGCAGGGTCGCCTACGATGAGGCCTGCATTGCGGAAGCCGATGAAGGCGATGAAGAGTCCGATGCCGCTGGCCACGGCCGCATACAACTCATGTGGAATAGCGCGGAGAATCATCTGGCGGACGCCGGTTGCGGTAAGGGCGAGAAAGATAACGCCGGAAAGAAAGACCGCTCCCAGAGCCGTCTGCCAGGGAATGTGCATTTTGATGCAGACAGTGTAGGTGAAGTAGGCGTTGAGTCCCATGCCGGGGGCCAAGGCGATGGGATAGCGCGCGACAATGCCCATCAAAATTGAACCAAAGGCCGCCGAGAGGCAGGTGGCGGCGGTGACCGCGGGCAGCGGTACGCCGGCATCGTGCAGGATGGCCGGATTGACCAGCACGATGTAGGCCATCGTGAGGAAGGTGGTGACGCCCGCCAGAATCTCGGTGCGCCAGTTGGTTCCCAGGCGGGCGAATTCAAAGTAGCTCTCAAGGCGTTTGCGCATAGGCAGGTTCTTCTAGGAGAACATACGCGGACGCGGAAGGCCAGACGCAGGAGCTAGGGAATAGTTATTCGTTGGCATCCGGCCAGCTTTGATTTCAACCTTATTCCGAGCCTTAGCGGGATCCACCGCTTCACCGGCGAAGGAAAAGGGGATGGACCCGGGGGACTCGACTAGCTGGTTTGTGGCTTCGAGCTTTGCATAGACACACCTCAGAGAAAGGTTTCATCATCGCAATTTTGGCGACCTTTATTTAATGGCCTTTCGGGCGTCGATTCTCATGCCGCGGAGGTGGAGGCTCACGAAAACCAGGCTCAGGCCTCTGGTCTATATGCTGAGGCGCGATAAAGATATTGATCTGTGGTTGTGGCGGAGGCGCGGGCTGTGCCTGAACAGCCAATTGTTCTTTCTTCTTAGCCGCTTCACGCATCTTGTGGATGAGCCATAGAATAAGTCCGGTCAACACCCCACCAGATCCGAAGATCACTGCCGGCAGATTATCGAAGAGCCCCTTTTTTGCCCATTTCCATAGGGCAACGAGCGAAGATACGGGAATGGGCATGAGCGTCAGTGGAGGGTCACTATGATCACTGGAAATTGTTTGGATGGTGTCATTCGGGCTGCTGATGGTGAGTTTCAATTCATCGGTACTGCCGTCGCCCACTTTATGATCTGCATTCGTGACTTTCGAGCCCCATTGCCAAGTGAAGGTGCCATCCGGCGAGAGCTGCTGACACCGTTGAGACGAGGTGCCTGAAAGATCGATCCAATGCGTTGGAGGAACAATGTCGGCGCATATCCCGCCAGCCAAATTCCCCGTGGTCGTCCAAACGCGATAATTGTATTTTATTCGGTCTTTTGCAATCGTAAAGCCCTGCTGTCCCTGGTAGCCGCAGCCCCCAGAAACTCCAACCCAATTGGTGCCCGAAATGCAATTCAGTGGCGCGGTCTCTTCTTTGCATAGGTTGCTGGCGATCTGAGTGGTATCTATCCCGGTGCCTGGAACGAAAGCGCCTACGATGAGCCGGAAATAATGAGGCAGAATCCCCTCTTGTCCCATGTCGATGTCCGGATAGCCAAAGACCGCATATATATTGCAAGCTACATGGGAAGGGAGCGCCTCAGTGTCCTGTTCGGGCTCGGTTGTCGCCTCCTCTTTGAGGAGAGTCTTTGCATCTCTAAACGGATATTGCGGTATTGATTGTTCCAATGCCCGGCCCGAAACGACCAGAGTGATGTCGACGCGGCGGTTTTGGGCGAGAACAATGATGGGTAATTGCTTGAGAATCCTTTTCAGATCATCAGCGCTCAAATCAGGGTTTTGAGCGAGAAGCGCCGTTACTTGGGCGGTGTTCAGTTGCTGCTCCTTGCCGAACCCGCGTGTCTCGATGCTCTCTGCGGGAACGCCCGATGCAACCAATAAAGACTTGGCGCTATTCGCGCGGCGTTCGGAAAGAGCCATGCCGTCGTCCTCTGTTTCAGTTGCATCTGTGTGGCCACTGAGGATGAGCTTTGCTCCCGGGCTAAATTTGAGGTAACTCTTAAAATCTGCAGCGAACTCGGCCAGTGCCGTTTGTTGGCTGGGCACGAGGCCAATATATGGCGTTGTGGTCCGAGGTTGACCTGCCGGGAAGAAGATGCTGTGGAAAGCCAGAGTATTCTCCAGCCTAATATCATCGACAGGCTTGACAGGGGCAACATGCGGCACAGCGGCGGTCACGGTGGTAGTGGAACTGGCGGTCTTGCCGTCCTTGTCAGCCACGCTGCAGGTAATAGTTGCGTCGCCTGCGCCAGACGGCGTGTAGAGAGCTGAGTTTCCTCTGCCGCTGACCGATCCCGATGAGGCAGAGTAACTGAAGGTGAGGGGCAGCCGGTTCTGCGGGCTGACAACGGTAGCCGTAATCGTGCTCGTATCGACAATCTGGATCTCGATGGGGCTGGCCATGCAGCTGATCGTAGGCGGGTCGTAATCACGGACAGTGAAGCTTGCGGTGCAGCCGGCGCTCAGTCCGCGGGTATTTTTTGCGCCTTCGCTGACTTCTGCCTTGACTGTATACGAACCCGGCTTCAAACCGGCAGTGGCGATCGAAGCCGTGGGGCCATTCCCGGTAATGCCATTGCCCGACCAAGTGTAAGTGGCCTTCAGCTTGGGATTCAATACGCTGGCGGTAGCTGTGACCGTGACCGGATCGCCGGGGAATATCAAAGACGAGGGGCTAACCGCGCAGGCCAGCGTTACCGGCGGGGGAGGAGTTATGCAAAATGGCATATGCCTTACGCAATGCCTGCATCCAGAACAAAAGAGGACAAGGCCAAAGCAAACGGCAACGACTGATATGGGTTGAATTTTCAAATCGGCTCCGGCCAGCTGCCTTGATAGCTCTTGGGCAGACTCAGGCCACAATTCAGGACCAGATACCTTCGACTGGCATCAATTGCAGAGCGGTGGCGATCTTCAGATTCTGCCGCGCTATGCCGCTCTCAGTTGTTATTGCAGAATGGGGAACGTCGTTGTGAAAGAGAGTTACAAACTCCCTATAGAATGTCAAGGAATTAATCAGCGGGTCCTTCGCTACGCTCAGAATGACAGCTTTGTTGGCGCGGCGGGTTAGCAGTTCTGGTATTTCCAGTTTCGCTGTTTGCCTTCGCTGATCCATTCGATGGCCGTGGCGATGCGCTTGTCGCGGGTCTCGGGGCGCTTGGCGTCGGCGATCCACTCGATGTATTCCTTTTTGCAACTGGGGCTGAATGCGGCGAAGACAGCGGCGGCCTGCTTGCTGGCTTTGAGCGCCTTGGCGAACTCTGGAGGCGCTTGGGGCGCGGCTGCCGGAGCCTTGGCGACTTTTTGCCGTGCGGCGATAGGGCTGGTGTATTGGCCGGAGTCGATGAAGGCCACGGCCTGACCGAGCAGGCTGAGCATCTGTTTGTTGGCGGGCAGATCGCGAATGGATGTGATGCGCCCGAGCGAGCCCATCGCGTCGGGCTGAAGCACCTTCTCTTCGCGCAGCACGGCGGCAATCTCCTCGCCCCAGAAACCGAAGCTGCAATGCTCCTTGAAGGCCGACATATTGCCCAAGATCACGCCCTTGTATTCAAAGAAGGGACGGCTCCACTTGATGGTTTCTGCAACAGAGGGGCAGGCTTTGTGGACCAGCTCGCGCAGATGGATCAGGATAGGCTGCGCGAAGGGTTTGGATTTGGCGATATAGGCGTCAATGCGGGGATCGAAGCTGTGGGATGGGCTCACGTTCCGCTCCTTGTTCTAGAAGAAACAGTGTAAACGAGTTTGAGCGAATTGAAACTGGTAGCGTGAACCAGCCCAGGTTCGTGCTTTCCCATCCTTCGCTAGAAAAAGCGAAGGACGGGGCACCCTCTTTAGTGGGAAATCAAGCGTGGAGAACCCGTTGATTAGCCCAGCAGCCTTGCGGCATCTTTGGCGAAGTAGGTGACGATGAAGTCGGCTCCGGCGCGGCGGATGCTCAAGAGCGACTCGAGAATGGCGCGTTGGGGATCGAGCCAGTTGCGCGCAAAGGCCGCTTGCAGCATGGAGTACTCGCCGGAGACTTGATAGGCGCCGATGGGTACGCCGACGCGCTCGCGGGCGGCGCGGATTACGTCAAGATACGGCATGGCCGGCTTCATCAGAATCATGTCCGCGCCTTCGTTGAGGTCGAGATCGATTTCGCGCATGGCCTCGCGGAGGTTGGCGCCGTCCATCTGATAGGTTTTGCGGTCGCCGAATTGCGGGGCGGAGTCAGCCGCCTCGCGGAAGGGTCCGTAGAAGGCGGAGGCGAATTTTGAGGCGTAGCTGAGGATGGGCGTTTGCTGGCAGTGATTCTCGTCGAGGGTGCGGCGGATAGCGGCAACGCGACCGTCCATCATATCGCTGGGAGCGACGATGTCTGCTCCGGCGCGGGCCAGGCTGGCGGCGGTTTGCGCCAGCAGATTGAGAGACGAATCGTTATCGACCTCGAAGCCGCCGTTGCGGGTTTCGGTGATGAGCCCGCAGTGTCCGTGGCTGGTGTACTCGCAGAGGCAGACGTCGGCGATGAGAACGAGATCCTTCGCGGATGGCGATGATTTAAGTGCTCGGAGCGCCTGCTGCACGATGCCGTTGTCTTCCCATGCGCCGGAGCCGCGCTCGTCCTTGGTCTCGGGCAGGCCGAAGAGCAGCAGGCCGCTGATGCCGAGTTTTGCGGCCTCTTCGGCCTCGCGGACGGCCTCGTCGATGGAAAGATTGAAGACGCCGGGCATGGAGCTGACCTCGCGGCGGACGCCCTCGCCGGGGCAGAGAAAGAGCGGATAGATCAGGTCTCCGGGTTCGAGCGTGGTCTCGCGGACCAATGCCCGCAAAGCGTCAGTGCGGCGCAGGCGGCGCATTCTTGTATCAGGAAAACTCATGCAAACGATTGTAGTAGATCGTTGCCTGCGCCGCCGTGCAAACTGTCACGCTCAGATATGGACAGAGATTTGCTCGTAGAGCCGGGAGTTCTTGTAGCCGAGCAGCACAATAAGGGTCCAGATGCCGAGAGCGGTGCCCAAGGGCGGATGCAAGAGGCTGAGGAATGCGGAGACGATGGCCGCGATACGTCCCCATTCAGTGCGCTGCAGCAGTCCGACGCCGGCAGCGATTGCGAGGCCCGAGCGGAAAACCAGAATCATCCAGGCGAAATGCATCATTGCCGGGAAAAGCCAGTGTGAATTACCCCAGGGTCCAGTGCCCCAGTTCCCGAAGTGGTGAGAGAAAAATGCGTTGGCAAAGGCCATGCCAATGGTCCCAAGGAAGAGCGTAATGCCCGCGTAGACAAACCAGCAGATGGCCACCGCCTTGACCTTGTCCGCGTAGCCTGCGAGCTGGAATTCAATGCCCGGCACCGGGGGAACCGGCATGGGGGCCGGACGGCCGCATTGCGGGCAAATTCCCTGCCCCAAGGGTAAAGCTTGACCGCATCCGCTGCAAAACATAACTGCCTCCTGCAAAATCTTCAGTGAATCTTACGTAAATTGCGCAATAAAGGTTCCAGCCCTCCGTTATAGGGCAATTGTATGGGCGGGAAATCAGATCGCATTTTGTATCGAGCGCCCCTCCAGGGCGCAGGATTCCTGGATGGCGCGTAACCCAGGATTGTGCTTCGCTCCATCCTGGGCTATTTTCGACGCGTCCCTCCGGGACGAAAGGCTGGACCGAGTCCGCAATCCATTGTCAAGCGATTGCCCTGCCCTTCGTTCCTGTTACCGGCGTTTCGGGTGAACGTCTCATCTGCGCTTCTCCCAGCGCTCCTCGTGGCGGTCGTCGCGGAGAACCAGCGAGGTGACGCGGCCCTGTGTATCGCGTTCAATAAGGAGCCTCGTTTTGCTGCTGCCGTTGGGATAGAAGAGCGAAGAGAACGACTCCGCGGCCAGTTCAGCAACTTCACCCTGCGGGTTTTTCTGGAAGAGCTGCTCCCCTTGGCGGAATACCGTCACCGCAGGCAGGCCGTTTGGTTCGCGATAGTCGCCGGCCAGGCTGTCGAGCTGCGCGATAGGCAACTTGATGGCCGGAGGATGCAGCGGGACAAGCAGCCGCTCGGCGAAGGGTGGCGGCTCTTCGACTGTTTCCGCTTTCACACCGGAACCGGTTGCGCTGGCGGGTCTTTCCGGCTTGCGGTGCGAGAGCAGCCAGCGGGGCAGTTCCGGCTCGTCGTAGGCGCGGGTCCAGCAGTCGTGCTTCAGGCCTTGATAAACCCATAGCTTGATATGACCGTTGGCCGCCTTAAATGCATCGAACATCAGCTCGCTCTGGCGTGGCGCAACAACGTTATCGTCGCTGCCGTGAAAGAGCCAAATAGGTGTGCGGCCCAGCGCCTTGGCGTACTCGGCTGGCAACACGGCCACTTGCTGCCAGCGCTCCGGGGCGTAGCTCCAGAAGACACCGCTGGATGAAATCGCAATGGCGGCCCAGCGATGGGGATAGAGCCGCGCCAGCTCCCATGCGCCGTAGCCTCCGAGGGAAAGACCGCTGAGATAGGTGCGCTCGGGATCGCCGTGAAACTCCACCTCCTCCTGATCAAGCGCGGCCATGGCCATGGCCAGCATCTCAGGATCGGTCCAATAATTCGTCAGAGGGCACTGGGGCGCCACGATGACAAACGGCCAGCGCTCGGGGTGGTCGCGCACCGCCAGAGGCAGGCCGATCTGCGTCTGCCACATGCCCTCGGAGCCGCGTTCGCCGCGGCCATGCAGAAACAGAATGACCGGCCACTTCTTCGGATCCTCGCGCCGCCATTCCTCAGGGAGATAGACCTGAAAGCGGTAACTGACTCCGTGCAGCTCGACCCGGCGATTCAGAAAGCCGGTATCCTGCGGCAGCTCGGGGCGGGCAGAATGCGATTTGGCTGCAGCGGCCCCTGCGGCCTTACCCAGCTTCGGCGTAAACGCGCAGCCGCAAAGAACCGCAACAAGGAACAGCCTCGATAGAGGAAAAGAACCCATAGTCGCATCCAAACACAAAAATCCTCATCAACACAAAGTTTCTTTTGAATCAATTGAATGAAGTGCCTATTGGTGAACCGGGCGCGCCTACGCCCTACCCGCCGCTGGGCTACAATGATAGATGGGCCAGCGGGCGGGTTTCCCTGCCGAGCACGCCAGAGAGCCAAAATTTTCAGAACAGACAGCAAGGAGCTTTCAACTATATGGCGATTCCCGCCACGCAAATGCGTCCCGGCATGATTATCAAGCACAACGACCAGTTGCATCTGGTCTTCAAGGTGGAGCACCGCACCCCCGGCAACCTGCGCGCCTTCATCCAGGCCAAGCTGCGCAACCTGCGCACCGGGGCGATGTTTGAGCACCGCTTCCGCTCCGCTGACGCCATCGAAAAGGTCGTGGTGGACGAGATCGCAATGGATTTTCTCTACAACGACGGCGACGACTACTATTTCATGAATCCGGTGGACTATGAGCAGACGGTGCTGAAAGGCTCCACGCTGGGCGATGCCGTTGAGTACCTGACGCCGAATCTGCAGATTCATGTGAGCTACCACGACGGCAACGCGGTGGGCATCGAGCTGCCGGCCGCAGTCGAGCTGACCGTAGTCGAAACCGAGCCGGGCCTCAAATCCGCCACCGCCTCCAGCGTGACCAAGCCCGCCAAGATGGAGACCGGGCTCGTGGTCCAGGTGCCGTCGTTCATCAATGAAGGCGAGAAGATCCGCGTAGATACTAGCGAAGGCGCTTACATGAGCCGGGCGTAAGAGGGTAAAGTTTGAACCGAGCCGACTTCCAGCAGCTCTCCGAACTTAGATTGAGGGAAGCTCAGGCGTTGTTCGCCGTAGGACTCCCAGATGGCGCATACTATCTGGCAGGGTACTCAGTCGAATGTGCGTTGAAAGCATGCATCGCCAAGCGGACCCAGTTGCACGATTTTCCTGAGAAGAAGCTGGCTATCGACAGCCATACGCACGATCTGAGAGATTTACTGCGTTTGGCGCTCTTGAAGAACGAACTGGAACAGGTTGTTCAATCCAACCCTTTGATGGAAGAGAGCTGGACCATCGTTCAAGGCTGGTCAGAAGCTAGCCGGTACGATCGCAAAACCGTTCAGGAAGCAACGGCCCTGCTCCGGGCCGTCGAGGATGGGTCAGGAGGATTACTCCCATGGGTACGCCAACGCTGGTAACTTTCGATATCGAAAACGGAGAAAAGGTCGTTGAGGCCCTCGATAAGGCGGGCAAGGCCCCAAATGTTGCAATCTGGGTCAAACTGCCCGACTACGAGGATTGGAGACTGGTGATCGCCTCCGAACTCCTCGACCAGTCATCCGAATTCACAGGCTATTCGGAGATCAATGAGGCAATCCGCCTGGCCGGTATTCCGTTTCATCGGAAGCCAACGATTTACCTACGACCGATGAACAATCCGATGATCCAGGCTCTACGCAGCGCATATGCCTCCATGAGCGATAACTATGGGATGCGCCTTGGAAGCCAAAGATTTGGCGATAAATATCTTGAGGATGCGGTCGTCTATCGCATCCGCTAATTCGACAGCCTGAGCACAACCAGATCCAAGCCACCTCCAGCGGCACATCCCACCAAGGATGCGCCGTTTTTGCTTCCTTTGTACATTTGCCCTGGACTCGACTCTGGCCTTCAACTTTCAGCCACCCTGGAAAAAATTCACAAAAAAACTTCTTGCGTGCTTACCCTTTTCATGTGCTACAGTCAGTAACATTATGGTGAGTAACACTCAAACAACGCACGATCCTTCGGAACTCGGTGAACTGGAGCGCAGCATCCTCATGATTGTCTGGCGCGTGGGCACGGTGACCGCCGAGCAGGTGCGCGAAGAGCTTGACAGGGGGCTCAAGGACTCAACCGTTCGCACCGTTCTGCGCCGCCTTGAAGAAAAAGGCTACCTGGCGCATACGGTCGAGAACCGTACCTTTATTTATCGCTCGGCGGAGACACAGCAGCGGGTCGCGGGGCGTGCCGTCAAGCGCATTGTCGACTGGTTCTGCGATGGCTCGGTCGAGGCACTGCTGGTGGGCATGGTGGACTCCAAGGTTCTCAATCGCGCTGAATTGCAGCGCCTAGCCGAACGCATTGCCACCGCGCAGAAGCACTCGGACGGCAAAGATGCGGCCGGCAAGGCAAAGGAGAAACGGGGATGATCTTCACTCTGATGGAGTCGGCGCTGCGCTCTCTGCTGGTGGCTGCGACAGTATGGGCCGGCCTGCGCGCACTTCGGGTCAACAACGTGCTTGCGCAGAAGGCCGCATGGGGCCTCGTGTTGCTCTCCGCTCTGGCAATGCCCGCGGCAATGCGCTGGCAAGTTCTGCCGGCTGGAATGACGGTGGTGCTGCCTGCTCAGCTGTGGCAGCAGGCGCTTGTCGGCCCTGCGAAGACCACCTCGGCAGCGCCTGCGCCCGAACCGCCAACGCCAGCAGCGAGGCAAGCTGAGACCAGCCCGCCCGAAAACTACTCTGCCGCGCAGGTGGACGTGCCGGCTTTCCCAATCACCAACACGTCAGCCCCCACAAACACAGTTCAAACAACTCCCGCCACACGCACTCAAGAGGCCGCGCCGCGCTGGGGCATCCCCCGACCTGCGACGATTGCGGCACTGCTCTACTGCGCTGTCTGCGCAGGCTTACTGTTGCGGCTGCTCATTGGCTTCGGCGCAGCAGTCCGTCTATGGTTCAAGGCAGAGCCGGTCGAGCTTGATTCGCTGCCCGAAGCATTGAGCAGTACCGCGCAGAGACCAAGCCTGCGGTCGAGCCGCGCAATCGCGTCGCCGGTCACCATCGGCTCCGGAATTCTGCTGCCCGCGGGCTACGCCGCATGGGACGCAGAGAAGCTGCGCATCGTGCTGGCGCATGAAAGCTC
>Ga0181534_10000480_pt1 | contig 27724 bp, 17 predicted proteins | sample PEATcosm2014_Bin_37_FD_119758 | JGI IMG/M metagenome (GOLD analysis project Ga0181534, IMG submission 119758) | Peatland microbial communities from MTU Mesocosm Facility, Houghton, MI, USA - PEATcosm2014_Bin17_10_metaG | ecosystem: Environmental > Terrestrial > Soil > Wetlands > Peat | place...
CTACGAGGAGATCATCACGACAGCGGCGACCAAGCTGCTCGAAGCGCTTTCGGTCGCCGCTTCACCCGAGGTCGCCCCGCGCGACAAGGTGGACACCGCGTTCCGCATCTACTTCTCCATGATGGTGAGCGACGACGTGTCGTTCAGGCTCCTCCTCGCCGAACCAGCAGACGAGGACATCTCGAGGCACCTCGACGCGATCTACGACGTGCTCGTCGAGTTCGCCAATCCGCTCATCGACGCCGGGCTCAAGCCCGACCACCAGCGGCTCCTCGCCGCCACCGTCGTGGGCGCGGCGAAGGCGTCCGCGTCCTACTGGCTGGACAACTCCCACGAGGCGAGCAACGAGACGGACGAGCAGGCCGTCGACAGGATCGCGCGTCGGACCGCCCAGTTCATCTGGGGCGGGCTGCGCAGCGTCAGCCCCGATTGACTCAGCCGAGGGCGTGGCGCAGGTCGCCCAGGAGGTCGTCGATCGACTCGATCCCGACTGACAGCCGGATGAGGTCGTCGGGCACCTCCGCCTCTGAGCCCGTCGTCGAGTGGTGGGTCATCTCGGCCGGGTGCTCGATGAGCGACTCGACGCCGCCCAGCGACTCACCGAGGGTGAAGACCGAGGCGCGGTTGCAGACCTCGATTGCGGCGCTGGCTCCGCCGGCTACCGCGAACGACACCATCCCGCCCGCGCGGCGCATCTGGCGGCTCGCGATCTCGTGCCCGAGGTGCCCGGGGAGGCCGGGATAGAGCACGGTGGTCACCTTCGGGTGCCCGGCCAGCAGCTCGACCACCCGCTCGGCGTTGTCGCAGTGCCGTTCCATGCGCACCGCGAGGGTCCTGATCCCGCGCAGGACCAGCCAGCAGTCGAACGGCCCGGGAATCGAGCCCATCGCGTTCTGGTGGAAGGAGATACGCTCCGCAATTGCCTCGTCCGAGGTGACCACCGCACCGCCGACCACGTCGCTGTGCCCGCCCAGGTACTTGGTCGTCGAGTGCAGGACGACGTCGGCGCCAAGGGCGAGGGGCTGCTGGAGGTACGGCGTCGCGAAGGTGTTGTCGACCACGACGAGCGACCCTGCGTCGTGCGCGATGCGCGCGATCGCCGCGATGTCCGCGATGTGCAGGAGCGGGTTGGACGGCGTCTCGACCCAGATGAGCCGCGTGGAGCCGGGCCGCACGGCGGCGGCGACCGCTGCGGTGTCCGACAGGGTGACCGCCGTGTAGTCGAGCCCCCAGCGGGAGAGCACCTTGTCGACGAGCCGGAAGGTGCCGCCGTAGACGTCGTTCGGCATGACGACGTGGTCGCCGGGTGCCAGGAGTGCGCGCAGCACGGTGTCGGCTGCCGCCATCCCCGAAGCGAACGCAGATCCGAAGGCGGCCCCCTCGAGCGACGCGATGCACGTCTCGAGCGCGGTGCGCGTCGGGTTGATGGTCCGCGAGTAGTCGTGGCCGCCGCGCGTCTCGCCGACGGCGTCCTGCAGGTAGGTGGACACCTGGTAGATCGGCGGGACCACCGCGCCGGTGGCGGCGTCCGCCGCCTGCCCGGCGTGGATGGCGAGCGTCTCGAACCCCTGGGCGTCAGTCACCCCGCGAGGCTACCGATCTCACCGGACCAGGTGCCCGAGCAGGTCCTGGCGCGTGAGCACGCCGATCGGGTCGCCGTCGCGGTGCACGACGATCGCGTCGGCATCCTTGAGCGCCGCGAACGCCGACTCCAGGGGCTCGCCCGATCCGACGATCGGCAGTCCGGGTGACATGTGCCGCTCGACGGAGTCGGCAAGCTGGGCATCGCCGCTGAACAGCGCGTCGAGCAAGGCGCGCTCCGTCACCGAGCCGACGACCTCGGCTGCCTTCACCGGAGGCTCAGCCTTCACGACCGGGAGCTGGGAGACCTCGAACTCGCGCAGGATGTCGATCGCGTCTCTGATCGTCTCGTTCGGGTGCGTGTGCAGGAAGCTCGGGAGCGATCCCGCCTTCTCGCTGAGCACGTCGCCGACGGTGAGCGCCCCGGGGGTCGACGCGAAGCCGTACCGAGCGAGCCACTCGTCGTTGAACACCTTGGACAGGTATCCGCGGCCGCCGTCCGGCAGCAGGACGACGACGACGTCGCCGGGGCCAGCCCTCCGCGCGACGTCGAGCGCCGCGACGGTGGCCATCCCGCAGGATCCGCCGACGAGCAGCCCCTCCTCGCGGGCGAGGCGGTGGGTCATGTCGAAGGAGTCCCGGTCCGAGACCGCGATGATCTCGTCGCAGACCGTGCGGTCGTAGGTCTCGGGCCAGATGTCCTCGCCGACCCCCTCGACCAGGTACGGCCGACCGGTGCCACCCGAGTACACGGAGCCGACCGGGTCCGCGCCGATCACCTGGACGGCCCCCTGGGAGATGTCCTTCAGGTAGCGGCCCACGCCCGAAATCGTCCCGCCCGTGCCCACGCCGGCGACGAAGTGCGTGATCGTGCCGTCGGTCTGCCGCCAGAGCTCCGGGCCGGTCGAGTGGTAGTGGGCGGCGGGGTTCTCCGGGTTCTTGTACTGGTCCGGCTTGAAACCGCCGTCGATCTCGCGGGCGAGGCGGTCCGACACGCTGTAGTAGCTGCGCGGGTCGTCCGGCTCGACTGCTGTGGGACAGACCTCGACCTCCGCGCCGTAGGCGCGCAGGACGGCGATCTTGTCAGCGCTCACCTTGTCGGGCACAACGAAGAGGCAGTGGTATCCACGCTGCTGGGCCACGAGCGCGAGACCGACTCCCGTGTTGCCGCTCGTCGGCTCGACGATCGTGCCGCCGGGTCGAAGATCGCCGGAGCGCTCGGCCGCATCGATCATGCGCTCTGCGATGCGGTCCTTCACCGAGCCACCCGGATTCATGTACTCCACCTTCGCGAGGACCGTGGCCTCGATGCCCTCGGTGATCCGGTGCAGGCGCACCAGCGGGGTGTTGCCGATCAGCGCGACGATCGAGTCGGCGACCTCCATGCCGGCATCGTAGGCGCGATGCGCCGGGTCCCCACTCGTCCACGCTCGGCACGCTCCCAGCACCGGCAGGCGACGCCGGGGATGCGCGGCCGGCCAGTCCGCTACAGCAGATCCTGGCGGCGCAGCCAGACGAGCGCGAACCAGCCGAACAGTGGCGGCAGGTAGGCCGTGAAGAGCCGCTGGACGAAGACGGCGGAGACCGCGATGTCCTCGGGCACGCCGACCGCCGTCAGGCCGATGATCATCCCGGCCTCGACGACGCCCATCCCACCGGGCACGGGCGAGATCCCTCCGAGCATCGACCCGAGCGTGAGCACGATGAGGATCTGCGCGATCGAGAGGCTCGTGTCGAAGGCATGCAGCGATGCGCCGAGGGCGTAGGCGACGGCCATTTGCGCGATGAGCGCACCGCCGAACAATTCGAAGAGCTTGGCGGGGCGACCGGCCAGCACCACGAGGTGGTCACGGATCTCCTTGGTCTTCGGTGCCAGCTTCTTCTTGATGATCGATCGCCACCTCGGCACGAAGAGCACGACCGCGAGGGCGATCCCGACAAGGCACACGGCTGCGAGGATGAGCCAGATGAGCTTGGCGTGGTTGCCACCGGAGGGATTGTCCTTGAAGTTGAACGAGCTGAGCGCGAACGGCAGCGCGATCAGGAACAGGCCGCCCTTGACGATCCAGCTCGACGCGGACGTGAGAACGCCCGAGCTCACGGCGGTCGTCGCGTCATTGCCCTCCTTCTGGTAGAAGCGCACGCGGGCCGCGAGCACGGCGACTGTTCCCACGGCGAGCCCGGAGAAGGCGTTCGAGAGCTCCAGGACGGTCAGCTTGAAGTACGGCAGCGTCCCGGGTATCGAGCCTTCGTCGGCGAGCGCCCCCGCCGGGTACGGAATGACCGCGAGCAGCGCCACCACAAGGACCCAGAGAAGGTTCGCCCCCTTGATCGTTGAGAAGGACGCGGCGACGTTGAGGAAGACCGCGATCAGTGCCCACCCGCCGATCACAGTGCCGATCGCGATCACGAGCGTGGTCCCGCTGACCCGCGTCAGCTTCGCTGGCTCGGGCGCCTCGACGCCGAGCTGCTTCGCACCATCCGTGCGCAGTGTGTCGAGCAGCGCCTTCTGCTCCTTCATGGCTTCGGCGAGGGCGGAGGGCAGCGCCGCCTTCTGGAAGTAGGGCAGGCACGCCGTCACCCGCTCGGGACCTGCCACGTCGTGGGCGATCGAGAGGGCCGGGTCGACACCCAGGGACAAGGCGCAGCAGACGATCCCCGATGCCAAGTCCCTCGACGAAAGCGCAGGCGTGGCTCCCGACGTGCCGTTCAGGAAGTCGTCGATCGCGACGGTGCCGTCCTCCCCAATGATCAGGTGGTCCTGGTCGATCGAACCGTGGGAGATGCCTTCTCTCCCGAGCGCGATAATCCCCGCGAGGAGACTCCGTGCGGTCGCGTCCGCGAGTGGGGCTCCCTTTGCCAGCACCTCGCGCAGCGTGGTCCCGGCCGGAGGTGCGGAGACGACGATGCCGTCGCGCGACGGCCCGGCTGCGCCGGCGCTCACGAGGGCGGACGCGCGCCCATCGAGTGCCTCGTTGGCTCGCAGCGTCACGTAGGCGAGGTGCTCGGCCTGCTGGAGCCTTGAGACGAGCAGCGAACGCCCGTTGTTCCGGTAGGCGATCGCCCGACCGATCGATGCCGCGAGAGCGGCGTCGCGAGCGTCGCGACCAAAGATGCTCACCCGAAGGCGTCTGCCGGATGCCTCGATCCCGTCGAATCGTGCTGCCCCCCATCGCTGATGGACCCTCGGGTCGAGCTCGCGCACGTCGAGACCGAGCTCCCGGAGCATGTCTGCGACCTCGTCGACACCGGGGAGTCCCGACGGGGTGCCGGTGATGAGCCGCATCGCCGCCGCCGAACCCCACCCGATCACCAGTGACGCGAGGACGCTGAGTGGAAGGCCCCGGCCGTCGAAGACCGTTGAGACCGCACCGAGGCCGAAGCCGAGGTAGCTCAGCCGCTGGAAGGATCTCGCCAGGTATGGCCGCGCGGCGAGCGCCACCGCGACTGCGACTGTCACGGCGGGAACGGGAATCCCCACGTTCACCTTCGGATACGCCTTCGCGAGGTCGGTGCCCGCTGTCACCCCGAGCAGGTAGCGGAACACCCCGGTGAAGACGAGCGAGATCGCGGCCGCGCCGACGACGTCGATCAGGACCTCGCGTCGCCGCGAGATCAGCGAGGTGACGACGAGAAGGAGCACAACACCGAACGTCCCGGCGAGTGCGAGGACGGTCAGGAGCCAGGTGATGCCGATCGGAGCGGGGATCGCCAGATGGATGAGCCACTGCTGGATCCTCGCGTCGTGCCGGTAGGCGAAGACGACGATCACAAGCGAGAAGAAGCTGAGCGCGATGCGCCAGACGTCGGACCCGAGCCGGACGCGGATGCCGTCGCCCCTGGGCGCGAACATCGCCGACCGCCAGCCTCCCTTCAGGACCTTGACCGGTGCCGATGGAACGGACGGGAGCACCGCGTCAGCATCCTGGGACGTATCCGTCGGCACCGACGCGAGGCTACTTCGCGAGGATCGGACGCCATGAGATCGCGACCGGTTCTGGAATGCTGCGCCAACCCGGCAACGCGAAGCCGACCGCACATCGGTCCGATCTCGTACGAGATGAAGATGACGCTCCTGCGAAGGGAACGTACTGGCCGCACATTGCCACGGTGCAGGGAGTCGTGGGCAGCGCCCACACCCCATCGCAGCGATTGCGGTAGCTGGCGGGAATTCTCGCTTCGTCCGAAGCGCTGCCGCTGGTCGACGAGCGCATGATCACGGACGCGCTCTCGCCGCGCTCGATGCTTGCACCTCTGTCCCAACCATTTCGAGATGAATGGTGGTCTGACGCCATCGATTGGCCCCAATTCGAACACCTGCCGCTATGCGGCAGCGGGGAGCAGGTCGACAGATCTGCTTTGGTCAGCACGGGAGGCTCGAAGGACAGCAATCGCCAGAAAGATGAGACCGCCTAAGACGTAGAGGTTTCGCAGAATGAACAGCGAAGCGGCTGGCCAGGCATGCGGCTGTCGTAAGGGAAAGAACTGGGCATCGAGATTCACACATGTGACCAAGACGAGGGCAATCGCTCCTAGTGCGAGTGGTCGGTCTCGCCGCCACTCCAGCCAAGCGACGGCCGGAAGCAGGCCGACGAACACCCAGTAGTGCAGCCAACTGACAGGCGATACGAGCACCATCGTGAGCGCAAGCACGCAGAACCCTGCAAGCTCTCGAGACTGCCGGATGAGGCGTGCAGTGACCCAAACACCGCCGGCCAGCAGTGCAAGGGCAAGCGGGAGCCAGGGAAAGACACCCGGACGGAGGAAAGGCGGTCGTGACAAAAGCCCCAGCAGGGATTGGTTGTCCGGACTGCCGAGCCCGCCGTACCAATACGAGCCGTAATCCGAGGTTGCCCTGGAGTTGATCCTCCCGATGCTTTGCGGAGAGGGAAGGATGTGGAACCAGAATTCCGTCGAACCGTGAGGCCAGAGGATCCAAGCCACGATCGTCACCACCAAGAATGCGGTGAGGGCACGTGCCACTCCGGAGATCTCCCGCTTCACGAGAAGCCAGAAGATGAAGATGCCCGGAACCAACTTGATTGCGGTTGCGATGCCGATCAGGTAACCGCGGTGGCGCTTCGGGACGACGAAAAGATCCACGAAGACCATGAGTAGGAGGATCGCCCCCAGTTGCCCTTCGAGCACGACGTCGTGATATGGGTACAACGCGAAGACGGCGAGCGGTGCGAGCACCACCGCCGAGACGAACCATGCGCGAGCGAGTGGAACCAGCATGAATCGCTCAAGTGAAAGTGCAAAGAGCATTGCAGTCGAGAACATGGTGACGATCGTGACCACGATCGCCGTCGACTTGAATCCAATCGCGTGCGAGGGAACGAAGAGGTATCCAACGATCGGCGGATAACTGAACGCCTCTCCTCGGTTGTCGTAAAGGTCACCGTGGACTAGCAGGATGTGGGCATCGTGGTACCGCTCCGCGAGATCGCTGAACGCGAAGACCTGAACTGAGTTGAAGATCCACCGTTCCTCGAGGAGCAGGTGGGCGATGTACGTCCCCCACGCGAAAACGGCGACGCCGCCGATTGCCCAGAGCAGCCATGTCGGCATGGTACGAAACGGTCGCAGTCGCGGGGCATTTGATTCAGCACCTGTCGGCACGCAGTTGATCGTAACGATCGAAAGTGAGTCGACCATGAAGCACATGTCGCGCGACGGCAATCCAAAGTCTCGTCATGGGCTCCGGGCAGCATTGGGTAACAGGAGGCGCACAGAAGTACAGTCGGCAAATGGTCGATACTGCAGAAGAACTCGCGCAGGCGGAAGCACGACTCGCCAAGGCCCAGGAAGTCCTTGACGATGTCGCAGAGGTGCTCGCCGTGGCGGAGGAGGCGCAGGCCGCCGCGGATAGTGCCCGCGAGGCCGCGGACCACGCGCACGCCGCGATTCGCAAGCTGTACGTGGTGCTTCCGGTGGTCGTCGTGCTGCTTGGCGTCGCGGTCGTGTTCTTCCGGTGGCGCCGCGCCGAGTAGCAGAGCGGACCGTCACCCCTCGCAGCTGCCTGCCACCGGCGGGCCCAGCCGGTTCTGAACTCGCGCTACTGGATGTGGACGCCCGAGATGGCGCGGGAGATGACGAGGCGCTGGATCTCTGAGGTCCCCTCGAAGATCGTGAAGATCTTCGAGTCGCGGTGCCAGCGCTCGACGGGGTAGTCGCGGATGTAGCCGTAGCCGCCGAGGATCTGGATCGCCTCCTCGGTCACCTTGACCGCGGTCTCGCCGGCGAACAGCTTCGACATCGAGCCCTCGCCGTTCGTGAACGGCTTGTGCGTCCCTGCCATCCACGCGGCGCGCCACACGAGCAGCCTCGCGGCGTCGACGGACATCTTCATGTCGGCGAGCTTGAACGCGATCGCCTGGTTCTGGATGATCGGGCGGCCGAACTGGACCCGCTCCTTCGCGTAGTCCAACGCGTACTCGTACGCGGCTCGGGCGATCCCGAGCGCCTGAGCGCCGACCATGGGCCTCGTGGACTCGAAGGTCGACATGGCCGCCTGCGTCGAGGTGCGCTTGCCCTCGCGTGCACGGGCGAGCCGCTCGTCGAGCTTCTCCTTGCCGCCGAGCAGGTAGGCGCCCGGGATGCGGCAGTCTTCCAAGACAACCTCGGCGGTGTGGCTGGCACGGATCCCCATCTTCTTGAACTTCTGACCCTGGGAGATGCCCTTGGTCCCCTCGGGGATCACGAAGCTCGCCTGTCCTCGCGAGCGCAGCTCGGGATCGACAGACGCGACGATGACGTGCAGGTTCGCGAGACCACCGTTCGTGATCCAGGTCTTGGTGCCGTTGAGGACCCACTCGTCGGTCTTCTCGTCGTAGACGGCCCTTGTCCGGAGGCTGGAGACGTCGGACCCCGCATCCGGCTCCGAGACGCCGAAGGCGGCAAGCTTGATGTCGTCGAGCGTCCCGAAGCACTGGGGGACCCACTCCATCTGCTGCTCGGGCGTGCCGTTGGACATGATCCCCGCGACGGCCAGGGTCGAGCCGAAGATCGCGAGGCAGATGCCGGCGTCACCCCAGGAAAGCTCCTCGAGCGCGATCGCGATGGAGAGCCCGGTCGGGTCGGCGAAGGTGTTGGCCATGAAGTCGACGCTGTAGAGCCCGATCTTTGCGGCCTCCTCGATGATGGGCCACGGCGTCTCCTCGCGCTCGTCCCACTCGTGGGCCGCGGGCCGAACGACGCGCTCCGCGAACTCGTGCACCCAGTCCCTGAGGGTGATCTGATCTTCGTTCAGGTCCAGCGAGAAGTCGGACATTGCTCCTCCAGGGGGTTCTGGGGTCGGTGAGAAGTCTTTACTTACCCAATGGTAATACGCCCGAAACAGCTTCGGGCATCACGTCTCAGCGTCGCCGGATCCTGGTCCCCGCAGCCGTGTCCTCGACCACATAACCGCGGGCGGAGAGCTCGTCTCGCAGGCGGTCCGACTCTGCGAAGTCCCGTTCCGCTCGTGCACGGTCCCGTTCGGCTGCTAGGCCCAGGTCCTCGTCTGCGATCCGCTCTGAGCTCCCGTCGATGACCAGACCGACCGATCCGGCGAGCACCTGGAGCACCCGGGCGGTCTCGCGGGCCTCGTCATCGCGGCCCTCGTCGGCGAGCGCGTTCGCACGCGTGGCGAGCTCGAAGAGCAGCGCGATCGCCTTGGGGGTGTCGAGGTCGTCCTCGATGGCGGCACCGAAGGCGTCCAGCACCTCGCTGCCAGCCGCCAGCTCGGGGTGGTCCGCCAGGAGCACCGGGACGTCCGGATCGAACGGCTCGAGGTCGAACCTGCGAGCGACCGAGTCGAGCCGCTCAAGCGCGCGCTCGGCATCCGAGACGGTGCCTCCGGTGACCTCGATGGGCGCGCGGTAGTGCGCCCGCAGGATGAGGAGCCGGTAGGCGCGGCTGTCGGAGCGGGCCAGCAGGTCCGTGAGCGACGTGAAGTTCCCGAGTGACTTCGACATCTTCACGCCCTCGACCTCGACCCAGCCGTTGTGCGCCCAGTGTCGCGCGAACCCGCGGCCGAGCGCGACGGCCTGGGCGCGCTCGTTCTCGTGGTGCGGGAACTTGAGGTCCTGCCCGCCCGTGTGGAGGTCGAAGTCCTCGCCGAGCAGCGCAAGCGACATGACCACGCACTCGGTGTGCCACCCGGGGCGGCCGGCGCCGAACGAGGCGTCCCACGAGGGCTCGTCTGGCTTCGCCGCCTTCCAGAGCGCGAAGTCGAGCGGCGACCGCTTCTGTTCGTTCGCCTCGACACGGGCTCCCGCGCGAAGCGAGTCGAGAGGCTGTCCGGCGAGCAGCCCGTAGCCGGCAACCGTCGAGGTGTCGAGGTAGACGCCGTCGTCGGTCCGGTAGGCGTGCCCGTTCTCGAGCAGCTCCTCGATGGTCGAGATCATCTGGGCGACGAACTCCGTGGCGTGGGGGATGCTGGAGGGACGCAGCACGCCGAGGGCCGCCATCGCGTCCCACCAGGCGGTCTCGAACTGCGCCGCCACCTCGCCCTCGGTGCGACCCTCGCGGTTCGCCTTCGTGATGATGTTGTCGTCGATGTCCGTGACGTTGGAGACGTAGGTGACATCGAGCCCCGTGAAGAGGAGCCACCGCCGAAGCACGTCCCACGTGAGAGTGAATCGCCCGTGGCCGATGTGCGGGAGCTCGTACACGGTCGGTCCGCAGACGTACATGCTGAACCGGCCCGCAACGCGCGGCTCGATGGGGACCACGGCGCCCTGCGCGGAATCGTGCAGGCGGAGCATCCCAGTAACCTACTGAACTTATGGTCAGCGACGAGAAGCGCACGAGCGAGTTCGCGCTGCCCGAACGGCCCTCGCTGGACGGCATCGAGGACAAGTGGATGCAGCGCTGGGAGCGCGATGGCACCTACCGCTTCGATCGCTCGAAGGACCGGTCCCAGATCTTCTCGATCGACACGCCGCCGCCGACGGTGTCTGGATTGCTGCACATGGGGAGCGTCTTCGGATACGCCCAGACGGACTGCATCGCGCGGTTCCAGCGCATGCGTGGCCGCGAGGTGTTCTACCCGATGGGCGCCGACGACAACGGGCTTCCGACGGAGCGCCGCGTCGAGCAGTTTTTCTCGGTGCGATGCGACCCGTCGGCAGACTACGACCCTGCTTTCGAGCCTCCGGAGGTCCCGACGAAGGACCGCGTGGCGATCTCGCGCCCCAACTTCATCGAGCTGTGCCACCGGCTGACCGCAGAGGACGAGAAGGCGTACAAGGCGCTCTGGCAGCGGCTCGGCCTCTCCGTCGACTGGTCCCTCGAGTACGCAACGATCTCTGACCTCGCCCAGCGCCAGAGCCAGCGGGCGTTCCTGCGGATGCTGGCCCGCGGCGAGGTGTACTCGACCGAGGCCCCGACCCTGTGGGACGTGGACTTCAAGACGGCCGTGTCGCAGGCAGAGCTCGAGGACCGGGAGCGTTCCGGCGCGTACCACCGGATCGCCTTCCGCCGCGCGGACGGCGCGGGCACGGTCGAGATCGAGACGACGAGGCCGGAGCTGCTCGCGGCGTGCGTCGCACTCGTCGCGCACCCCGACGACGCCCGGTACCAGCCGCTCTTCGGGACCGACGTGGTGACCCCGCTGTACGGCGTTCGCGTCCCCGTCGTCGCCCATGAGCTCGCGGACCCCGAGAAGGGATCGGGCATCGCGATGATCTGCACCTTCGGCGACACGACCGACGTCGTGTGGTGGCGCGAGCTCGGGCTGCCGCTTCGAGCCCTCATCGGCCGCGACGGGCGCATGCTGCCGGTGACCTTCGGCAGCGAGGGCTTCGAGTCAGAGGACGCGGACGCCGCGAACGCGGCCTACTCGGCGCTCGCCGGCAGGACTGTCAAGCAGGCACAGGGTGCCATCGTCGAGCAGCTCCGCGACGACGGATCGCTCATCGGTGACGTGAGGCCGATCATGCACCCCGTGAAGTTCTACGAGAAGGGCGACCGCCCGCTTGAGATCGTCACGTCCAGGCAGTGGTTCGTTTCCACGCTCATCCACCGCGACACGCTGCTCGCGCGTGGCGAGGAGATCTCGTGGCACCCCGAGCACATGTCGCACCGCTACCGCATATGGGTCGAGGGGCTGAACTCCGACTGGTGCATCAGCCGGCAGCGGTACTTCGGCGTGCCCTTCCCCATCTGGTACGCGGTCGGAGCGGACGGCTCCATCGACATCGAGCACCCGCTGCAGCCTGCCGAGTCCCGCCTCCCCGTCGACCCCTCGACCGATGTGCCCGACGGTTTCGAGCCCTCGCAGCGGGGCCTGCCCGGCGGGTTCGTGGGTGATCCGGACGTCATGGACACCTGGGCCACAAGCTCGCTCACGCCGCAGATCGCGGGCAGATGGGAGGACGACCCGGACCTGTTCGACCGCGTGTTCCCGATGGACCTGCGGCCACAGGGTCCCGAGATCATCAGGACATGGCTGTTCTCGACCGTGGTGCGCAGCGAGCTCGAGCACCACGTCCTGCCATGGCGTCACGCCACGATCAACGGGTGGGTCCTCGACCCGGATCGCAAGAAGATGAGCAAGTCGACCGGGCATGCCTCGACTCCCCTCGACCTGCTCAACGAGATCAGCTCGGACGGCGTCCGCTACTGGGCGGCGTCGGGGAGACCGGGCACCGACACCGCCGAGGACCCCGCCCAGATGAAGGTCGGCCGACGCCTGACCATCAAGCTCCTCAACGCGTCGAAGTTCGTCCTCACCCAGCTCGACGGCGTCAGCCCGGGGAGCGACTCGCCTGCTCTTGTGACCCAGCCCATCGACCAGGACCTGCTCGCGCGCCTGCGCGACCTCGTGGACGAGGCCACCGGCGCATTCGAGCAGATGGACTACGCGCGGTCGCTCGAGCGGACCGAGGCGTTCTTCTGGCGGTTCTGCGACGACTACCTCGAGCTCGCGAAGACCCGCGCCTACGGTGCGGCGGACAGCGACGGGACCAGGTCGGCGCGCGCGACCCTCGGCATCGCCCTGTCGGTCCTGCTGCGCCTGTTCGCACCGATCCTGCCGTTCTCGACGGAGGAGGCATGGTCCTGGTGGCACGAGGGCTCGATCCATCGTGCCGCGTGGCCCATCATCGAGGAGATCGCCTCTGCGTCACCTGCGGTCCCCGGCGTCCTCGAGGCTGCAAGCAGCGTGCTCGGCGCCGTGCGCCGGGAGAAGTCCGCAGCGAAGCGGTCGATGCGCGCGGAGGTCGAACTCGTCACCGTCAGCGGGTCCCCGGCGTTCCTCGCGGCCGTCGAGGCCGCGCGCGACGACCTCGTCGACGCCGGCGTGATCCGCGAGCTGCGTCTCGGGGACGGCGACGAGGCGGTCATCGTCGCGCTCGCCGACGAGCCGGCCGCCTGAGCCCTGAGCCCTGACCCCCGGGCCGTCCGAACCTTGAGGCGGCTGCATCTCGGGTGACCCGGCACGAGCGTCGGAGCGCTCAGAGCCCGGCGAGCCCGTTGCCGAGGAGTACCACGCCGAAGGCGAAGTAGATGACGGCCATCACGGTGCCACTGTTCAGCTCGAGCCATCTCTTCCAGCTCTCAATCACCCGGTCGCCGCGGTCCCCGAGCAAGACCACCACGAGGATGGGAGCGGCCACGCCGAGGATCGCGACCAGGACGTAGAGGGCGCCGACCCCGACCTGCTGCGAGGCCGACAGGCCTGCCGCTGCGATGGACAGGGCCGCAGCGACGCCTACGGCGATGTTCTTGGGATTCAGCGCGCCAACGAGCACGCCGGTCGCGAAGGACTTCGGCGGCGCGAATGCGGAGATCCCGGCCATCCACTTGGGCGTGGGAGCGGTCTCTCCCGCGCGCGGGCGACCTCGGAACTTCGAGAGTCCCGCAACGACGAGGTAACCGCCGAGCGCGATCCGGATGATCGACGCGGTCCGCGATGGCCCCGATCCCCCCGTCAGATCAACGGCCTCCGCGAGTGCGACGAGCGCCGCGAGCATGCCGCCGACGCCCACCACGAACCCCGCGAGGTAACTCGACGCGTTCGCGATGGGCCGCTGCGTGAAGAGCAGCAGGATCGCGGCGACGATGTTGACGGGCGAGACCATCACGACGACGGCGAGCGGGAGGATGCTGACGAAAGTCGCCCTCATGGCCGCCCCCAACCATCGCCCGGCTGCGGGTGCGATCGCCGCCGTTCGGTTGCACGTCGCGCCGGGACAGCGGCGTGCGTCACGGACAGAGTCTTGCGCACCGTCGACCGGTTCGATCCGATGGCCGCGCACGACGGACCGAGCTGCACCGCGTGGCGTCGGGCTAGACGGTCGGCTTCGACTCCCGTGCGTTCACGAGGGCGTTGAGGAACGCCGCGATCCCCCGCGTGGTCGCGGTACACCTCGGCGAGCAGACCGTGTCGAAGGCGTGCTGGGCGAGGGGAAGCTCGAAGTAGCCGATGGGTGCATCGGAGAGCTCCTTGAACTTCGCCACAAACTGCCTCGCGGTCTCGACGGTCACGAGGGTGTCGTTGGTGCCCTGCAGGACGAGGAACGGTGGGGCGTTGGGATGGAGGCGATGGTAGGGAGACGACGCCTCGTAGACGTCGGGAGCGTCCTGCACCTGGACCCGCATCACAGCGCGCGCGAGCAGGTTCGTGAGCGCGTTGCCATGCAGGCCCATCATCGTGCGGTCTCCGGTCATGTCCAGCACCCCATACAGCGAGACGCAGGCGCTCACCGATGTGTCGATGTCCTCGAAGCCCGGCTGCCAGGCCGGTTCGTTCGCGGTGAGCGCAGCCAGGGCCGCCAGGTGCCCGCCGGCGGAGTCGCCGCAGATCGTGAGGAACCGGTCGGGGTCGCCGCCGAACTCCCCGACGTGCGCCTTGACCCACGCGATCGCGAGCTTGACGTCCACGATGTGGTCGGGCCAGGTCGCCTTCGGGCTCAGCCGGTAGTTGATCGACACGCACACCCAGCCCCTCGTCGCGAGCTCGAACAGCATCGGCAGGCACTGCTCACGCTTGGATCCGACCGTCCACGCGCCGCCGTGCACGAAGAGCATGACGGGTGCGCCGGTCACCGGCTCGCGCCGGGCGATGACGTCAAGCATGTGGGACTTGCTGGCATCGCCGACGTAGTCGATGTCCCGGAGAATCCGGATGCCCCTCCCCCGGAACGGGATGGCGATGCATGTACGCCACCAGCGCACCCAGCCGCCTTCGGAGGGGAGGAACGAGTCGACGCGCACACCTCTCGCCGCGCGGAGCGACTCGAGCACCACGCGATGTGCCCTGAGCCCCACGACGAACAGGTAGGCGAACGCGATCGCGACGAGGATCGCGAGCACCGTTGCGGCCGCGCCGAGCCCGCCGTGCAGCCATCCCGCGGAGCCGAAGATCCCGAGGAGCGCGAGGTCGAGCGCCAGGATCTGCCCGCTGAGCTCCGCGTTGAGGAAACCGAACGTGAACGCGAAGCCGCCGAAGGGCTCGCGGTGCACCGGGACGAGGGCGAGCTGCGCTCCGAACGCCAACACGCCGAAGATGACGATCGCCACGACTCCCATGGCGACATTCTGGCCGACCGAGGATTCGGGCCACCACCGTGGGGCACGTAGCCTCATGGCGTGGACGAGACCCTGCACGCGCTCAAGGGCACCGTCGGGATCTGGACGTTCTCGCTCGAGAGTGTCGAGCCGTCCCTGCTCGGCGCTGCGTTGGAGCTCCTCGAATCAAGCGGCTTCTCGGCCCTCTGGATCCCCGAGGCCTGGGGCCGCGAGGCGATGACCGGATCCGCTGTGGCGCTCGCGCAGTCGACCCGGCTTGTCGTGGCGACGGGGATCGCCCAGATCTACGCCCGCGATGCGATGGCGACGGCTGCCGCGTCGAGGACGCTCGCGGCCTGGTCCGGAGGCCGCTTCGTGCTCGGCCTCGGGGTGAGCCACAGGCCACTCGTCGAACGGGCCCGCCGCGGAACCTACGACCCCCCGATCGCCGCGATGCGGACATTCCTCGACGCCTACGACGAGGCTCCCAACCTGAGCATCGAGCACGAGCGACGCGTCCCGAGGGTGCTCGCCGCGCTTGGCCCGAGGATGTTGCACCTCGCTGCGACCCGCGCCGACGGCGCGCTGTCGTACCTCGTGACTGCCGAGCACACCGCGCAGGCCCGAGCGTCGCTTGGGCCCGGCGCCTTCCTCGCTGTCGAGCAGTCCGTGGTCCTGGGCGAGGACCGCGCCGAGTTCCTCCGACGGGCGCACGAGCACCTCAACTTCTACACCGGCCTCGACAACTACCGGAACAGCTGGCGACGGCTCGGCTTCACCGACGAGGACTTCGTGCGCGGCGGGTCCGACCGACTCTGCGACGCGCTGGTCGTCCACGGAGACGAGGCAGCGATCGCGCGCAGCATCGAAGGGCATCGAGACGCCGGAGCTGACCACGTCTGCCTCCAGGTCCTCGGCTCGACACGCGAAGATGTCCCCATGCTCCAATGGGAGCGGCTCGGCGCCGCGACACACGGAAGGCAGGTCGGATGAACCGCAAGGGCGGCAGGCGCATCGGGGTGGTCACCGCTGGCGGCGACGCGCCGGGACTCAATGCGGCAATCAGGGCGCTCGGCCGATGCGCGATCGATGCGGGCGACGAGGTCATCGGGATCCTGAACGGCTGGACCGGCCTCCTCGAGGAGGGGACGTGCCGGCAGCTGAGCGCCGACGACTTCGTCGGGATCGTCTCGCACGGGGGGACGATCCTCGGGAGCTCGCGCACCGCAGCGCTCCAGGACGAGGTCGGCATCCACCGGCTCCTCGCCGGCGTCCAGGAGGCGCGGCTTGACATCGTCGTCGCCATGGGCGGGGACGGCACCTTGAAGCTCGCCCGAAAGCTGGCCGAGCACGGCCTTCGGGTCATCGGCATCCCCAAGACGATCGACTACGACGTCGACTACACGGAGATCTGCATTGGATTCGAGTCGGCCCTCTCGCGGGTCGTCGAGGCCCTCGACCGGTTGCACACGACCGCCGCCTCGCACCACAGGGTGATGGTCCTCGAGACGATGGGACGTGACTCGGGATGGCTCGCCACCCTGGGCGGTCTCGCCGGCGGCGCCGACATGATCTGCATCCCCGAGTTCCAGGTGTCCATCGACGACGTGGCCGAGCGCCTGCTCGAGCGCCGGCGGATCGGGAAGCAGTCCTCCATCGTCGTCGTCGCCGAAGGCTGCGACCTGAAGGGTGTGTTCGGCGACGCGCCGCCGCTCGACGGTGTCGGCCATCCGCTCCTCGCACGCCGCGCGATCGGCGAGCACGTCGCCGTCGCCATCGAGCGCCTGACCGGAAGCGAGACGAGGTCCACCGTGCTCGGCCACCTGCAGCGGGGTGGTTCGCCCGTCGCGTCGGACCGGGTCTGGGCGACCCGCCTGGGTGCGGCGGCAGCGGACCTCGCACGCAGCGACAGGCGGGCAACTGCTGTCGCGGTGCGCAACGGCGAGGTCGTCGAGGCGACACTCAGCCAGCTGACCGAGCACCGCAGAGTCGTCCCGGAGTCCTTGTACGAGTTGAGTCGGCGCACGAGCTAGGAGAAAAGTCGGGGACCCGACCGAAAACTCAGAATCGCCGGTGCTACCTTGCCGCCGATGGTGAATTCCCTGCAATCCGCACCCGCAGCGCCTGCCAAGGAGCAGATCCTCACGCGCGAGCGGATCCTCGACGCTGTCTCCGAGCAACTCGCTCGAACCGGCATCGCTGGCCTCCGTCTGAAGGACGTCGCAGACCTCCTGAGCGTGTCTGTTCCTTCCCTGTACCGGTTCTTCGCTGACCGCGAGGCCATGATCGCCGCCGCCTACGTGCGCGACTTTGCCGAGCAGACCTTCATCGACCTCGACCAGCTTCGGGTCGTGTTCTCCGAGGCCGCCAGCGCCGAGGACTACCAGAACGGGCTGCGCACGGTCGTCATCGACATCTTCGGCGAGGAGAGCCGCCAGATCAGGTGGCGCAAGCTCTCCGCGATGGCAGCGACGCACCACGACCCCGTGCTGATGGAGCAGATCGGAAGGATCCAGGCGGAGTTCACGAGCCGGATCGCCGAGACGTTCGAGAGCGCACGCCAGCGAGGCTGGGTCAAGAGCTCGGTCAACGCCTTCGCGTTCGCCTATGCCGTGCAGGGACTGATGATGGGACCGCTCTTCGCGGACGTGGTGCCAGGATCGGATGTCACCTCGGGAGACTTCGCGGAACTCTTCGTGCTGTTCCACCAGGCCATGGCCGCTTAGGCACGACGTCGCGCCCCTCGGGTACGGTCGCCAGCGATGGCGACGCCGAACCCCGCAGGCCTCTCGGTTCGCTACGGGACCGATCTCGGGGACCTCGCCGAAGACCTCGTCATCCAGCTTGCTTCGTCGCCGCTGGCGGTCCTCGACGCGGAGCTCGTCGTCGTGCCGACGCCGGGGATCAGGACCTGGCTCGAGGAACGGCTCAGCAGGCATCTCGGCGCCTCCGGCGCTGGTGACGGCATCAGCGCCAACATCGAGTTCCAGTTCTTCGACTCGCTGCTGAGGCGGGTAACCGGCCGGTCGACCCAGGACGAGGATCCGTGGTCGGTCGGACACATGACCTTCGCAGGTATCGAGGTGCTGTCCGACGCCGAGGCCGGCTCGGGTATCGCCAGCCTGCGACCCGGCGCAGGGGAACTGGGGATGTTTGAGACGGCGAGGTCGGCGGCCGACCTCTTCGACCAGCTCTTCCGATGGCGGCCGGACATCGCGGACGCATGGCTGGACGGGGATGAGGCCGATCCCCGGGCGGCACTTCTGCGCGCCCTCAACGATCGGATCGGAACGAGCCCGCCGCACCGGACGCTCGCCGCCTGCGTCGCCCGCCTGGCCCGCGGCGACGACGACGGTCTGGACCTCCCCGCACGGATCCACATCTTCGGCGGCGACGCGCTGCCCGGCGGGCCCCAGCTCCCCGGCTTCCTTGACGCGCTCGCGTTCGTACGCCAGGTGACCATGCACGTTGCCGTTGCATCGGCAGCGCGTTTCGATGCCATCAGGTCCACGACGCCGCCGTTCGGCCGAGTCGCCGCGGATCGGACCACCAGCGACGACCCGGTGCATCCCCTCCTCGGCACGTGGGGAGCGCTCGGTCGTGAGACCGCGATGCTCCTGGCACAGGTGCCTGAGCGGCCCACGACCTCGTTCACGCGCTTCGCCGATTCCCACGATCCTGCTGCAACAGTGCTCGGGAATCTCCAGACTGCGGTCCGTCAGCGCGATGGAGGACCAGCCGCCGCGTTGCCACCGGACGGCACCATCCAGTTCCACGAGTGCGTCGGAGATCTCCGCCAGGTCGAGGTGCTCCGCGACGCGCTGCTGCACGCGCTGCGCGACGATCCGCACCTCGCACCTGGCGACATCGTCGTGCTCTGCCCGGACCTCCCCCGGTTCGCGCCCCTCGTGGATGCGGTCCTCGGCATCGAACAGGGGGCACCGCGCCTTCCGTACGTCCTGGCGGACCGGTCCCTGTCGCGTGCGATCCCGATCGTGGCGGCGACTGCCCAGGCGCTCGGGCTGCTGGGGGGACGGTTTCCTCGAAGCGGCGTCATCGACCTGCTCCGCAACGGAGCCCTGCAGGCGCGATTCGGGCTGTCGGAGCACGACGTGGACCGGATCGTCGACTGGGCGGACGCCGGTGACGTCCGGTGGGGTGTCAGCGGCGCGGGCCGAACCGCCGCGGGCCTGCCGTCGACGTTCGAAGGCGGTACCTGGATCCGGTTGCTCGACCGCCTCCTCCTCGGCGCGGCGCTGCCCTCGAACGTCATCGCACCATCGCTCGGCCTTCGCGCATTGGACCCGGGACTTGCCATCGAGACGATCGGAAGGCTGAGCGATGTCGTCGCCACCCTCGCCGCGCTCGATGACGCATCGCGCCGCGACCGGTCGGTGCACGCGTGGTGCGACTTCGCCCGGGACCTCGTCGGTTCCGTATTCGCCGTGTCGTACGACGACGCATCCGGCCTCGAGCAGCTCCACCGATGTCTGGCCTCGATCGAGGACGATGCCCGGGGCGTCCTCGCCGACATCTCCTTCGCGGAGTTCCGCGCCGCATTCAACGACCGCGTGGCGAGCGTCCGCGCCGTCGTCACCTCGGGCTCGAGCGGGATCACCGTCACGTCCCTCGCCCCGCTTCGAAACATCCCGTTCAAGGTCGTGGCGATCCTCGGGCTCGACGAGCGGGCGCTCCTGCAGAACGCGAGCATCGACCTTGCGTTCGGCTCGCCCCGGGTCGGAGACCGTGATCCGAGGGCTGAGACACGAGCCGCGCTGCTCGGCGCCGTCCTCGGTGCCCGGTCACGATTCCTCGTCACCTACGAGGGCGCCGACGTCGTGACGAACCAGCTCGTCCCGGTGTCTGCGGCGCTCGCTGAACTGCGCGACGCGATCGACACCGATGTCCTCGGCGGCTGGCGGGCGGTCACGCGCGCGCACCCGCGGCACGGGTACGGCGCCGCGGACCTGGACCCCGATGGGCCGGGCCTCGAAGAGCCGTTCTCGTTCGATCGAGATGCGCTGGCGTGGTCGCAGGAGATCGGGCAGCGTGCAGTCCGAGGTGGGCCGGCGGCGCGCCTCGCGGCGACCCCCGCCGCGCCCGACGCCGGCCCGATCGAAATCGGCGAGCTCGGCGACTTCCTCGCGGCACCGCAGCGAACGTTCCTCGAGCGCTCCCTCGGCGTCTACCTGCCCAGGGTCGACGAGCCGCCGATCGACGAGCTCCCGACAGGGTTGAGCGCGCTCGAAGAGTGGAACCTCACGATGGATCTGGCGCGCGAGGCGAGGAGCCAGCTTCCTGAGGCGTTCACTGACACCCAGTGGCGGGACTTCATCGAGCGGTGGCGGCTGGAGCCCGACAGTCCCCTCGCGACACTCCCCGGGAGGCTCGCTGCCGACGAGCTCGAAGGACGCAGCGCCGTCGGCCCTCGGGCACTCGCCCTCGCACGACGCCTCGAGCGGGTGACGAAGGGCAGCGCCGCCGAGCCGCTGCACTGTGAGGTCGTGCTGGACGACGGGACGACCGTCTCGGGCGATCCCGAGGTTTACGGCGGGACGACGGTCGTGCGCTACACGGCCTCGACCCATGAGCGTGCCGTGCGCCTGAGGGGCTCGCTCGACCTCCTCCTCCTCACCGCGCACGATCCGGCAGTCGACTGGCGCGCCGTCCAGATCGTTCGCAAGGGCGTCGGGGCCGTGCCCTCGACTGCAGCGATACTGGGCGACGAGGTCCAGCGCCGCGCCGTCGCGCGGGCGTCGCTCGCTACCCTCGTCGACCTGCGCCGTCGGGGCCTCTCGGCTCCCGTCCCCCTGTTCCTGCGGGTGACCATGAAGATGCTGGCCGCCCTCTCCGCCAATCCGAGGCTGGGTCCCGAGGAGCTCCTCGTCACCGGGTTCGCCGGCTGGGAGGTCTACGGCGCTGTCGGAGACAAGGACGATCCGGCTGTGCGCTTCTGCTTCGACGCCTCCTACGAGGACCTGTGTGACCTGCCCGCAGAGTCCGCAGACCCGAAGCCCCGCGGAGCCACAGGCGGTTCGCGCATGATCGCGTACTCCCGGGCGATGTGCGAAGCCCTCGGGGCCGTCGAACTCGAGGCGTCGAACAAGGTGCGGCCGTGAGCGACCTCATCACCGGCCCGCTGCCCGCAAACGGGATCGCCTGCGTGGAGGCGAGCGCGGGCACCGGGAAGACCTACCTGCTGAGCACGCTCGCGGCGCGCTGGCTCGTGGAGAGCGACGACGTCCGCGTCAGCGAACTCCTTGTCGTCACGTTCACCGTGGCCGCCGCCGCGGAGCTCCGCGGCCGGATCCGCGAGCGCCTCGTCCAGGTCAGGGACCGCCTCGACGGGACGAGCGAGCCCACCCAGGACCGGTACCTCGAGGGGCTGGCAGCGCTGGCGAACCCCGAGCGCGTCCGAGCACGCGCCGCGCGGGCGCTCGCCGAGTTCGACACGGCGACAATACGGACCATCCACGCCTTCGCCTCCGCCGCGATGGGCAGCGACCGCAGCGCCGTCGGCCCGGCGGAGGAGCGGCGACGACAGGCCGTCGCCGACGTGATCGCCGCTCGAGCGTTCGACCCTGAGAGCGCGTTCTGGAACGTGCCGGAGGCCGGCTTCGGATCCGTCGACGGCATCCTCAAGCTCACGCTCGATCACCCGGACCTCCTGCTGGCGCCGCTCGAGGGCTCCGCCGACGACTCCCCCGCGGCGATCGCCCACCGTGCCGCCGTCGTGGAGGCCGCCGAGCTGTTCCACGCCCGCCAGCGGCGCGACGGCGTCGTCACCTTCGCGGACCTTCTCACGCGCCTCGACGCGGAGCTGGCGACCCCGCGGAGCCGGCTCCTCGGCGCCCTCAGGAGCCGCTACCGCATCGGGCTGATCGACGAGTTCCAGGACACGGACCCCGTCCAGTGGTCGATCTTCCGCAGGCTCTTCCTCGAAGACGGCGACGGGACGCTCGTCGTCGTCGGCGATCCGAAGCAGGCCATCTACGGCTTCCGCGGCGCCGACGTCTCGACGTACCTCGCGGCCAAGCAGGAGGCCCGCGAAACCCCGTCAGGCGGTGGCCTCGGCATCTTCGACCTCCGCGAGAACCACCGATCCGATGGCGTGCTGCTCGAAGCCCTGAACGCCGTGTTCGACGGCACGCACTTCGACGAGTCCGAGCAGATCGCCTATCACGCGGTCAAGGCCCCGGCCGCACACGAGCTGCGCCGCGCTGTCGACGCGGATGGGGAACCGGTCGTGCCCCTCTCGATCCGGGTCTGCTTCGACGAGGGCACCGCGTACGCGAAGCAGCGCGCCATTGCTCGGGACTGTGCCGACGAGGCGGTGCACTCCTTGACTATGGGTGTTGTGGGCGTCGATGGCGTGCGCGTCCCCGTCGGTGAGAGCGACATCGCCGTTCTCTGCACGTCGCGAGGCCAGTTCCCGATGCTCAAGGAGGCGTTCCTGCGGCGTGGCATCCGCGCGACCGAGGCGAAGTCCGACGACGTGCTTTCCTCGTCTGCCGCGTTGCAGGTCGACGTCCTGCTGGCGGCCCTCAGCGATCCGGAACGTCGCGGCTCGGTCATGGCCCTCGCCTACTCGTGGTTCGGGTCTCGGGACGCCGACGGGCCCGCGCTCGACGTTGTCCGGGGACGGATAGCGGCATGGCAGGCGGCGCTCGCTCGCGGGGGCGTCGCCGCCCTGGGGCGGTCGGTGACCGAGCAAGGAGTGCTCCGCGGACTCCTCACCCTGCCGAACGGCGAACGGCACCTCACCGACCTCCAGCACCTCTTCGACCTGCTCACCGCCGCCGCACCTCCGGATGCAGGTCCGGCAACGCTGCTCGAGCTCATGGGCGAACTCCGCGCCGAGGAGCGCGGATTCGGGGACGAGGACACGAGGGCCCGAAGGATCGAGACGGATGCTCCCGCGGTGCGGCTGATGACCGTCCACGGTTCGAAGGGCCTGGAATTCAAGGTCGTGCTCTGCCCCTTCATCCGGACCGGCTCGGTGGGGGTGACGGGTCCGACCGTCTGGCGTGAGCCGCGCCTCGGACGGATGATCGACGCGGCTGGCGGGGCCGAGTGGACCGACATCTCCCTCGAGGCGCCGACGCCCGAGAGCCGCAAGGCGCTTGCCGAGGAGGAGGCGGCGGGGGAGAACCGGCGGCTGGTCTATGTCGCGCTCACGCGCGCCCGGCACCGCTGCGTCGCATGGTGGACTCCCCTCACCTCGAGGCAGAACCCGCACCGCGACGAGCTGACGTCCCTGCTCTTCGACAGGGACGTGTCGGGACGGTCCACACAGCGTTCCGTGGGAACCCGCAAGGGCATTGCGTGCTTCAGCCTCGATGCCGAGTCCGCGTTCGAGAGACTGACCTCGAACTTCGCCGACCTCGCCGAACGTCGACTGCTCGAGGTGGCTCCGGTGGGCTTCGAACGCGGTGCGTCGCAGGCTGCGGATCTCCGACCCCGACCAGCCGCGGACCGCAGGGTCGAGGTCTCTGTCCTTCATCGTGAGCTGCTCCAGCGCGACGGTCGATGCTCGTTCTCATCGCTGGTGGCGGATCGAGCGCATAGCGGCATCGGCCTCGACCCCGCGCTCGGCGATGGCGGCGCGGACGACGAGGGGCCGGGCGCACTCGTTGCGGAGGAGGAGCTCGCCTTCGATCCGTTCGATGGCCTCGCAGGACCGGCCTTCGGAACCGCGGTCCACGAGGCGCTCGAGCTCGCGGTCACCAGGCGGCGAGACGAGGCGTTCGACACGGTTGCGCGCGAATCCCTCGCTGCCGCGCTGCGAGCTCGCGCGCTGCCTGTGACAGAGCAGGTGCTCGATGGCCTGGTGAGGGTGGCGTCCGTCCCGGTGCATCCGGGATGCGCCCTGCGCGACCTGGAGCGACATGACGTCGCCACCGAGCTGCGTTTCTCGCTTCCGGTCGCCAGCGGCGTCGGGCTCGCCGACATCGGTTCGGTCCTCGCGGACGGCGATCACGACGGGCCCTTCGGGGAATGGGCCAGGCGAACCGCATCGGAGGCGGCGTCGCGCCAGCTGGCTGAGACGCTCGTCGGCTCGATCGACCTCGTGACCACCTTCTCCACGGGATCGAGGTACTTCGTCGTGGACTACAAGACGAACCTCTGCGACCCCGCAACCGGCGGCTACTCGAACCAGGGTCTCGCGACCAAGATGCAGGCGTCCGACTATCCGCTGCAGGCCGCGCTCTACCTGGTTGCGCTGCACCGGTACCTGCGCTGGAGGGTCGCTGACTACGACCCTGCTGACCATCTCGGCGGAGCCAGCTACCTGTTCCTCCGTGGCATGCGATCCGGGTCGCCAGACGGGATCTGCTCGTGGCCGCTCCCCGGCGCGACCGTTTCTCGGCTCTCGGACCTCCTTGCGGGGCTTCGATGACGGTCGCGACGATCGTGCCCGAGGCCGTGAGCCCGCTCAGGCGGGCGGCTGCTGCCGGCGTCCTCGAGAGCCCGGATCTGCACGTGGCAGACGTCATCGTGCGCCGGTCCGGTCATCGCGATCCGGACCTCATGATGGCAATCGCGCTGTCGGTCAAGGCGGTCCGCCTCGAGCACGTGTGCTTCGACGTGCACGACGATGGGATCGCTGCGCTCTGGCGAGCCGAGGACCGATCCGTGGCCGAGGACCCGCCCGACCCGGGTGCCCTGCTCCGGGCGATGCAGTCCGCGCTCGATGTCGTCGAGGTCGTCGAAGACGGGTCCAGCGTGGACGCGCTCGGTGGCGCACCGCTGGTGCTCAGCGGCGACCGGTGCTACCTGCGCCGATACGCGCTCCTCGAGCAGGACGTGGCTGACCGGCTCCGCCGGGGATGGGAGGGCACCGCCGGGCGGATAACGGGCCTTGACGCCCGGCTCGACGCGCTGGCGGGAGCCGCGGACGCGACCCAGGTCGCAGCGGTCCGGCGAGCCCTCGAGTCGCCCGTCTCGGTGATCGCAGGCGGGCCGGGAACCGGAAAGACCACCACCATCGCGCTGCTGCTCCGTGTCGTCAACGCCCTGGACCCCGACCTCGTCGTGGCCCTGGCGGCCCCGACGGGAAAGGCCGCGACCCGGCTGAACGATGCGGTCCGCGAGGCCGCCGGGGACCCCGGGTCCGGTGCCATCCCCGTGGCACAGACGATCCACCGGCTGCTCGGCTTGGGTCCTGACGGCATCTCGCGCCGCACGCGCCCGATCGACGCGGATCTGATCGTCGTCGACGAGGCATCGATGATCTCGCTCCCCCTCCTCGGCCAGCTGCTCGGCCGCGCGAGGGCCACCGCGAGGGTCGTGCTCGTCGGTGACCCGGACCAGCTCGCGAGCATCGAGGTCGGCGCAGTCCTGGCCGACGTCGTCGGATCCAGTGAGGAGACGGGCCACGGCGTCACCGTCTCGACGCTGTCGACATCGCACCGGTTCACCGAGACCTCCGGTGTGGCCGCGCTCGCCCAGGCTGTCCGGTCCGGCAGCATCGACGACGTGACCGACGTGGCGTCGTCCTACGACGCCGTGCACCTGCTCGAACCGGCAAGTGGCCGCGAGGCCGTGCTCGACGGGGTCCTCGAGCACGCGACCGACCTGATCGCGGCTGCACGTGCAGGAGACGCCGAAGAGGCGCTCGACCTCCTCGGGCGCGTGGGACTCCTGTGCGCGACCCGCCTCGGGGACGGTTCGATCGACTGGTGGCGCCAGCGGGTCGAGTCCGTGCTCGTTGAGCGCGGCATCCTGCGCGTCCGGGACGTCGACTACGTCGGGCGCCCCCTCATCGTGACGCGCAATGACCCGCTGACCGGCCTCATGAACGGCTCGGTGGGGGTGATCGTCGCCGACGCCGACGATCGGATCGTCGCCTTCGACTCGGGAATCTTCCCGCTGGGTGCGATCCCCAGCGCGGAGACCGTGTGGGCCCTGACGATCCACAAGTCCCAGGGTTCCGAGTACGACGACGTCATCGTGTCGCTCCCGGGGCCCGACAGCCCGATCCTCACCCGTGAGCTTGTCTACACCGCGGTGACGAGGGCTCGCTCCGCGGTCACGGTGATCGCGCCGCCCGGGTCACTCGAAGCCGCCCTTTCGCGGCGTGTCGCGAGGGCGAGCGGCCTCGGGGCGAGGCTCCGCAGGCCGTGACGGTCGTCGAGCCCACTCATGGGCGAACGTCGCGGTACAGTCCGGTCTCGTCCCATCTCGCGGTGCGACGACCGACCTGACCCGAGGAGGCGGCGATGCGCAGATCTCCCGTCCTGGTTGCGGCGATGTCCCTCGCCCTGATCGCCGTCCCCATCGCCTCGGCATCCGCGACACCGCGCGTGGGCGCACGACCATCGACCGACCGGATCCCCCCTGTGGCGATCAGCGCGGGCAACGAGCACACGTGTGCGCTGCTGCAGCGCGGCGGCGTCACCTGCTGGGGGCAGAACTACCACGGACAGTTCGGCTTCACCTCGCCGAACCTGTCGACCACGCCCGTCATCGCGCACGGGCTCTCGGGCACGCAGGTCGCCGCGGGCAACGAGTTCACGTGCATCCTGCTCGCGAACGCGACCGTCGACTGCGTCGGATCCAACGCCCACGGCGCCCTGGGAGATGGCGCGACGGCGAACTCGTCGACGCCGATGGTCGTCTCCGGCCTCGCGGGCGTCTCGCGGATCGCCGCCGGTGACGTCGCGTCCTGTGCCCTGCTCACAGGCGGCACCGTGAAGTGCTGGGGAGACAATGCCCACGACCTGCTGGGCGTCGGCGGTTCCGCCATCGCGCGCTCGGCGCGGGCAGTCCCGGGACTCACCGGCGTCACGCAGGTCGCGACCGAGGGCTCGCCGCCCCACAGCTGCGCGCTGCTCTCGGACCATCGGGTCCGATGCTGGGGGGACGGCGAGTACGGCCAGCTGGGTGACGGGTCCTTCGCGAGCGCCACGACCCCGAAGGCCGTCGTGGGGATCACGAACGCGATCGAGGTCACGACCGGGGACTCGTTCAGCTGCGCGCTGCTGTCCTCGCGCAAGGTGGACTGCTGGGGGCTCAACACCTACTCGGAGCTGGGCAACCCGCTGCCCGGCGTCGCCAGCGAGGAGTCGGCCAAGCCGGTCGCGGTCCACGGGCTCGCCAAGGTCCTCACCATCGCCTCGGGCTACGACCACAGCTGCGCGCTGCTGTCGACGCACACGGTGGACTGCTGGGGGCTCAACTACACGGGCGAGCTGGGTGACGGATCGATCAACAACGGGACGACCCAGCCTCCCGTCCCCGTGGCGGTCAAGGGGCTCACGTCGGTGACAGCGCTCTCACTCGGCGACGACGACAGCTGCGCGCTGACGTCGCTGGAGGCGGTGTGGTGCTGGGGCTGGAACACGTGGGGCGAGCTCGGCAACGGCACGAGCGGCAACGACACGGCGACGGCGGGCGAGGTCCAGGGCATCAGCTAGCCCCGAATCCCCCCTGATCCGCCGGCCGACCGGCCCGGGCAGGGACGGACCGGTCAGGTGACCGCCACGTGCGCAGGCCGACCTCACCCAGCTCGTCGTAGCGAAGCGCGGGCGGCATCGAGGGGTCCACGTAGCTGCCGAGCAGGTCCCATCTCGAGATGAGCAGGGCCTCGTCTGCCGGTGGGTGCAGGTTGCCGCGCGAGGCGCTCTCGCGGTGCCCGAGGACC
>Ga0181534_10000482_pt1 | contig 27670 bp, 24 predicted proteins | sample PEATcosm2014_Bin_37_FD_119758 | JGI IMG/M metagenome (GOLD analysis project Ga0181534, IMG submission 119758) | Peatland microbial communities from MTU Mesocosm Facility, Houghton, MI, USA - PEATcosm2014_Bin17_10_metaG | ecosystem: Environmental > Terrestrial > Soil > Wetlands > Peat | place...
AGGCGTCGCGTCCTGACCCGTGAACGGGAAGGTGTCGGGCTTCAGACCTTGCGACTGCAGGTACGAGATGATCGGCGCAGCGTTCTCGTCGTTCGGCGTCAAGACCGCGTTGATCTTCGAGTTGGCCGAGTAGGCGCCCTGGAAGTCAGTCAGCGCGACCGACGGCGTCCACGTTCCAACACTCTCGTTGACCGTGTTCGAAGAACCCGACGTGGTGTTGTACCCCGCGGCGTTCAGAACGGCGTCGTAGCCCTCGGCGAACAACGTGGCGTTGTTGTCGGTGGGCGCGCCCTTCATCACGAAGACGACCGGGTTGGCAACGTTCCAGCTCGTGATGCAGCTCAGGAGTCCCTTACCAATCAAGGTACCGACCGCTACGTTGTTGAAGCTGACGTAGTACGAACGGTCTCCACCGAGCGTCAGGCGGTCGTAGTCAATGACTTTCACGCCACGCGACTCCGCGTAGGACTCGATGATCGCACCTGATGAACTGTCAAGTGACGTCAAGATAAGAACCTTGGCACCCTTGGCAATGTCGCCCTGTGCGTCGGTGAGCTGCTCCTGCGGGCTTCCGTGACCGTTCTGAATGATGAACTGACTGGGCTTAAGGCCGGCAGCCAAGAACGCCTTCTTGAACGCGGGAGCGTCGTAGTCCACCCAACGAGCGGACGAAACAGTGTCGGGCAAGATAACGGCAATGCTGCCCTTACCCTTGGCGACGACACTCTTCAGGTACTTCATTGTCGAGAAGCTCGGATTGAACGTAGCGTCCGATACCGTCTTCCCCGCTGCGGAAGCCACGCCTGGTGCCATTGCGACGGCGACTCCGCCGACCAACGCCACGCACGCGAAAATCCGTGCTGTTTTTAATTTCATAGTCCCCCAACCCTTAAGAGGCACCTTAATGGTGCCCATTTCTAATTTACTTCTATGTGAACATTCGGTGCAAAGCAATGTTCGGAAGGTGAAGTTAGCACAACACTTCCGTGACGTACGTTCACCACCCCGAACGGACCGCCGCACTTCTCCAGCGCGTAAGACAAGGGTTCACTCCGCCGACGACGTCGCTGCGAGGGTGATCGCCACGGTCGACCCCGTCGATACCGAGCGATACCGTTTCGTCGCGTGGGAGGCGCGACTTCGTATCTCCTGGTCAGCCCGCTACGCAGAGTCTCGCGCAGCGCGTCGCCGACGCGTTACACACCACGTCGTCCCATTGCGAAATTTCACACACGGAACGTCAGAGGTAGGTGAGGACGGTCTCCATTGTCTCCATGATGGCGATAGATTCATCGAGCGGCATCGCGGGGCTCTCCGTGAGACCAAGATTTAGACAACGAGCTACCTCGATCGCTTGGTAGCGAAGGCCTCGCCACTGCATGTCAAACTCAAATGTCTCGACGCTGCGATCTCGCTTGATCAAGTCGAACGAGGTCAGGCCGTAGAAGTCACCGGCGATCTCAATGCGCGCCTCCGTGCCCGCGATGCAGGCCCTGGTCGCGGTCCTCGCGAGCGACGTACACGTCAAGACCGCGTGCGCTCCGTGGTCGTAGCCAAAGAGCATGGACGTCTGACCATCGACGCCCGTGAACGCGCGATCGACGAGAGCCGTGATGCGAGTGGGGGTGCCCAAGAGCATGGAGGCAAAAGAAACGGGGTACACCCCGAGGTCCAGCAACGCCCCGCCGCCGAGATCGGGCGCAAAGATTCGGTGTTCGGGGTCCAACGGGAACCACTGCCCGTGGTCGGCCTCCACCAGTACCAAGTCACCGAGCGCGCCGTTCTCGACCAGTTCGCGAATCTTGACGACGTGGGGCAGGAAGCGCGTCCACATCGCTTCCATCAGAAAGAGGCCCTTCTCACGCGCCGTCGCGACCAGATCGCGGGCCTCGGCGGAGTTCATGGTGAAGGGCTTCTCGCACAACACTGGCTTTCCCGCGTTGAGCGCGAGCAGCGTGTTGGCGTGGTGCATGGGGTGAGGCGTCGAGACGTACACCGCATCGATCTCCGGGTCCGCCACGAGCTCCTCGTAGGAACCGTAGCGCCGGGGAATGTCGAACTCGTCGGCGAACGCGTTGGCCGAGGCCTCCGTGCGAGAACCCACCGCGACCGCCTCACCCTCGTCAATCAGACCAAGATCACGAACGAAGGTGTGCGCAATACCTCCCGTGCCAATGATTCCCCATCGAAGTGGCTTCGCCATCGCTTTCTCCTTCTGTCATCGCGACGAGGCCACAGTAGTCGGCACCCCCGTGGGTACTGGGCGTACGTACCCACCCGTTCACCGCACAGCCATTAGAACGGTGAGGTGGCTTCGCTCCTTCAACCGATTCTCACCCGGCGACTCGTCCTGCGGTCCTTTGAGCAGAGTGACCTCGACGATCTCGCGCTGATCTTCCAAGACGAGTCCGTCAACCGTTATCTCTACAGCGCCCCGCGCACGCGCGAACAGGCCCGAGAGGTGTTGGAAAAGCGTCTCTCCGAGAACGACGCCGCCCTGGCGGGGAACGTCTTGCACGTCGCGATCGAGCTCCGAGAGTCACCGCGCCTGATCGGCGATTTCATGCTGCGCTGGGACGATGACGAGCACCACCAAGGTGAGATGGGCGGCTCGCTCCACCCGGGATTTCACGGACAGGGATACGCGCCCGAGATCTATGGCGCGCTGTTGGAGCTTGCCTTCAATCGCTACGGCCTTCACCGCGTGGTCGGACGCTGCGACGCGCGCAACGCACCCTCCATCCGTTCGCTGGAGAAGGCCGGGCTCCGTCAGGAGGCGCACTTCGTAGAAAATGAGTTCGTCAAGGGTGAGTGGACCGACGAGATCGTTCTCGCCATCTTGCGTCGCGACTGGATATCGGCCAAAGACTCTGGCTAGCGGCGTCGCCCGCTCTCCCCATTAGGTTTCTCTTCCATGGCACTGTTGCGAGAGGTGAGGAATGAGTTGGGATCTTCCTATCTGCTCGACCACGTTGACAATCCAGTGCTGTGGCGGACCTGGGACGACGAGACGCTGGACGAGGCCCGACGTCGCGATCGTCCGGTCTTTCTGTCGATCGGTTACGCGGCCTGCCACTGGTGTCACGTCATGGCCCACGAGTCCTTTGAGGACCCCACCGTCGCGAGCGTCCTCAACGAGTTCTTCGTGCCGGTCAAGGTCGACCGCGAAGAGCGCCCGGACGTCGACGCACTGTATATGGCGGCCACCCAACTGGTCTCAGGTCACGGCGGCTGGCCGATGTCGGTGTTTCTCCTTCCCGACGGACGGCCCTTCATGGCGGGCACCTACTATCCGCCCACCGATCGCGGGGGGCAGGTGGGATTCCTTCGACTACTCGGCGCGCTCCGCGAGGCTTGGGCGAACCAACGAGAGCTGATTGAGCAGCAGGCCGGAGAGCTCGCCGACGCACTGTCGCGCGAGGTTCACTTCATCGACCACCTGGCGCCCTTTCACGACACGATCGACCTCGCAGCGGTCCGCGAGCACCTGCGCGATGAGCTCGTGGCGCAGGTCGATGCCGAGGGGGGCTTTGGACGCGCGCCGAAGTTTCCTCGCCCGAGCTACGTCGAGGCCCTCCTCGAGTTTGACGACGACCAGTCGCGCGAGGCCGCGACCCGGACGCTCGAGGCGATGTCGCGGCGGGGCCTCTACGACCACTTCGGCGGCGGCTTCGCCCGCTACAGCGTCGACGGCGAGTGGCACGTGCCGCACTTCGAAAAGATGCTGAGCGATCAAGCCCTGCTGGCCCGCTGTTACCTTCGAGCAAGTCGCGTCGCCAACAGTCAGTCCTGGCGCGAGGTGGCCCTGGACACCCTCGGTTTCGTCGAACGGGACTTACGACTCCCGTCGGGGTACGCCGCTTCCCTCGACGCCGACGCCGCGGGCGCAGAAGGATCCCACGTCACCTGGACGCCCGACGAGGTGCGCACCGCCCTCGAGGGTTTCTCCGAGAACGAGGTGCGCGAGGTTCTGGCGCGATGGCGCATTGAACCAGTGGGGACCTTTGAAGGTCGCTCCATCCCCCGACTTCGCGAGGGCGACGCGTTCGTGACGCCGCCCGAACTGGAGGTCGCCCACCAGACGTTGATCGCGTCGCGGGCGTTACGCGCGCAACCAAGCCGCGACGAGAAGATCATTCTCGAGTGGAACGCCATGCTCGCCACCGCCTTTCTCGCCAGTGGCGACGACGCGTACGAAGCCCGCGGCCTCGATCTCGTACGCTCACTGGGCCGCACCCACTTCCACGACGACACGTGGTGGCGCACCGAGCACCATCGCGCGCACGCTACGGCCAATGACCTCGCGTGGCTCATCGACGCGGCGGTGGACGCGTTCGAGCTCACCGGCGAGGATGAGTGGCGCGAGATCGCTCACGGCACCGCGGCCTATCTCGTCGAGCATTTCTGGGACGGCCCGGTACCCACCGACATCGATCCACACGTCGGGGCGGGATTCTTCACCCAGAGCGACCTCGTGAGCGACCTGTCGACGCGACCGAAGGAGATCTTTGACGGCGCCACGCCCTCCGCGCACGCGATTAGCACTCGCGCGCTCGCGCGCCTCGCCCTGTGCGACGCCACGACCTCACTGCTCGTCATCGCTCAGCGGCTGGTCGAACTGGCCGGTTCGCTCCTCGTCTCTCACCCCCGTGCCGTGGTGGACCTCGTGAATGGAGCGGGCTACGCGTTGGACGGTGTCGAGTTGGTCATTCCCGGCGACTCGAATGAACTCTCGGACCACGTACGATCGAAGGCGATGTTCCGCACCGTTTTAGTTACCGGCACCGGCCGCTCCGAGCTCCTCCAGGACCGCGAGGCGGGGTACGCCTACGTCTGTCACGCCGGGGTCTGTGACCTCCCCGTCTCGAGCGTCAGCGCGCTTGAGGCGGAACTGCAACGAAGCGACGCGTGGCCCTCCTAAGTCGCGACCCGGCCGTCCGGGCGACGAGACGCCTGATCACCCGGACCCCGCAGCGCGATACAGTCGACCTCTCCCCCGGTGCCGCGGTGTACGGCCTGGTGCTGGGCTCCACCAACGAGTCCACGACGGTCGTCGACCTGGCGAGCCAGGCCATCGTTCGCTGGCGAATTCCCTGGCCGCTCGATATCGAGACCGACCTGGCGGCGTTCGACGTCGTCGAAGGACAACTCGCGCACAACATCGAACGCGACGACCTGGCCCAGCCCGAAGCCGTCACCCTGTTGGATCTACCGCGGCGACTTGGCACCTATCGCGGGCGTCGCGTGCGCACCTGGCTCCAGGAGCTCGCGAGCCCCGCTGACGGACCGCTGTTCGGCTTTCGCGGACCGAGCGCCCCGTACTGGGAGTTCCGCGGCGAACGGCCCAGCGTGGCCCTCATCGCGGCCGACCGGGGTCCCCAATTACTGCGCCGTCCCGATGACGGCTCCACCTGGGTGCGCTTTGGCTGGTTCGGCGACGACGTGTGGCTGCTGTGTGAGGACGCCCACGCGATTCGAACGATCGAGGCGACGCGTCGCACCTCGCTCTCGGGCAAAGACCTGGCGACGGCGCTCGGCTTTCGCCCGACCTACGTCTTAACGACGCTCTCACAGCCACTGGACGGGCACTGCTACAAGAGCTGCACCGGGCTGTTGCCGCGGGGCTGAGCTACTTGGGCAGTTTGCCGGTCGAGAGTGACTCGGCCATCGCCCAGCCGAAGACGACCAGTCGCTGACCCTTGTCGGGCTTGAGTCCCTTGAAGAAAGTCTCGACGCCCTCGGGAACGGGGCCCTTGGAGGCGACGTAGTCCAGGCCCCCGACCGGGCCGGGGCTGACCGTCATGATGAAGGTCTTGTCGTCGATGGACTTCTCGGAGCCGAAGCGTTTGGCCAGCCGCCGTCCCCACGCGCGATCCTCACCGGTCGGGCGATAGTCCAGGCGCGGCACCACGTCGTCGAGCCCGGTGAAGGCGCGGTAGCCGTCCGCTGACGTCAGGCGCGTGCCGAGGAGGACGTCCTCGTCGGGGAAGGCCAACAGGGCGCGACGAAACTGGTCGTGCAGGATGGCCTTCAGCGTCTGGTCGGCCTTCGCGTTTCGATCCACCAAGAGCAGTCCCACGAGCAGCGACGGGGTCCCCCCGATGCGCTCCAGCGTGCAGAAGGAGTACCCACGCAGCTTGTTGCCTTCGCGGGCGTGAGTAACGAGTACCCACTCCTCGCGTTGCTTTGAAAGAAAACCAATGTCAAAGTTGGGCTCTCGGTCAACGCAGAGGTCGGCCATCTCGGCCAACTCTGCATCGCTGAGGGCAGTGGTGTCTTTGGTGGTGACCGTCATTGCCATAGGCAACCATTCTACGGCGCGGGGAGTGACCCTCCGCCAGAGTTAGGCCTTTATGACGTTTCGGCCGAATTCTGAGCGAAGATCCGCGACGACACCGGGGATGTTGACGTTAAATGCGGGGCCCAGTCGAAAGGTCTTTCCGGCCGATCCCGTGTCGACAACGACCGGCGACGGCCCGGGGTATCGGGTCAAAATCTCCCGCAGCGTGGAGATGGCGTGTTGGGTAAGGTCCTCGGGACGAAGTGAGAGGCGCAGTTCCACATCGGCCCGATCACCGTGAAATCGCTCGACGTCCACCGCGCTAAAGCGAAGCTCCTCGTCGTTGTCGCTGACCCGCACCTTGATCAGCACCACGTTGTCCTTCGCCAGGAACCCACTGAATCGCTCAAAGGCGGCCACCGAGAAGTTGATCTCCAGGGAGCCACCGAGGTCTTCGAGAATCACGCGCGCGTACTGCTTGTTGGCCTTGGTCTGGCGCAGTTGAACCTCGGCCAGAATTCCCCCGACCGTCACCGCCTTGGAACTACGCGAGAGCTCCTCCGCCCGTTCGCGAATGGCCACAATGGCCCCGTCGGTCTTCGTGCTCAGACTCTCCATCACGCCGTAGAGCGGGTGATCGGAGATGTAGGTGCCGAGCATCTCGCGCTCGAAGTCCAACTTGACCGACTGCTCGAACTCGATGTCGTTGAGGGCGATCTCGGTCCCCTCCCAGTCCCCCTCGCCCTCGGTGTCGAAGGCGGCGAACAGCGTCGTGATGCCCAGGGAGAGGTCCTTGCGTCGAGCGAGCGTGACGTCGATGATCTCATCGACCTTGAGGAGAAACGCGAGACGGGGAACGCCGAGGGAGTCAAAGGCCCCGGCTTTGATCAACGACTCCATCGTCCGACGGTTCAAGACCATGGGATCAACCCGGCGCACGAAGTCATAGACGTCCAGGAAGGGTCCCCGCGCCTCGCGTTCGGCGACAATCTTCTCCACCAGGGCCTCGCCCACGTTGCGCACGGCGGCCATTCCAAAGAGGATGGTGTTCTCCGAGGTGAGCGACGGCGCGTAGTCGGCGATGGATTGATTCACGTCCGGCACGCCGACGGTGATACCCATCTGGCGCGCCTCGTTGAGATACACCGCGGCTTTGTCCTTGTCGTCGCGAAACGAGGTCAAGAGCGCGGACATGTACTCAACGGGATAGTTCGCCTTCAGCCAGGCGTTCTGGTACCCGATGAGGGCGTAGCCGTAGGCGTGGCTCTTGGGGAAGGCGTAGTCGGCGAAGGGCTCGATCTTGTCGAAGATCGCCTCGCCGAGTTCGCGACCGTAGCCTTGTCGCTCGGTCCCGTCGACGAACTTGGCGCGCTGGGCTCGAATCATCTCGCGGATCTTCTTCGAGCAGGCCTTACGCAGGTCGTCCGCCTCGGGCAGGGTGAAGCCGGCGATCGTGGTCGCCACGCGCATGATGTCCTCTTGGTAGATCATCAGCCCGTAGGTCGTGGAGAGAACGTCTTCTAAGACCTCGTGGTCGTAGGTGACCTTCTGGCGCTGGTTTTTGCGGTCGGCGTAGTCGTTGTGGACGTTCTCGCTCAGCGGGCCGGGTCGATAGAGGGCGTTGATCGCCGCGATGTCGTCAAACGTCGTGGGGGCGAGGCGCCGCATGAGCTGGCGCATCTTGTCCCCCTCGAGCTGGAACAGCCCGATGGAGTTGCCGAGGCGAAGCATCTCGAAGACTTTCTCGTCGTCGAGGGGGATGTGGTCGATGTCCACCCGCTCGCCGTGGCGGCGCTCGATGTGGTCCAGCGTGCGTTCGATAATGGCCAGGTTGCGAAGGCCGAGAAAGTCCATCTTCAACAGACCGAGCTTCTCGATGGCGGTCGCCTCGTACTGGGTGACGATGGGTGCGCTCTCGAGCGAGCCGTTGGGTCCGGACTTGCGCTGCACCGGGACGTAGTCGAGCACGGGACCCTTGGTGATCACCACGGCGGCGGCGTGGATGCCGTCCTGGCGTCGCTTATCGACGAAGCCCTTGGCCACGTCGATCACGTGTTTCACTTCACCGTCGTCCTGGTAGAGCGCACGAAGCTCGCTCGCCTCACCGTAGCGAGACTCGTATCCGGGCAGGGGGCTAAAACAGGCGGCCAGGGGCAGGTCCTGGCCCATCACCAGCGGCGGCATGGCCTTGGCGATCTTGTCGCCGAGCTGCGGGGGGTAACCGAGCACCCGCGCCGAGTCGCGAACCGCGGCGCGCGCCTTGATGGTGGAAAACGTCACGATCTGAGCCACGTGATCCGCGCCGTAGCGCTCGGCGGCGTAACGGATCATGTCGCCGCGATAGCGCTCGTCAAAGTCCATGTCGATGTCGGGCATGGAGCGCCGGCCCGGATTCAAGAACCGCTCAAAGTACAGGCCGTAGCGAAGGGGATCGATATCGACAATTCGTAAGCAGTACGCCACGCAACACCCGGCCGAGGATCCACGTCCGGGCCCCACGCGGATGCCCTCGTCGTGGGCGTGGCGGATCAAGTCCCACACGACGAGAAAGTAGTCGGAGAACCCCATCTCGGCGATGACGCCGAGCTCGTAGTCGAGTCGGGTTCGCACCTCTTCTGAGAGGGTGTCGCCGTAGCGCGCCGCCGCGCCCCGATAGGTGAGGTCGCGCAAGTACCTAGTCGCACCGTCCTTATGGGTGCCGCCGTGGTAGCCCTCGGGCAGGGGAAACTCGGGCAGGGCGTCGTTGTCGAACTCGATCGTGACGTCGGCTCGCTCGGCGATCACCAGGGTGTTGTCGCAGGCCTGGGGCAGCTCTCGAAAGAGGTAGCGCATCTCGGCGGCCGACTTCAGATAGTTCTGGTCACTCTCGAAACGGAACCGATCGGGATCGGCCACCCGAGACCCGGTGCCGATGCAGAGCAGGGCGTCGTGCATCTCCGCGTCTTCGTGTTTCACGTAGTGCAGGTCGTTGGTGGCGAGCAGTGGCGCGTTCAGATCCTTCGCGATGCGTAGCAACTGCGGGTTGGTGCGTTGCTGCGCGGCGAGGCCGTGATCTTGCAACTCGACGTAGAAGTTCTCGGGTCCGAAGATTGTCTGGAGACGCCCCGCTAACTCCAGGGCCTTGGCGTAGTCGTTCTGGAGCAGGGCCTGCAGCACCACTCCCCCCAGGCAGCCCGACGTCGCGACGAGTCCCGCGGCGTAACGCTCAAGGAGTTCCCAGTCCAGACGGGGCTTGTAGTAGTACCCCTCCAGAAAGGCCTTCGAGGAAAGTTCGCGCAGGTTCTTGTACCCCTCGTTCGACATCGCGAGCAGGGTGAGGTGATGGTAGAGCTTCTGTCCCCCGTCCGAGTCGCCGCCGGTGTCGTCGATCTTGCCGCGCCGCGCGGGCCGATCGAAACGCGAGTTAGCCGCCATGTAGGCCTCGAGACCAATGATCGGGGTCACGTCGTGTCGTCGACAGGCTTCGTAAAAGTCGATGACGCCATAGAGGTTGCCGTGATCGGTAATGGCGAGGGCGCGCTGACCGTCGGCCTTCGCCGCGACCACCATCTCCTCGACGCGCGCCGCGCCGTCGAGCATGGAGTACTCGGTGTGATTGTGCAGATGGACGAAGCCCTCAGCCATCAGCGACACTCTCTCTCTGGATCTCTCCGCAAACTACACGGATGGGATTTCGAGGTTAGTCTCCCCGCGTCCACCCCGCCACGACCTAGAGATAGGTCCCGGCCCGGGGCTCCCCCGTCCCCGGGGGCAGGGAGCGATCGCGCATCTTCTCCAGCTGCGCCGCGGCCGCCGCCTGCTGAGCGAACAGGGACGCTTGAATCCCGTGAAAGAGACCCTCAAGCCAGCCCACCAGTTGGGCCTGGGCAATACGAAGCTCCGAGTCCGAGGGCACGTCGGCGCTGAAGGGAATGGCGACGCGCGAGAGCTCCGTCGAGAGGTCCGGTGACAGAGCCCCCGACAACTCGCTAATGGAGATCTCATAGATCTCGCGCAGCCGTAGGCGACCCGCCTCGTCCAGTGGCGCGCTGCGGGCCTCGTCGAGGAGCTGTTTGACCATGGAACCGATTCGCATCACCTTGGCGGGCTGGCTGACGTAGTCGTTGCTATCGCTCGGCGGAGTCTCTTCGCTCTGGCCCGGAGAGAGCACCTGGTCGGGATTCACCTGGACGTCGTTGGGGGATTCATCGGTCACTACAGCAGTGTGCCAGACAATATGATCACTCTGTTCACTTCGTGCGCGACCACGGAAAACAAGACAAGCCGTGGTTAGGATGGCGCCGTGAGAGTATCTACCCGGGGGGACTACGCCAGTCGAGCACTGCTGAGCCTGGCCCTGCGCGACAATTACAGCGAGCCCACGTCGGTTCGCGACCTCGCCGAACGCACGGGTCTCCCCCAGCCCTACCTCGAACAGATTCTCCTGAGCCTGAAGGGCGTCGGGCTCGTGCGCTCCAAGCGCGGTGTCGGGGGCGGCTACGTGCTGGCCCGGTCGGCCGAAACCATCACGCTGGCCGAGATCGTCGCCGCGGTCGACGGACCGATCGCGGCCGGCGACTTTGGCGAACCCCACCAGGACGGCGCCTGTGACCACGAGGGCCAGTGCGTGTTGCTCGGCGTCTGGGCGGACGTGGGAAATCACATGCGCGAGCACCTGGCGAGCTTTACCTTGGCCGATATGGTGATCCAGGCCCGGGGCGGGCGGCCCGTCGCCCGCACCCACACGGGCTAAACTGGCCTATTCAGGGCCTTTTGGGGGTCTTGAAAAGCGTTTTACCTCGTGGTAAATTAGTAAGGCGCCCATAGGAGAAATACCCAGCCTTAAGACGCATCGACTTTGTGCCCCCCACAGACAAGGAGATGCCAGTGAATACCAGCACAACCCCCCGCCGCTCCGCGGTCAATACCAACGACATGTTGGGTCTTCTCATGCGCGACCTCGATCGCTACCCCATGCCGAACTACGACGAGCAGGTCGAACTCGCGAAGCGGGTCACGGCCGGTGACGAAGAGGCCAAGAAGCAGATGGTCGCCGCCAACCTCCGACTCGTTCTGCACTGGGCCCGTCGCTACCAAGACCGCGGCGTCGAGATGGTCGACCTCGTTCAAGAGGGAACCTTTGGACTCCTGCGCGCCGTCGAAAAGTTCGACTGGGAACGCGGCTTTAAGTTCTCGACCTACGCCACCTGGTGGATTCGCCAGGCCCTACAACGCGCCGTCCAACAGCACGGTCGCACCATTCGAATTCCTCTGGAGGTCGGAGAGCAACTTCAGCGACTGGAGGCGACGACGGCGGAGTTGACCTCGATTCTGGCGCGCAAGCCCACGGACGAAGAGTTGACCGAAGCGACGGGCATGTCCAAGGCTGAGCGCGAGAACCTAAAGGGTCTCGCGGGCGTCACCGCCAGCCTCGACCAGCCCGCCAGCTCTGACTCGGCAACCACCTTGGGTGATCTCGTGGCGCCGAGCCAGCACGACTGGGTGAACGACATCGAGCAGACGATGATGAACGACGAGTTGCACGGTGCGCTCTCGAAGCTGACGGACCTGCAGCGCGACGTCTTGACGCTGCGCTTTGGACTGAACGGCGCCACGCCGCTGTCACTGCAAGCCACGGCCACCAAGATGGACATCGGGGTTCGACGCGTTCGTCGGGCCGAAGATGAGGCGCTGGCAATTCTGCGCGACGACTCCAACGTCCTCGCCGCCCACGACGTCGCCTAAAGATCGATCCCCGCGGGGATCAGCGCCGCCAGGTCGTTCGGCAGCGCCGCGTGCGTGACGATCGCCTCACCCGTTCGCGGGTGGGCGAACGTCAGCGTCGTTGAGTGCAGGAAGAACCGCTCTTCATCGAGTCGCTGGTCACGGCGTTGTCCGTAGCGTACGTCGTTCACCACCGGGTGACCGATGGTTGCCAGGTGTACCCGAATCTGGTGCGTCCGTCCGGTATCGAGGCGTAGGCGCAGCAGCGTCATGGGATGGGGCTCGTCCAGTCGAGCGATCACTTCATAGCTGGTACGCGCCGGTCGTCCGTCGCCGCGCACGGCCATCAGCGTCGGCGTGCGGGTCGAGCGCCCAATGGGCGCGTCCACGACACCTCGTTCTTCGCTGACGTGGCCCTGCACCAGACCGAGGTAGGTGCGGCCCATCTTTCGTTCGGCCAGTTGCTCACTGAGCGACGCGAGACCCTCGGGCGTCTTCGCCACCACCAGCAGGCCCGAGGTTCCCTTGTCCAGGCGATGCACGATGCCCGGACGTGAGAGGTCAGAGAGGCCCTCGTCGGCCAGAAGCTGGATCTCCGGGTAGCGCGCCAGCAGACCCGCGACCAACGTCGCGTCGTGTTGCCCCGCGCCGGGGTGCACGACCTGACCGGCCCGCTTGTTGACCACGACGAAGTCGACGTCGTCCAGGGCGACGTCGACCTCGACCGAGGGGTCCGGCGCGACGACGCCCGTGGCGCGCGGCGCCAAGTGGGCCACCAGATGCTGACCGGTCTCGAGCGGCACCGAGGGCTTCGCCACGACCTTGTCGTTGATGGCGACCGTACCGTTCGCCACCGCCTCGACGGCCTCGGAGCGCGAGAGCCCGGTCAACATCGAGAGAACTCGGTCGACGCGAACTCCTGACAGCGCGCTCGGCACGAGCAGGTCGAGGGTCTCGCCGTCAAAGGCGTCGCGATCGCCGAGGTCGCTCATCGCGCCAGCAACCGGTCGCCGCGCAGGGCCGCCACCATCAAGACGATGAATCCTGCGGTGATCGCCACGTCGGCCAGGTTAAAGACGGGGAAGCTCGAGACGGCGATGAAGTCGGTGACCTGGTGGGGCGTGGCGGCCAGGCGATCGAGGACGTTGGCGACTCCCCCGCCCAACAACAGGCCAAAGCCCGTCGCCGGCAAGCCGCGATTCGCGTTCACTCCCACGAGCACGACCACGACGGCGACGGCGACCGTGACAATCGTCGTCACCAGCGGGCCCGAGTTGTTGATCGAGAAAGAGATGCCCGAGTTGTACTGGAGTCGAAGCCACAGGAATCCGCCGAGGTGATCGGGGTGTGCGGACAGCGCGTGTCGAGCCCAATACTTGGTGGCGGCGTCAGCCACGGTCACCGCCAGCGCGACCGCGATCACGGTGTAGTTGAGACGGAACCTTAAACGCTGGCGCGGCACGACACGCAAGTAAAGACCGGCAGCTGCGCGCGCAGTCTCGGTTGCGAGATGGGTTCGTAGCACTCGTCGCACCGCCCGTAGCTACCGTCGTCGATGCGCGAGAGCGCCACGTCGATCTCGTCCACTTTCAGGCGCAGGGCCGTCGCGAAGTCCTTCAGCTGGTCACGCTGGATGTCCGACGCGACGCTGCTGCCGTCCTCGTCGTCGTACTCCAGACGCTCTCGATCCACCAGCATCTCGTTCGCTTCGGACTCGCTCACGGCGATCTGGGTGGTGGTGGCGTCGCGGGTCTCCACCAGCAGGGTACGCAGCTCCTCCAGGAACGCCTGATCCTCGGCGTAGGGCTTGGAGTGCATTTTGCGCTCGAGCGCCTCCAGACGCTTTTGCTCCTCGGCCTCGCGACGCTCCTGACGCTTGCGCTCCTCGGACTCACGTCGTTCGATCTCGCGCAACTTGCGCTGCTTCTCCGCCTCGATGGCCTTACGCTTCGCGTCGATCTCTCGCTGCTTCTTCGCTTCGACCGCGGCCTTCTCGCGCGCCTTGCGGGCGACCTCGCGTTCCTTCGCGGCGATCTTGGCCTTGGCGTCGCGCTCCTTTTTAGCCTTCACCGCGGCGGCGGCTCTGGCCTTAGCCTCGGCGGCCTTCTCCTTGGCCAGGGCGCGAGCCTTGGCGTCGCGCTCCTTCTTGGCCTTCGCGCTGTCGAGGGCCTTTTGGCGCGCCAGGGCCTTGGTGGCGGCGGCCTTGGCCTTGGCGTCGCGCTCCTTCTTGGCCTGCTCCGCGGCCGCGGCCTTCTGCTTTTTCGCCGCGGCGGCCTTCTGGGCCGGGGTCAAGGTCGCGGGCTTCTTGGCGGCCGTCTTCTTGGCGGGCGCCTTCTTCGCCGGGGACTTCTTCGCCGAAGAGGCCTTCGCCGACTTCTTCACGGCCTTCTTCACCGGGGCCCGCGAGGCAGTCTTCTTCGCGACCGCCTTCTTGGTGGGGGTCTTTTTCGTAGTCTTGGCGCTCGACGGCATTGGGTTACTCCTCGCGTTCCTCAGAACAGTGCTCGCCGAGGCTAGCAGTTGGCGACGGAGTTACTACCGATCGTCGCGAGAAGACTGGTCAAATTTTAGAACCTGACCGATGGTCGGCTGGGAGACCGTCGCTTGAGCGGCGTTGGTGATCGGCGCCGGAGCCGGCGGCGGGACATTCGTGGGTCGCGCCGTCGCGACCGGCGCCGGCGCGACCGTCGGTGCGGGCGGGGTCGACGGCGGCGGCGTTGCCCGCGCGGTTCCCACCGACGACGACTTCGCACCGGCCTGTAGCGACGTTTCCACCCACATCGTGAACTCCGCCAGCACCTGAGCGATGCGCGTTCTCTCGGCTTGGAGTTGATGGGACAGCGTCTCGACGTCCTCGCTCAGTCGTTGCTTTAGTCCGTTAAGTCGATTGACTTCATCTTCCGCGCGACTGCGCGCTTCGTTGACGATCTCGCGCGCGCGTTCTTGGGCCGCCGCGGTGAACTCGCGGGCCTTCTCTTCAGCTTCGGACTGCGCCTCTTCGATAAATCGCTGGGCCATCGCGATCATGGAGGTCACCTGTTCCGCGCCCGCGGCCCCACCGGTGCGAATCGCCTGGGCGACCGGAGCGGGCATCGAGGCCGCCGGAGCGGCGGGCGGCGGGGTGAGCGCCACCGGACCGGTCGTCGCGCGGTCGTCGAGCTGACTGATGCGCTCGGCGGCCTGGCGCAGTTGTTGACGTTGCTGGTGGGCCAGATCCTTTAACTGACGAACTTCGACCGAGAGTCGCTCGAGGAAATCGTCGACTTCGTCCACGTTGTAACCCTTGAGCCCGACCTTAAAGGCGACGGTGTCGATGGTGTCGAGCGCTGACGTTGCGTTCTCCGTGCTGTCCATGCAGCCACCCTACCGCTCGATGCTCGAGGCGGTCGAACAATCGTCACGCTAAATGATCGAGTTAATCACCCACAGAATGATGAGCGCGACGAGAACCGAGAGATCGACACCCACCCCACCGACGGCGGGTCGCGGCAGGATCGCGCGCAGTGGTCGCAGCACCGGTTCGGTGATATCGGCCAGGATGCGCTTGGTCGTCGCGAGGCCCCCGCGGGAGTTCTGAACCGGAAACCAACTCAACAGCGCGGTGATGACCAATATCCAGATGTAGAGATTGATCAGGTCGTGGACGAACCTCATGCCTGATCGAGTGCGTGATAGTTCGCGGCGCGGAGACGCTCTTTCATCTCGGGTCCGACGAACAGTCCCTGCGGCGAGATCAAGTACACACCGCGAATCAGCATCTCGATTTTCGCGTTCAGCGCGTAGGCCGTGCCGGCGGTGAAGTCCACCAGCCGTCGGGCGAGTCCCGGGTCGACGTCAAGAGTGCTCAGCACCACGGCTCGATTCGATCGCAGGTAATCGGTGATGCGACGCGAGTCGTCGTAGGTCTCGGGCGCCACGATGGCCACGTCGCGTTCTTGCTGAAAGGGCGACGCGCCGCGCGCGGCGCTGGAGGTGGCCATGGGACGGACCCGGCTCACCCCGTTGGAACCTTCGAGCACCGAGATGGGCGCGGCGCGCGAGGGAGCCCGCGGGGCCGGGTTGCTCTGGCGAAAGGGCGAGGGGTTGGCGGGCTGGGTGGGAAAGGTTCGAGCGACGGGCACGGGGGTGGGGGTCCATTCGGGTTCAAACTCCTCCGGCTGTTCGGAGAAGGGCCGGGGCGCGTTGGTAGGACCGTACTCGCCGTACTCGTCTTCGACGAGACCGAGAAACCCGAGGAAACCTCGCAACTTTTCTTTCATTCGCCTCTCCTTGGCCGCAACGCCCAGAACTATGTTAGGCCAGGCGGCCCGGAAGGGCCCGTGGCCCAAAGAGAGCCCGACCCAGTCGCACCTCGGTGGTGCCCGCTTCGCAAGCGATCTCTAGGTCCTCGCTCATCCCCATCGAGCGTTCGACGAGGCCCAGCGAGTCGGCCAGGGCGACCGTTCGCACAAAGGCCTCTCGCGCGGCCTTCGCCTCGGCCGGGGCGACCACCATGAGTCCACGAACGTTCAAGTTCAACTCTCGAGCGCGACTTACCAGGTGGGGAACGTCCTCTGGGGGGACGCCGTTTCGCTCGGCCCGACCGGTGAAGTCCACTTGAATGTCCAGGGCGCTGGTACTCGAGAGAGCGGCCAGTCTCGTCAGTTCCCTTTCACGCGCCACGCCGCTCAGCACGTTCGCGCACGCGCTGACCCGGGCGATCTTGTTGGTCTGCAGCGTGCCGAGAAAGTGCCAGGTCGCCTCGGGCGCCGCGACGCGCTTGTCGCAGAGTTCATCGACGTAGTTCTCCCCGAAGTGGCGCAGACCGAGCTCACGGGCGGCCCGGACCTCCTCCAGCCCGAACGTCTTCGTGACGGCCACGATACGAACACCGTGGGGGTCGCGTCCGGTCGCCGCGACGCGGGCCCGGATCGCTTCGAGGTTCGCCCCGAGACGTTCGTGGAGTTCGTTAGCGGAGGAAGCTGGGAAGGTCGTCATCGCCACCGACGTCAAAGAAGTCATCGCCCGTGGTGGTAAAGATGTCGCTGCGCGGTCCTTCGGTCATGACGGGCTCGCTCTGCGCGTTCGTCTTCGCCGCACCCGCGTCGAAGCCGGCCGCGATGACCGTGACCCGCACCGCTTCGCCGATCGAGTCGTCGATCACCGAGCCGAAGATGATGTTCGCGTCGGGGTGGGCCACCGAGTGAATGATCTCCGCGGCCTGGGTCACCTCATTCAAGGTCACGTTGGGCCCGCCGACGATGTTCATCAAGATGCCGCGCGCGCCGTCGATGGAGGCTTCGAGCAACGGAGAGGTGATGGCGGCCCGGGCCGCGTTGACGGCCCGGCCCTCGCCCGTCGAACTGCCCACGCCCATAATGGCGGTGCCGGCGTTACGCATCACCGTGTTGACGTCGGCGAAGTCGGTGTTGATGAGACCGGGCACCGTGATGAGGTCGGTCACGCCGCGCACGGCCGAGAGCAACACGTCGTCGGCGATCTTGAACGCGTCCAGCATGGAGGTATCGGGCGCCGTCACCGACAGCAGTCGGTCGTTGGGGATCACGATCAAGGTGTCCACCTTGTCGCGCAACATCTGAATTCCCTTTTCGGCCTGCGTGGCGCGGCGCTTCCCTTCGAATCCGAAGGGCCGCGTCACGACCCCGATCGTGAGGATCCCGAGCGACCGCGCGATCTCGGCCACCACGGGGGCGGCGCCGGTGCCGGTGCCGCCGCCTTCGCCGGCGGTGATGAAGACCATGTCGGTGTCCTTGAGCGCCTCTTCGATCTCGGCGCGGTGGTCTTCGGCGGCCTGGCGTCCGACTTCGGGATCGCTGCCGGCCCCGAGTCCGCGAGTGAGCTGGCGACCGATGTCAATCTTGAGGTCCGCCTCCGACAGCAGCAGGGCCTGAGCGTCGGTGTTGGCCGCGATGAACTCGATGTTTTTCAAACCCGAGGTGATCATCCGGTTAACGGCGTTCGCTCCGCCACCACCAACGCCAATTACCTTGATAACGGCGTGGTAGTTGCTCTGATTGAGACTCATGGACTCCCCTTGGTTATCTCTTCTATTGTTACCGCCTCAGCGGGGGCGGCGTGGCGAACAGTCATTGAAGGCTAGTCATCGCCTAGATTTCGGTCAAATGCCACGGTTTCTACGAACCGCTCGGCGGCGTGACCGCGAGTTCGTCGGGAACCGTTACGTCGACCACGTCACCGGGCACCAGGGTGCTGTGCGCGATGACCGACGCGATCGCCACGAACTTGGCGTGGAGGTTCGTCGGTGGACCCAATATAAATGTCACGGGCGTGGTCATTTTCAACGTCACTGAACCCTGGGCGTCGTCGGTAATCGTTCCCACCTGCGTCGTAAAGGCGCGGGGAAGTTGGCTCGCCACGTACGCGGCGCCCCGACCGGCTTTGGCGAAGGGCCAGGTGGAGGCGGTTGGTTCGAGGTAGTCAAGGGTCGGCAGATTCTCGTTCAGCGGAGCGACGCCGAGCGGCTGTCCTTGGGCGTCGACGAACTCCAACACGTGCTTCGCGTTAAAGGCGACGGCGACGGCCACGTTCTCGTGCACGTTCAGTATGACCGTGTTCGGCCACTTCTTGGTCACGGACACGCTACGGACCCAGGAGAACGTCTCGACTCGTTTGACGATCTTCGTTTCGTTGAGGGCGATCATGGACGGGTGATCGCCGAGACCCGAGCGACCGAGAATCGCCGCCGCACTTTCGTGGCGATTGCCCGTGATAGTGACGTGTTGAACGCGAAAGTCCGACTGGTGCAGCAGCCACTGCGCCCCGAACACCGCCGCCGTCGCCACCAGTCCGACCGCGACCAGCCACTTGGTGAGCCGACGGACCCTGAGGCGCGGAGGTCGATCAAGACGGGCGGGAGCGACCTCGTCGCGGCGGGGACGTTCGCGGGTGGCGGCGTGACGACTCACGGGGCGATCCCAAAGCCCACGAAGCGATTCTCGCAGGTCAGTTCCACCCCGAACTCCTCGAGGACCCGCGCTCGAACCAAGCCCATCAGGGCATAGACATCGACCGCCAGGCCACCGGCGTCGGCTTGAATGAAGTTGGCGTGCTTCTCGCTGACCGCGGCGCTGCCGAGACGTAGCCCCTTGCACCCGGCCGCCTCGATGAGTCGCGCCGCGTGATCGCCGGTTGGATTGCGAAAGACGCTGCCGGCGTTGGCGCCCCCGGGCTGATGCTCGCGGCGCCAACGAACAATGTCGCGCACCCGTTCTTCGGCGTCGGCCACCGGGCCCCGTGCGAGGGCGAAGCGCGCCGCGAGAACGATGTCCTTCGCGTCCAGCGCGCTCGTGCGATAACCCAACTGCAGCGCCGCGGCGGACCAGACCGTCGTCACGCCGTCGCGCCAGACGGTCGCCTCCTGAAGGGATCCCGCGACGTCGTCGCCGTGGCCGCCCGCGTTCATCACGACGGCTCCCCCCACCGTGCCCGGGACGCCGACCGCCCACTCGAAGCCGACCACGCCGTGGTGCGCCAGTCGCCGCGCCATGAGGGGCAGGTCGAGGCCCGCGCTGACGTGAACGTCGACCCGCTCGTCGCCGTCGTACTCGAGCGTCGCTCGGGACCGCTCGAAGTGCACGACCAGCACGTTGCGCTCGCCGTCCTCAACGAGCAGGTTCGACCCGTTGCCGAGACAGACAATGGGCAGACCGGTCTGGGCGATGAGGGGACCGAGTTCGTCGAGATCGGCCGCGGTGGCGATGGTGACGAGCACCCGAGCGCTTCCGCCCACGCGGTAGGTAGTGCGTGAGCCAAAGGGGCCGTGTTCGCTGACCCGCGCGCCGCCCACCGCCACGAGCTCATCGATGGCGCTCACGACACTCCCCCCGCCAGGGTCGCGATCACCGAGCCGACGTCCCCGGCGCCCAGCACCAGGATCACGTCGCTCTCTTCCACCAGCTGTTCGAGCAGCCCGCCCACGAGGTGTAGATCGCCGCAGTAGAGCGTGTCCAGCGTCGGGTTCACGCGTTGGAGCGCGCGAGCCACCCGCTCCCCGGTCACTCCCTCGAGGTTCGCCTCGCCCGCGGTGTAGAGATCGGTGATGATGACGTGACGGGCGCCCTCAAAGGACCCCGCGAACTGGTCGGCGAGGGCGAGGGTTCGGCTGACCCGGTGCGGCTGGAAGACCACCGTGACACGTTCGTAACCGCCCGCGCGCGTAGCGGCGAGGGTGGCCGCAATCTCGCCGGGCAGGTGCGCGTAGTCCTCGTACACGTCGACCCCGCGCCAGGCGCCGCGGTACTGGTAGCGCCGGGGCGCCCCCACGAAGTTGGAGAGACCTCGCACGATGGCCTCGTCGGGTACGCCGAGCTCGTGGGCGAGCACCGCGACCACGGCGGCGTTGGCCACGTTGTGTGCACCGGTGACGCGCAGTTCCAGCCGCAGGGTCGACGCCCCGCTCAGCTGAAACGACGCGCGACGACGTTCGAGATCAATCTCGCTCACCCGCCACGCGGCGGCGTCGCCGGTGCCCACCAGGACCGCGTCGGGGCGCGCCGCGACGGCGCGCTTCGCGCCCGGGTCGTCGGCCCACGCGACCACCGGTCCCCTCGTGCGCGCGACCAGGTCGGCGAACGCCCCCTCCAGCGCCGCCAGCGAGCCGTAGAAGTCGAGGTGGTCCGGTTCCACGTTTAAGAGGCCGAGCGCGAAGGGGTGGAGTTCGCCAAAGGTACCAAAGCTCTCGTCCACCTCGACCAGGAGGTCGCCCCCACCCCAGTGGCCCTGGGCGCCCACGCCCAGCACCGGGGCGCCGACCAGCCACCCGTCGTCACGTCCGGCCGCCAGGGAGACCTGGACCATCATGGAGGTCGCCGTGGTCTTGCCGTGCGTACCGGTGAAGCCCACCACGCGCTTCATCGCAGACAGTTCTTCGAACGCGTGCGCGCGCGACACCATGTTCGCGCCCGCCTCGCGCGCCGCCACCAACTCAACGTTGTCGGCCGCCACCGCCGGCGACCACAGCACGACCTCGGCGCCGTCCACGTGAGCGGGGTCGTGACCGGCGAAGGTCGTGACGTGCCGCGCCCGAAGGTCGTCAAAGACGACCGCGTCGTCCTGGTCGCTCCCACTGACCGTGGCTCCGAACTCGGCCAGCAACATGGCCAGTCCGCTCATGCCCGCGCCGGCGACGCCCACCACGTGGACCCGGGTGCCCGGTCGAAAACTACTCACGAGCGCGGATCCCCAGGACGACGTCGGCGATCGCGTCGGCCGCGCGAGGGTGGGCCAGGGCGTGAACCGCGCGACCCATCTCTTCCATGGTGTCCGCCGAGGTCATGATCTCCAACGCCTCGGCGAGAGAGTCTCCCGTGCACTGGGCGTCGCTGAGGACGATCGCCCCTCCGGCGTCGGCCAACGCCTGGGCGTTCTTGCCCTGGTGGTCGTGCGGGGCGCCGGGCAGGGGCACCAACACGGCGGGGACGCCGAGGACCTCGAGCTCAGCCACGGTGATCGCCCCGGCCCGACAGATCGCCACGTCGCAGAGACCCCACAGTTCCACCATGTCGCCAAACTCGATGACCCGGTAGTCGAGGCTTTCCACGAGGGGCTTTGTGGCGGCGAACTCGTCGTAGTCGCGACGGCCGGTGACGTGAAGCAGGGCTCGGTCGCTGCGCTTCGCCCAGGCCCGAGCGAGCTCGCGCACGGCCTCGTTCACGCGACGCGATCCGAGGGAGCCCGTCATGACGAGCACGACCGCCCGCGCGGGGTCGATCGGCGGAGTGAGAGCGGCCTTGGCCGCCCGACGGGCGTCGCTCGATCGGTCGATCGACTCGATGTCAGCGCGCAGAGGAGCGCCCGTCACCACCACGTTGTCACCCCCTTGGGCGAAGGCCGTGCACCGCGCCGCGGCGAAGGGACGAAGCAGTCGGTGGGCCGCCCCGGGCACCGCGTCGAAGTCCACCAGCACGAGCGGCACTCGCCAGCACACCGCCGCGAAGGACACGGCGAAGGAGGCGTACCCCCCGACCGAGACCACGACCGAAGGACGTCGGCGAGCGACCAGGGACTGGGCGATGACCAACGCGACCACCAGGCCGAGGGCCGACCCCACGTTGGCGAGAAGGTCACTCACCCGCCAGGATCGGCGAAGTCCTCGACCGGGAAGCAGGGTGAGGACCACGTCTCCCGCCAGCAGCGTTCGTTCCTGTCCCCGTCGACTCCCGACGTAGTGCACCTCCGAGGCGTCGAGTCCGCGCTGGCGCAGCGACTCGGCGATCGCCTGCATGGGAAAGACGTGTCCCCCGGTGCCGCCCCCGGTGATAACGACGGGGCGGCCCATTAGTAGTCCGGACGATGGCGAGTGCGACGGTGCGTGACCGGTCGTTGCGCCGGACGAGGCTGGGGACGCGGGCGCTCGAGGGACTCGCGAAAGTTGGTCAGGCGGCGATCGCCGATGGTCAGGTCGCCCGATCGCGACCGGTCGTGGGCGATGTTGTAGAGCAGTCCGACCGCCGCCAACTCGGTGATCAGCGCCGTCCCGCCGTAGGAGAAGAAGGGCAGGGGCACGCCGGTGACGGCCCACCACCCCACCACCGAGGAGATGTTGATGAGCGCTTCGACGATGATCCACGTCGTGATCCCGACGGCGATGAGCCGGTACACCTGGTTCGAGCACTGACGGGCGATGCGCACCGCGACCATCAAGAACGCCACGAACAGCGCGATCACCGCGAGGGTGCCGATGATCCCCAACTCTTCGCCGACGATGGTGAAGATGAAGTCGGTGTGCGGGTTTGGAAGAAGACCCCACTTCTCGCGGCTGTGGCCGAGGCCCAGTCCGCTGATGCCGCCCGCCCCCAGTCCGATACGTGACTGGAGTAGTTGGTACCCGCTGCCGAGCAGGTTGGTGTTGGGATGCAGGAACGAAAAGAAGCGTTTGGCCGAGTACGGCTCGGCGCCGAGGTACGTACCAACCGCGGCCACCGCGGCGAGCACGACACAGAACACGAGACGTCGCGAGAGACCCGCGATCGCCAGCATCGAAAGAGCGATGACCAAGACCACCGTGGCCGTTCCGATATCGGGCTCGAGGACGATGAACCCACAGCCCAACCAGACCGGCACCGTCCAGACCACGAGCTGTCGCCAGTTATTCAGTTCCTCGTGATGGTGCTGTACCAGCCACGCGAGGAACACGACGGTACACAGTTTGAAGAGTTCAGAGGGCTGAAGGTCAATCACCCGCAAGTTCAACCACCGTTTGCCACCGTTGGTGGTCACGCCGACGGCCTTCACCGCGACGAGCAAGAACAAGCCCCCGAGCATCAAGAGGGGCGCGCTTCGCACCAGGCGTTCGAGTCGTAGGCGGGCCGCGAAGTACAGGGCAAAGAGTCCCAGAATGAGATAGGCCACGTCGTGGACCATGATCGAAAAGGCCGTACCGCCGTTCGCCGCCGATTGGCCCTCGCTGGCCGAGGCCACAAAGATCGTGCCGAAGATCACGAGGGCCATCGTCACCAGAAGAAGCACGCGGGCCGTGTTGTCGCCGCGGGGCAAAGGATGAAAGAGCCCTCGCTCGCCGCGCACCGTCGGGCGAGGGCTCTCGAGGGTCGTGGTGCGTCGTCGTTCGCGCGTATCGGGGGTGCGGAGGGACACCTAGACCACCTTGGCAATCTTGAGAAAGTCGCCGTAAAAGATTCCCAGTCCGAGCATCGCCAGCAGTCCGGCCATAATCCAGAATCGGATGGTCACGGTCGTCTCGGGCCACAACTGTTCAAAGTGGTGCTGGATCGGCGTTATGCGAAACACCCGACGCCCAAAGACGCGAAAGCTGATGACCTGGATAATGACCGACAGGGTGACGGCCACGAAGAGACCGCCGATAATGGGCAGCAGTAGGTCGAGGTTCATTAAGAGACAGAGGGCGCCCAGTCCCGCACCCACGGCGAGTGACCCGGTATCGCCCATGAAGATCCGCGCCGGCGCCGCGTTCCACCACAGAAAGCCGAGACACGCCCCCACCAGCGCGACCGCGACCAAGCCGAGGTCGAGCGACGCGTGAAGGCGGTAGATGTCGTAGTGGCGAAACTGCCAGTAGCCGATGATGGCCAGCACGCCGAAGGTGAACGTGGCCGAACCGGCGGCGAGCCCATCGAGTCCGTCGGTTAGGTTGACCGCGTTGGACGTCGCGATGATGATAAAGGCGCCGAGGAAGAACCACCCCACCGAGGTCAACTGCCAACCCGGGAGAGAGAACCGGGTGAAGGAAAGTTGCGTCGACGTGTGCACCCAGGTGAGAGCCAACAGGGCGAAGACCGCGGCGATGACGACTTGACCGATGAACTTCCCGCGCTTGTTGAGACCGAGGTTGCGCCGGTTGCGAATGCCGAGATAGTCGTCGACAAATCCCAGCACGCCCGAGGCGACGATGGCGAGAACAGCGAGAATCCCGGAGCGGGTGAAGACGACCGACGTGCCGATGTGGCCCATGGCGTATCCCAACAGCGCGGCCAGGACGATGATGGCCCCGCCCATGGTGGGGGTGCCGGCCTTGTGCTGGTGGGTCGGTCCGTCTTCCCGGATGGTCTGAATGAGGGAGCGAGCCAAGAGGAAACGAATCCACAGCGGGGTGAGCAACAGGGCCACCAGGAACGCGACGCCGCCCGACTCCATCAAGCTCAACATGGCGCACTCACCTCAAAAGTTCCTTCGCTACCGCGCGATCATCGAAGGGCGTGACGAGATCGCCTACGGTTTGAGTCGCCTCGTGACCCTTGCCCGCGATAACGACCACGTCCCCGGCGCAAGCCTCGTCCAGCGCCCGGGCGATGGCCCGGCGTCGATCGCTCTCGCGCACGACCTGAGCGCCCGACACGCACCCCGACATCACGGCATCAATGATGTCATCTGGCACCTCGGATCGAGGGTTATCGGAGGTCACCACGGTCAGGTCTGAGAGTTGCGTGGCGATACGACCCATCTCTGGTCGCTTGGCACGGTCACGATCGCCGCCCGCGCCAAAGACCGTGATGAGTCGGCCCTCGGGCTGAAGCGAGCGCACGTCACCCAAGAGCCTCTCGAGTCCCTCGGGAGTGTGAGCGTAGTCAACGATGACCGTGATATCGCGTCCGTACATCACCTCGAAGCGACCGGGCACCGACGGGACGTCACGCATGGCGTTCGCGATCTGAGCGTCGTCGACCCCTAGCGCGCTCATGATCGACATGGCCATCAGAGCGTTGTCCACGTTGTAATCCCCTACCAGGGGAGAGTTCACGAGATGGTCGCGCCAGAAGAACGTCGAACCGCGAAGCGAGTTCATCACGTCGTGGACGTCGCGTCGGCTGACTCGCGTCACCGGCAGAACTGTCGACGCGGCGAGTCGTTCTCCGTAGGGATCGTCAACCCAGATCACCGCGCGTTTGGCGAACTCATTCGTGAAGAGCGACGACTTGGCTTCGAAGTACTTTTCCATCGTGCCGTGATAGTCAAGGTGATCGTGACTGAGGTTCGTAAAGGCGGCCACGCAGAAACGAAGTCCGTCAACGCGATGTTGGTCGAGGGCGTGGCTCGACACTTCGAGGGCAATCAACGAGTGCGCTCGCGTCGCGTCGAAACCCTCCACCGTGGAGGCCAGCGTTCGGTACAACTCGGGCGGGGCGGGCGTGGTGCGCTCGTTGGTCAACGTGCCGATGCTGGACGCGTTCCACTCCAGGGCGCGAGCGAGGGACGCGAGGATGGTGGTGACGCTGGTCTTGCCGTTGGTGCCCGTCACGCCCACCAGGGTGGCTCGGGTTTCGGGGTGGCCGGCGAGCGTGGCGCTGGCGTGGGAGAGCAGGGCGGGCAGCTGGGACGTCGGAACCACGACGACCGGTGCGTCGAGGCTGACCGCGACGTCCCCGACCACGCACTCGGCCCCGAGCGCCACCGCTTCACGGGCGTAGGCCACTCCGTGCTTCTGGGTTCCGGGCATGGCGAAGAACAGCGCGCCGGGTCCACAGACCCGAGAGTCGATCTCCACGCGATCGATCTCCAGGCTGCTGGTCGCCACGTCAATGGAGACGTCGTCCAAGATGTCGCCGAGTTGCATCACGTCACGTCCGACGAGATGGCGGCCGCGCCCGTCAGCGGCTTTTGAATCGCCCCATTCGAGGGAATGCCGTAGTGGTGCAGGGCGTAGGACATGATCTCTTGAAAGACCGGAGCCGACACCGACCCGCCGTAAATATCGTTGAGGGGACGCTGAATCACAACAATCATCGACAGTATGGGATTCTGGGCCGGAGCGAAACCGACGAACGTCGCGTTGTAGCTGTTCGTCAATTTGTCCTGTCCCGGAAGGGGAATCGTGGCCGTTCCCGTCTTCCCGGCCACGGTGTACCCCGGAATAATGGCCTCGGTGCCTGTCCCATCCAGCACCACCTGCTCGAGCATCTTGATCATGGCGGCGTCGGCGCTCTTGGACAAGACCACCCGCGTCGCGCTGGGCGCCGTCGCTTTCATCGCGCCGTCGGGCGAGACGTAGGCGCGCACGAGTTTGGGCTCGACGAAGACGCCCCCGTTGGCGATGGCGTTGTAGGCATCGAGGACTTGAATAGCCGGCACCGCGTCAACCTGACCGATGGGCAGCGCGACCCGGTCGCTCGCGTACCAGTTGGCGGCGTTCACGAGCAGTCCGCTCGTTTCGTCGGGGAAGTCGATGGCCGTGGTCTGGCCAAACCCGAGGCGCTCCACCTGGGCCAAGATTCCCGACTCGCCGACGCGCATTCCTATCTCGTAGGTACCGATATTGGACGACTGGGCCAGCACCTCGGTCGCGGTCAAGTGCTCAAGACCGTGATTTTCGGCGTCGTGAAAGTAGCGCCCGCCCACGACCACCGAGTTCGGCACCGTAAAGACGGTGCTCGGCGTGATCAGACCGGCCTGCAACGCGGCGGAAAAGGTGACCACCTTGAAGACCGAGCCGGGTTCGTAGGCCTGGGAGAACGGCAGGTTATTGATCGTCTGGTCAATGCCCGCGTAGCCGACACTTTTGCCCCAGCTGGGAATGGGTCCGAGCGCACCGGCGGACGTCTTGGTGTTCACCAGGGAGGCGTCGGCGAGGATCTGGCCGGTCTTCACGTCCATCACGACGGCCAAACCAGTGAGCCCGTCCTCGCTCTGGAGCTGTCGGGCGAGGTCGCGCTCGGCGACGTACTGCAAGGAGGAGTCGATGGTCAGTTCCAGTCCGACGCCAGGTTTGGCCGGACGTATCACCGTGGAGTGCGACGCCGGAAGGTTCACTCCCGAGGCGGAGACGAACTCACGCGTCACTCCGGTCTGGCCCGCGAGCAGCTTCTGGTACTCGTACTCAACGCCGGTCGTCCCCGAACCCGCCGCGTTCACTCCGCCCAGCAGCGAGGTCGCCAGCGTCCCGTCGGGGTAAGTGCGCACCGAGGAGTCCTGAACGACAATGCCCGGGAACGCCAGCGACGAGACTCGCCGTCCGTCGCTGAGATCGAGGGCGTTGTTGACGACGACGTAGCCGCTCTGGCGGGAGAGTAGCGCGGTGAGCTGGGCCAGCGGCACGTGCACCAGCGGTGACATGGCCTGGGCTTCCTGTGAAGGATTCTTGATCTGAAAGTCATCGGCCACCACCAGCGACGTCGGTCGCGAGATAGCCAGAGTCTGCCCGTCGCGGTCGTAGACCCCGCCGCGTAGCGCCGTCGTTGTCAAGGTCTCTTTGACCTG
>Ga0181534_10000483_pt1 | contig 27661 bp, 17 predicted proteins | sample PEATcosm2014_Bin_37_FD_119758 | JGI IMG/M metagenome (GOLD analysis project Ga0181534, IMG submission 119758) | Peatland microbial communities from MTU Mesocosm Facility, Houghton, MI, USA - PEATcosm2014_Bin17_10_metaG | ecosystem: Environmental > Terrestrial > Soil > Wetlands > Peat | place...
CCAAAGTCGTGAGCGTGGCATTCTGCCAGGTGGTCGAACCAAGAATCTGATATTGGAGAAATGGCGTCGAAGCGTTGCCTTCGTTATCCCAAAGCCGGACGGTGACGACGGCATTGCTGCCGAGCGTATTTGCTGACGGAATCACGGCGGCGGATGGCGCAGTCTCAATGAGACTTGGTTGCGGCGTTGGTAATACGGCTTGTGGCGACCAGAAAATGACGTTGCACACATTTAGATTCGTCGGATCAACCATCAAAGCGGCCAAGCCTTTCCCAAGAGCGGGCATTTGCACACCACACATTGATTGCCACGCCTTGCCAACATAGGCATCGCTGAATAATTGGCGTTGCAGTGGATTTATAGCGTCTGTGCCAGACCAAGAATAAATTCGTCCGTCGGGTTCGCCGGTAAAAAGCGTGTCTTTGCCTGTGCCGGTGAAATTCACGGCAGCGAGGCTAAAACTTTGGGCGACATTCGCGGAAGTGATCGGAACTTGAAACAGCGTGTTTGTTGTCCATGTATTTCCAGACACGACATATTCCGCCAGAGTGAAATCATCGCCAGCGTCAAGCTGCCCCGAAAGATTTAGGTCATCGGCAAACGCATAAAAGATTGAACTGCTGTTCGTTTGGTTGGGACGTGGCAATCCGAGCGCAAGAGAAAGTCCCCGTGATAAAAATCTACTCGTCGCCGCAGGCTCTGGAATCAGCCATTGATTTGTATAAATCAAAACCGAGTCGGAAGGTTCTCCAATTCCCTGAAATTGGTCGCTCCCCGGCCATATAAGCCATGATGAAGCCCCGCTGACATCAATTTCGTTAAATCCATTAAACTCTGTATTAACAACTGCATTCGGGGATGCAGGGCCGAAATGTGGTTCATTATATCCCATATAAGTTCCCCAGTTTCCATAGCCAGCGTATGTATCAGTGTGAGACCATGGAGCGGGCGTGCCATTTGCATAATACGGATACCAGTAATTGCCATCCGATACCCAATACAGTCCAATCCAACTTGGAGCAGTGTAGTTCGCCGCGAACCACGCATTTTCCGCAGCACTCATTGGAAGGGATAAGTATCCGTTAAATCCCGCGAAATAATTTGAAGCCGATGCGTATGTCATCGGCGTGGGCGTTGTAAAATGCCATTTGCCAGTGTTTGTGTCTTGGATTGTTCCTTGCGGCAGCAAGATGTTATCTGTGTAAAGTTGAATATTGCCCCCGACCATTTCAATTCCACCTGCGTCGAGAAGTCGTAATGCACTGTCCACATCATGCTGTGCAAAAACCATTCCATGCGTTCCCAAACCGCGATGAGAAATGTTAGTGCTAATAACGGTTTGATTCCAAGTTCCGGCAGAATACGTCAGACTGTAAAGCGCGCCGTCTTGACCATTAGTAGCAAAACTACAAAGCACATCCGTTGAACGCACTCCGAGGACATAAGCAGCTTGATTGGTCGAAGCTGCCAGCACATTCGTTTGCCAAATTCCGTTTGTTTGAAATAATTCCCAAATTACGCCTGTGCCTCCTGTTTGGCGGAGGCCGACATAAATTGCGGGCGATGGCCGATTTGTCGGCTGTCCAACGGCAATTGAAGTTATGCCAAACGCCCCAACAGGCAATTGCTGCACCTGCCATGACGAAGCGCCTTGAGTCAGAATAAATAACGAGTTGGTTTTGCCGGTTGCATTGCCGTCCGCGCCCACAACAATTTCATCACCAACGACTCCGTTCAATTCACCCGCAGCCATGACGCAATTTGAAGGCGTGAATGGGAACGTAATCGAAGCGATGTTTGTGCCGGGATTGTTCAACAAGCTCGGTATGCTTTGCGAATTATTCGGGTCTGTGCCAGCAAGCCATTCTTGATAGTCCGTCCAACCGTCGCCGTCGGAATCTGCGTAGGCGATTCCTGGCTGACTGGTAAGACCGTTTAGCCACAGCCAGAGAACAGGCAAGCCGTTTGTCTCACCGGCGCGGGAAAGCACATTTTGTTGAAGGAGATTTCCATTGCCGTCGTATTGATAGCCGATGGAAATTCCGCGTGATGATTCCATACCGAGCAATCGGTCTTCATGGTCGTAATAAAAATTGTTCGTGTGTTGCCCATTATTGATGAGTTCGTAGTTGGATAGTCCCGATCCGACAGCAAAGGGGGAATTCGGATTAAGCTGATTTGTGTGTGTGAGGTCGTATTGATACACCTGCAAATAAGTCACGCCATCAAAACCAGCCACGTTGTTGGCGTCAGCAATCAACGGGTTCAGACCATACTCAATTTTCCAGCCGTCCGGGATGCCGTCGCCAGCCGTATAAGCGTTCGTCGGATTGGTGTGATAGACAAAAATTTCGTTGTAGTCACTGATGCCGTCGCCGTCCGTGTCATTCGTCAACGGATTGAGATCATAAAGATATTTTTCCAAATATGTAAGTTTGTCGCCGGACGGATAATTCGTGGCGAGCGTGGAATCTGTGAGGCTCAAACCATATTGCGTTTTCCACCAATTCGGGATGCCATCGCCCCATGGATCGCGCGGGTCTAAAACCGTGAGAAACGCATTTGAGCTAATCACAGTTCCAACCACGTTTGAAATGGCGACTGAATAGTTTCCTTGATTTGTAAAATCCAAATCGAACAATGAAAGTATTTGATTAGTCGCGTTGGGAATGGGGACGTTGTTAAAAATCCACTGAAAAAACAATGGCGAAAACCCCGCTACGCCAACGCTGAACACAACATTTGAAGCAAGAAAGCTGATTTGTGCGGAAGGCTGATTTGTGATGACTGTCACATTGTCGCTGTTGGTGTCAAGGAGCGTGTAAGCCGAGGGTGTTGTAATGCCGGAAAAGTTTTCAGCATACCCAATCATAATGCGACCAACACCTCCATTTGCACCGCCGTTATATCCGCCACCACCACCATTTGCAGTTATTACATTTGTTCCCAAAACAGCAGAGGCGACCCGAAGCAATATCGAGCCACCACTACCGCCACCGCCACCGGCTGCGGCACTTCCGCCACCGCCGCCATCAGAGTGGATTTGACCCTGAACTTGAAGATTGCCAACTTCTAGCTCAATTGCGCCGCCCCCGTTGCCGCCGTTTATTGTGGCTCCAAAAAAACCGTTTGGCCCACCATTAAAACCGCCGCCGCCGCCGCTCCCCAAATAGCTGGTGCTTAAAGAACTCGTGCCATAAGTAAGCCCACCACCTTGTCCGCTAGAGCCATTTCCGCCGCCAGAACCATATCCACCACCACCGCCAGAATAAATAAATAGCAGACCATTTGCACCAAATTCATAACCGCCACCACCACCGCCAAAGTTTGCGCTTGCACTTATTGTTTGACCGCCCGCGTAAGACTCACCTTGTTGTGACTGGCTTCCGCCACGATAGCCGATGCCACTGGCTGAAATTGATGAATTTTGTGCGATAGCCAATGTGGCTTGCACCTTCAATACAATCTGGCCGCCGCTGCTGCCGTTCCAAGAATTTGCGGTGAGGGTTGCGCCGTTGGTGATGATGAGATTTTGAAAATTCGGAATCGCATTCGTATCGAATGGATTGTATTGCGCGGGATCGGACGAAAGCCGCACGGTCTGATAAAGTTGCTCAATTGTGGTGCTTGCCGTTAAAACGTAAGTGCCATGCCGACCGTTGCCATAATCCCAAGCGTAGCCGCAGTTCACGAAACCAAAAAGCAAAGTCAGCAACAGCGCCGACATCGTGGCGATACTTTTTTTAATCTGTTGCCGGGTGTTCATCAAAACCAATGCGTGATGGTGTTCCAAACCGAAGTCGCTGCGTTGCTGATGGCTTGGACGACTGTGGTTACTGCGTGACTGATTGAAGTTGCGGCACTCGTGGCAGCGTTCGCCACAGTATTTGCAACTTGAGAGAAAACATTGCCGCCGCCCGACGAACTGCTTGTATTGCCGCTTCCACTTGAACTCGATGCAGGATGGACTTGCTGACTAGCGTTCATGGTTTGGGCGTATCCTCCCGCGTTGACTGCGCCAGAAATCATTGATTGATTGCCGGATGAACCGCCTCCAAAATTATTCGCCACTTGACCAATGGCCATGCCCGCTCCTTCGCTATCAACGCCACTAACGACGGTGCTAATCAAGTTTCGATTTATTGCGTTATATGAATTGACGCCAGCATTCCCCGAAACCAAATTAACGTAAGCGTTCTCCTCTGAAACTGGTGCGCCAACATTGTTTGGCACAAGTAAATCGCCAGTTATATTAACACCAAAGTTGATTGCTCCACCCACTCCTCCTGCAACAGTTGCCACGCCCGCGCCTTGATTAAATGACTGATGATTTGCCAAGTTTTTTATACCATTATCAAGATACCCCTGACCGCTACCGATTGCCACATACGCGCTTGCTGTTAATGCTGGGCCAGCAACAGGAATTGCAGAGAGATAAGTCGCATTAAGATAAGCATCCGCAGAAAGTCCTCCAACCCCTGCAATAACCGCCGCTCTGTCCCATTTAACATTTTGAATTCCTCCGTTTTCAATAGCTTGTTCAGCTACGTCTTCGATGCCGCTTGACAACCATCCTATTCCAAACGCGACTGCGTCGTCGGCTAAAGCAATTTCCCCCTTTGCGTCCGTGTTTCCTAAAGGATTGTTATTACCATATTCATACGCTACTGGTTGCCATCCCGCCCCAATATGTTTTACCGGATCAGTCGAAAGAAACACTCCAGCATCGGCAGAATAATAACGCGCCCGCATGAAATAAAGATTGGGAATGTCTGATTCTTCCTGCACACCTTGAGAGCCAACGAACAGATACGGATTGGAAATTTGTGATTGGAAATTCGTTGAGCCGAGGCTGCGTCCGTAGGGCGTGTAGGCGTATTGCGCCACGAGATTTGTGTTTCCATCCGTGAGCGCGATTATGTTGCCTTGTGCGTCGGAGTGATAACAAAGCAAACCGTTGGTTGAGTCCACCCGATAACACAAGTCCGGCCCGTGAACATACCACGCCGTCACATTGCCATTACCGTCGAGGTCACACAGGATTTTTTCCGTTCCGCTAACGAGCGAGAGAGCGTAACCCGTCGTCACGCCATCGGCCATTTTTGAAATGCGCCGCCCCAAAGCGTCGTAACGATTGGTGACAGATTTGGCAGTCAGTCCACAATCCCAATTTATTGAAGTGGTGCGATTATCTTCGTCGTAAGTGAGCGCCCAACTTTGGCCGTCGCCGACGGCGTTCGTCATGTTGCCGCTGGCATCGTAATGATAAGCGATTGTATTTACCGAATTGCTCGGACTGGTTTCTGTAATCTGGCGATTGATGAGGCGACCAGCGGGCGTGAAACTACTTTGATCGTCCGTCAGCGAAGGCTGCGGCCAATTGAACGTCCCACTTTCACCGCCGCCGGTTTTGTTTCCATTGCGGTCATAGGCGTAAGTAAGGGCGACGTTAATCGAGTTTGAACTGATAGTTGCCGGAGAATAATTCAGCCCGCTGATTCTTCCGGCGGAATCAAAAGTGTTGGTTTGAACAATGCCGTTGGGATAGGTGCGGCTAATGAGGCGGTCTGCCAAATCGTAAATGTAACTCATCTGACGACCAGCCCAATCGGTTTGCATCGTCAGCCGTCCCAATGCGTCAAACGTGTTCACTAGCATCTTTCCGCCGGGATATGTAATGGCCGTGACGCGACCGAGAGGGTCGTAACCGTAAAGGACGGTCTTACCGAGCGCGTCATCTTGCTCGATTTCGCGGTCGAGCGAATCGTAAATGAATTGCGTAGTGGTTGTGACGCCCGACACACGCCGCGAAATGGTTTGCGGATTGTCGTTTGAGTCGTAAGAAAAACTGTCGTGCCGGCCTGTGTTGAAATCCACAAACAGCACACGACCGGCATTATCATAAGTCGGTGTCCGAACAGTCCCATTCGGATCGGTTTGTTGTTGAAGGCGCATCAACGGGTCGTAGGAATACTGCCAAGCAAATCCGTCCTGATTCTTTTCCGATAGGCGCTCATTACGCGAGCCGTAGGCCATGATGTAATGACCGCCTAAAGCGTCCGTGATGTTCGTGATGTTACCGACTCCATCATAACCGTAAAGCCACGGGAAATTTTGTGGATCAATCCACTTGATGAGGCGACCGCGCCCATCGTAAGTGTGCAGCGATGGATAACCGTTGGGCGAAGTGATTTGCTGGATGCGGTCGGCCACGTCGTAAGCTGTATTCTTTGTGTCGCCGAGCGGGTCGGATTCAGCAATGACTCGATTCAAACGGTCGTAGATTTTTGTCCAACGCTGGCCAGTTTTGTCGAAGAATGAAATGAGATTGCCATTGGCATCAAATTGATTTGTGATGGAATGACCAAAGGGGTCGGTGACTTGAATGAGACGGTTAGCCAAATCATAAATGTTGGTGACGGAAAAGCCGAGGGCATCCATGACGTGATCGAGTTTGCCGCGCGAGGTATAAAAATACTTCCATTGATTCGTGCCGGTGCGGTCAACCATATTCGTCTTTTGATTCGCCAAGTCGTATGCGTAGGTCGTCAACACACCTTTGCCATCGCTCTGCGAAAGCAAATTTCCATCAGCGTCGTAGGTCTTGGTGAAAATTCGCCCAAGCGCATCTTGAATCCGCGTTGCGTTTCCGTTTTGGTCGTAGGTGTAAGAAGTGGGATTGCCAAGCGCATCCGTTTCATGGAGTTTCCAACCAACTTCGTTGACGGTGTAACTCGTAGTGTTTGTGGCCGGATCGGTGCGCGAAATTAGAAAGCCGTTTGTGTCGTAAGCAAAGCTGGTCGTGTGGCCGTCAGCGTCTTTGGATGCAAGCACAAGGCCGTTCGTCGAATAAATGTAGCTGACGAGCGAACCGAGCGCGTCGGAATGGTTTGTCAGATTTCCACCGGCATCGTAGGCAAAGAAATTTGTCCAAACGGTCAAGCCATTGGCATCCGGCGGCTGCGGGGTGATTTGCTGAATTGGTTTGTTGAAGAACGAATCAAAAATCCAAGTTGTTATCTCGCCAAGCGCGTTCGTTTTGGCAATCACATTGGCGCGGCTGTCATATCCGAATGATGTTACCCAGCCAAGCGGTTCAGTGATGGAAGTTCGATTGCCGGAATCATCGTAAGTGTAGCTCGTTGTCTGATTTAGCGGGTCGGTTTGCGATAGCGTATGCCCCTTGCGGTCGTAAGTTTCCACCCACGAATTTGTCGCAGCGTCAATGCGCGTGATTTGAAGGTCGCCGGGGATTTCATAGCGGGTTGCGGTAGCGCGGCCAAGAGCATCTACCTGATTCGTCTGGCGACCGTATTGGTCGTATTGAACAAAAGTGTTCGTGTTTCCGCGCGGATCAATGATTCGCGCCAGCAAGCCGTTTGTTCCGTATTGAAATTGCCAAGTCGAGGCCACGCTGCCGTAAAGACCGGCCGTGTTCGTGATGGATTTGGAAACAAGCCGATTCGTAGCGTCGTAAGAAAAATTTACCAGCCACGAACCAAACGTGACGTTGGTAAGCAGATTGCCTTGATAATTAAAATTGTAGATTCCGTTTGCGCTATCAACAACTTGTGTGACGACACCGCTCGTTTGATTCCAAAGAATTTGAACCGAATTGCCGTTGAAATCGTGAATGGCCGTCAGACGACCACGCATAACAAAATTTGCGCCGGAATCGGGACGGCGGAAGACATAAACAAGACGTTCGGGCGTCGTCCACTGGCAATTCGTAGTCGTGATGACCAATTCACCATTATATTCGTTGTCCCGCGTTTCATATTCGCCGGTGTCGTAGTTCAAGTCCCAAGTTTCAAGCGAACCATCCCATCGCATCAAGCCAACCGTATCTGCGTCACCAAGCGGCGAGAATGTTTGCGCTGGAAGCACCCGCGTTTCAAATGTGCTACGCCAGCCGCTCCCTAATGGGCCGGAAGAATATGGGTTGATCCCGCCAAGTTGAAATCCGCCGAAGCTGTTGGCGCTGCTGTAACCGAATTTGAAATTCATCGCAACGCCGGGAGTGGGTCGCGCAAATGCCGTTTGCTGCCAAGAAAACGCGCCCGACAGAGGGACTAGCGCATCACGCCCGCCATTGCGCTGTGCATCAAAAGCAGATTGCTCACCACCTTCATCAGTTTCTGTGAACGTGACCGTGCCACTGCCTTGTTGAGAAGCGGAGGCCGTGCCGCTAGGAACAGGTGCGGGAGCAAAATTTGCCAATTCACTTGAAGAATTTGTCGAGTAACCGATTGGAAAATATCCGACGAGACCAAGCGTTGAATCGTTCGTCGGTTGCTCATCAAACATATATTGCACGATGAAGTCCTGGCTCAACGCATTTTGATAAACCGAAACTTCCTGAACTTCGCCGAAAAGGTATTGGCCGCTTCCCCATCCACCGATTGAGATTCCACTGGTGTTCGCCGTGTTGCCAACATTTCCCGAACTGCTGAATACCTGCCGCCCATCCACATAGCCAGTGAACGTCGCTCCCTGCTGCACAATGGCGAGATGATACCAGCGTTCCAAATACGGCAATTGAATCAGAGTGTTTGTGTAGCTGCCTGAACCGCCTTGGCTCACAAATTCCACATTGCCATTTGATATGTTGAAGCGCACCAAATAAGCATATTGTGATTCAGAACCGCTATTTCCATTGACGAGAATCGTCATGTTCTGCGTCAGATTTGTTCCCGAAGGAATGGAGATTTTGAACCAGCACTGGACGGTCAAAGCAGCGTTGCCCGAATTCCAACTCAACGCACCGTTTGGATCAGGCACGGTTAAATCGGCGTTGCCGGGAAACGTGGCAGCAATGGAAGAAAAATTAACCGTCGCAAACAACAAGCCGATGCAAAATCCAGCAATGGATTTTGAAAACGTATTTTGTCTGCCGGACGTTTTCATGTGTTTCAACCATCGCCAGCCATTTGTTTCACGTTGTTGCATCGCAAAACGCGATAGCCACTTTGTTCACGGACAAGCACAACTTCCGCGCGGATTCCAGAGCGTTCCATTTTGAAAGCAACGCAATTATCAGGATTCACATTTGCCTGTTCACACCAAGCAGAGGCTTTGTCGGGAAAGATTTCCTCCAGTGAACCGAAAACGGCATGATGTTTTAACGCAAGCACACCTTCAGAAGAAATTTCGTCTTGAAGGGCTTTAATCAGAAATTCTGATTGCTCGGAAATGGTTTCGCCTTGAAAAGCGCGCGGCAAAACTACGCTTTCCAACAGCGCAGCAGAATCCTCGGAGTTGAGGGCATGAGAAAAATCATTGAGCGTCTTGATTGAATTGCGACGCGGTTCGCCTTGCTTCCAAAAAAAGCATGAAAGACCACCCGCAATGACAAGCAGTGCAACGGTTGAAATTTTCCACCATGTTTTCACGGTATTTCCTTCGATGACGATGGAAACTTTCGTGCGAGGCCGTGAAAATTACAAGCGGAAAACAAAAAAAGTCACTTGAGATTTATTTATCCGAACGGACTGACGTGCCTTTTACGGTATTTTAAGACTTTTTAGCGGCTTTAACCTTTGCCCATCTCGCTTTTGCAGCAAGAGAGATTTTCTTTCTGGCAGCCGCGCTCATCTTGCGTCTTTTCTTCGGAGCAGCAGCGACCACAGGTTTTATTGAAGAAACAAAAATCCGACCAAGCTCATTTTCGAGCGATTGAATTTGTTCCTTTATCGCGGCAGCGCGCCGCAATTGTTGTGCAGACAGATCAATGATTGAACTCATGCCACTTCAATTAGGAATTTTGGCCTAGAAAGTCAATAGCCGGTTGTTCACCAAGGCGGCATTGATTTCTGCCGTGTTCATCCGTCTGCTTCCCGCGCTTCTGGTTGCTCCGCGCAATTTCGCGCCACGAAGTCTCGTGTCACTGCATTGCTCCATGCTCCGCCGCCCGCCAGCGCGAAAAGCAGGCTTGAGTGCGTTTCGTTCAGATCGGTTTTGCTCTCCCGACGTGAGGCGAAGAGAGCAATCCCGTTCCTTCAAAAACGAAACGCAAAAAACATGAACACGACAGAAAACTTCGTCTCAACGCCTCAACCGTCGAACAACATCGTCAAGCCGATAAAATTTCCACCGCAACCGCAGGAATGGAAAATCGTTTCCTTGCGGGAATGTCCGACACCCGCTGACATTCAATTGTGTGAAACACCGGAACAGGCAGCCGCCTATTGGAAAATGCACATCACAACTCATCCCTACTTCAATCCTGAATGTGAATGTTTGGTCGTTTTAATTCTTAACACCCGTCGAAAAATCAAAGGACACTATTTCGTTTCAATTGGAACAATGGACACAATTCTGGTTCATCCTCGTGAAGTGTTTCGTTTGGCAATCATGGCAAGCGCATCGGCTATCGCGCTCATGCACAATCATCCGTCGAATGAAAGCACTCCGTCAGATGCTGACATTAAAGTCACCCGCGATCTTATTCGTGCCGGCCAGTTGCTTAAAATCGAAGTTCTCGACCACATTGTCATCGGCAATCCCAATCACACATCGTTGCGGGCGTTAGGCCACTTTTTTCAGTGAAGCGTCAGCTTAATTGATTTTTCGGGGCAAATCCTGTCCCCGCGAAAACTTTTTATTTCGTCAGCTCAAGCCATTCCTCTGGCAGCCAATTGTCGTATGTCTCCGGTTTGCTAGGGTCTTCGGAGATTGAAAGCTTGTAAATCCAGCGGCCATCCCGAAATTGCGAGGCAATGACATAACCTACGCATTCTCCGAAATTCTCTTTAATCACGCGGACTTTGTTCATCTCCGAAAAGCGTGGCGACATTTGAAAAGTATTCTCCAAAGTGAAGGGTTTTCAATGAAAATTCCAATGCAATTTTCGCAACAGCCAAAACTCGATTTTTTCAGAATCTCTGATTATGTCGGAGCATCAAATATGAAAACGAGAGGCGGGACCACGAGGCAATTGCAACGCTTCAATTCGTGACACAACACCCCTGCACCGGCATCTTTTGACGGCTTCTGTCAAATCAGAGTCCGAGACTTTTTCGTCATCTTGCGGTTAATTGACCGCACCTTGCGGCGATGGTCGCCGCAAGCAAAATGAAAGGCAGATAATGAAAGCAGGTTCAGGTTCGCGAGGCGCTGGCAGGTCAATGACTCAAGCGGCAGCATCTCGCATCCAAAGTGCCACAGCTAGGGCGAATGGCGGTCACGTCGGCAGAGGCAGTTTCGCAGCGCGAGCGCAAGCCACCGCAGCGCACAATACGTCTAGCGGCTTGGCGGCTGGCAACGGCAAGAGCGGCAACTGACCTAAAACAAGCTTGGCCGTGCGTTCATTGCGCACGGCCAAGCCCTTGACATGAAATCACCAGCCACAACATTCGGGCTTCCGACTACGGGAGCGGTGCTGGCATTCATGGTTGATTGTTTGGGCGTTCCCAAGGAAACGGACGATTACACCTACAAAGAACTTGAACGGCTGGCAAAAGGAGGCTTGGCTACGGAAACGTATTGGGCGGTCGCCCGCAAGGTCATGGAGGCCATCGTCGGATCGTTTTTGGAAATGAAGGCTGCCAGCCAGACCATTGACACCGTGTTCCGGCAGACAGTCTCAACCCCAATCAAGCGTATCCATTGGCAGATGCACAAAGGAGTGCTCGTTCCCGTTCCAGAGTTCTCCGCCCCGCCTGAAGCGGTTTATTGGAAACGAAACGCTGCCGGAGAACTGGAAGATTTTGGCGAGATTCTAGTGCATGACTGGACCGAGTTCCTTGCACGGCATGAATTTCTCGTGAACCAGTGCGGAAGCAGTGAAAAGCCACGTCTTGATGTTATGTTTCATTGGGTCTGCACGTTTGTGGTGCCTTTTCTAGCTGTGAATCTTCTCGATTATCAGCGTAACAACTCTCGGCTCGAAAGCGGAATGCCAGGCGGAAGATTTTGGTATCTGCCGCTTCTGATGCTTCCTGAAAATGCTGACTCGAAGCCACGCATCAAATGGCCGGTGAACACCGCCTTGGAATGGTGGGAAGATTTATTGGGCAGTGAATTGACTTCTTACGCAGATTTGCTTTGCGCTCGCGGCCCCGGTGACAATTCCGACAATGCTCGCCGACAGGTTCGCGCATGGCGTCACGAAGACCGTTCGCCCGATCAAGTCACCATCGAACGTTGGTGCAAAGTGTCATGGACGGACAAATATGTGGGAACATTTACTGATGACACCTCTCTGTCACTGAACAGGCGATGGAATCTTTGCCGAGACTTCCTTATCAAAAAGGGATTTCACAACACAACTCGCAACTGGCTCGAAGGAGTTCGCGGAAAACCAAGAGAGGCATTTCAGAATCAATATCGCGGCGAAATGCTCGAATTGGAAATTTTGCCGTTCAAGCAAACACCCTTCGCCGCATTTTTTGATTCGTCCGATCCGGTCGCGGCGGGTCTGCCTGTGGCGGAATTGATTGAACGGATTGCGGAGCGATATGCTCGACCAACAAATGGGCAACTCAAGGCACGGCTTGTCATTGCAGCAGCGTTCCAGCGCGCATTTGTTCAAATGGTGGAGTCGCAAGGTGTTCACAACGCATTGCGAATCTGCGGCTGGTTTCAAGAGGTTTATTGCTACTTGGTGGACTTGCACAACCAGACGACCAGCGGCAAGGAGATTCTTCGCCTCATTCGCAGCACGCCTGAATCCCAAGGCGGACTGCGCTTTGCTTGTGAGTGGCTATTTGACGCAGAAGTCTGGAGCAACATTCCTGCGGAACTCGCGGCAGATTTCATAAGATTACAGACAAGCGTTAAAAGTTCTTGAGGCGACCCGCAGGATTATGTGCTCTCCGCAAATTTATTCGCCGACCGAAACCATCACTTTTTGACGAGTGGTTTTTCGGCGGGGTTTTTTAAGGCCCGCTTTTGCGCGCGTGCAATGATTTTGGCCAAATCAACACCCAGGGCAGAAGTGATCCGCAACAGCGTGTCCAAACTTGGGCTTTGCACTTCTTGTTCAACGTAGCTGATTGTTTGCCGCGATATGCCGGATTTTTGGGCAAGCGATTTTAGCGAGAAATTGCGCTTTTCACGCTCCTCTTTCAAAACGCAGGCCACATGAGAGCTGATGGCGTCGCTTAATTTGTTGGTCGGCACATGGAAGCAATACCGAAAAAGAAGGTTGACAAGGGATGCCAGAATTCTTACATGGTGTCCTGTTTTTTGAAAACTCAAAGTCTTTATGAAGGGCAAAACAAAAATTCTCGTTATTGAAAACGATATGCCGTTTGCAATGTTGTTGATCGAATTATTGCGCGCCGACTGCGAAGTGGAGGTTGCAACAACGGCGAAAAAGGGAATGCAAATGGCGGAAGCTGGAAACTTCGATTTGATTACGCTAGGCGTGGATTTGCCGGACGGCAACGGCTTCAAGCTTTGCAGCCGTTTGAAGGAACATCCCCGATTGCGCGACACTGCAATAATTTTCGTGTCAGGCCGCTCATGCCTGGAAGATCAACAGCATGGCCTCGACGTTGGCGCGGCTGATTACATCACAAAGCCATTTGAGATTTTTGAATTTGTTCCGCGACTTTTATCCCATCTCAAAAGGCGAAAAAAGTTTGCCTGAATTTCACATCAAATGGCTTGCAAAAAACATTTGCCGTTCAAGAATGGGAACGCGCCTGAAAAGGCGAGCATGAAAAATTTTCAGAGGGAATTTTTAGCGGGAACGCGCTTTCTTGGACGGCAGGAGCGCGTGAACTTCCACTTTGAGAGCCTTTGCCAGAACGACCAATTCGGCGTCCGTGATGCAGCGAAGCTGCGCCTCGATTTTGGAGAGCGTGCCACGGCTCAAATCCCATCCGAGAATCGAACAGCGGGCGGCAAACATTTCCTGCGTCATGTCCTGCTGGTAACGCAGCTTTCTGATTTGCGGGCCGACGATGTTTTGAGGTTTAGTTTTAGTCATGCTCCAAAAACGGAGCTTGACAGTAGAACGACCAGCAAATTGAATTGCTCCAATTTCGGAGCGACATGGTTTTGTAAAAAGAAATTTTGAAAGATTTGCCAACAATCAACGTATTACTTAAGTGGAGAAATGTTTTTGACCCTGAAAACAACATGAAAACATTGAATCGTATGAAATTGAAATTGTGCCGTTCGTTTTTTTATCTAATTCTGCTGTCCCTTCTGGCTCATGCTGAATATGCCGACGGCCAGGGCATTCCCGTTTCTCAAAACCCGCTCGATTCATGGTCTTTTTTCGACACCAACGGCTGGACGAGCGACAACGGCTACGCGCCCGTCGCGTTCACCAACCTGAATGCGTCTCTTTACGGCGATGGCTCGGCGTTGGTTGTGGACAGCACGAACGCCGCAGGGATTCAATACAACGTCTTTGAAACCGACGGCACGACCAACCTGACTGTGAATCAAGGCAGCGTGACCATGTGGTTCGCCCCATCGTGGGCAAGCACGAACACAGGCGGCGGCGGACTGGTTGAATCGGGACAATTGATTGATGCAGGACAGTGGACAAGCAATGCAACGTATGGCTGGTGGAGTTTGAATGTTGATCCGGCGGGAGCGAACCTTTATTTCAGCGCACAGGACAATGCCGGAAATACAGCCAATTATCTTTCCGCCCCGATTGCATGGACGAGCAACCAATGGCATTTTGTCGCGCTCACCTATTCAGTCACCAACACGGCCTTGTATCTGGACGGCCAACTGGCGACCAACGGCGCGGGCATGAGCATCTGGCCTAGTTCGACCGTGCTTTCCAACGGCTTTTTTATCGGCAGCGACAGCTATGGTTTGACCCAAGCCCACGGAATGTTTGACGATATTTACACCTATAATTGGGTGTTAAGCTCCAACACGATTAGCAGCACGTTCAATGCTTTTCAGCCCGCATACTACCTGCTCGATTCATGGTCTTTCAGCGACACGAACGCTTGGACAAGTGATTTCGGCTATGCGCCGCTATCATTCACCAATCTCACCACGGCTCTAGGCGATGGATGGGCGCTTGTCTTGGACAGCACCAACGCCGCATTGCTGCAATACAACGTGGTTGAAACCAACGGCAGACCAAATTTGATGGTAAATCAAGGAAGCATCGCCATGTGGTTCGCGCCGGATTGGGCAAGCACCAACGAAGGCGGATTCGGACCCGGCTCGTTGGGAGAATTGATCAACGTCGGGCAATGGACAAGCGGCGCCTCATACGGTTGGTGGAGTTTGAATGTTGACCCCGCCGGAGCGAATCTTTATTTCAGCGCACAGGATAATGCCGGGGATACAACAAATTATCTTTCTGCACCCATCGCTTGGACGACCAGCGGCTGGCACTTCATTGTGTTGAGTTATTCAGCGACCAATACGGCATTGTATCTGGACGGCCAACAGGCGACCAACGGCGCGGGTATGAGTATCTGGCCTAGCTCGAACGTGCTTTCCAATGGCTTTGAAATCGGCAGCGACACCAATGGAAATTACCAAGCCCACGGAATCTTCGACGATATTGCCACTTACAGCATTCCGCTGAATTCCAGCGCCGTGAGCAACCTGTTTGCGAATGAAGAAACTCCCTACATGATAGACCCGTGGACTACGTTCAAAGACAGTATTCGTTCCGCAAACGGACTGCCTTCCGTCACGCCAACCGTTTATGAGGCGATTACCGGCATCGGAAGTCTGCAAAACATCGGTTCGGCATCCACTTGTTATAGCAGCACAAATGTCTGGATTACTAACGTGGTTGCCACGATGTCAGGCAGCGGCACAAATGCCACGATGAATTTGATGTTCACCATCGAGGGCGGTTCAAACGGCGTTCCGTATGATGTTTTTGCTAATTCGATGTTGTCCTTCGGCACGAACGGCGTTCCGTGGGCTTGGATGGGACAAGGCTATCAATGCAACGTCTATTTGCTTACGAACTTGCCACCCACGACCTGTTTTCTGATTTTGGGGACGCCGCAAGATTCGGACGGCGACGGTTTGACAGATGCCTATGAACTGCTGGTATCAAAAACCAATCCTCATAATGCCGATTCGGACGGCGACGGATTATCCGACGCATGGGAGATATTGCTAGGACTTAACCCGAACCTGAACGACAACGCAACGTCGGCATCAAGATTAAATTATACCTACACTTCGGCAGACTGGCTAAATGGAGTGTCAGGCAAAAAAACCGGCTCGGTGAGTCTGGACAACGAGGGCAACGTGCTTTCAGTTTCACAATAATCAGAAAGAACAATAAAAATGAAAACACTACGATTTTTGATTTTTGGATTGCTGGCGACCACGGCCATTTGCCGCGCGCAAATCACCGACCCAGGTTGGTATCGGGCGGGAATTCAACCGTCAGCGGTGCTGCCGTATTCAAGTTTTACCAACCAGTCGCAATTCCATCCATTGTTCACCCCGATAAGCCAGCCCGGTTCGCCGGTTGCCGAGGTCATCACCCCGCAGATTCAGGCGTTGGCGAACGGATTGCAGGATGATCCGCAGCGGATATTTGATTATGTCCATGACCACATCAAATTTGTGCTTTATTTCGGCTCAAAAAAAGGAGCGGAACTGACGTTGCTCGAAAAGAGCGGCAACGATTTTGACCAGTCCGCTTTGCTCATCGCGTTATTGAGCGCGGCGGGATATTCCAACAACGTCGCCTACCAGTTCGGCTGGCAGCAAATTCCCTACGATGATCCTTACGGCGAAGGATATGATTTGCATCACTGGTGGCAGTTGACGTTGAACAACACCAACTGGACAAACACCTATAATTATCTTGGAAATTTGGCCGTCGAGCGCGGCTATCCATTGTTTTATTATTTTAATGATGGCAACACCATTGACCTTCAACGGACATGGGTTGCGCTGACAATTGGTTCGACCACATATCAACTCGACCCAGCGTTCAAAATCAGCGAGCAAGTGTCGGGAATTTCCATGACCAACGCGCTCGGCAGCACGAGCACAACCATCAGCAATGCGCTGTTGTCTGCCGCCGCCGGAACGGACACCGGCAATTACGCGCAAAGTTTGAGTGAATCCGCCGTGCGGAGCAAGCTGACAGGTTACACCACCAATCTCCTCAATTATATTCAGAGCAATGCGCCAAATGACAGCGTGCAGCAGATTTTGGGCGGCTGGCAAATCGTCCCCGCCTACAACCCTTGGGATTACAGCATTTACACCGAATTTCCTGTGGATGATTTCGGCGGCGCGATGCCTGTTTTGAACTGGACTTATGAGCCAACGAACATCATGTCCACTTTGAAAATCACCTTCGCAGGAACGAACTATCAATGGTTCATGCCGCAACTGCAAGGCCAGCGGATTTCCCTGACCTTTAGCAACAACGGCACGGCGCAACTTTGGCAGGAGGACACTTTGCTCTTGCAACACTCCGCGAGCGGGAGTGCCACTACCAATGTCGTGTTGTATGCCCATCATCCGAGCGGGACTTGGGATACGACCAACAATGTTTTCATTAGTGGAAATTTTGACGACCAGACCACTACCAACGCCTACCAGACCACCAACGCAACCTATGCTTTGCTCTATGCGTTTGAGCCGGATTGGGGCTGGTTGCAGCAGCGCGAAAACAAGCTGGACACTTATTTGCAGGAAGGCTTCACCAATGGCTCGCGTCAGGTTGTGAGTGAAACCTTGAATGTGATGGGATTGAACTGGATGCTTCAGACCGCACAGACGGAGCGGACACTGGCCGCACAGTTGGGAATTTTGCCGATGGATTTTCATCGCTTGGGACGCATGGCGGAGGAAACCGGACACGGTTATTATGTGGATGTTTATATGCAATTGACGGGTGAATATCCCAACGGCGGCGACGACGCGGCGCATATTCAACTTTCAAACGAGCATTTTGACTTGGACTCATTCTTTGCCAGTTCGCTCGAACATGGAATGATTGAGCAGTTGCAAAACACAAATCTTGTAGCGGCTTCAACGGTGAAGATGCTTGAAATCGCCAACACCAACGGACAGGCGGTTTATCTGGCCAGCAGCACCAACTGGACAACGGGCTACAATGTTCAAAGCCATTTGTCCAATTACAGTTCAAGCACACTGACCACCATCGGCAACTTGATCAGTTCCAATTACTATGTGCTTTTGCCGGCCAACGGTTCTAACCATGTCAACAGCGTATCAGGGAGTTGGGCGGGCTACGGTTATGAGGCGCGACAGGCGGTGAATGGTGAGGCGACAATCTCACAGATGATCATCGCTGGCGGCTATAATGGCGGCTATGCGTCCGACCCGACGGCGGTGGTTGACACTGGTTATACGGACGAAACCGGCGACAACCAGCCGACTTACTTTGACGACACGCCCGTTTCCACACCAGCGCCCGCCACCGCCGATCCTGTGGACACGGCGGATGATACGTTTGAAGTTGAAAACACCGACTTGTCACTCGGACAGGCCGAACCGCGCGGCATCACCTTGTCCCGCTACTATAATGGCACTCGCCGTTTCAGCAATCCGGCGGGCATGACAGGCGGCTGGATTCATAATTACTCCGTCACCGCCGACAACATCGCCGCGCCGCAAGCCTGTTTGGGCGGCACAACACCGGCACAGGCCGCTTCCATGTTCACCGCCACCGCCGCCGCCATCGCCATGTATAACGGCGGCTATCCCGACCCGAAAAACTGGCTGACCACCGCCTTGATTGCCAAATGGGGAGTGGACCAAATGACCAAGAGCGGCGTGTCCGTGAATCTTGGCAAAGACACCTTGCAATTTGTCCAGCAACCGAACGGCGTTTTCATCCCGCCCGCCAACAGCACCGCGACGCTCACACAAAATGGTTCGGCTTACAGTCTTCTCATGCGTCACGGCAATACGTTCAACTTCAATTCGTCAGGGCTGCTGACCAACATCGTTGACCCATACAGCCAGTCTTTGAATCTGACTTACAATGCGAGCAATTGGGTAAGCACAGTCAAGGATTGGAAAAATCGGACATTCACTTTTAATTACAGTGGCACACCTTCGCGCTTGAGTTCTGTTTCGGATGGCACACGCACGGTTAGTTATGGTTATTCTACAACTTACAATTCGCAGGGCGACTTGACTTCGTTCACCGACCCCGAAGGCAAAATCAGCACCTACACTTATGATACCAACCATCAAATCACGGCGACGCTGGACGCGCAAAGCCGGTTGGTGGTCAGCAACCTCTACGACAGTCAGGGACACATCACGACCCAATACACGCAGGGCAGCACCAACAAGACATGGCTGATTTACTGGTGCGGCTGGCAAACCACGGAGTTTGATCCGGCGGGTGGCGAAGTGGATTATGTGTATGATGATGAAGGGCGGCTCACATCCGTATTCGACCAACTTGACTTCGTGACCCAAACCTATTACGACGGTCAAAATCACATCACCGATACCTACTCGCCTTTGGGTGAACACACCCAATTTGTTTATGACGGCAACAATAATCTAATTCAGAAAATTGACCCGCTTGGATTTACGAATCAATTCATCTACGACGGTAACAACAATTTAATCAAAACCATAGACGCGCGCGGCGATGCCAGCACATTCGGTTACAATTCCCAATTTTCCCCAATCGGGACGACAAACGGCGCAGGTGATTACGTCAATTACACCGTTAATACTGACGGCACGCTTCACACGCGAACCGATTCCGGTGGCACGACTACCTACGCTTACGACTCAAACGGACAATTAAACGGCACTACTTACCCTAATAGCCTCGGCAGTGAAAGTTTTGTCAACAGTTCCTTCGGCGATGTGACCAGTCACACCGATGCGCGCGGCAACGTAACAACCTTTAGTTACAATAATCGTCGTCAGTTGACCAACTCCGTTGCGCCGACAAATCTCGTCACCAAAATTACCTACGACGCAATAGGCAATGCCGCCAGCACTGTTGACGCGCGCGGTAACGCCAGTAGTAATACTTGGAGCGCCACGCGCCATTTGCTTGCTACCACATTGCCAACCACCTCAAGCGGCACACCTGTTGTCACCAACATCTATGATAATCGCGACTGGCTGATACGCTCCATTGACCCGCTCCAAAATGCGACACAATTCACAAACGATGTGGATGGGAGACTGATTGCCGCAAGCGACCCATTATCGAGAACAACTACGTTTGGTTATGATGCGGATGCACATAAAATTGCCACAACAAATGCGGCTGGCGAGGTTACAAGCCAAAATTGGGATGCGCGCGGAGAATTGACAAAACTCACCGATGGCGCGGGACACACGGTGTTGCGCGCTTATGATGGCGCGGGCAACCAAATTACGCTCACTAATCGGAATGGCAAAAAATGGCAGTTCCAGTTTGATGGAGCAAATCGTCTGACAAACACTATCACGCCGCTTGGCCACTCGACTTCATTGGCATTCAATCATCAAGGCTTAATGGCGTCTCTTAAAGACCCTGCGGGACAAAGTGCAACGTATGGGTATGACGGCAAAGGCAGATTAACTAACCGCACTGATAATGTCGGCACTACACTCTACGGTTACGATGCCAGCGACAATTTAACGAATACGTCTGACAGCGGTTTAACTAATTCGTGGACTTACGATGCCTACAATCATGTTTCGAGTTGTAAGGACGTTTATGGAAATCTTATCCAATATCGTTATGATGCAAGCGGGAACATGACAAATCTTATTTATCCTGGTGGGAAAAATGTTTTTTATGCTTACGACAGCAATAGCCACTTGACCAACGTGACGGATTGGGCAGGAAGAAAAACCAGCATGGCATATGATTTGGCCGGACGAGTCACGAGTGTGACGCGACCGAATGGCACATATCGGACTATTGCTTATGATGCTGCCGGACAGCCGACGAATATTCTTGAGCTAACGCCGGTGGGTTTTCCGATTGCATTATTCAAATTTAATTGGAACAACGCGGCGGAAGCACAATGGGAATTCGCCGCGCCGTTGCACAACACCAATGCACTGCCGACGCGCACGATGACTTATGACGACGACAATCGGCTGGCGAGTGTGGACGGCAATAGCGTGACGATGGATTCAGACGGCAATCTTGTTTCCGGGCCGATGACGAACGATACATTCGCGGCCTATACATACGATGCAAGAAATCGGTTGCTAAATGCGGGCGGCGTCACCAATGCTTACGATGCCATGAATAATCGTGTCGGCCAAACTTACGGGACGAACACAACAATTTTTGTGGTGAATCCCAACACGAAATTGCCGCAAGTCTTGATGCGGATAAAAAACGGCGTGACGAATTATTACATCTATGGCTCTGGCTTGCTATATCAGGTGACGGAAACGGCGACGGCTACAAACACATTGACGTATCATTTCGATAGCCGAGGAAGCACCGTTGCGTTGACTGATGGCAATGGCAATGTCACCGACCGAATGGAATATTCGCTTTACGCGACGCTGACTTATCGTAGCGGAACAAATGACACGCCATTTTTATTCAATGGACGCTACGGCGTTCAAACCGACCCGAACGGTTTGCTTTTCATGAAGTCGCGCTATTACGACCCATTCCTGTGCCGTTTCCTGAATCCTGATCCCTCGGGCTTTTCTGGCGGACTTAATTTCTACGCCTATGCCAATGGCAACCCCGTCAGTCTCATTGACCCTTATGGGTTATTGAGTTGGTCAGATGTGGGCGACTACTTTCAGGGTGTTGGACAGGTGTTTGAAGGCTATGGACTTGCGGCTCGTGACACAGCCGTGGGCATTGGCAATGTCGTTGTCCATCCTGTCAATACACTTGAAGGGCTTGGGAACGTCGCAATCCATCCGGTGCAAGCGTATGATGCAATCAGCACATCGGTTGCCAATACATGGAACTCTGGCCTTGAAGGGCAGGGAGAAATTGTTGGAAATATATTGATTGCAGCCGGAACGGCTGGCGCAGGAACTACGATAGGGACTGCGCGACTTGCGGGAATCAGTGACACCCTTGCAAACGCAGGCACTGATGCTTCTTACGCATCAAAGCTAGTATATTACGAAATTGGTCAGAAGACATTATCCACGGACGCTAATGACTTTTATTCATTATTATATCCCAATCCAGTTGACAGAGGTGCTGCAATAGTCGCAGATCAAGGTTGGCTTGGTGCGTTAACTTCAGAGCAGTCGGGATGGGTTTTAGGAATTGGCCAAACTTTTTCTACTGATCCAACTCCATTAGGATGGTTGGGTATCGGAGCACTTGGCGGAGCTGACTTAACAGGTCAGTTAGGTCAAGTTGGACAACAGACGAGCGTTAGTAGTTCAACCGGAAAATAAGGCACACAATGTTATCGCGTAAAAAAGAGCAATTTGCCGAAGTGTTTTATAGGCGACACCGAAATCATCTTTTTCGTGTAGGAACAAGAATGGCAATTCTATTGATAATATTTGGCACGCTTGCTGGAGCAAACCTGTTTTCTTTTTTGCAGGGGGCTGGAAATACAAAACCTGCTGGCATGGCTGCGGCTGTCTTTTCAGCAATTTTTTTGCTTCTTGTTTTCGCGACTTACCAAAGTATTCGCAGCCAGTTTCGTGTAAGAGTGATACCTTATTTTGAACGACCGCTTGGACAAAAAGATACATGGCTGTCAGGCGAAAACTACCTTCAACATTCACGAATGCTTGACGAAATTGCTACTCGAATTGGTGTCCAGCCATTATCCGAATTTGCATCCGGCGATGATTTAATACGTGGAGAAAGTCTTCATTGGTTTCAGCCCGAAAATGCCTTACGCACTACGGAACGACTTTTGCAAACCGACATATCCGCAACACTTCCGTCCACAGTTGTTTCTGATTTAACACGCATCCGTGACGCGCTACGTTTGGCTTGCTCTCAATCTGTTAAATTTTGCTTTCTAATTCGCGAAGGGGCATCTACAAGTGGACTAGAGATGGAACGGCGCAAAGGCAGTTTTTTTTGAGATTTATCGCCAGAATTTAACTTGCCATCCCCATAAAGCCACCCTATTTTTAAGCTCATGAGAGTGCTATTTATCGCACTGTTAACGCTTGTGTCCACTGCTTCACTTTGGGCGCAAGGCCAAGTTGTCGAAGGCTCTGAAGTTTTGACGGCGGCTCAAATAAACGGCGACGTAGTTGTGCAGGAGCTACCTGCAACGTCTCTGTCATCTTCAAACTGGTTGCCACCGAGAGATTCATCCACGTCTGATAATTTGTCACTCATTGAAGCGTCTCGCGTGGTAAATCAAAATACATTAACATTGCCGCCGCTACCACCAACTCCACTTCAGTCCGATTTTCAGCCTCAAATTTCATCGCTTACAATACAAGCTGTCCCTGAACCAAATTCAGTCGTGCTATCAGCCGTTGGATTATTGACCAGCGCAGCAATTTTTCGCCGTTCAAAAGTTTTCAAGCACATTTAATTGCGACGACCAGCTTTCGCTCACCCCGTCCAATTTCTCGATGTTCGGCCTATTGAGGAACAATCCGATAGAATCGTTGTGTGCTTGAAGGCTTCTGATCGTAATAGGAGTTGATGCTCCCATCATTGGAAATCACAAAAAGCGTCGTCCAGTTAATTAAATTGGTGGAGGTCTGAAAATCAAAATTCGCGCTCGACTCGCCTGTGACGAGCCAATTGTATTCAAAGGGCTTGCTGCTCATCAACAGTGTCAGGTAAACCGGAGTCTGATTTGTGACGGTTTGAGATTGAGGATAGGCAATTGGCGGATTGGTCGAATCATCAAATGTCCCCCACTGTTGAGTCTCTGCTTGCGCTGAATCTTCCGATGAACCGGGAAAACTGACCCACGTTGGCCCCAGCTTGTTGAAAGTGATTTTCACCGGCGGCGCGATGACTCCCGGCCCGGCTTGCGCCGGATTGCCATTCAACGCGGCATTGTTGATCCAGTTGGTCGTGTCTGTTCTGGAAATCCAATCTGAACTGACCGCCAAATTCGTCGCACAGAAAAGAAAATCGGGCTGAATCGTCACTCGTTCAAGTTGTTGTTGCATCACACTGCCGTTCGTGACGTAAGTATCTGTGAACTGGTTTGTCATCGGCAGAAAAGCACCGGACGACGAATCAACCATCTGTGGCACGAAGGCGATTTTGTCAACGCCCGGACGCCATGCGCCGTTGACAAATGAATTTGTATTCACGCCCTGCACGTCCGGTAGCAATGTCTCGTAATTGACGTTATTCGTTGAGAGCAGATAGCAAAGTCCACCAACGTCATCACGAGCCAAGCCAGTGAAAAACGCCCCGGCTTCCGGCACGCCATTGGCCACGGTCGAAGGGTTTGAATCCAGCGGATCAACAGCAAATACAATAGGCCAGGCATTTGTCTCGCCACCCGAAGCGGAGTATCCAAGTTGATACGTCAACAGCGTGTCGCCCACATAACTTGACGGCAAATCGGTGAACGGGTCGAAATTTCGTCGGAGAACATCGCCGTTGATGACGCCATTGGTGAACCAAAAATCTTTCAGGCAGAAAACTCCCACGCTTGGCGGAGCAAGGCCAAGATGCTCCACCAGCAGATATAAAGTTTCCGATTTAAGATCAATCAGCCCCTGACTTTGCGCCGTGTAATTGTAATATGTGACATCCGTTGCGTAGTTGCTTGGGTCATTTTGGGAGGTTGGCGGCAGATTATTCAAAACATTGATGGTGCTTTCAACCGCGGCCACACCGTTGCTTCCAAAATAATCCAGAAAAGATTTGTCAAAGCCGTAAGTCACCACCGGCACGTTCCAGCGATATTCGTTGCTGATGCACATTGGCCCGCCAATCTCGTCCTCGTCCGATGGATAAAAACCATTGGTTACGGTCATCCATGACTCGAATTGGCCAAGCAACGAAAAGGCGCGCGCGTTCAACGCGCTAAAACCGATGACCAAGCTTGTCATCGCCAACAATAATCTGATTTTCGATTGCACCCTCATCGTTTTGGAAAACAAATGCTTAAAACAATTATCCAAAGGCTATCGTTTCCCATGATGTTCAGCAAACTTTTCGAGGAGTCAACGATACGCTCTTTGCTAACAAATCATTCAAGAATATTTTCGCCCGAACCAGCAGGCCGGAGATGCCGGAACCGCTTTTCGCTTTTTCCGCTTCGTCCCAAGTCACATCCGGCCTGTTCGTTCGTGCTTCTCTGAAATCGCAAATGCCCGGCTTCCGTCAGTGGTTGCGGCGGCGTTGCGCTCCGATTCTGTTCCAGTCGTCACTCCATCTGCACTTCACTTCTTCCGCTCGCCAACCGCTGACCGAAGCCAATTCAAAAGAATTTTCTCACCGTTGAAAAACCATTCAATCGGCAATCCATCAGCGAATGACGAGACAACCGCGCGGCTCGCTCACATGGAGCGAGTCGCCGGAATTGTTCCCGGCCAGCAAAAACTCTGTGACAGCATCACCGATTAGCTTTTCAATCGCATCACGCATCGGACGTGCGCCGAGTTTGGGATGAAAACCGCGCCGCACTAAAAACGGCAGAACTGATTCAGTGGGTATTAGCGCATGACCTTTTTCCCGCAAGAATTTCAATTCATTCGTCAGCAGCAAACTGGCAATTTCAAGTTGATTGTCGTAAGTCAGGCGATTGAAAACCAATTTTTCGGTGATGCGGGCAAACATTTCAGGTCGCAAGGATTGTTGGGCGCGCGTGAGAACGTGCCGCTCCATTGTGGCTTGAGTGGAATGTTGAACGTGCAAAATTTCCGCCGCGCCGATGTTTGAAGTGAGGACAATGTAATGTTTGGAAAAATCCAGCGTGTCCCCGCTCGCCATCGTCACCCGCGCCGCGTCCAGAATTTGCAGGAACACATCTAGCACGCGCGGATGCGCCTTTTCAATTTCGTCAAAGAGCAAAGTGCCGGAAGGCGATTTGTCATAGGCCATCCCCAAAGTGCCACGTTCACCTAAACGCGCGCCAAGCAGAACGCCGAGCGACTCTTGCGTTTGATATTCGCTCATGTCGAAACGAAAAAGTTTATCCGCTCCGAAAAGAAATTCCGTGAACGCCAGCGTGATCTCCGTTTTGCCAACACCTGTCGGGCCGAGGAACATAAAACTGCCGCGAGGACGAGTCGGCTTGGTCAATCCTAGTTCGCCGCGTTGCAGCACGGAGACCACGCGCGGGATGACGTGAGCCTGTCCGCGAATGCGCTGGCTTAAAGTTTTTTCAAGCCCTTGCAGCTTCAAATGAAGTGCTAAAGCAGGTTTTTCCACTGTGCTTATTGCGTTTTCCATGCCTCAACGCTGCCAGAACGCCGAAAAAAAGTTGTAACGATTTCATTACAACCTACCAAAGCAAAAAAAGGTAAAAAGGAGCGTATGAAAATTATATTTCAAAACAACCTGATGGGATTCACTCCCATTCTGGCGCAAACCACGGGCAGCCTCTCATCGGGCGCTTCATCGGCGTTGGGCATCGTGATGCTCATCGGATTCATCTTCGGAACGATCTGCGTTGTCGGCGGCGGGTTCGCCATCCGGCGCGGGGACGCCGACACCGGAAAACTTTCCATCATCGGCGGTCTCATCATCGCGGGTGCGCCGGTCATCGTGAAGGCGTTATTCGTCGCCTTTGGCATCGGCAGTTCAACCGTTGACGTGGGTTCTTTCCAATGAAAGACGGAATCCGATTTACGGAAACGAACAGTTCCGACGATTCCAAAGGCCGGACGTGGGGATTGGAAGGCGAATTGTTCTGGTTCATTGTCGGCGGCGGGTTCGCCTTCGTGATGATTCTCCTGCTTTGCTTCAGCGCGTTGAAAATGAGCTTTTTCACTTCGCTCATTTTAGCGGCTGTGCCGCTGACGCTGTGCGTCACTTACGTTTTCGTGTTTCGGCAGGGCAAACCGGCGGGCTATGACGTTGACTGCCTCGACTACTGGTTGAAAGGCTCTGGCTTCAGTCCCGATTTTCAAAGGCAACCGGCACATCCATTATGTTTGAAGAATCGCCAAACGGATACTTCGTCAACGACCTGATGATTTTCAATTCGTTGAACGCGGGCGGCTACGTCTCGAAAGGATTTATTTTCGAGCCGCCCGACATGATTAACGCGCAGGTGTCGGAACTGAATGGGTTTCAAGACCAGCTTTCGCTATTGATGCAGTCACTCACCGAAAATCAAAGGCTGCAAATCCAATATTATTGCGACTCCGATTATCGGCACGAACTTTTGCGATATAACGCCGAAACCCAAAAAGCGGCCAACGTCTGGACGCGCCGCTCGCGCAACGAACGCTTTGAACGGTATTGGCGGCTGATGACTGAACGCCGTTTGCGGCGGCAACGGCTCGTCTTTTATCTGTCACGGAAAATCGAAACGTCATGCAAAGGCATCAAATCCACCGCCGCGCTCACGGAATACTACACCCAACTTTTGGGACAATTCAAATCGGAGTTTGAACACACCCACGAGTTGTTTACGGACATTTTTGCCGGACAGGGCGCGCGGATAATCCCGATGAAGGACGCCGACCACTTCCGGCATTGCAAAACATTTCTCAATCCATCGTTGTCGGAACGATTCGACTACGACCCGATTGAAGGTTTTGATCCGCAGCTTTCCATTCAGGAAAATTGCTGGCACTGCGAGGGCGCAGGACAGGCTGATTTCGGTTTCTTCATGGATGGCCGTTATCATTCCATCATCGC
>Ga0181534_10000485_pt1 | contig 27620 bp, 19 predicted proteins | sample PEATcosm2014_Bin_37_FD_119758 | JGI IMG/M metagenome (GOLD analysis project Ga0181534, IMG submission 119758) | Peatland microbial communities from MTU Mesocosm Facility, Houghton, MI, USA - PEATcosm2014_Bin17_10_metaG | ecosystem: Environmental > Terrestrial > Soil > Wetlands > Peat | place...
CAATTTCGGCGGTGCCCTCCTCGACCAAGACCGGACCATCGAGGCGATGAGCCAATTTGAGAAAGCCATCCGTCTCAAACCAACTTACGCCCCAGCTCACAATAACCTCGGCGACGCTCTCCTCAAAATGGGACAAATAGATGAGGCGATCAGCCAATTTCAGGAAGCCATCCGACTTAAACCGGATAGCGCCAACGCACACTATAATCTTGGGCTCGCCCTTGGCAGGAAAGGTCAGATTGACGGGGCGATCAACCAATACCGGGAAGCCATCCGCCTCAATCCGGATTATGCCGGCGCCCACAACAACCTCGGCAACGCCCTGCTCAACAAAGGTCGAACCGCCGAGGCGATCAGCCAATATCAGACAGCCATCCGCCTCAAACCCGATTATGCCGACGCCCATAACAACCTCGGCATCGCCTTCTTCAACAAAGGCCAAACCGACGGGGCGATCAGCCAATATCAAGAAGCCATCCGCCTCAAGTCGGATTACGCCGAGGCTTACTTCAACCTCGGCAATGCCCTTATCAACCAAGGACAGACTGGCGGGGCGATCAGCCAATTTCAGGAGGCCATCCGCCTCAAACCCGATTACGCCGAGGCCCACAACAACCTCGGCATCGTCCTCCTCAACCAAGGCCGGAACGACGAGGCGATCCGCCAGTATCAGGAAGTCATCCGCCTTAAACCCGATTACGCCGAGGCTCGCAACAACCTCGGCGTCGTTCTCTTCAAACAAGGCCAAATTGATGAAGCGGTCAACCAATTCCAGGCAGCCATCCATCTCGAACCTGATAATGCCGAGGCCCACAACAATCTCGGCATTGCACGCCTCAACCAGGGCCAGATTGACGAAGCGATCAGCCAGTTTCAGGAAGCCATCCGTCTCAAACCGGACGACACCGACGCGCAAAACAACCTGGCGAAGGCTTTGGAACGGAAAAGCAAATCAAAGGCGCAGGTATCCGGCCCCGGTGGGCCATAAGAAAAGAATGCAAAAGACAGTTTCCTCTCTGCATTCTTTGAGTTCTCCCGCGGCTGAACTTTTCGTGTCATTTTGTGTGGTTCGTGGTTTAATTTTTGGATGATGCCGCTTGTCAGGCTGTGGCTCTGGATATCCGCGTTCGCCAGTCTCGCGGGCTGGGCGCTGTCGGCGGCGGGACAATTGAACCGTGCCGGCTACGCGGCCGCGTTTGCCGCCTTCGCCATTTTCATTTTCGCTTTCCGAAACGGTCTGGGATTCACGCCGGGCAGAACTTCTTTGCGGACGAGAAAGATTTCGCGCCGGTTTCGCCGTCCGCTGCCGTTTTGTTTTGGCGCGCTGGCGGTCTTGATTTTTCTGGGCGGGGCGGTTCATGCGCCGGGCAATTACACCGGGCTGGCGTATCGCGCCGGGCGGGTGTTGCAATGGCTGTCGCACGGCCATTGGTTCTGGATTCACACGACGGATTACCGGATGAACGACCGCGCCTGCGGCATTGAATGGATGTCGGCACCGGTGCTGCTGTTCACGCAATCCACGCGCGGTATGTTCCTGATCAATTTCCTGCCGTTCCTGCTGCTGCCCGGACTGATATTCAGCGTCTTCACGCGCCTCGGCGTCCGCGCACGGGTGGCGTGGCACTGGATGTGGCTGCTGCCGACAGGCTATGATTTCATCCTCCAGGCCGGCGGCATCGCGAACGACACGTTTCCAACGGTGTATGCGCTGGCGGCGGTGGACTTTGGATTGCGCGCGGGAAAATCGTGGCGGGCCGAAGTTCCGCCTCCCAATTCGGCGGGCAGAGGACTGCCCGCCCTGCCGGACTTGTGGCATTCGCTGCTGGCCGCCGCGCTGCTGACCGGCGCAAAGGCCAGCAACCTGCCGCTGCTGCTGCCGTGGGCGATCTTGTTTTTCCCGCTCGTGGCGTTGTTGCGAAAAAAAATCACCGCGACGGCGCTGGTGATTTTGCTGGCGGGGGCGGTTTCATTTCTGCCGACGGCGATCTTGAACGTGCATTTTCTTGGCGACTGGTCGGGACAGTCCATTGAGCGCACCGGGATGGCCATGAAAAATCCGCTCGTCGGCGTCTGGGGCAACACGCTGCTGCTGGCGCTGGACAATTTCACGCCGCCGCTGTTTCCGTTCGCGGGCTGGTGGAACGCGCACGCGCTGGTGGCGCTGCCGCATTTTATCACCGCGCCGATGACCGCGAATTTCGAGCAGGGATTTTTGTGGCTGGGCGAACTGCCGACGGAAGACTGGGCGGGAATCGGATTCGGCTTGAGCGCGCTGCTGGCGGTTTCGGTGGTCGCAAGTTTTTTCATCCGCAAGGCGCGTCCCGTTTCCGCCTTCCGCTTTCCGCCTTCCGCTTTCGTTTTGATTGCGCCGTGGCTGGCGCTGCTCGCCTTTTGCATGAAATCCGGCATGGTCACGCCCGACCGGCTCATTGCGCCATATTATCCACTGCTGCTGCCGCTGCTGCTCGCGGGCGCGGGCCAGTCGCAAATCGTCCGCCGCGTCTGGTGGCGCGTCTTGACGGGCGGTGTTTTGATTCTGGCATTTGTCGTTTTGATTTTGACGCCGGACCGGCCGCTGTGGCCGGCGCAAACCATTTTGTCCGGACTCGCCGCGCGGCATCCGGACTCGCATTTGATATCACGCGCGCTGGACGTTTACACCGTTTATTCGAAACGTTCCGATCCGCTGGCCGACGTCCGCGCGCTGCTGCCGCCGGAGGTCAAGGCGGTCGGCTTCATCGGCGCGGAGGATGACTGCGACATTTCGCTGTGGCTGCCGCTGGGCTCGCGGCGGGTGGAACATTTTCTTTTAAGCGACCCGCCGGAACGGTTCCGGTCGGAGCAGATTGAATATGCCATCGTGGGCGGACTGAACCTGCGATTGCGCGGCATGACGCTGGACGCCTGGCTGCAAAAGACCGGCGCGGAACTTGTCGCCAGCACCAACGCGACGCTGAAGGTTTCCGAAGGTCCGCAGGCGTGGTTCGTCGTCCGGCTCAAGCCGTGAAGGCGAATTGACATTGAAAATATTTGCGCTCCTTTCAAGGTTTTTCAATTCCCCCTCCCGCGCAGGATTGAGTAGCTTTGCGCCGTGAACGAAAAACGGAAACCGGACGACGCCGGACAGAAGCCGGGCATGTTGCGCAGCTTCTGGCTCATGTTCGTCGTGGAATTCCAAAATGCCTTTAGCGACAACGTCCTCCGGTGGCTTGTCACATTCATGATTGTCGGCATGGGCTTGTCGCTGGAAAAGCGCGATTCGCTGGTGCCGCTGGTCGGTGCCGTGTTCGCGGTGCCGTTCGTCCTGTTTTCGATGGCCGGGGGATTTTTCGCCGACCGATACAGCAAGCGCAGCGTCGCCATCACCGTCAAATGCGCCGAACTCGGCATCATGTCCGTGGTCACGCTCGGCCTGTGGCTCGGCAACATTCCGCTGATGCTGGCGGGCATTTTTTTGATGAGCACGCACAGCGCGATTTTCGGCCCGACGAAATACGGGATGCTGCCGGAGCTGCTGCCGGAAAAGAAACTGTCCTGGGGCAACGGCATCTTCGGCCTCGGCACCTTTTCCGCCGCCATCACGGGGACGATTTTCGCCGGAATGCTTTCGGACACTTTCGGCAAACGGCAGATTTTCTCCGGCGTCATCCTCATCGCGCTGGCGCTCGTCGGATTGTCGCTGTGCCTCGGCGTCACGCGCCTGCCCGCTGCGGACCCGCAAAAGAAATTCCGCGCGAATTTTCTAGGCGACTTCTTTTCCCAACTCAAAGCCATCCGCAAGGACCGCGTCCTGTTTCTCGGCGTCGTCGGCAACACGTTCCTCTCCTTTCTGGCGATGCTGTTGCAACTGACCGTGGTTTTTTACGGCAAGGACATATTCCATTTTGACGACCGTCACAGCGGCTATTTGCAGGGCGGGATGCTCATCGGCGTCGGCGTGGGCAGCCTGGCGGCTGGATTTCTGTCTGGCGGCAAAATTGAATACGGTCTGATTCCGCTGGGCATGGCCGGCCTGACGATTTTTTCCGCGCTGCTCTCCCACGCTGGATTTGGCGTCGCCGCTTTCACATGGAGCCTCGGCCTGCTCGGTTTCTTCGGCGGCTTTTACAACGTGCCGGTCAACGCCATCATCCAGCACCGCCCCGACGCCGACAAAAAAGGCAAGGTCATCGCCACCGCCGCGTTGATGAGCTGGGTCGGTATCTTGCTCGCATCGGGCGTCTATTATCTGCTCACGGTCCCGCTGCACCTGAAGTCGCCGCAGATTTTTCTGTTCGGCGCGGTGTTGTCGCTCCTGGGAACCATTTATTGCGTGAAGCTGATGCCGGATTCGCTGCTGCGGTTCGCGCTCTGGGTGCTGACAAAAACGCTTTACAGGATTCGCGTGGACGGCCGTGACAACATCCCGGAAAAGGGCGGCGCGCTCTTCGTCTGCAACCACGCTTCGTGGATGGACGCGCTGCTGCTCTTCGCCTCGACGGATCGGCAGATTCGCTTCCTGATGTTCAAGGACATTTACGACAAGCGGTGGATCAATTGGGGCGCGCGCATCCTCGGCGTCATTCCCATTTCCTCCGAGCAGCACCCGCGCGAACTCATCCAGTCGCTGCAAGCCGCAAGCGACGCCATCCGCAACGGCGAGGTGGTGTGCATTTTTGCCGAGGGGGAAATCACGCGCATCGGGCAGTTGCTGCCGTTCCGGCGCGGCATGGAACGCATCATGAAAAATGTGGATGCGCCGATCGTCCCGGTGGCCCTCGATGGCGTGACGGGCAGCATTTCCAGCTACGAACATCACCGCTTCGTCTGGAAGTTGCCGCGCAGAATCCCGCATCCGGTCACGGTCAGCTTCGGGACGCCGCTGCCGCCGACCGCGACGCCATTCGAGACGCGGCAGGCCGTGCAGGAACTGCTCGCGTCCGCCTGGCAGCATCGCCGCGACCGGATGAAGCCGCTGCACCGCCAGTTCGTGCAAACGGCGCGGAAATTCCCCCTGCGGTTCGCGATGGCCGACGCGCAGAACAAGAAAGTTACATTCGGCGCTGCGCTGGCGAAAACCGTTTTTCTCGCGCGGCGGCTGAAGAAAATCTGGAACGGCCAGCAAATGGTCGGAATTTTCCTGCCGCCGTCCGTGCCGGGCGCACTGGTGAATTACGCCGCGCTGCTCTGCGGCAAGGTGCCGGTGAACCTGAATTACACTTTGTCCGAAGCGACGCTCGCCTCCTGCGCAAAGCAATGCGAACTCAAGACTGTTATCACCTCGCGGCTTTTTTTGGAAAAGGTGAAACTCACCGTGCCATGCGAGGCGATTTATCTCGAAGACCTTGCCGCCAAGCCGACGTTTTGGGAAAAACTCCTGGCGTTCCTGATAGCGACCATTCTGCCAGTTCGCTTGCTCGAACGCGTGTTGTCTTCAAATCCTAAATCGGAAATCATAAATCACAAATCCCTGGATTCCATCGCCACCGTGATTTTTTCGAGCGGCAGCACCGGCGAGCCGAAGGGCGTGATGCTCTCGCATCATAACATCGGCGCGAACATTGAACAACTGGACCAGGTGTTTGATTTGAACCGCCACGACCGGTTCCTCGGCATTCTGCCGTTTTTTCATTCGTTTGGTTTTACCGGCACGCTCTGGCTGCCCGCAACGCTCGGCGTCGGCGTGGTGTTCCACCCGAATCCGCTGGATGCCAAGACCATCGGCCCGCTCGTGAAGCATCATGCCGTGACCTACCTGCTGGCGACGCCGACGTTCCTGCAAATCTATCTGCGCGGCTGCGCGCCGGCGGATTTCGGCAGCCTGCGGCTCGTGATGACCGCCGCAGAAAAATTGCCCGACCGGCTCGCCACGGCGTTCGAGGAGCGTTTCGGCATCCGGCCGATGGAAGGTTACGGCTGCACGGAATGCGCGCCGACGGTGGCGGTCAACGCGCCGGATTTCCGCGCCGCCGGTTTTCATCAGGTCGGCGTGAAACGCGGGACCATCGGCCATCCGCTGCCCGGCGTCAGTGTGCGCGTCGTGGACGCGGAAAATCCGTGGAACGGAAACCCGCTGCCGCTCGGTCAGGCCGGCCTGCTGCTCGTGCGTGGCCTGAACGTGATGCGCGGCTATCTTGGCAAACCGGAAAAAACCGCCGAGGTTTTGCGCGACGGCTGGTATTGCACCGGCGACGTGGCGGCGCTGGACGACGACGGCTTTCTGCAAATCACCGACCGCCTGAGCCGCTTCAGCAAAATCGGCGGCGAAATGGTGCCGCACATCAAGATCGAGGAGAAACTGCATGAGCTTGCCGAGGCCACGGAACAGATGTTTGTGGTTGCCGGCCTGCCCGACGAAAAGAAAGGCGAGCGGCTCGTGGTGCTGCACAAACTGCCGGACGAAAAGCTCGCGCCGTGCCTGGAAAAGCTCGCGCAAAGCGATTTGCCGAACCTGTGGAAGCCGCGCGCCGACCAGTTTTACCGCGTCGAGCAGTTTCCGCTGCTCGGCACCGGCAAGCTCGACTTGAGAAAGGTGAAGGAAGTGGCGCAAACATTTTCAGCCACAGATCTTCACAGATAAAACACAGATTTCTGCATCTGTGAAAATGTGCGTCCATCTGCGGCCAAATCACAACGGAATGAACTCGTGGCGGATTTCCTTCGGAGCGCAGTGCAGAATGGCCACGGTGCGGCCCAGACCGAACTTCGGCTTGCCCGCCGAGCCGGGATTAAAATAAAGAACGCTACCGATGGTCTCGCAAAACGTCCGGTGCGTGTGGCCGAAGACAACGACCTGCGGCTGCGCGTGCGCGATGCGCTCCTTGACGCGGTCGCCAAGAGAATGCGGATTGACGATGTGATGAATCAGGAATTTCCGCCCGGCCAGTTCGACGATTTCTGTTTCCTTGAACGGCAGGTTCATGTCGGTGTTGCCATAAACGGCGGTGACGGGCGCGATTTCCTCCAGCTCGGAAATGATTGAAATGTTGCCGATATCGCCCGCGTGCAGGATGTGATTCGCGCCCGCGAAAAGTTCATGGACTTTCGGGTCGAGGAAATTGTGCGTGTCAGAAATGACACCGATTTTCACGCCTTGGCTTCCTCCGGCGTTTCCTCGGTTTCAGATTTTCCGTCGTCGCGCGCACCGGCGGTTTTGTCGGCGGGCGATTCGGCGGGCGCGGTCAGTTTCGCCGCGCCGGCGAACAGCGCAGTGAAGAGGCCGCCGCTCAAGAGCGTGTTGCGGAAAAATTCCCAGGTGGACGGATAACCGCCGGTGCCCTTGGTGAGCGCAATGAGCCAGCCCGCCAGGTTTTTCGAGTATTCGGGATTGTTGAACGGATTGAAGAACCACGACGCGGTGTTTGTGATGAAATAAAACAAGATCGCGCCCAGAATTCCGCCGCCGAGCAGCGCGGCGAACGACGATTGCGGCTTGAACCGGCGTCCGAGAAAAATCAGCACCGCATAGGCGGCGTAATTAAAGGCGAGGTTGGACAGATTCGGAACGCTCCAGACCTGATAATCCGGATGCGTGTGCTGGTAATAAAAATTCAAACCGATGTCCGTTACGAGCAGCACCACCAGCGGCAACCACCACGAAAGGCTTCTGGAGAAATAAACCCCGGCGCAAAACGCGAAGGCGTAGGCGACGCTGAAATTCTGCGGCATCAAACCGGGAATCCGCGACACCGCGAACACCACGATGAATAAAACCGGCAGCAGCTTGTTCCACTTTTCTTTCACTTCGGCAAAGGATAGTTCACTTCGCGCCGGAGACAAGTTTTCGCTTTGCTGCAATTAAAATCCGGACGGCGTGAATAGTTTCTTTCCGCGCCCCGCCGGATTTGCTACAAACATTTCAGCCGACCGTGAATATCCACCATCTCGAACTTTTTTATTACGTCGCGAGGCACGGCGGAATCATGCCGGCGGTGCACAACATCCCCTACGGTATCCAGCAGCCGGCGGTCAGCTCACAGATTGCCCAACTGGAGGAATTCCTCGGCGTCAAACTGTTTCACCGCCGGCCCTTCGCGCTGACGGGGGACGGCGAGAAGCTCTACCGGTTCGCGCAGCCATTTTTCTCGAACCTCGATAAAATTGCGACCGAACTTCAGGGCGGGCACGCCCGGCGCATCCGCATCGGCGCGGCGACGATTGTCTTGCGCGAGCACTTGCCGGAGTTGTTCCAAAATGTGCAGAAAAGATTTTTCGGCTTGAAGCTGTCGCTGCGCGAAGGTTCGCCGGCGGAACTGGAGGAGATGCTACAACGCGACGAAATTGACCTGGCGGTCACGGTGGTTGAAAAGAAAACCGCGCCGGGCATCCACGCGCTGGCGCTGCTGGAACTGCCGCCGGTGCTGCTCGTCCCGAAAAACAGCGCCGTGAAATCGGCGGATGAACTCTGGCAGCGCGACACGATTGACGAGCCGCTGATTTGTTTTCCGCCGGGCGAGCCGTTGAGCAGAAATTTTCAAGCCCGGCTCAACCAGCTTGGCGTGGACTGGTTTCCGAGCATCGAGGCCGGCTCGGTGGACTTGATTGAAACTTACGTGGCCAGCGGCCTGGGAATCGGCGTATCGGCGGCAATTCCGAAGAAAACATTTTCACCCAGGGTGCGCATCCTCCCGTTGAATGACTTCCCGCCGGTGGTCATCGGCGCGCTATGGCGCGGGCGCAAGACGCCGCTGCTCGAAACATTTCTGGAAGAATTGAAACGGCGCGCGGAGCAGATGAGGTAAGGCTGGCCGCGCCAAAATCCAAGACACGCCTGCCTTGCATTGGGACAATGCCGGCCGCTGCGGAAGTTTTTTCAAGGCGCAGGGCGTTGGCGCGGTTGTTGCTTAACCCGCCCATTGGTTTGAATTATGTTTGCAAATGAAAATCTGAATAGGTATTTAAGGAGCCGCGTATGGCGTTGCCATTCATAGGTGGGGAATCAAAAAAACGGCGGAACCAGATGATGGCGGTGGATCTGGGCACCCGCACCACAAAGGCCGTTCTCATGGAGCGGCGGGGCGAAGTGCTGGTCTTGAGCCGCTACGCGCTGCTGGACGCGCCGATTTACGAAAAGAAGTTTTCCGCCGATCTGCTCTCCGACCATCTTCACAGCGTGACCGAGGCGCTGGGCGGCACGACCAAGTTTGTGACGCTGGCCATCGGACTGGATGATGCCATCGTGCGGCAGGTGGAGTTGCCGCAGATCCCAGTGGGCGAAATGCGGCTGGTGTTGAGAAACAACACCAAAGGCTATTTGCAGCAGGATTTGCCGAACCACGCGTTTGATTGCTACATTTTCCCGCCCAAGCCAATGTCAACGCCGGGCAAACCCGCCGACCCTGCCAAGCCCATTGGCGTGCCCAAGCTTAAAGTGCTCGTGGCCGGCGCAAAGCAGCAATTGATGGATGATTTCCAGATGGCCGTCAAAAACGCCGGGCTGACGGCGGATTGCATTGTGCCCGGAATCATCGGACCGGTGAACGCGTTTGAAATGGCCATGCCACAGGTGTTCGCCAACGACTCCGTGGCGCTTGTGGATATCGGCTTCAAACAATCCTCGATTTGCGTGCTGGACCGCGGGGAACTGGTTTTGATCCGCGTGGTCAACATTGGCGGGGACAAATTGACGACCGGGCTGGCGGAAGCCATGAACATTACCTACGCCGACGCGGAAGGCGCCAAGGTGGGCATGGCACCGGAAGCCAAATCCTCCATCGAAACACAGGTGGTGCCGCTGGGACGGGAGTTGCGCGCGTCGCTGGACTTTTTCGAGCACCAGCAAGACCGGCCCGTCTCGCAGATTTATGTCAGTGGCGCGGCGGCGAAATCGGAAATGTTTCTGGAAATGCTGCGCGCGGAAATGATTGCCGAATGCAAGACGTGGAATCCGGCGACGTTTTTGCAACTGGCGTTGCCGGGGCAGCAGGCGGTTGAAATCGAACATGTCGGACCGCAATTGGGCGTGGCCATTGGTGCCGCGCTGGCGGCATTTTAATCAGAAACACGTCTTATGCCAATACACATCAACCTACTGGCCGAGGCCCAAGCCGCCGAGGAGTTGCGGCGGCGAGACCCGGTCAAGCGCGCCGTCTTTCTCGGCGTATCGCTGGTCATAGTGGCCTTGATGTGGAGCGGCATGGTGGAAGTCAACGACATCCTGGCAAAGGAACGTTTTGCCGGGGTGCAAATGGCCATCAATGCCAAAACCAACGAGTATCAGCGCGTGTGGGCAGACCAGAAGAAAATCGGGATGATCCAGGTCAAGCTGGCGGCATTGCAGGAAATACAAGGAGCCCGGTTCCTGCAAGGCAGCCTGCTCGACGCGTTGCAGCATGCCACGGTGGACGGCGTGCAACTGACCCGGCTCCGCGTGGATCAAGCCTACCTTTACACGGAGGGAACCGACACGATAACCAACGGCGATCAGGTGATTCCCGGGCGCCCAGCCACCGTCAAGGAAAGAATCATTGCGCATATTGATGCCCGGGATTTCAGCGCCAATCCCGGCGACCAAGTCAACCGGTTCAAGGATGTCATCGCCAAAGAACCTTATTTTCAAGCCATGCTGGACAAAACCAACGGGGTGCAGCTCGCCAATCCGCCCTCCGCGCCGCAGACCGATGCTGACAAGCCGTATGTGTTGTTCACGCTGGACTGCCGTTATCCGGAGGTGGCCCGATGAACAAACTTCCAAAAGAGAAACGCGACCAGCTCATTCTGGTGGTCATGGGCATATTGTTTGTGCTGTTCTTGATCGGCTTCGGTTTGATTCGTCCCCAGTATGGCACCATTTCAGGAATCAACGTGAAGATTAACGCCGCCCGCGACCATCTTCAATCCATGGAAGACACCATCAAGAAAGGTGACGCCATCTCCACCCAGTTGGCGGACATGAGCTACACCCTCACCCAGAACGAGAGCGACATGGCTTCCGGCGATCCCGCGCAATGGATTTACAATACGATTCGGAATTTCAAGGAACATTACAAGGTGGATATTTCGGTCAACAGCCAGTTGTCCATAGGCGAGGTGGACTTGCTGCCTCATTTTCCATATAAACAACTCAAGGTCACGGTCGGCGGCACGGCATATTATCATGACCTGGGAAAATTCATCGCTGATTTTGAAAACACCTTTCCTCACGCGCGAATCACCAATCTGACCCTCGAGCCCGTCGGCGGCACCGGCGACAACAGTGAGAAATTGGCTTTTAGAATGGACATCATTGCCCTGGCAAATCCAGTTGCATCGCAAAATTTAAATTAAATGAAGCCCCGCGCCCACACCCCCCAATGTCTGCTGGCAGCCTTGCTATTCATGGCGTTTGCCGGCCCGGTGGCGCTGTCCGCCGCGCCGATGGCCCAACATGCCAAACTGGATATTCAGCAATCGGTTTTTGCTTATCCCAACAACCCGCCGGAAGGGCGAGACCCGTTTTTCCCATCTTCCACGCGAGTCTATGACAGCAATCCGGAGAAACAAGTCCACGGCCCATCGTTGACCGAGCTGACATTGCATTCCATTTTGGGAACTCCCCCGCGCTTGTTCGCGATTATCAACAACCACACCTTTGCGTCCGGCGATGATGAAGACGTCATGACCAAATCCGGGCAGCGGCTTCACATTCGTTGCGTGGACATCAATCCAAAGGCTGGCACCGCGGTTGTCGAAGCCGATGGCATAAGCCAAGTATTGCATTTATCGGAAGAGCCATGAACCATCCGTCACAATTACAACCTGTTATTCTCAAGAAAAGCCATCCCGCCGGTCACATCAGCGGAATTGGAAAAAAATGCTTTGCATTCGTGAATCTTTTTGTTCATTATCACTCCGTGCGGGAGCAAACCCCACGCGGAAGCAAACAGGAGTAATACCATGAAAGAGACTAAAACACTTGTCGTCACCTTGCTTGCAGGGTTTGTCCTGCAACAATTGGCCTTTTGCCAAACCAACGCCACTGACGCCAGCCCGGCCGCCAGCACCGATGTCAACGGCACCACGGCCAGTAACGCGGTTCAATCATCCACCGCCACCAATACTTCGCCGGCAATCGTGGAGAGCGGCAATCAACCAGTCAGCATTACCGCCAGTAACGAAGCCGCAGGCGCGACCGCCAGCAATGTCGTTGCCGACATCAGCGGAAGCAACGCACCGGCGGCGATGGTCGTCAACAACGAGCCAGCTTCGGGCGTGTCAGTGAGCAATGCCTCGCCCAGCGTGGCGGCCAGCGATGTGACCGCCGACACCAGTTCGACCAATTCGCAGGCGGCCAGCGGCGCCAGCGCGCCGACCGCCGCCGCCGAGCTGCCGATTCAATTTCAGGATGTCCCCATTACCACAGCTATTGAGAGCCTGGCGCGGCTGGGAGGCATCAATTATCTGCTCGACCCCAAAATAGGTTACGGCCAACCGGATCAAAACGGACAGATCAAAGCCGAACCGACACTTTCCATCCGCTGGGAAAACGTCACTGCGGAACAGGCGCTCCTGGCACTGCTGGACAACTACGGCCTGCAACTCATCGAAAATCCGAAAACCGGGATTGACAAAATCACGACCAAGGATCCCAGCGCGCCGCCACCCCTGATCACCCGCGTCATCCAGCTCAAATACGCGAGCACTTCGAACATGGTGTTTGCCGTCGAAAGCACCTTGAGCGACAAACGTAGCAAGGTGGTGCAGGATGTCCGCACCAGCCAGTTGGTCGTGGTCGCCACTGAAAAGGAGCAGTCGGACGTGGACACGTTGATTGACCAGCTCGACAAACCCACCCGGCAAGTGCTGATTGAAACCAAGCTGGTTGAACTGTCCAGCAATCCCACCACGTCCAAGGGCGTTGACTGGTCGGGCACGTTGCAAGCCCAGAATGTTTCGTTTGGGAACGGCGTATTAAACGCAGTCCAACCCTCCTCGTCACAAACCGTCCTCAATGGACTGATTCCGGGCTCGTCAACCACCTCCGGTGGCGGGACCGGTCCTGGCGGACTCACCACACCGACCACCACATCAGGTTCGAGCACCCTTACCACGCTAAATTCCGAACCTCAAAGCTCGCTCAACCCCGGTGGATTAATGCTCAACACACTTAGCGGACTGACTCCGGGCGTGGGGTTCTTGAGTGCAGACGGGGCCAAAGCCGTTCTCTCGTTCCTGAACTCATCCGCCGAGGCGCAGGTGGTCTCAACCCCGCGCATAGTAACTCTGGACAACGAAACTGCCACCATTTCAGTCACCCGCGGCTTTCCTGTCATCAATGTCTCGGCGTCGGTGGCGGGTGTCTCTTCGGGCAGTTCGACCATCACCTACTCCAACATAGGAACCATCTTGCAAGTAACTCCGCGCATCACCGCCAGCGATTATATCTGGCTCAAGGTCGTCCCTGACGTGTCGAGTTTCTTCGGCACCGTTGACGAAACCATTGCCGGTGCAACCTATCAGGCTGACGAATTTGACAGCCGCCATATCGAGACCCAGGTTCTTATTCCCAACCAGCACACCTTGGTCATGGGCGGGTTGGTTCAGGACAGCCCCAATGCCTCCTATTCCAAAGTCCCGTTATTGGGCGACATCCCGATTCTTGGCCTTGCGTTCCGCCATGAAGATAAGAGTCTTGAAAAAGACAACCTGCTGATTTTCATAACGCCGACCATCGTGAAGGATACGGATTTCAAGCCGTCGAACAGCGATTTCCTCAACAGCCAGCAGAACACCATGAAGGATCCCATGAACCCGCACAATCCGTGGGACAGCGCTGAACCCCGTGGTGATTGGAGCAATCCGTTGTCGCCAGGCAAAGTTGACACCGACATAAATCCGGGATCCGAGATTCCTTAAGGAAAAGTTTGTGAACTGGATGATTCAGCGCATGTTGAAAGACAACAACAAAGTCGTAATATGAAAATTGCAATCCCGTGGCAGGCCTGCCGGCAGATACGCTTCGGTTCGCGATTGGCTGTGGTTGCCATGACAACGGCGTTGCTGCTGTCCGGCAGCAAACTTTTTGCCCAAGTGGGAGTGCTGGGCCCCACAAACGTCGTTACACTCAACGGCGGTTGGGGCAACAACGGGCCTAACGGTCCTTATGGTGGTTACTTGGACGGGTTTACGAACACGGCACAGTTTGGTTTCCCCTCCGGTCTTGCGCTTGATCCCTCAGGTGGTTCGCTGTTCATAGCCGATTGCACAAACAATGCCGTCCGCTGGATCTCAAATCTCAAGAATTCAAGTTCCAGTCAGGTTTGGACGTTTCTAAACACCAGCAATGGCATCAGCCTGCCGGTGGCTGTGGCCGTGGATGGAGCAACCAACGTCTATGTTTTGAATCGCGCCAACGGCACCAACGGCTACATCATCGAATTTAACACCGCCAATTTCTTCCAATTTCCAAGTCTGGGTCCGCAACTGGGGTCTTATAACTTTGTCACCACCAATGCGACCCATCTGACCAATGCCACCGCGATGGCGCTGGACGGACTGACCAATCTTTACGTCACTTGTAATAGCAACACCGTGATCCGCGTCACGCCGGCTGGTGCCGTCAGCGTAGTCGGCGTCATCACGAATGCCGGCGTCAATTTGCGCGGCATCACTGGCATGGACAACGGCCAGTTGGCGCTGACCGATGCCGGCAATAACGGCATCTGGCTGATGAGCATGGGAAGCGGCGTGGCGACAAAGTTCACCGGTTTCCATGGCGCGGGCGACATAATTGGGCCGTCGTTTCTCGCCGCCTTCAATCACCCCGAAAACATCGCCAAGGCCGATGGCGGCTGGCTGGTCGTGGCCGACCGTTACAACCACAAGGTCAAAACAATTGACCCTTATGGCAATGTCTATCGGCTTTTCGGCGTCAATTCCAATCTTTGGGTCAGCAATTGGCCTCATTATGTGAACGGTTTGGCGGATGGTTTGGTTGATAATTACGAGACCAATTACAGCGTCATGGCTCGCGAGCCGGTCGGCATCGCCGTTGCGCCGGATGGGAGCGTTTTCGACACGGAAGATTATTACCACGTCATCCGCCATGCGACGTTCACGGGTTTGACCAACACCAACGGTGTCTCCACGGTTGTGCCGCCGTTGTTCAACGCGCCCAACGGCATCACGCTGGACAGCGCCAGCGCCAATTTATACATCGCCGACCAGTCGAACAATGTCGTTGAACAACTGAATTTCGCCAACAATCAGACGAGCACCTACCTCGGTGCGGGCAGCGGCATCAGTCATCCCGTGGACGTGGCGTTTGACTCCGCCAGTCATTTTTACGTGCTCAACCAGGGCACGGGCGGCAATGGTTCGGTCTTGGAATTCGACCAGTTTCAAAATCTGCTCGCGACGAACGCCTCGGGACTGGCCATGCCGACGGCCTTTACTCTCGACAATTCCGGCAACATTTTCGTGGCCGAGCAGAACGGCTTGGTGCAGGAATTCACTCCCGCCTCCAACACGGTTGCCACCGTGACCGCCGCCGGGGTGCAGCTTCAGGGCATTGCCATTTTTGACGATGGCACCATCGCGGTCAGCGACGCGGGCAACCATGTCATCTGGCAAATCAATCCGATTACCAAGGCGGTCAGCCTGTTTTCAGGGGCGGTGGACGTCCCGGGCGACACGCTCGGCTCAACGAACTTCGCCAGATTTAATCAGCCGCACAAGATGATCCGGGCGTCCGGCGATTTGGTAGTAGTCGCCGACACGGGCACAAACCAACTGGTTGTGATGGATCGCATGGGCGCCGTGACCAACGTCCTGGTTACCACCAATTCCGAAGTGTGGTTCGGGCGCGCGGGCGATCCGGTCCAGCCCGGTAATTCCAGGTTTGTGCAAATGGTGTCGCCCGTGGGCGTTGCGCTGGGCAGCGCCGGTGCGGTCTATTCCTCGGAAACGTTTTATGATGACATCCGGAAGATTCCAAACACCTTCTTGGTTCAGTATAATCCCAACGCCCCGCTGCCGGGCACAACCAACACGCTTGCCCCGCCGACCATCACGCCGAATTCGGGTTATTATCCGATGGGACAGACCATCACGGTGGAAAGCGTCAATCCCGGCGTGTATTACACGACCGACGGCAGCACCCCGACCACCAACAGCACGCCCGTTACGATGGTGGGCAATGTCGGTTTTATCTCCTGGTTCAACACCACCAACGATTTGACTGCACTGCATGTGGAGGCAATTAACGGCACCAATGCCAGCGTCATGGTGACGGGGCTGCCGGTCAACAACAGCGACATCGGCACACCGCCGGACTTCAATCCAAGCATTCAGGCCGGCATCGGCTCCAGCATCGTCATCCCGGTCGTCTGCAATCTGGTTTCCAACAGTCAGGTCAAGTCCTTCCAGTTCCGTTACGAAATTGCGCCGCTGAACAACCTGAATCCCGCCGTGATTCTGCCTTTGAGCATCAGCACCAACGATTTTGTGCCCGTGGTGACTGCGGCCCAAGGCGGAGCCAATGGAGTCTATTCGGTTACACCCTACAGCCTCGGCCTGACAAACGGCCTAGTAATCATTGGCAGCAGCAATATTGTTTTCCATAACTTCGCCGCCGTGGCCATGATTGAGGTGCAAATCCCTGTTAATGCCAATCCGGGCGACATGTATTCCTTGAATGTGCTTTTCCCCAGCGCGACCTCCGACGGTTACAACCAGAATGTTCCGCTTACCCCGATGACGCAATCCACCATCACCGTCAATGACATTCTCTACACCGTCGGCGATACAGCGGGCGGCCGAGGCAGTTGGTATAATGCCGGCACTTTCGGCGATGACAACCTGGACAATTCCGATGTGAATCAGGCCTTCTACGCCTCGGTCGGCCTGCGCGTGCCTTACAGCTTTTCAGACGCCTTCAATGCGATGGACGCTTATCCCGTGGATACGCCCGGCAATGTCGGTGGCGACGGCCAGATCCGCTTCCTTGATTGGAACACCATTTTAGAGCGTTCGTTGCGGCTGGACACCAACGACTGGGCGCGCGAATGGTCGCTCGGTGGCAATCTTGTGGATGTGATGACCAATCTCATTATTCCGGCCAGTTCCCCCCAACAACCTGCGGGCAAAAATAGCCCGCCTACCTGGCCGTGGTATAAACAGGCGCTTGTCGGCGGAATTTCTGTCGGCAATGCTTCTCCGGGTGGCACCGTTTTTGTGCCGGTTTACTCCAAACTGCAATATGGTTCGGCCTTGGGCGGACTGCAATTCCGCACCCTTGTGACGCCGCAAAACAACGCTCCAGCCATCACCAACGCGCCGCAATTCTCTCCTGCCACGGGGGTTGCCAGTCCAACGCAACAGAAGAGTTTCAAGCCGGGCGAGGCGGCCTTCGGCTGGTCTCTCCTGCCCACGCCCAGCTTCAATTATCAGTCGGACAGCAGCAACTTTCTGGGCTGGGTCAGTTTCACGATCCCGCCCACGGCACTAGCCGGCCAGGTCTACACCGTTTCCTTCACCAATGCGGACGGCTCGCCAAACATGAGCACGCAATATGATTTTGAAACGCGAAGCGCCTATGTGACGGTCAATGGCCCGGCGATTCCGGCGTCCATCTGCTCCGACGAATGGAAGATTCATTTCTTTGGCAGCACGACCAACCCACTGGCCGCTGATACAGCGGATCCCGATGGCGACGGCGTTCCCAACTGGATGGAGTATCTCGCCGGGACCGACCCGACGGATCCGGCCTCCAAGCTCCGGTTCAACGGCTTCGCCAAGGCAAATGGCCAATCGCAAGCCAGCATGCAGTGGCTGACCGCCCCGGGCAAAGCCTATGCATTGCAGTGGAGCGCCAGCCTGGCCGGCGGAACATGGAATTCCTTGACGACGGTGTTGGGCAGTGGCGCCGTGACCAATTGCGTGGACACGAATGCCGGCAGCTCGCCGCGTTATTACCGGCTGCAATTGCTGCCCTGACCGGAAAATGGCGCGCAACGTGCTGCCTTGACGTGAAAAAATTGAATTTGGGAAAAATGCAAAACGATTGCGAGACTCAAACATGAAGACAAAAACATTATTGGGGGCTTTGGCAATCATCGGCCTGCTGTCGGTTCGCGCCGGCGCGCAGGTGTCCGTGTCCACCGCGATCAGCGGCGGTTTGGCTGAGCCTTACAATGTCGTCGAGGATGCCGGTGGCAACATCTACATTTCCGACAGCGCCAACAACCGCATTGCCATGGTTGACGCGAACACACAAGTCATCTCCACGCTGGCCGGAGTTCCGGGTGTTCCCGGTTCCAATGATGGACCATCTGCGGGATTCAATCCCGCCCACTTCAACGACCCGCAAGGCCTGCTGGCTGTCAGCATCGGGGGCACAAATGGACTGCTGGTGACTGATTCTGGCGGATTCGGTCAATACCCAACCGTTAATACGGTTCGTTTTGTCCGCTTTAGCGACGGCAACACTGTAACGCTGGCGGGAAATACCAATGCGCCCACGGGCGCCGTCAACGCCGATGGCGTTAATGCTTCGTTTAATGTTCCGGCCGGCATGGCTCAGGACACCAATGGCAATGTCTACATCGCCGACGAATTCGACAACACCATCCGGGTGATGAATCTGAATGACCCCGCCTTTGGAGTGACCAATCTGGTGCTTACCGACGGCACAACCTTTCATCATCCCAACGCGGTTGCTTACGCCGGCAACAACCAGCTTTGGGTCGCGGACAGCTACAACAATTCGGTCAAACTGATCACGCTGACCACGCCCACGACCGGCACCCTGACAACCTACATCGGCAGTAACAACCACCGGACAACCGGCACAGCCGACTCGGCTTTCGGACCAACGGCCCTTTTCAACAACCCAAGCGGTTTGTTCTGGGTGAGCGGCGTGGGATTGTTGATCAGCGACACGGGAAACAACTCCATCCGGCTGGCGACGAACAATCCAACTTATGGCGTGACGAATTACTCGGTGATTACATTTGCCGGAACAATTCAAAACGGCGTCGGGCAGCCGGGCTTGGTGAACGGCAGCGCCCTGTCGGCGGAATTCAAGTCACCGGAAGGCATTTGTCAGGATCCGGCCAACAATGCTTTTCTGGTGGCGGACCTGGCCAACAACGCGATTCGCCGCATCCAGAACGGCGCGCCTTTGCCGGCCGTGCCCACGCCGTCAATCGGCTGGGTGGCCTTCCACATTGATGCCAATGGCAATTACACATCCATCCTTCAGACGGCTTCACCGTTCGTTTTTAACAATGACGTGACGATTGCCATCAATCCCAACTCCACCGGCACCCAGGTCCATTACACCTACGGCCCGACGCCGGCCAATCCGCTTTTGAGCACCATTCCCAATCCCAGCCCCGGTGTTGGCAGCACGCCGCCGGTTTACGCCGATGGACTTACCCCCAGCCAGGTGCCTGGCACCTTGATTACTCCTCCACTGCCAGACATGACGATTGAGGCCATTGGCTTTCAAAACGGCCGCCAGAACAGCGCCATCGCCTCCGCCCGTTTCCAGTTCCAAACCGCGACTCCAGCCATCAACGGAAACAATGCCGCCCAGTTCACGGTCACGGACATCACCACCAACGCGGTGATGTATTACACGACTGATGGCAGCACCCCGACCAATGACGGTTCAGGCACCAGCATCGGACCGGTTCTGAACGGAGCGACCCTGTCGCTCATCGTCACCAGCAATCTCACCTTCAACGTGGCCGCCTTCCGGGACAATTACGCGAACAGCTCGGTCGCCACCAAGGTCTTCTCGGTGTCCAACTTTGTGGCCGACTCCGTCAGCTTTGGTTTCTCATCGGGCGAAGCCTCCAGCACTTTCATCGCCGCTGCGGGTCAGATGTTTGTAGCGCCGGTGACTTTGACGGTTTTGCCCAACACCAAGATGTATAGCCTTCAATTTAACCTGACGGTCACCAACAACGGTTCCGACGCGGTTGCACCTGGCGCGGTGGGCTTTCTGTCCACGCTGGAAAAACCAAATCCGTTCGTTCAAGGCGAGTTTCTCACCATTCCACCGGCGATGTTTCTTGGATATGTCACAAACCAAACCGTGATCACCAACATCGTGGGCGGGGTAACCAATTTATTCACCAACAGCGTGCCTACCGCCCCCATCAATCCTCCGCCTACAAACCTGGTTATTTATCCTTTCGGTCCCGTCGGCTCGACACCATTTCTGGATCTGGAGTTTTTGGATGACTTGAACGGGATGAACCTGATTGGCGTTGGCTGGCTGGAGCGGGCCGGCTCGAAAATTCTCTATGACACGACCACTCAAGACTTGATTACCTATTCCCAAGCCCACGACGTTACCTATCTCTCGGCAAATGGAAAGATCGAGGTTGGCGATTTTGGTTTTCAGGTTCCTCCGGGGGCGGCGCTTGGCGAAACGTATCAAATCCAGGTTGCCCGTCCGTCCGCGACCTCGGATGGCATCGGCGCCCCCGGCTCGGCCGTTTATATTGCCACGCCAACGAACGGTTCCCTGACAGCCGGCGCGATCAATTCGATTAAAACCGTCACGGTTGGCCAGCTCAAATACATCGTTGGCGACGTGTATCCGTTCCGCTGGTTTAACGCCGGCGATTTCGGCGAAACCAATCTGAACAACGCCGATGTGGAGCAGGTCTTCGAATCGGCCATTTACAATTTGGATTATCCGCCGTATTTCATGGATGCGTTGGGGAATATTTTCACCAGCGACTTTTTCGATGCGATGGATTCCTGCGGTGGCCTTGGCGTTTTGGACCAAAACGCCGCCGACGCCAATTTTGGTTACTACACCAATGCCGGAGCCTATACCAACATCTACAGCCCGAACAATTTGTTCTACGGCAATGATTCAACCATTAATCAAATTGCCTTTGGCGACGGCGTGTTGGACGTGTGCGATGTCTATGTCACCTTCCGCCGGTCGCTGGATCCGACGCTGACCTGGTTCCAGCGCTTCTGGTCGAATGGCGCCCGCGTGGCGCAGACCGCCGGGAACATTTACCAACCCGGTGTCGCCAAACAGCCCGCTGGCGGCGGCAAAATCCAGCCGGCTGTCAGTTCTGTTTCCGGTTCGGTTTCCATCACCAACATGCCGTCGGTCAACTTTGCCGCCGGAGATTTTCTAGCTGCCGCCGGCCAGACGTTTTCTATTCCGATCACTGCCTCGGTCTTTGGCCAGTTCCCGTTGCGCGTGGCGATGTTGAACATCACCGTTGTCCCCTTGGATGGCTCGCCGGCGTTGACGACACCCATTTCGTTCTCGCCGGGTGCGGCGCTGGGCACGCCCACAATCACCACCTCCATCGGGCCGGCCAATTATGCCGCCGCCTGGCTGGACAGCACCATTGCCGGCATTCCTAGCAGCGCCACCATCGGCACGCTGACCATCACCATTCCGACGAACGCCACAAGCTTGTCATCTTATGCGGTTCATTTTGATCATGCCTCCGGTTCGCCCAATGGCCTCGCGTCGTTCCCCAAACGCGCGCTGACCGGTTTGATCACCCTGTCCAGCCGGACCAATTCGTATTACAGCGACGGCATACCGGATTCATGGCGGCTGCGCTACTTCGGCACCATTTACAACCTGCTCTCGGTTTCCAACGCCGACGCGGACGGCACTCCCTTCAGTAACTGGAAGAAATATATCGCCGGCCTTGACCCGACGGATCCCACCTCCAAATTAGCCGCCGGCCTCGATCAACCCATGGCGCAAAGCCAGCAGGACAGCGTCATTGACTGGCCGAGCGTGAGCGGCAAGACATACGTCATCCAGCGCTCCCAAACCCTCTTCCCGGCAGTCTGGACTCCGATTTCTACGAACAGCGGCACTGGCGGCTACATGGAAATCCATGACACTTCAGGTGGCAACAACCGCTACTACAGGGTGAGCGCGCAATAGATTCAAGACGCTTCATTGGCTACCGGCGCGTTCGTTTGAACGCGCCGTTTTTGTTTCAGCCGGTGTTTTTCTCCGCCGCGACGCGTTTCAAGTAATCAAACGAAAAAATGCCCGTCGCATGGCCATCCGCCCAGACCGGTTGGATGGCGTAGCCGCCAACGGCATCAATCCGCTTGAGTTCAAACGCGCCCGCCGACAGCGGCTGTTGAGGATTTTTATAGACATTGCCCATGATGTCAGACTCGCCTTTGCAGCCGGCACAGGGGCAACAGCGGCGCAACCTCTCCAGTGGAATGAAACTTTCACCGCCGTCATCCCATTTGATGGCCAGCTCGCTGCCAATCGGCTGAATGTCCAGCGGACGCATCAACGCTTCCCCAGCCGGCGTTCGAACACGGCCAGTGTCTCGGAACTGACGTGATGCTCAATGCCTTCGGCGTCCATCTCCGCCGCCTTTTCCGAAACACCGAGCGAGCGCAGAAAAGCGACCACCGTTTCATGCCGCCGCTTGCACTCCTCCGCCAGCGTGTGTCCGGTCTCCGTCAGAAAAATTGCGCGGTAAGGCTTCGTGTCCACAAACCCGTTTCGTTTCAGCCGCGCCAGCGTCCGGTTGACCGTCACGTGCGTCACGCCCAGCCGCCGCGCCAGGTCCACCACGCGCGCTTCGCCGACGGCTACCGTCAAATCGGCGATGGCCTCGACGTAATCCTGGGCGGTTTCCGACGCGCGATCGCGCCGCGAACGGCGGAAGGTTTCCGCCGGCGGCACCGCCGGACGGGTGGCACCCGGCGATTTATGAGTGGAACGCGGCATAGCTTTCCAAAATGAAGCAAAGCGCGGCTTTTTAGTCGAGGTTTTATTTTGTAACCAAAGCTACATATTTCTGTTGACAGTCTGCGTCCCAAATTGTATCTAGTGCTACATTAATTTGCTTATGGTGAAGATTACCATTGCCTCTTGGTTGTTTCTCGGCTGGATTGCCTCCGGTGTCCGGGCGCAGGAAACGCCGGCGCCGGACAAGGGCGGTTACAACCTTTTCAATCCGACGCCGAACGAATATATGCGGGAAATAAGTCCAGACCGGCCCGACAAAACGGATAGCCCGTTCACCGTGGACGCCGGACATTTCATGCTGGAAATGGATTTCGCCAACTTCACCTATGACGCGCCGAATTCACAACGCCTTGACACCAAATACGAGAGTTATCAAATCGCCCCGATGAACGTCAAAGTCGGAGTGCTGAATAATGTGGATTTTCAACTGGTGCTGTCGCCTTACCAATGGCAGCGCACCGAGAACACGCTCACGGGCGCAACCGAAACGGATTCGGGCTTTGGCGACATCACGCCGCGCGTCAAAGTTAATCTGATCGGCAACGACGGCGGATTTTTTGCGCTGGGGCTGATTCCTTTCGTGAAATTCCCCACTGCGCAGGACAATCTCGGTAACGGTGCATACGAAGGCGGCGTTGGAATTCCCTATGCATTTAACGTTCCGAATTGGGATGTGGGTCTTCAAACCACGGTCAGTTGCGATCACAACGGCATTGGCGAGGGCTATCACGCCGAGATTGATAATTCCATCAGCATCGGCCACGCGGTTATCGGCAAGCTGGAGTATCACGTCGAATTTTTCAGCACTGTGAGCACTGAACAAAATTCCAGTTGGATTGGCACATTCGACACTTGGTTCACCTATCAGGTCAACGAAAACCTCATTTTTGACTGCGGCGTTTATATCGGCGTTACGGCTGCGGCGGACGATTGGCATCCGTGGATGGGAATGACCTGGCGCTATTGATTTTCGTTTTATGAATCTGAATCCAAATGAAACCATGAAATCGCTCCCGAAGGAAACGAATCCGCCTCCGGCTGTCACCACAGTTCCGCGACCCGGGGCCATGTCGCTGGAAGGATTGCATGACAGTGTAAAAGTGCCCCATCATAAAGCCGGCTTCTGGAAGCAAATGGCCGCCTACTTCGGCCCGGCGATTTTGGTCAGCGTGGCCTACATGGATCCGGGCAACTGGGGAACCGATCTGCAAGGCGGCGCCCAGTTCAAATACGGACTGCTTTGGGTCGTCGGCTTGGCCAGCCTGATGGCAATCTTTCTGCAGGTTATCGCCGCGCGGCTCGGCATAGCGACTGGGCGCGACCTGGCGCAATGCTGCTATGATTGGTATCCCAAGTGGACGCGGGTGCCGAACTGGCTCATGGCGGAACTGGCGATCATCGCGTGCGATTTGGCCGAAGTCCTGGGCGGTGCGGTGGCGCTGCTCATGTTGTTTCATATCCCCATTTTTTGGGGCGTCATCATCACGGGCGTGGACGTGCTGCTGCTGCTGGCGATGCAGCGGTTCGGGATGCGGACCATCGAAGCCATCGTGCTGCTGCTGGTGGCGACCATCGGGGTTTGCTATTTCATCGAAATTTTCGTCCTGCCGCAGACGCAGCCGAGCTTTCTGGAAATGGGCCGGGCGATGATTTTGCCCACTTTGAGTTCATCCAGCATGGTTTATGTGGCCATAGGGATCATCGGCGCAACGGTCATGCCACACGTGCTATATTTGCATCCGGCGCTGGTGCAGAGTCGCAAATTTCAGAAGGACGACGAATCCATCCGCAAGGCGATCCGCTTTAACACCTATGACGTCATCGCCAACCTATCGGTGGCTTTTCTGATCAATGCCGCCATCCTGGTGCTGGCCGCAGTTGTCTTTTACGGCAAGACCAGCGTCACCGTCGCCGGCGGACAGGTGGTTCCGTTCAACGATTCAACGGACTGGATCCAGGCGGCCTACCTGACTTTGGCGCCGTTGATGGGCAAGGCGGCGGCAGGCACGCTTTTCGCCGTCGCCCTGCTGGCCAGCGGGCAAAGCGCCACCATTGTCGGCACGTTGGCCGGCCAGGTGGTGATGGAAGGATTTATGCACTGGCGGATCAAGCCGTGGTTGCGGCGGCTGATTACCCGTTCGCTGGCCATCATCCCTACGGCTGTCTATATCGGCATTCGCGGGGCCAATAACATCACCGATCTGATCGTCTTGAGCCAGGTCGTGCTGGCGTTGCAGCTTCCGTTTGCGATGTTCCCGCTGCTGCACTTCGCCAGTTCCCGCAAACGGATGGGACAATGGCGGCTCGGTTGGTTTCTGCTCATCGCCGGCTGGGGTTCGGCGTTGCTGATCACGGCCTTCGACTTCTACGGTCTGCCGGATGCCGTGAAACAGGCTTGGCAGGTTATCAAAGGCGGATAAACTAAAAAGGCAACCCATGTATAAAACCATTCTCCTGACGCTGGACGGCACACCGACCGACCGCGCCATTATCGAACACATCAAGCAGCTTGCGAAACTCTCGCAAGGGCGCGTCGTGCTGCTGCATGTGGCGGATGGTTACGCTGCACGAACCTTTGGCGCGGATGCGGTCAGTCCCGAAATCACCGAGGACACCGCATATCTGGACAAAATCCGCGCGGAGTTTCAATCCGCAGGAATTTCCGCCGAGGCGGAACTGGCTTATGGCGATCCGCCGAAGGAAATCCTCAAGTGGGTCGGGCAAAAGGGATGCGATTTGATTGCGATGGCCGGACACGGCCACCGGCTGTTTGGTGACATTTTTCACGGCAGCACCATTACCCAAGTCCGGCACAAAACGACGATTCCAATCCTCCTCGTTCGCACGCCGAAAAAATAATGCAGCGCGGGCTTCCAGCTTACGCTACTTGAGCTGCGAATCTTTCGACCGCTCGACGAAGTGCAGCAAATTGCCCTCGCCGTCCTCGAAAAGCAAAACTTTTCCGCCGCCGGCCGCCGGCCGGACTTCTTCCATGAATTTCACGCCGCGCTTTTCCAGTTCTGCCTTCGCCGCGTCAATTGAATCCACGCGCAACGCGACGTGCCGGAAGCCGGCAAGCTTGTTGTTGCCGCGATCTTCCGGCGTCGGCGTGCCGGTGGCGGCGTAAATCTCAAACCACCCGCCGCCCGGCAGCGCAATCAGCAGCGTCGGCGGATTCTGGCCGTTGTTGGAAATTTCACGCGCGCCAAGCACGCGTTCATATCAGCTTCTCAAGGTGACGGGATGGCGAGATTTTCAAAGGCGATGTTCATTTGACCGCAGATGACGCGGATGACGCGGATTTTCAAAATCATCCTCGTCCTCGTCCTCGCAATCGAAAACCGAGGACGAGAAAGAGGACGACGACGAGGACGATTTAATTTCACACGCGGGAAATTTATTGTAGCATCATCATCACTTTATGAACACCGATTCCCTCCTCAAACAACGATTGATCTGCGTCGCCGTGATTGACCAGCCGGACGACGCCGTGCCGCTGGCCGAGGCGCTGCTCGCCGGCGGCTTGAACTGCATTGAAGTCACCTTCCGCACGGCGGGCGCGGCGGACTCGATTGCGCGCATCCGCAAAGGCGTCCCGCAAATCGCCATCGGCGCGGGCACCCTGCTCTCCGCCGAGCAAGTGAAACAAGCCGTCGGCGCGGGCGCGCAATTTGGCGTGTCGCCCGGCCTGAATGAATCCGTCCTGGCCGAGGCAAACAAGAACGACATGCCAATGTTTCCCGGTGTCATGACGCCGACGGAAGTGGGCCGCGCGCTCGATCTCGGCAGCAAATATCTGAAATTCTTCCCGGCGGAAACCGCCGGTGGAGTGAAAATGCTAAAGGCATTAGCAGGGCCGTTTGCTCACACCGGCGTGAAATTTGTGCCGACCGGCGGCATCAACGCGGCGCTGCTGCCGGATTATCTCGCCGTGCCGCAGGTGGCGGCCATCGGCGGTTCGTGGATGGCCGAGCGCAAACTCGTCAAGGAAAAGGCCTGGGCCAAAATCACCGCGCTCACAGCGGAAGCGATGAAGGTGATTGCGGCGGCAAAGTAGGACAGGCTTCCAGCCTGTCCAACGAGCGCGTCAGCGCGAGCATTGGATAAAATTCTTCCGTCGGCTTCGCCGACTGGACACGCTGGAAGCCTGTCCTACCTTAATTCCCCACCGTAACCTGCAACGGCTGGTCGCGGCGCTCGGCGAAGCGGCGGATGTAATCCGTCCACGATTTTGCATCGGGAAAATCTCCGCTCTCGCTCCAGCCCGCGCCGAGGTAATAAACGAACGGCTTGCCGATTTCCGCCGGCGCGATGGCCAGCAAATTGCGAATCGCCGGCTGGCCTTCCTGCACCGTGTTCGTCGGCGCCGCAAATTTCTCGGCGGGCAGATTCGGCAGGTCGTTGGTGAAAGCTTGGACACTGCCTTTGGGCAGAATCATCGCCACTGCCGTCGTTCCTTTCGCGAAATCCTGCGGCTGCCAGTATGCCAGCCAGCCTTCCGTTTGATTTTCCACGGCCAGACCTTTGGCAGTGCTGGTTTGCCATGAGTCCGCATCGGGCGAACCGTCCGGCACGATGACATTTTCACCCGGACGTTCGGCCAGACCGACGCCGATTTCGAGCGGCGATTTGTCGTCGCTGCTGAAGGTGCTTTCGACGCGGCTCAAATTGGAGCCAGCGTCAATGCTGATGCGTTTGGTTTCCGAAACCATGCGCCCGCCGCCCGCGTCCCAGGCGTCATAAGTCAGTTCAAATTCCGAGCGGATCGGCCCGGCGGTGATGAGCTTCCAGGTGCGCCAGTTTTTGGAGACGTTCAGTTTCTGGCCGTCCCAGATGCCCAGCCCGCCGCAGCCGCGCGTCTTGCCGACGCGATAATCGTCCTGCATCACCCAGTTCGTGTCATAATTCTGGCCGGTGTGATACATCACGTCGGCGACGA
>Ga0181534_10000486_pt1 | contig 27599 bp, 27 predicted proteins | sample PEATcosm2014_Bin_37_FD_119758 | JGI IMG/M metagenome (GOLD analysis project Ga0181534, IMG submission 119758) | Peatland microbial communities from MTU Mesocosm Facility, Houghton, MI, USA - PEATcosm2014_Bin17_10_metaG | ecosystem: Environmental > Terrestrial > Soil > Wetlands > Peat | place...
GTATGAAACGCTTTCACCGCGTCGCTTTCACCGCCGATTTCCAGGTTCTGCCCAATGTCGATGAACGCCGGAATGTCCGGATTCCGCGGCCCCAGCGTGCGCGAGACCACCGCGCCCATGTGCGGCGCCGCCACCGACTGCGGCGGCGCGTAGCCGGTGTGCCAGTGGAACTGATGCCGTGCGTGCAGGATGAAGCCCAGATCGCCCACGCGGTGCGAGCGGATGAGTGTGCCCCGATCCATGATCTTGGCGATGCGCTCCAGGCCCGCGGATATCTTGATATTGTCTACCGACGTGTCGATCGCCGGGAACGTGCTGAGCACGCGCTTCGACTCCAAGCCCGGCTCGAACGGGGTGTACTGTTTGGGATCGAATGTCTCTGTTTGCGCCATGCCGCCGGCCATCCAAAGCAGGATCATGCAGTCGGCCCGCGGAGCGATTTTCGTGGGGCTGGCCAGCAGCCGCGCTTCGGAAGCTGCCAGGGCGGCGAGGGCGGCCGCGCCGGAGGCGCGCAGGAAAGCGCGGCGGGATAGGCCGGCTAAGATCGCGCGTTCGATGCTTTGATCGGTGCGATGCATCAGCCTCTATATTACTACCGCAGGAGTTTCGGCCGTTTGAGATCGTTCTCCGTCCAACGGGCCTGGTCTTCGACGATGCTCTTGAGGGTCTTAATCTTGAACATGCCGCCGCTCCCGTGGAGCGCGACCATAACACACCGGCCATCCGTATGCCGATAGCGCTGGTGAGATCCGGACTGGCGCACGAAGTAGAATCCGTCGCGCGTGAGGGCAGCGATAAGGTCCCGAACAGTGAGCGACCGAAGCCCCCCGTGGTCGATCGCCAAGATCTCTAAACTGTGATTGCGATGCGGGGCTGTTCTTCAGAGATCTCCGCAACCTCAACTTCGTCCTCCGGGCCCTCGGGCGGTGTTTTCCCATCCTCGACGAACTCCTGTACGATCATTTGGACGACCTCGCCGATGTTCTTGAGCGCTGCCGCGCGAGTCTCGCCCCAGGTTGAACCGCCCAGCTTCTTGAGCGCAGGACAGTAAACGTGCCACCCCGATGGATTTCCCTCGAAATCCTCATCGGGTTCCAGGACCACTTTGAAGTTGTAGGTCTTCATGCGCGTTACTATGGATCGTGTTCGATTCCGCCTTAAGTGTACGCGGGATAGGACAAGCCCGTCAAATTTCCGGGGGCGCGCGAGACGCATACTGAGCCGCGACCTTCAGGGAGCGGCCCCTCCCGCTATACTATGGATTCCCCATGCGCTACCAGGATGCCGGCGTCAACATCGATGAGGCGGATCGCGCCGTCTCTTCCATCCGCAAGCTGGCGCGCGACACCTTCACTCCCGGCGTGCTCACCGATATCGGGTCGTTCGGCGCATGCTACTCGCTGGCCGGATGGAAGAAGCCCGTGCTCATCAGCTCCGCCGATGGCGTGGGCACCAAGATCAAAGTCGCCTTCCTCACCGGCCGCCACGATACCGTCGGCGAGGATCTGGTGAATCACTGCGTCAACGATATCGCGGTCCAGGGCGCCACGCCGCTCTTCTTTCTGGATTATTTCGCGACCGGGTCGCTCGATGCCGGCGTGGCCGCGCAGGTTGTGGCGGGCCTGGCACGCGGCTGCCGCCGGAACGGCTGCGCGCTGATCGGCGGCGAGACCGCCGAGATGCCCGGCCTCTACGCGCCCGGCGAATACGATCTGGCGGGCTTCATCGTCGGCGCGGCCGAGCGGCGGGCGCTCATCGCCGGGAAGCGGATCCGCGCGGGCGACCTGCTGCTCGGCCTGCCCTCGAACGGTTTGCACACCAATGGCTACTCCTTGGCGCGCAAGCTGCTTTTCGAAGTGGCCGGCTACGCGCCCTCGACCGTGGTGCCGGAACTCGGCGGAACGGTGGCCGATGCGCTGCTCCAGGTGCATCGCAGCTATCTAAAGCCGATTCGCGCGCTGGCGGAGAGGGGCCTGCTGCGGGGCGCGGCGCATATCACCGGCGGTGGCCTCACCGACAACACGCCTCGCATGCTCCCGGAAGGGCTGGCGGCGCAGATCGACGCCCGGGCCTGGACCATCCCGCCGATTTTCGAGCTCCTGCGCCGCCTGGGCAACCTCCCGGATGACGATTACCGGCGTACTTTCAATCTCGGGATCGGGATGCTTCTGGCGGTTCCCGGTCCGGCCGGGTCCAAGCAGGCCCACCGCGCCGAAAAGGTATTGCGGAAGCTGGGCGAGCCATACTTTGTTGCCGGCCGGATCGTGCCGCAGAAGCGGCGCGGGCCGCGCGTGGTGTACCGGTGAAGCGCCTCGCCATTCTCCTTTCGGGGCGCGGTTCCAATTTCGAGGCCATCGCCGATAACGTGGCAGCCGGCAACCTCGCCGCCGAAATCGCCATCGTGATCGCCAACCGTCCCGAGGCGCGTGGGTTGGAGGTCGCGCGGCAGCGAGGCCTGCCCGCGGTGTGCATCCCCTCCAAAGCCCTGGACCGCAACATCTATGACGGCATGCTGGCGGACGAGCTGAAAAAGCACGCGGTGGACCTGGTCTGCCTGGCCGGATACATGCGGCTGCTCAGCGCCGGGTTCATCCGCGAATTCCCCGGCCGCGTCTTGAACATCCATCCGTCGCTGCTGCCTTCGTTTCCGGGACTCGATGCGCAGCATCAGGCGCTGGAGCATGGTGTCAAAGTAACCGGCTGCACCGTCCATTTCGTGGACGAATACCTGGATGCCGGCCCCATCATAGTGCAGGCGGCGGTGCCGGTGCGCGACGGCGATACGGTCGAAACGCTGTCTGCCCGCATCCTGAGCCAGGAGCATCGCATCTACAGCGAGGCCATCCGGATGGTGCTGAGCGGCACGCTACGGATTGAGGGACGCCGGGTCCTGGGCGGGCTCTGATACGGGTGGAACCATTTCCGGTTTGCGCGCCCGCCGCCCCACGAACTCTGAGAATTTGACCGGCGGCACCTCGCCGCGCTCAAGCTGCCGTTGCACCGTCTTCTGATACCGGCGCAACGCTTCCTCCCGGCGCGAGCGCGTCAGCCGGCAGTCCTGTAAGTCCAACAGCAGGTGCACTTCCCAGGGCTGGAACGCGTTGCGGCGCACCTGCCCGTCCAGGAGTTCCTTCACCAACCGGTTGAAGCGATTGGTCATCAATTCCAGATCCGGCGGTTCTTCCATACTGCTTCCATCGGCTGATCGCCGACAAAGGTTTAATGAAACTTTAGTAACCGAATGCTGACAATCATTTACACTCGCAAACGGACCCCGATGCGGCCGTCTCACATCTATCAAGCTGAGCACGGAGGTGATGCGATGGCCCCACAATTTGAACCAACGCAAGTTCCGGAAACAACCGACGAGAGCGATATCCTGCGCGAACAACTGGATTACCTCATCGAGCACGCCGCCAGCGAAGCCCAGTGCGGCTGCTCCGAGTGCCGCCGCTACCTTCGGGTCCGTGCGATCCTGCTCGAGATCTTCGGAGAGCCGGAGCGCGGCAACTTGCGCGAGATGGCCCCGCTGCCAAAGGCCGCTTGAGCTTGGATGGCGGGCATACAAGCCGCGTTCACGGTGTTATTATAGTTGTCAACGAGGGCTTGGCGCGTGGCGAGAGACTCCGACAGACCTAAGAAATCGAGTTCCGCGGCACTCCTGCCGCTGACGATCGTGCTGGGCGGCCTGATCACCGGCCTTTTCGGGCCGGGCATCGCGCGCACGGCGACCGGGCAATCGGAAGGCGACCTGCGCGGCAACGTGAAGTCGTTCGCCTCAGCATACGCCCTGATCGAAGAGAACTTCGCGGACGCCATCACGCCGGATAAAGCCATCTACCAGGGCGCCATTCCGGGCATGCTGCGCACCCTCGATCCGCACTCCAACTTTCTGGACCCCGAAGAGTACCGGCTGCTGCAGCAAAACCAGCGCGGGCAGTATTATGGCGTGGGCATGGAAGTGATGATGGACGGGCCGCATGTGGTGGTGGTGCAGGCTTTTCCCGATTCGCCGGCGGCGCGCGCGGGGCTGCGGCGCGGAGACACGATTGCAGCGGTAGACGACCACAACGTGGAAGGCGAGGATTCCGCCGCGGTGGCGGACCGGCTGAAAGGCCCGCGGGGTACGCTGGTGAAAGTCGGGGTGAGCCGCTACGGCGCCGCCAAGACGGTGTCCTTCATGGTGACGCGCGGCGAAATCTCGCCCAGCGTAGTAGACGCCTTCTGGGTGCGGCCGGGCATCGCTTATGTGTTCATCAAGACCTTTGAAGCCCAGAGCGCCGGGCGCGATATGGAAGAAGACCTGCGCCGTTTGGGGGAGGACAACGTGAATGGCCTGATCCTGGACCTGCGGGAGAACCGCGGCGGATTGTTGAACGAAGCCGTGGAGGTGGCTGGACACTTCCTGCGCAAGGACCAGACGGTGGTTTCGCACCGCGGCCGGTCGGAACCGGAGCAGGTGTTCCGGGCGAAATCCGGCAATCATGGCCGGCAATATCCGGTGGTGGTGCTGGTGAATCGCAATACAGCTTCCGCTTCCGAAATCGTAGCGGGGGCGCTGCAGGATCACGACCGCGCTTGGGTGATGGGGGAAAGCACCTTCGGCAAGGGGCTGGTGCAGGCGCAATTTCCGTTGTCGGAGGATGCCGCGCTGCTGCTGACCATCGCGCGTTACTACACACCCAGCGGACGGCTCATCCAACGCGATTATGCGCACCGCTCGTTTTTCGACTACTACTATCACAACCGGCAGGAAGACGGGCAGAACTCGAACGATGTGAAGATGACCGACAGCGGCCGCACGGTATACGGCGGGGGCGGCATTACGCCGGACGAGAAATTCCCCCCGCAAATGATGAACGCCTTCCAGCGGCGCGTGCGCTATCCCCAACCCGGCGAGTTCTTCCGCTTCGGATCGGTGTATTTTGGCGCCGAGACGCCGCACCTGCAGCCGGGCTGGTCGCCGGACGACGCGGTGGTGGAGCGTTTCCGCGGCTATCTGCGGCAGCAGGGCACCACCTTCACCGACGCGGAATTCACCCAGAATCGGGCCTGGGTGGAAGAACAGATCAGGTTTGAGTTATATGCGCGCGCGTTTGACAAGCGCGCGGCGGACCGCCTGGACTGGAGCAACGACCCGGAGGTGCGGCAGGCGGTGGAGAGCCTTCCGCGCGCGCACGCATTGCTCGAGCAGGTGAAGCGCGCGATGATGCGGCGCACCGCGGGGTAGTCGGGGAAACCCCGAGCCGGAGCACCGGCATCTCCCTATTGAGCGGTCCAAACTGGCTCGATACAATATCCCATTACTCCCCGCGAGCGATCTCGAGGCTCACCGAGAATGGATATTACGAAGATTCTAGCGGAACTGCGCCAAGAGCGCGAGCGAATCGACGAAGCGATCCTGAGCCTTCAGCAATTGGCCTGCCGCGAACGGAGAGTGGGTAGGCCGCCAACCCGGATAACGCAGACGAGTGCGAAGCGGCGCGGCCGGCCACCCGGCAGCAAGAACAAAACACGCAGCCAGCCTCCGGTATCCAATCTTTCCCTTTATCCTTAATTTACAGAAATGTCGCGTTCAGTTGAAGCGGGTCCGTGATAAAGTCGAACCGAGGAGGTCGCCAGCGATGACTACACGGTCCGATTCGGCGGGTTTTCGGTGCGTAATCCGGATGAGCCTGCTCGGTTTGACGCTCTCGATCGCAGCGCTCGCCCAGCCAGGCACGATCATTACTTTTGACGCTCCTGGCGCAGGCGCGGGTTTTCGCCAGGGCACTACATCTACGGGCATCAATGCAGCCGGCTTCATCACCGGTTATTACGTGGACTCCAGCGATATCAACCATGGCTTCGTGCGCAGCCCGAACGGCGGGTTCACCGAATTCGATGCGGCCAGCACGGGTCCCGGCACCCTACCCTACGGCATCAACGACGCGGGCGTCATCACCGGCTACTACCTCGATGTGTATTTTACGGCCCATGGCTTCGTGCGCAGCCCTTCGGGAGCTCTTACCACATTCGATGCGCCGGTGTCCGGGGGCAGCGGAACCTATGCGTACAGCATTAATGATGTAGGCGCGGTGGCGGGTTTCTACCTTCAGAACGGCGAGAGCTTCAGCTTCGTGCGCGGCCCATCCGGCGACTTCATGCCGGTCCAAGCGGGACCTGGCGACCCGGGGCTCAACGGCACTCGCGCCTGCAGCATCAATGGCGCGAATTCCGTCACAGGCTTCTACAGCACGGGGACAACACCCCAGCGTGGATTCGTCCGCGATCCCTCCGGTTTCACCGCCACGTTCCGCGCGCCCGACGCCGGCTTCTTCGATTTTCAAGGGACCAATCCGACGAGCGTCAACAACGCCGGAGCGATCACGGGAGACTACATCAACAACGCGGGGACTTATGGGTTCGTGCGCAGTCCGGCTGGCATCTTCACGGAATTCGGCGTGCCGGGCAACGCCAGTGCGACTACCTTGCCGGCCAGCATCAACGACGAGGGGGGTATCACCGGATCTTACTCGGTTAGTGGCGTGAGTCACGGTTTCGAGCGAACTTCCGCGGGCGATTTCACTTCGTTCGATGCCCCCGGCGCGGGCGGAGCCTACTATACCGGCACTTTCGGCACGGGCGTCAACGACGCCGGCGCGATCGCGGGATACTATATCGACAATAACTCGACAAATCACGGGTTCCTGCGGACACCGGCGGCTCCGTAGGCGATAACCCAATGAGGCGCAATCTGCTGTTGGCCGTGGCGCTTGGTTTCAAGGTCCTCTGCGGCCAGGCGCTAGCCCCCGAGCAGAAACAGAAAGTGGACGACGCCATTCCAGCCAGGGCGGTGGCCAAGCCGGGAAGGCCTCGCCGGTTGCTGGTTAGTAACCTGGTGATGCGCGACGGTCATCCGTGGCACGGCAGTTCCTACGACACCAATCCGGCAGCCGACTACGCCATCGGGGAAATGGGCAAGCGTACCGGCGCCTACGAGGCGGTGTTCAGCAACGATATCGAGATGTTCCGCCCGGACCGCATCCAACAGTTCGACGCCATCTGTTTTTTGAATACGGGAGGCGTGTTATTTGAAGACCCGGAGTTGCAGAAATCGCTCCTCGCCTTCATCGCCGCCGGCAAGGGATTCGTGGGAATTCACGATGCCATCGCGACCTTCGTACAGTATCCCAAGTACGATCAGTGGCCGCCGTTCGGCCAGATGTTGGGCGCCACCGAGAACGGCGGACATCCCTGGGACGGCGAGATCATGACCGTGAAGGTGGAGGACCCGGCGAGCCCGCTGACCGCGATGTTTCACGGCGAAGAATTCCAAATTGCCGACCAGGCCTTCCAGTTTCAGGAGCCGGCCCTCCGCGACCACCTTCACGTGCTCCTGAGCATCGATGTGGAAAAGACCGGCTTCTCTCCAAAGCACCACATCCTGCCGGTGCGCATGGCTGACAAGGATTTTCCCGTCACGTGGATTCGCGCGTATGAGAAGGGCCGCGTGTTCTACAGCGCGCTGGGGCATGGCGCACCCGTCTTCTGGAACGCGCGCCTGCTGGAACACTTTCTGGCCGGCATACAATACGCCTTAGGCGATCTGGAAGCGGATAGCACCCCGAGCGCAAAACTGCCCGCATCGAAGAAGTGAGCCGGCCGGAAAAACGTTGCAAACCTCAGATGGGCTTATCGCGTTTGCAAACCAAATGATTGCCCTGAGTCCAGTTGAAGGCAGCCGTCTTGCTGACTTGCCAGTCCATTGTAAAGGTATCGGCGGGTGTGATCGAGTAAAGAAAGCGGTTGGCTGCGTACGGCGCTTTCGGGCCGTCAGATACCGGAGACGTCATCGTGAGCACGCCGTTCACCCAGCCATCGGCGCTGGCGTAGGTGGCCGCTCCAAAGTTGTTTGCATCGAACTCGACCAGGTGTTTTTGCTGGGGGTCATAGCCGATCAAATACTTTGCCAGATACGCGGTGGCCGGCTCGAGATCCTGCTCGGTGGGTGAGTTCCAGCCGCCGTGAGGGGCGCGCGGTCTTGGGCTGGCGCAGGTAACGCCCACGCGGATAAGCAGAGAAAGACAACAAGTTTGTGGGCCGACCCGCACCATGTGACCAAGCTCCTGGTTCTCCTTGGAAATGCGACTTTCATTTCTGCCTCGCTTTAGCGTACCGCAAGCGTGACACCGGATTGCGAACTGGCCGTGCCGATCGCTACTTGCACGGGCACGCTTGCTCCCGGCGTCACAGCAACTGGTACCTTCGCATTGATTTGCAAGACGCCCGACACCAGACCGGGCGCCGCGCCTGTGTAGTTGAGCTGGCACGTCAAACCGCCGATCGACACGGAAACCGGCGCATTCGGCTGGTACGATGGCCCGGCCGGCAGCAGGCCATCCACACCGGGCGGCGTGGTCACACCCGCGCCGGTGGCGAAGATACTCACCCAATCTCCGGGCGCCGCCGGATTCGCGGCGGAATTCACGCTCTCATCGGCGGCGTTTAAGATGGCGCCGGGACCCGTGCCCGAAGCATCCAGCGTGAATATGGCGGGCGCGGTGGCGGCGATCGGCAGTGACACGGGCGGCGACACAGATCCCAGATATTCCACTTGAACCTCGGTGGACGATTCGCCGGCCACCGCATAGGGGACCACCACATTGACCTGTCCGGATGAGGCGTAAAGCACCGGCGCCGGCACGCCATCAAACAGAACGTGGACCCCCGCCAGCGAATTGGCCACCAGCCGCGGATTGGTGAGCGCGAGGGATGCGGGGCTGGCGGGCCCCATCGCAGTTCCAAACAGCGATACGATTTCGCCGGGCGCGACCGCGCCCGAGACGTAGCTGGCCGCATTGGCCACGCCGGCCGCCGTCAGCACTGGCGACGCATTGGCGAGGCGCAACAACGCGGCGCCGTAGCCTTCGAGGACTACCTGCATCTGCGCGGAGGGGGTCATTTGTTCGAGCACCGGACCGCTTTGTGGCGTACTACTGTCCAGGTGGATCAGCGTAGCCGATGTGAACGAGCCTAGGGCCGACAGGTCGAGCATGAAATCGCGGACAACGCCGGAGCCGTTATTGTCCGTGGCGTTGGCAACGGCATGGTTGGACATCAGGATCACGACCGAGCCATCCACGTTGCGGACTGCCAGCGTATGGGTATCGAGCCCGAGCGGATTGCCGCCGTTGTAAGTCCAGATACAGCATCCCGACGCAGTGACTTGCAGGATATCCTGGCCTGGCGGCGACGGCAGCCAGTGCGAGAGATAATAGTCCACCCAGTAACTGAGGTAAGGGCTGGCCGAGCTATCCACCTCGCCAAATTGCTGGTCGCCGGCGAAATCCCAGTGGTAGAGGGCTTGGGCGCCCGCTTCGCCAAGCGACGCAAATACCAGCGAACGCCAGGCGGCGAAGAATGGGCTGGCGCCGCGCGGATCGAGCACATACGTCTGGGTGGGGTTGCACGCGCTCATGCCGTTCGGGAGCGCATAATCGGAGTTGACATTATTTTCCGTGACCCACACGGGAACGCCGGCCAGGCCCGGTTGCGTGGCTGCCTGCGAGTAAATGTTCCGAACCTCACTGACAAAGCCGGGCACGGTGGCGAACACTTTGGCATCGGAATCCGTTTGCGCGCAAGTGGAGTAGAAGTGCGTGGCGAGGACATCCACCGGCGCGGTCACACCCGAGACAAAGGCGGGTAAGTAGGTCTCGGCCTGGTTCCCAAAGTCGGAGAGCTCGACCGCCAGAAACTTGATGGACGGGTCTGCCTGCGCCATGGCGGGCACGACTGTATTATAGAGATCGACATACTGCTGCGAAGTCAGGCCATTGCCATTCGGCTCATTAAAGATACCCCACCAGGTAACCGGATAGGGCGTAGGGCTTTCAAAGAAGTTGCCGGAATCGGAGAAGCCGCCGGTGTTGTAGTATCGGACCAAATTGGCGCTCATTTGAGCGAATTCCGAGAAGCTCGTAGGCAGGATGTAGCCGTTGGAATCGCTCATATAGGCTGGTGCCGTGGCTATCTGGCACTCGGGGCTGTGGTCGCCCGTGGATTGGATTGGCGCAAACATAGTGTCGAGTTCGGTGAAATCCCAGGTGTCCGGAGCGATGAGCGGAATGCCGGTGGAGATGACCTGCACGCGCGTGTGCCAGGGGTACAGGGCGCCCAGTGGCGTAGTGGCGTCCGGCGTGGTAGAGAACAACTGATAGCTCCAGGGAGCCAGTTGGAATGACGTAGACATAGGCAGCTCCAGACGTCCGTTCACGCCGGTCTGCAGGTCGATCTGATTGCTCACCTGGACGTTGACTATCTCGGATTCCTGGGCCAGTGCCGCAGCCGGCAGGATAGTGCTGGAGAGTACTAAAAGTATGAAGGGCGGTTTCATGGCCAAGGTCCCTACTTTAGATCTTCGGGCATGCTGATGTAAAGTTTACCTCCCGGAACGACCGGTAGCGGGGCTGCGGAAACTCAAAAGGCGCCCGATGTGCGGGCGCCTTCCAAGTCGATGGCAAGTTACGGTCTGCCGGTGTGTGTCTTGGCTCCCGTGTGATGTTCCATCGCGCCGAGATCCTCATCGCGCAACGGCGTCACCCACTCGTCCGTTCTTTTCTGCGCCTCGGCTCGTGCGATCCCATAACGCTCTTGCACTTTACCGATAAACTTGTCCCGGCTGCCGGCGATCACGTCGAGATCGTCATCGGTCAACTTACCCCATTGTTGCTTGAGTGAACCCTTGGCTTGTTTCCACTTCCCTTGTACTTGATCCCAGTTCATAAATATTCTCCATAATATTGAATGTCCACGTTCGATGGTACGAACGTAGCGGCTTTGGTACGTGCACATGGTTTGCCAGAAGGAAAGTCCGGATGACGTGATGCCGGGCACAGAGGGCTGGCGCGTGCTCACAGTTCCCCGGAGAGAAACGACCATGGCAAATAAGAACAGTTCGGTACTCGGCGTTTACCGGGACCGGCCCGCTATCGAGGAAGCAATGGATGCACTGCGCGCCGCCGGTTTCCGCTGTGCGGACATTTCCGTACTATTTCAGGAAAACCAGGGCACCAAAGATTTTGCCCACGAAAAGAACACGAAGGCGCCCGATGGGGCTGTCATCGGCGGCATGATCGGCGGCATAACGGGCGCCGCGCTAGGTTGGCTCATCAGTATGGGCGTACTGGCGATTCCGGACCTCGGTGCGCTGGTTGCGGCGGGACCGATTTTATCCGCGCTGGCGGGTGCTGGAGCCGTGGGAGCCGTGGGAGGCATCATCGGCTGCCTGGCGGGCTCGGGCGTGCCCGAATACGAGGCGAAACGCTTCGCTGGACGCACCAAGCGGGGCGGCATCTTGATGTCCGTGCATTGCGACAACGATGACTGGGTGAAACGTGCCCGAAGTCTGCTCCGGCAGACTGGCGCCGAGGATATCGGTTTGGCGCGAGAGTCCGGGGCTGATTTCCAGGTGAGCGATAAACCGATGCTGCGCACCCGCAGGGCCAGCTTCAGCGATACGCTGTCACGATCGGACGAGGCGCTGCTGCCCGACGAGCACGAGACCACGCAGTTGCCGTAGGCGTTCGCCAAGATGTGATCTAAACCACCTTGGAAGCCACGGTGCTCGTTGAAAGAGCCGAAGGAGAATTCTGAATGCGTAAGACGCTTGTAACCATTCTGGCAATTGCCGGTTCCATTAGTACTGCCGCTTTCGCGGCGGACAGAGAAATCAAGGTCGATGACAGGTTGAACGCATCGGCCGACACGTTAATCGATATGATGAGAGCCGCGGATAGAGGCATCCCCCAGGATCTCATCGATAAGGCGCATTGCGTCGTGGTCGTGCCGGGTATGAAGAAGGCCGGATTCATCATCGGTGCGAAGTTTGGCCGCGGATTCGCGGTGTGCCGGCATGGCGACTCCGGTTGGAGCGCCCCAGCCGCGATTCGGGTTGAGGGTGGAAGTGTCGGGTTTCAGATCGGCGCTTCGGAGACGGATGTCGTGTTGCTGGTGATGAACGATCGCGGCATGCGCCACCTGTTATCCGATAAGTTTACAATCGGCGGAGATGCAACCGCGGCGGCGGGGCCGGTGGGGCGCGACGCGAGCGCGCAGACGGACGCCGAGATGAACGCGGAAATGCTATCGTATTCCCGTTCGCGGGGTTTGTTCGCGGGCATCTCGCTGGAAGGCGCGACGCTTCGTCCGGATGGGGAAGCCGACCGGGAACTCTACGGACGCGATGTAACGAATCGTGAGATCCTTAGCGGCGACTTCAAAACTCCGGCGGTCGCGGCAAGGTTTGAGCGGGCTCTTCGCCGGGAATCGGCCGAAAGCCGTCCCTAACACGGAAGCTGCGGTTCACTCGCGATGGCTATGGCGGGATCACCTGGATGCCGTAGCCATCGCGGGCGAAGCGCGCCGCTCAATTTGGGTTCTCGCGGGTCGGCGAATCTGCACCGGCAGAACCCCGGCGTCCACCGTATCGCCCGAGCGCGAGACAGTTTGAAAATACAATTGGTCTCCAGCGATCTCCATCAGCGCGAACACACGGTCGGTGTCGAACCCCTTGGCCATCTCGCTGGAGGGCCGGAGGTTGTGGTAGCGCAACTGCCCGGAGCTGCCCAGGACGAAGTAGTAGATCCCCTTCTGCGGCTGGATTCGTTCGTAACAGTGCTCGTGACCCGCCAGCACCAGATTGACTCCGTGCGCCACAAAGATGGGCTCCAACTCCTTGCGCAAGTCCAGATCCGGACCGTGGGTCTTGCCATCGGAGTACAGCGGGTGGTGAAAGTAGCAGATCTTCCAGCGCGCATTCGAGTCCGTAAGTGTCTTCTCGAGCCACGAAAGCTGATCCGGGTCCATGTAATTGCTATCGAGCACGAAAAATTCCGCGCTGCCCCGTTTGAAGCTGTAGTAGCGCTTGCCGTCCATATTGAACGGCTTGTAGAAACGCTCGTTGGTAACGTCGTGGTTACCGAGCGACGCGTAGAACTTCACACCGGCGCCCAATAATGTCGCGTAGGGATCCTCGAACTTTCGTTTGAAATCGGAGGGTTCGTGGCCGCCGTAGATGTTGTCGCCCAGCATGACTACGAAATCGAAAGGGAACGCGTTGTGACAGGCGGTCATCTGCTGGGCCACTTCGAATTGCTCCTTCTCGCCGGTGCCGCTATCGCCGATCACAGCCAGGCGCACGGAATCCGGTTTCAGCGGAAGCGACAGATCCGCGGCCCGCTCTATTAGAGCCGCGCTCGACAGCAACAGAAGTACGATAAGGCGCCGCATAAGTTTAGTTTATGGCATTGACGATGAAATCGACGATAAGGTTCGCTTCTATGTCCCGCAAAATCAGAGTATGCCCCACCACCCGGTATTCCAGCTCAGCCGGCAGCGGGGGCAGATTCATCAGCAACGAGGGCGGTGAGGACTGCAGCGGAGTGGCCGCCGGATATGCGCTGTTCACCCGGAACTGGCGCGTGGCCAACGGCTCGGAGTGTCTCAGGCTTTCGCGGATGGCGCCGGCCTCCGGCCCACTCATCGTAAGCTCGATGAGCCTGCGGAATTCAGCGGTGATTTCAGGCGTGAAAATATCGCCCTGGCCGGATCCGCGCCGGGCGGCGCGAATGCCGCGCGCCATTCTGTGTTCGTATTGTTCGATGGCCTCCGGCGACTTAGTCGGCTTCAGGCGATGGACCTCCGACTGGACGGTTTTGTGAAGCTTTACGTAGTCCCCGATGCGCTGGTCGAAGTCCTGGATGATTTCGGCTCCCCGATTCGCCGGCACCGGAGTCCCCGCCGTCTGCGCCATGGCGGAGCACGCGGCCAGAATCGCCATCGCCCATTTCATCCTAGTTTCCCGTGGCCCTCTCTACCACCTCGGCCACCGCGTCTCGCACCGCCTCCTCCACCGCTTCCTTTACCGCATCCTTGACTACTATCTCCACTTCCTCTTGAACCAGGTCCACCTCAGATTCCCCCACAACCTCCTGAAGGGCGCCGTTCACCATCAGCGCAACCGGCGGTAGCTCTTTGGCCACTACCTTGGCCACCTTCTTGGCGATCTTTCCCGCGGGACCGCCGGCTGACGCCATCTTCTCGCCTGCCGGTACTGCTTGTGCCCAGTCGTCTTCGAAGATACGAAGCACGCGGCTCACCGCCCGCGCATCGCGCAATATAAGCCCCACTTCACGGCGGGCGTCCAACTCCGCCTCGCGCAGGCTCTGGCTTCCGATGAAAGCGGTCTCGCCGTCGCGTACCATGGTGCGGGTGTGCAACCGCAGATTAGCCAACCTGCGGACCGCCAAGCCTGGGGCCGTTCCCGCCAGTTGCCCGATTATGCGGACGTTCACGCCCGCCTTGGCGCGTTCCTCAAGCAGGCGGATCATCGACCGATCGCTGACTTTCGGGTCGTAGACGATCAAGTCCTGCTTCGCTTCCTGGATGAATCCGGCGAGTTGCTTGCGCGCGTTTACCGGGCTCACCACCAGCCGGTCGAGCACCGGTTCGTAGGGAACCCGCTTGCTATCGGCTTCGAACAGCCGCACTGCCTCGCGGACGATATCCCGGCTTTTGGTCACCACTCCAAAGCTGCGACTGCGGTCGATATCGGCGTGCGTTGGATTGAACGCGAACAGATAGAGATCCTTCCGGTCGACAATCATCAGCTTGGCGTGGTAGCGCACCAGATCGTCGGCCGTGCGAGCTACCGTGACTCCCGCGGCCAAAAGCCGCAACTCCAGGGCTCGCAGGTTCTCTTCGCCGGCGCGGTTGGTGCAGGCAATCAGCGCGTGTACTGCAACGCAGCGGCTGACGGCGTTGGCCAGGGCCCGTTCGATCTCCGCCTGATCGAACCGGAATATCACGATTTCAATGCATTGCTTCGCTCCGGCGATTCCTCTGACGAGCGGCAACACCCCATCCTCGGGTTGTATCAATAATCTCACTGGCGCTTTCCTCGGGGTGACTTTTGCAGCACTCTGGCACGCTTCATGCTGTTTCCCATGCAGTTCTCACGCCGTTTCAGCCAACACGAAGAAGGAATCATGATCTTAGATGTGAAGAAGAATCCATGCAGCCGGCTGCCCGGCTTGTTAGTGGCGGTTCTGGCGCTAGCCATATGCAACGCGGCCGCCCCCGGACCCAAGGAAGCACCCGTGGTGCAGAACGCCGCCGGCGGCTCCGCCCTATTCTGGAGCGACCCAACGGATTGGGCCACGCGCGATCTATACTATGGTCCCGGAGGAAAGGCGCACGAGCCGCACGGCCCGTTTACATTTGAAAAAGAGGATCTGGACGGAACCAATCCAAAATTCGTAGTGCGCGATCCGGAGGGAGTCAAGTGGAAAGTAAAGCTGGGCCTGGAGGCGCGGCCCGAAACGGTGGTCACACGCCTGGTCTGGGCGGCGGGCTATTATGCCAACGAAGACTACTTTGTTCCCGACATGCGCATCGCGGGCATGCCCGCGCATTTGCATCGGGGCCAAAAGCTGATCGGCGCAGGGGGCGAAGTACACAACGTTCGTCTAAAAAGAGAAGACGAAAAGAAAATTGGTATCTGGCAATGGGACAAGGTAGCCTTTGCCGGTTCCAGGGAGTGGAATGGGTTGCGGGTCCTCATGGCCCTGGTCAACAATTGGGACCTCAAGGACGTAAACAACTCGGTCTACAAGGACGGATCAGAACGCATTTACATGGTGAGCGATCTAGGCGCCAGCTTCGGCTCCGCCAGCCGGACCTGGCCGCGCGGCCGCGCCAAAGACAACCTCAACTCCTACTGCCATTCGAAATTTATTCGCCGGATCGGACCCGATACGGTCGATTTCCAAGTGCCCGCGCGCCCCACATTCATTTACCTGGTAGATCCCAAGGCGTACTTCATGCGCATCGGTCTGGAGCATCTCGGCCGGAATGTGCCGCGCGCCGATGCCAAATGGCTGGGCCGGCTTTTGGCCCGCCTGTCTGCCACACAGGTGCATGATGCATTCCGCGCCGCCGGTTATTCGCCCGAGGAGATCCAGGCATTTACGCGCCTGCTGGAGGATCGCATCACCGCGCTCACAGACCTATGACTACGCGCCTGTGACTTCCGCCTCCCGGCCGAACCCCAGTTCGTATAGTTCCGCATAGAGGCCGCCGGATCGCAGCAACTCTTCGTGTGTGCCGCTCTCCCGGATGCTACCGCCATCCACCACAAAAATGGCGTCGGCCCCGCGAATCGTGGACAGCCTGTGCGCGATGACGATAGAAGTCTTGCCCTCCATCAGGCGGTCGAGCGCTTCAAAAACGAGCTTCTCGGACGCCGCGTCGAGGCCGCTACTCGGCTCATCCAGGATCAGGATGGGGCTGTCGCGGATCACCGCGCGGGCGATGGCGATACGCTGCCGTTGCCCTCCTGAAAGCGTGACGCCACGCTCTCCCACGACCGTATCGTAGCCTTGCGGCATCTTATCGATGAATTCATGCGCGTTAGCCAGCTCCGCTGCATGGTAAATCTCCGCGCGGCTGGCTCCCGGCTTTCCGTAGGCGATATTGCTCCAGATCGAACCGTGAAACAGCAGCGTCTCCTGCAAGACGAAGCTGATCTGCTGCCGCAGCGACTTCTGTGTGAAACGCCGCACGTCCTGCCCATCGATTCGCACCACGCCGGAAACCGGATCGTAGAAGCGAGGAATCAAGCTGACCAGAGTGGTTTTTCCGGCGCCGGTCGGACCCACCAGCGCCGCTGTTTGCCCCGGTTCGATGCGCAACGTCACGCCGCGCAGCACCGGCGTTTTCTCTTCGTAATGGAAGGACACGTTCTCGAATTCGACCCGGCCACGGAACGGCCGCGCCGGGCGCGCGCCCGGCAGGTCCGCCACTTCCCGTTCCGCAACCAGCACTTCCCGGATGCGCTCGAATCCCACCGCCGCCTTGGCGTAGGCGTCGGTCATCTTGGACAGGTCCTGCATCGGTTTGTACATCTTGCCCAGGTACAGGATAAAGACAATCAGCGATCCCGCGGAAAGGTCCCCATCGAGGACCATGCGGGCGCCGAACCACAACACCAAACTCGTGCCGAACGCTACGATGATTTCCACCAAGGGAGACAGCTTGGCCTTCAATCCGCGGGCGCGCAGTGAGATTTCGACGCTTTCCAGGCTCTCTTCTTCCAACCGCCGTTGCTCGTAATCTTCCCGCGCAAACGCCTTGACCACGCGGATGGAAGTAAGAACCTCCTGTATGGAGGAAACAATTTCGCCCTCCTTCTTGCGCACTTCGCGCGAAGCCTTCTTGATGCGGCGGGTGTAGCTGTACACCACCGCGAACAGACCAGGCGCTACGGAGAGGGCAATTAAGGTAAAGCGCCAGTTGACGTATAGCATCACCCCCACCATCCCGGCCAACGTCAAAGTGTCGACGAAAACACCCAACACGCCCGACGCGATGAAACTCTGAATCGCATCGATGTCGGTGGTGACGCGGCTGATCAGGTCGCCAGTCTGTTTGTGGTCGTGGTAAGAGAGCGACAGGCGTTGGACGTGAGAGTATAAAGTGCGGCGCAGGTCGTGCATCACCCACTGGCCGACGCTGGTGGTTAGGTATTTCTCCCAATAGGAGCAGATGGCCCCGGCGACGGCGATGCCCAACGCGGCCACGGCGGCGAACCTCAGGATTGCCAGCCGATTGGTTCCCACGGTTGCCAGAATCAATTGATTGAGCCAGCCGTGACCGCGTAAGGAGCCGGACTTCAGGACGTTATCGAAGACAATCTTTAAGGTCCACGGCTGCAGCAGGTCCGCGATGGTCTCGCCAATGACCGCCAATAGGCCCAGCGCCAGCGCTTTGGCGTGCGGCCGGAGCAGAGTCGTCCATCTCAATCCGATCCACGCTTTCGATCAAACAAATCGGGCAGGAACTCGCGCGCCACATCGAATCCAGCGGAAACCCCCATCGCTACTCCGAAGTTCTCCATGGCATCGCCAACGCTGTTGGTACCCGGCGGCTGCCACATGCGCCAGATGAAGGACGCTCCCAGGGTCGACCCTATCTTTGAAATCGAAAGCTGCCGCGTGTCGTCGTCGCGGCGTGCCAGGACCGAGCTTTCCAAGGCGTATTTCAAACGCCGGCCGAAGCCGGTCTCGCCGGAGCGAATATTGTGGTTGTCCTCATGCAGCGCGCTGGAGGAGCCGAACATGAGCGTCTCGCGCACGATGTGTTCCGCATAAGCGCTGCCGAACCGCCGGCCGTAGCCCAAGCCTCCCGCGCCCCATTCCTTCGGGGTGTCCATCGCCTGGTCGATAGCTGCCCCTGTCGCGCTGCGGAAGGCTGCTTCCGGGCTGGCCAGTTTTTTCAAGTACAGGCGCGCCGGCGGGTGCGTATACGCCGGTTTGGCTGCTGCCAACGGAGTGGCAGACTGCGCGAACAAGCCGGACGTCTGAGCCATCCACAAAGCCAGCAGCAAGGCGGCCTGACCGCGTCCCGCCGTTTTCCCAAGAGAGGCTCTCACTCGAAGCGGTTGGTAGCAACAGAAATACCAGCGTACTGTTACAACCCTACGCGGACGAACCGTCGCCACGCGCGTGTCCAATTGGCCGGAAACATGCATTTCGGACCAGGGAACGCCGGACTTTTTTTGCGCCTCCGGCCGGCAAAAGGGAACATGAATGACCAATAAGGGCGGCTTGGTGATAACTGGTACGTTGATTGCACTCATACAAGGCTTAGTCTGCCCTGGAAACATTGCAAGGGCCCAGGTTGCTGGTCAGTTTACGCCGGGTAGCCCAGCCGGCGGATCTTCGGACTCCTCAGTCTCGACCGCGGCCGCCGCTTCGGCAGCGGTTTCACAGCCTTCCGCCGAAGCCGCGCCAAGCAACGCCGAATCCTCTCTTTTTTACTCGCTTTTCATGGCTGGGAAGACACAGGACCAGTTCACGCCGCTGACCCCCAAGGAACGCTTGAAAGTCTACGCCAAGGATCTCCTCAGCCCATTCCACTTTATGATGGCGGGCGCCGCCGCCGGAATCACTCAACTGCAGAATGTTCCTCCGGAATGGGGGCAGGGCGCGGAAGGTTATGCGCGCCGGTTTGCAAACTATTACGCATACGCCACAACCAGCTCGATGCTGCAAATGGCCGGCGAGGATATTTTACACGAGGACAACCTCTACTATGGTTCTGGCGAGCAGGGTGTCTGGCGGCGAGTGAGGTATGCCGTGAAAAGCAGCGTCCTCGCCCGTAGCGACGACGGCACGCAACATTTTTCGGTTTCGCAGGTTGGCAGCACAGCGGCGGCTGCGTTCATCTCCCGCCTTTGGCAGCCGGCTTCCAACAACTCAGCCGGCGACGGCGCCGCAAGCTTCGGGATTTCAATGGCAACCAATGCCGGCGTGAACGTTATTCGAGAGTTCTTGCCGGATGTCACGCGGCGCGTCTTCCACAGAGAAGGCAGTCATGAGTGAAGTCGGTCAAACAAGTCCTGCGAGCGGACGTTACCGGTGCGCGGAATGCGGCGCGCAGATCGAGCTGCGGGGTGGGGAAACGTTTCCACCCTGCGGAAGGAGCGACCACACCCCGAGGTGGATTCTCTGCGGCGAGCCGATTGCAGGTCCCGCCACATAAGGCGAATGCGAAGCAGCCAGCTATTTATGCGTGCTACTGTTGTTGGGCAGGACGGCCAAGGCGAGCTTCGCTCGCCTGCGCTGGCAGGAGTGGCCAGCGCGGCTGGCAGGGTGCCTGCGCTACGATCATGCTGCTAGGAACAGATGAGGCCAGCGACTTCCTGCTCCACGCCGCCCACGATTTGAGGACGGCTCTACGTGCTATCCGGGTGCAAACGGACCTGCTTTTGAGGGACCACCAGGCGGCGAAGGCGCTCGACCTTGAAGAACGCCTGGGCTCGATTGTCGACGGCGCACAGAAAGCCGATCGGCTGGCGGATGGCATCGCCAGTTATGCGATCGCGCTTCAAATCCGGAAGGAGTTGTTCCAACCCACGCCCATGGATGTGCTGTTTCGCACTGTCCTGGCCAAGCTGGACAAGGAACTCCGCGCCAACGATGCGCGGGTAACGAACGACAAGCTGCCGCGCGTCTCCGGAGACCCGGACCGGCTCATGGAGCTCTTCGAGAACCTGCTGCATAACGCGCTTCGACATCGGGGTCCGGACCCTCCTCAAATTCAAGTCACGGTTGAACGACGGGCGGACGAATGGCTCATTGCCGTTCGGGACAAAGGACCGGGTGTGGAAGCCGCCTATCTGGAAAGCATGTTCCAGCCATTTGTGCGACTGCATGGCCGGAAACACGCGGGTCCAGGCTTGGGTCTGGCGATTTGCCGGGTAATCGTGGAAGGGCACGGCGGACGGATCTGGGCGGAATCCGAGGGCGGCGCCGGGGCCGCGTTACTCTTTACCCTTCCCGCCGAATGAGGCCTTTCGGCTCACAAACCGGCGCTGGCTCCCCGTGAACCCCGAGCTTCAAAGGAACGCAGCTTGCTATGCAGCGTCCGCAGGCAAATGCCCAGAACCTTGGCTGCCTTGCGCTTATTGTTGTTCGTCTGTGTCAAGACCATCCGGATATAGTTCTCTTCCACTTCGCGCATGGGGGCGCCGGCGCGAACCGAAAACACTCCATCTTCCTGTACAGTTTGGGGAATTATCTCCGCCGGAGGCTCCGGCACGGAAGCGCCGGGGAGGTGCCGCAGTTCGATGGCGCCCTGGCCCGCCACGATGATGGCGCGCTCGATCACGTTTCGCAGTTCTCGCACATTGCCGGGCCAGGAAGCGGCATTGAGACGGGCGAGCGCCTCGGGACTCAGATGGGTCACCCGGCAGTCGTGCTTCCGATTCAGATCGCCGATCAGTGCCGCCGCAATCTCCGGAATGTCCTGCTTCCGGTCGCGCAGAGGGGGCAGCGAAATGTGGAACACATTCAGACGGTAGTACAGATCCTCACGAAGGTGTTTGTCCTTTATGGCCAACTCGGGCGGGCGGTTGGTAGCCGCCAGAACTCGCACCGAGATCGGAAGGTCAGTGCTGCCGCCCAGCCGGCGGACTTTCGATTCCTCGATTACGCGCAGCAACTTGGCCTGCGTCACGATCGGCATCTCTCCGATTTCATCGAGCAACAGAGTCCCGCTGTGGGCTTGTTCGAAACATCCGGCGCTGCGCGCCGCGGCGCCGGTGAAGGCGCCTTTCTCATGACCAAACAGCTCGCTCTCCACAAGGCTCTCCGGCAGCGCGGCGCAATTCACCGCCACAAATGGCCCGCCACTGCGCGGGCTCAGCTGATGAATCGCGCGGGCCACCAGTTCCTTGCCGGTTCCGCTTTCGCCGGTGATCAGAACCGAGGCGGTGGTGGGCGCGACTTGCCGGATCCAGGAGAAGACCTCTTGCATCGCCGGAGAGTTGCCCACCATCTCGCCCAAGATGCCCTGATAGCTGAGTTGCCGGCTCAGCCGCTCGGTTTGCTCGACGAGACGGCTCTGCTGGATCGCACGTTCCAGAAGCGCCCGCATGACTCCAGGCTGCATCGGTTTTTCGAGAAACCAGAAGGCTTTGAGGTCATGGACGATTGAAATCGCCCTATCGATACTCCCGAAGGCGGTCAGCACGATTGTGGGAGTGCGATCACCCCGCGCGGTCAGTTCCTTGAGGAGTTCGATGCCGTCCACACCCGGCATCATCAAGTCAGTCAGGATAGCGTTTGCCGGGAAGGATGCTAGCTTTTCCAGAGCCTCGCGGCCGTCTGCCGCCGTCGAGACCTCGAAGCCAAAGGCCGCAACCATGTCGGCCAGATCCGACCTCTCGCAGGCGTCGTCTTCCACCACCAGGATCCGATCAGACATTTCCATCCCCCCACTCTTCGCCATTCTAACGCGAAATCGCGCATAAACAATTCATAAATTGGCCCCGTGCGGTCGCGGCAGGCGAGGCGCCTCGCTACGGGGCTTGCCGCAGGCTAAAGTAGAACGTAGCGCCGAGACCGGGCTGCGACTCGACCCAAATCCGGCCGCCATGCTGTTCGACAATCTGGCGCGTGATAGCCAGTCCCACGCCCGTGCCGGGATGCGCATCGTCAGGGAGACGCTTAAACAATCCAAAGATACGATCGCCCTGCGTGGGATCGATTCCCGTGCCGTTATCCCGGACGGCGAATACCGGCATATCATCTTGCCCGCTCGCGGAGACATGGATCTCGGGCCGGCGCTCCCGGCGAAACTTGATCGAGTTCTCCATCAGGCTGGCGAACACATAGCCGATCTGGTTCGGATCGCAACACAGTTCCGGAAGGGGACCGTGAGTGACCACGGCGCCGCTTTCATCGATGGCGGGCTGTATCGACGCCGCAGCGCCCGCCAGCAGGTTATTGGCGTCGCAGAGGCGGGGGTTCGGTGCGCCGGCCATCCGCACGTAGGTGCTCAGACCGGCCATCAGGTTTTGCAGCCGGTTCGCCGAGCTTTGAACAAAGCCGAAGAGGCTTTCCGCCTCCGGGTCCAGCGTGCCCCGGTATTTCCGGAGCACCAGGCCGACCAGCGTGCCAATCTGGTTCACCGGACTCATCAGGTCGTGCAAAGCGTCGTTATTGAGCCGGACGTAACAGTCGTCGCAGGCTTCCGGCTCTCGCGGCGCGCAAAGGCGATCAAGACCAGGCATTATTGGGGATCCCTTGCGCGGTCACCACAGGCAGCAGTATGCGGAACGCGCTACCTCTGCCCGGCTGACTATCTACTTCCACGCCGCCGCCGGTGCTGCGAATGAAACCGTGAACGGCCGCCAAACCCAAGCCACGCCCCATGAACTTCGTGGTGAAGAAGGGGTCGAAGATCTTGTTTCGGGTTTCCTCGTCCATACCGCACCCGGTATCTCGCACTTCCAGCGCCACATACCTGCCGGTAGCGGGCGCCGGCCCGAAACCGCTCGTTCGGACGGACGCTTCATCGGCCTCGGCCACCTGGGCGTGTATCGATATGCGGCCCGAGGAGCTTTCTCCGATGGCCTCCACGGCGTTCAATACCAGAACCACCAGAGCCTGCCGTAACTGCTCCGGATCCGTTTTGGCCGGTGGTAATTCGGGGCCGTTTTGGATTTCCAAGCGAATGGTTTCGGGAATCGACGGTCGAATGCTTTGACAAGCGTCTTGGATAAGCTGGCTCACGTTGACCGGCTCGACACGAAAGGTAGCCTTGCCGGCGTAAGCCAGCATCCTGCGAGTGAGCTCGGCGACCCGCTCTCCCGCCTGGATGACGCCCTGGAGCATCTCCCGGGCCGGATGCGAGGTTGGCAAACTTTCCATGGCGCAAGTCGCACCGCCCAGGATGCACACCAGGAGATTGTTAAAATCGTGGGCCACGCCACCCGCCAGCCGGCCGATCCCCTTGGATTTCTCTTCTTCGAAGACGGCATTTCCCGCTTGCCTCTGGTCCTCGATATCCGTGCAGGTGCCCAGCCAGTTCGAAATCTCTCCGGCTGCGGTCCGCAGAGGTACGGCCCGTACCAGATGCCATCGGTAGCTCCCGTCGGACGCTCGCCGGAGGCGATGCTCGATTTCGAATGCCGAGCCGCACGTCCGGGCCTGGCGCCACTCGCGCCACGTTCGCTCGCGGTCCTCCGGATGGAGCAGATGGTCCCAACCCAGGTGCGCGGGATCGTCTGGATCCGGGGCCTTGCCGGTGTACTCGAACCAACGGCGGTTGGCATACTCTACTCGGCCCTCCGTGTTTGCATTCCAGACCATTTGCGGCATGGCTTCCAGCAGGGTCTGGTAGCGCCCCTCGCTGGCCGTCAGCGCGGATCGTTGCCGCTCGATCTGGCGCTGCATCCGGAACTGCTGGACGGCATTGACCACCAGATGCGGGAGCGTCCCGGCGGAGAGACGTCCCTTAGGCAGATAGTCCGATGCGCCTGCCTTCATCGCCCTCACCGCCAGCTCTTCACCGCCATAGGCAGTCAGCATGACGGTGGCGCACGGAAGCCCGTCAGGCTGCCGGCCGAGACGGCTCAGAACTTCGATTCCATTCAGGTCCGGCAAATTGAAATCCAGCAACGTGCAGTCGGGCCGCCAGGTGTTGGCTAGCTCGATGCCGGCTAGCGCCGAGTCTGCCTCGGCGAACTCAAAATCCCAGGCCGGCGATTCTTTAAGGCACTCTCGGCACAGGCGACGGTCCAGACTGTCATCATCCACGATCAGTACGCGAATGGGCTGATCGATATGCATCGTTCCGGCACAAAGCAGGCGATGAACCAAATCCGTCCAAGGTGATTTTTCTAACAGATTGAGGCGCCGAGTTCGATTGGCGTGGGAGGCCGATTGCAGGGCCGAGGATGTATGGAAAAAAACATGCTATGCGGAAACTTCCAGCTATTAGAGATCTGGTCCCGGGCTAGCAAAAACGCCTAAAGATCGGCCAGCGAAGTAGAATTGCCGGATACAGGAGCGGCGTATGGAAGACTCACTGAACAAAACCTGCACTGCGCAGGATGCAAGAATTGCAATGGCCCACCTCCAAAGCATGGAGGCGGTGTGACAGCCGGCGAGCGAACCAGGCAAGAGATTCTGCTGGGGGAAGACAACCCTGCGGATGTGTATCTGGTTCGGGAGGCTCTCCGGGAGCACGGCGTCGACTGCGCGCTGCGAGTCGCCTCGGACGGCGCGGAGATGTTACGCATGATTTCGTCTGAGCAGGCCCTCGCCGAGGATGGGCGCTTGGGCTTGATCATACTGGACCTGAACCTCCCACGACATGATGGAAGCGAGATTCTCCAGCGCCTCCACGCGATCGGGGAGTTAGCCCACGTTCCGGTGGTGATCTTGACTTCTTCCGACTCGCCGCGCGACCGGTTGGTTGCCAGCCAGTTTGGCGCCGCGTGCTTTCTACGAAAGCCATCCAATTTGGATCAGTTTCTTAGCTTGGGAGCGGTATTTAAGGATTTGTTGGAACATAAGAAAACCAGGCCCGCGGCGTGATCGCGATAATGATCTTGCCGGGGAAAAGGAGTCTGCGATGCAAGCTGAATTTCTAACCGATGCACTCGATACAGGCATTCTGTTGAAGACCTTGATCGCCTTTAAGGACGGCGATTTCTCGGTTCGCCTGCCGGTCGACCAGACCGGCGTCGCGGGGAAGATCGCCGACACCCTCAACGACATCTTCAAATTGAACGACCGCATGGCGAGCGAATTCGCCCGCATCAGCAGCGCGGTTGGCAAGGAAGGCAAGATCAGCCAACGGGCGAGTCTCGGATCGGCTTTCGGGGGATGGGCGGAGTGCCTGGATTCGGTCAATGGCCTGATTGGAGATCTGGTGCAACCGTCCACGGAAGTCGCCCGCGTGATTGGCGCAGTCGCTAAAGGCGATCTCTCGCAGACCATGGCTCTGGAGGTTGACGGCCGCTCGCTCAAGGGCGAGTTCCTGCACACCGCGCGCGTGGTGAACACCATGGTCGCGCAGTTGAACTCTTTCGCATCCGAGGTGACGCGCGTGGCGCGCGAGGTCGGCACCGAGGGCAAGCTCGGAGGGCAAGCCGTCGTGCAAGGTGTGGGCGGCGTTTGGAAGGATCTCACGGACAACGTCAACTCCATGGCCGGCAACCTGACGGCGCAAGTCCGCAACATCGCCGAAGTGACCACCGCGGTGGCCAATGGCGACCTCTCCCGTAAAATCACGGTGGACGTGAAAGGCGAGATCCTGGAGCTGAAAAACACCATGAACACCATGGTGGACCAGCTGAACGCCTTCGCCTCCGAAGTGACGCGTGTGGCGCGCGAGGTGGGCACCGAAGGTGAGCTGGGCGGCCAGGCCGAGGTTAAAGGCGTCGGCGGCGTCTGGAAGGATTTGACCGACAGCGTGAACTCCATGGCCGGCAACCTCACGGCCCAGGTGCGTAATATCGCGGAAGTAACCACTGCCGTGGCCAACGGCGACTTGTCTCGCAAGATCACGGTGGATGTGCGGGGCGAGATTCTGGAACTGAAGAACACCATCAACACCATGGTGGACCAGTTGAATGCCTTCGCTTCGGAAGTGACGCGCGTGGCGCGCGAGGTCGGTACGGAGGGCAAGCTGGGCGGCCAGGCGGAAGTGAAGGGCGTGGCCGGCACATGGAAGGATCTCACGGATTCGGTCAACTCCATGGCGGCAAACCTGACGACCCAGGTGCGCAACATCGCGGAAGTCACCACGGCGGTTGCCAAGGGCGACCTCTCGCGCAAGATCACGGTGGATGTCCGCGGCGAGATCCTGGAAGTGAAGAATACCGTGAACACCATGGTGGACCAGCTCAGTTCTTTTGCTTCGGAAGTAACGCGCGTGGCGCGCGAAGTGGGCACTGAAGGCAAGTTGGGCGGTCAGGCCGATGTGCGAGGTGTGGCCGGCACGTGGAAGGATCTCACCGACAGCGTAAACTCCATGGCGGGCAACCTGACCGCCCAGGTGCGCAATATCGCCGAAGTGACCACGGCCGTTGCCAAGGGCGATCTGAGCCGCAAGATTACCGTGGATGTGCGGGGCGAGATTCTGGAGCTCAAGAACACCATCAACACCATGGTGGATCAGCTCAACGCCTTCGCCGGCGAAGTGACGCGCGTGGCGCGCGAAGTGGGCACGGAGGGCAAACTGGGCGGTCAGGCCGATGTGAAGGGCGTGGGTGGAACGTGGAAGGACTTGACCGACAGCGTGAATTTCATGGCGGCGAACCTGACCACCCAGGTGCGCAACATCGCGGAAGTCACCACGGCCGTTGCCAGGGGAGACCTTTCGCGTAAGATCACCGTGGATGTGCGCGGCGAGATCCTGGAGGTGAAGGACACCGTAAACACCATGGTCGACCAGTTGAACGCATTCGCGTCCGAGGTGACACGCGTGGCGCGCGAGGTGGGTACCGAGGGTGAACTGGGCGGCCAGGCCGAAGTCAAGGGCGTCGGCGGCGTCTGGAAGGATTTGACCGACAGCGTGAACTCCATGGCGGGCAACCTGACCGCGCAGGTCCGTAATATCGCGGAAGTGACCACCGCCGTGGCCAACGGCGACTTGTCCCGCAAGATCACGGTGGACGTGCGCGGTGAGATTCTGGAACTGAAGAATACCATCAACACCATGGTGGATCAGCTCAACGCGTTCGCCGGCGAAGTGACCCGCGTGGCGCGCGAAGTCGGCACGGAAGGCAAACTGGGCGGCCAGGCGGAAGTGAAGGGCGTGGCCGGCACGTGGAAGGATCTCACGGATTCGGTCAACTCCATGGCCGGAAATCTAACGGCCCAAGTCCGCAACATCGCGGAAGTCACGACTGCGGTGGCGACCGGCGACCTGTCGCGCAAGATCACGGTGGATGTGCGCGGCGAGATTTTGGAGCTGAAGAACACCATCAACACCATGGTGGATCAGCTCAACGCGTTCGCCGGCGAAGTCACCCGCGTAGCGCGCGAGGTGGGCACGGAAGGCAAACTGGGCGGTCAGGCCGATGTGAAGGGCGTGGGCGGCACCTGGAAGGATCTGACCGACAGCGTCAACTCGATGGCGGGCAACCTGACGGCCCAGGTGCGCAATATCGCCGAGGTGACCACCGCCGTGGCCAAGGGCGACCTGAGCCGAAAGATCACGGTGGACGTGCGCGGCGAAATTCTGGAGTTGAAGAACAC
>Ga0181534_10000487_pt1 | contig 27571 bp, 28 predicted proteins | sample PEATcosm2014_Bin_37_FD_119758 | JGI IMG/M metagenome (GOLD analysis project Ga0181534, IMG submission 119758) | Peatland microbial communities from MTU Mesocosm Facility, Houghton, MI, USA - PEATcosm2014_Bin17_10_metaG | ecosystem: Environmental > Terrestrial > Soil > Wetlands > Peat | place...
GAAACGCAGGTCGCGGTGCGTGACGATACCGACCACTTTCGTGCCGAGCACCACCGGCACCCCGGAGATGTTCTTCGCGCGGGTCAGCTCGATGACCTGGCGGATCGTCATGTCCGGATTCACCGTGATCGGATCGCTGATCACGCCGCTCTCGAACTTCTTCACCCGGTCGACCTGGCGCGCCTGGTTGTCGATCGACATGTTCTTGTGGATGATCCCGATGCCGCCCTCTTGGGCGATGGTGATGGCCAGCCGGGCCTCGGTGACCGTATCCATCGCGGCGGAAACCACCGGCAGATTGACCTGGATCTCGCGGGTCAGCTTGCTCGCCAACGACACTTCGCGGGGCAAAACCTCGGAATACGCCGGCACGAGCAGGACATCATCGAATGTGAGTGCCTCTTCAAGAATACGCATAGGGAGCGTTCACAGGTCCATCTAAGAGGCGGCGCATTGTACCTTGCGCCTGCTGCGCGGTAAACCGCTATCATTTGCTCATGGAAACAGCCGAAGGCACCTCCCTCGCGGCGCGCTCAGACCGCGACGTTTACAGCGTTTCGCGGCTCAACCGCGAAGTGCGCGTGCTGCTGGAGCGAGGATTCGGCAGCCTGTGGCTGGAAGCGGAAATCTCCAATTTCGCCCGTCCAAGCTCCGGCCATTGGTATTTCTCGCTCAAGGACGCTGCTGCGCAGGTCCGCTGCGCCATGTTCCGACAGCGCAATATGCTGTGCGCCGTCGCGCCGCGGGATGGCCAGAAGGTGCTGGTGCGGGCCCGCATCGGGCTGTACGAGCCGCGCGGGGAGTACCAGATCATCGTCGATCACCTGGAGGACGCGGGCCTCGGCGCCTTGAAGCGGCAGTTCGAGGAGCTGAGCGCCAAACTGAAGGCGGAGGGGCTGTTCGCGGCGGAGCGCAAGCGCCCATTGCCAAGCCTGCCCAGGCGCATCGGCATCATCACCTCACCCACGGGCGCCGCGGTGCGCGACATCCTTCACGTGCTGGCGCGGCGCTTTCCCGCGGCATCCGTTCTGATCTATCCGGTACCCGTCCAGGGGGCGCAGGCGGCGGTGGAAATCGTCGCGGCGCTGGAACTCGCCGGTCGCCGCGCCGAATGCGATGTGCTGATCTTGGCGCGGGGTGGCGGTTCCTTGGAAGATCTGTGGGCGTTCAACGACGAGCGCTTGGGCCGCGCCATCGCGGCCTCGCCCATCGCGGTGATCACCGGCATCGGTCACGAGATCGATTTCACCATTGCCGACTTCGCCGCGGACGTGCGCGCGCCCACGCCTTCGGCAGCCGCGGAACTGGTGGTTCCGGATGCCGAGGAATGGCACAACGCCTTCGTGCGGTGCGGTGTGCGGCTGCGGCGCGGCATGCTGCGCCGGCTCGAGGAGCATGGCGCACGCCTGCGTTGGCTGATGGGACGTGCGGCGCAGGTGAGCCCGACCGCGCGCCTGGGCGCCCAGGCGCAACGGCTGGATGAACTGGAACAATGCCTGCTACGCGCCCTACGCCGCCGCCTGCAGGAGCATCGCGAGCGGCTGCGCTGGCTGACGGGGCGCGCGGCGCTGGTGAGTCCGTCGACGCGCCTGTCGCAGCAGTTGTTGCGGCTGGTGAATTTGAATCAGCGGCTGCATCGCGGGTGGCTGCAGGGGATCGACCAGGCGGCCGCGCGTCACGCAGCGCTCCTTGCCAGGCTGCAAGCGGGCGGACTCGAGCAAACGCGTCGGGCGCGCGAACGCCTGTTGCCTTTGGCGCGTACATTGAACGCCGTCAGTCCGCTGGCGACTCTGGAGCGCGGCTACGCCATCGTGAGCGTCGAAGGCGGCCAAATCCTGCGCAATGCCGCGGAGGCCAGGCCGGGCGCGATCATCGAGGCACGGCTCGCCCACGGCAGGGTTCGCGCCAAGGTCGAGGGAGCGCAGTGATGCGCACCGCGTCCGACGGCGATGTTCGACGGCCGGCTCGCCTTCTGCCCGCGCTCATCGTCCTCTGCGCGGCGCTCATCGCTCTGCGCCCGGTGCTTGGTCTGACTCTCGATCTACCCCATGAAAATCCGGTACCGGGCGGGATCAAGATCATCCGGATCGACACTGCCGGCGCGGCCATGCCCTATGTGGAAGCGGACGGAAATCGCGCACTGGTGATCGCGGACGGCGCGGCCTGGGTGGCGGTGGTCGGCATTCCGCTATCGGCGCCCTTGGGGGCGCGGCGGGTGATCGTGCACGGAATCAACGGGCGGCAGGAAATCGAATTTCAAGTCGCCGGCAAGCAATACATCACCCAATCGCTCAAGGTCGCGCCGCGGCAGGTCGATCTATCGGCCGCGGATCTTGCGCGGGTCAACCAGGAGAAGCTGCGCATCGACCATGCGCTGAGTCACTGGACGGAACCACCGCCGGAATCCCTGCGGCTGCCTGCGCCGGTGCCCGGGCCGCGCAGCAGTTCATTCGGCTCGCGGCGCATCTTCAATGGCGAATCCCGCAATCCGCATAGCGGCATGGACATTGCGGCGCCGGCCGGCACCCCGGTGCGGGCACCCATCGCCGGCACGGTGGTGGACACGGGCGAGTATTTTTTCAACGGCAATACCGTATTCGTCGATCACGGGCGTGGTCTGATCAGCATGTACTGCCATCTGAGCGCCATCGACGTGAAGCCCGGGCAACGCCTCGCGGCAGGGGATCGGATCGGGGCCGTCGGCATGACCGGGCGGGCGACCGGTCCCCATCTGCACTGGGGCTTGAATCTCAATCGCGAGTGGGTCGATCCGGAACTGTTCCTGCCTGACTCGCGTGCCTCTAACTAACTGTCACCAACATCTGATCGACCGCGACGGACTCCAGCGGCGGAGTCGGAGCAGCCTGGCGCAGACGCGCGCCCTGTTCCTGCACCGCGGCGCCCGACGGCTGCATTTCGATCTGTCCCTGGAAGAAAGCGCCTTCGGTGATTCCGACCCGCGGTGCGAAGATATTGCCCCTGACCTTCGCGGTGGCACGAACGTTCACTGATTCGGTGGCATACAGATCGCCTTCTACCTTGCCGTCGATGACGATGACGCGCGCGCGGATATCACCCTTCATGGAACCATCGGTCCCCACCGTCAGGTTTTGCGTGTGGGTGACCGAGCCTTCGACACTGCCCAGAATGACCAGATCCTCCTGCGCCGACAGTTCCCCGCAGAATCGCAAGCCGGGACCCAGCACTGAAGCTCGGGGTGCGGCCTCCGGCGCCCGCGACTCGGGCGTACGCGACTCGGGCGCACGCAACTCGGCGGGCCGCGGTTGCGGCGGGCGCGGCTCGGGCCGGGGTTCGCGCGGCTCGGGACGTGTCACCGTGGGTTCGGGAGCGGCACGGCCGCCCGAATCGGCATTCATCATGAGAGCATCTCCATCGGGGTTTTTCTTAAACCAGGACATTGTCAGGCAGCACCGCTGGACACTTTGAGCTGCCTGGAGCTTGCGGCCTCCTGCCTGCCCTGCGGCTGACCGGCTTTCTTGCCGTCCATATCGATGCTGCCGCTGAAATTGGCGCCCTCCGTGATGCTGACGGTCGGCGCGAAGATATTGCCACGAACCTTCGCGGTCTCTTTCACGAACACGGATTTGTCGGCCTGCAAGTCGCCCTCGACGGTGCCTTCGATGACGATGCACTGCGCGCGTATGTGCGCCTTGACGGTGCCCTGAGCGCCGACGGTCAGGCACTGCGTATGCGTGATCGATCCTTCGACGCGGCCCTGAATCAACAGGTCCTCTTCGGCGGACAGATCGCCCTTGAAATACAGCGTCGGGCCCAGAATCGAGGCGTGCTCGTTCGCGCTGTTGAAGGGCTTGCTCATTAAAGTATCTCCCGCTGGTGGCCGATGGCAACGCACCGGGAGACTACCTGGCACGATCTGTTTTTGCGTGAGACCTTGATCACGATTCCCGCGCGCCGAGGCGCGCGGCGACATGTCGCCAAAAGCGGACGCCGCGCTGCCATCCCCCGCGCCGCTCCCGCCGCCCTCGTCGCCCGCTATCCGGGCGCGGGCGCCGCAGGTGCTGCCGGCGCCGCGGCCGGCTTGCCGGTCTTTGCCTTCTTGGGCGGCGACACCCGTCAAATTTTGCGGTCGCTCGCGCCGCTCGAGGCGGACTGCCGCTGCAGATAGTCGTTCAACGAATGTGCCAGCGACACAAAATCCGACGGAATCATCAATACCGTGGTGCTGTTGTTCTCCGCGCCCACTTCTGAAATCATTTGCATGCGCCGCAGTTCCAGCGCGGCGGGATTGGCGGTGATTTGCGCCGCGGCCGCCGACAGTTTCACCGACGCCTCGAGTTCCGCCTCGGCCTTGATGATGCGCGCGCGCTTTTCACGAATCGCCTCGGCCTGCATCGCCATCAGCTGCTGCATGGCCTGGGGCAGTTCCACATCCTTCATTTCGAAGCGCTGCACCTCCAAGCCCCACGCCGCGGTCGATCCGGAGATATTTTCGCCAAGCAGCGTATTGATCTTGTTGCGTTCCTGCAGGATCTCGTCCAGATCGTGCTGGCCGATGATGTTGCGCAGACCGGTCAGCGCCAGCTGGTAGACCGCCGCCGGGGCATCGGCGACCTCGATCACTGACCTCGATGCGTCGACTATTCGATACCAGAGCACCGCATTGACCTTGATGGTCACGCTGTCGCGGGTGATCGTCTCCTGCTGTTCCGCCGAGACGGTGCGCGTGCGGATGTCCACCCTGACTGCGCGCTCGATGTGCAGGGGAATGATCCAATACAAACCCGGTCCGCGCAGGCCCCGGTAGCGCCCGAGCCTGAACACCACGCCGCGCTCATATTCCTGCGCGACCCGCAGGCCGGACAGCGCGATGGCGACCAACGCGACGATCAGCAGATCCTGAAGCGGAAGCATGACCTAGAGCGCCGGCCCGTACCACGGCATCTGGTTCTCCTCGTTGCCGCATCAGTTTAGCCGAATCCGGCCGCGCCGGGACCAGGCGGCGGCCGATGGCTGCGCCGAGGCCTCGCTACTCGATGCTCTCCCCGTGCAGTGAAATATCGAGCCCCTGGCGCTCCTGCTCCTCGGTTACACGCAGCCCGATGATCTTGTCAATGACCGTTAGAATCACGAAACTGGCGGCAAACCCATAGATGACGGTCACGGCAACGCCCTTCAATTGAATGAGCCAGGAACCGTCGACGCCGCTGATTTCCTTGCTGACGAACACGCCCGTGAGCAGGGCCCCCACGATGCCGCCGATGCCGTGCACGCCGAACGCATCGAGCGAATCATCGTAGCCCAGCGCCTTCTTCAGGGAGGTTGCTGCAATGAAGCATACGACCCCCGCCACCAGGCCGATGATCACGGCCGGGGTCGGGCCCACGAAGCCGGAAGCGGGCGTGATGGCGACCAAACCCGCGACCGCGCCCGAAGCAATACCTAGCACGCTGGGCTTGCCCCTGCTCAGCCATTCGGCGGACATCCAGGCGAGCGCGGCGGTCGCGGTGGCCATCTGCGTCACCAGCATCGCCATGCCGGCGCGGCCGTCCGCAGCGCCCGCGGAGCCCGCGTTGAAGCCGAACCAGCCCACCCACAACAGCGAGGCACCGATCAAGGTCAGAGTGAGGTTGTGGGGCGCCATCGCCTCTTTGCCGTAGCCCAGGCGCTTGCCGAGCACCAGGCAGCTGGCGAGACCCGCGACACCGGCGTTGATGTGCACGACCGTACCGCCGGCGTAGTCCAATACTCCCGCCTGGTTGAGCCAACCGGTCGGCTCCCACACCATGTGAGCGATCGGCGAATACACCAACAGCGACCAGACGGCCATGAACACCAGCATGGCGGAGAACTTCATGCGATCGGCGAACGCGCCGGCGATCAACGCAGGCGTGATGGCCGCAAAGGTCAGCTGGAACATTGCATAGACGGTCTCGGGTATGGTCAACGCCAGATGCGACACCGACAGCTGGTTGGCCGGGTCATGGATGAAGGTCATGCCGTTGAAAAATGCGCGGCCCGCACCGCCCAGAATCGGGCTGCCCGGGGTGAAAGCCCAGGAGTAGCCGATCACCCACCACAGGAGCGTGACCAGGCAAACGATCGCGAAGGTTTGCATCAGCGTCGCCAGGATATTCTTCTTGCGCACCATCCCGCCGTAGAACAGCGCCAGGCCGGGTATCGACATCATCAGCACCAGGGCGGTGGAGGTCAGCATCCACGCGGTGTCGCCTGCGCTGATCTTATCCACCGCCATCAAGCCGGGCGCGGTCGGCGCGTCGGCCCACGCGCACTGCGCCGACAAGGCCGGCACGCCGATAAGGGCCCATCGAGACAATTTATTCATCAATGCAATTCCCCCTTGAGTCAAATGGCGCTGCCGTCGCGTTCGCCCGTGCGGATGCGCACGACCTGCGCCAGATTGAAGACGAAGATTTTTCCATCTCCGACCTTTCCTGTCTGCGCCGATTTGCCAATCGCCTCGATTACTTGATCGACCAGCGCATCGTCCACCGCGATTTCTATTTTTGTCTTCGGCACGAACTCAACGACATATTCGGCGCCGCGATAGATCTCCGTGTGTCCGCGTTGCCTGCCGAACCCGCGAACCTCCGTCACCGTGACGCCCTGCACGCCCACTTCACTGACGGCTTGTCGAACATCGTCGAGCTTGAAAGGTTTGATAATCGCGGTGATCAGCTTCATCGAAAGACGTCCCTCCCCCATGTCGCTGGGTGTTGATTCGCGTTGGGCATATCCGGATCGGGTCCGACAGAAGCACCGGCTGTGCCACTCCCGAAGAGTCGAGCGCGATCAGCGGGTTAGCCGATCGTCTGCGCATGCCGTCGCCGTCCTTGCACTGAATAGGGGCGTTTCGAATCGAAATATTGCATTCAAATGAGGCGCGGCATGTCCAATTCTCCTAACGCTTATTGCGTTGGATCAGCCGCTTGCGCTTGCGCACCTGGCGCGGCGTCAGGGGATTTCGTTTGCCGGCGAAGGGATTCTCATCGCCGCGGAACGCGACCCTTACCGGGGTCCCCATCAGATCGAAGGCCTTGCGATAAACGTTCACCAGGTAACGCCGGTAGGCGTCGGGCACGTGATCGGTCTGGTTGCCGTGGATGACGATCACCGGCGGATTGCGTCCGCCCTGATGCGCGTACCGCAGCTTGATGCGCCGGCCGCTCACCAGCGGCGGCTGGTGGCTTTCGACGGCCGCTTCGAGCACGCGCGTCAACTCCGGCGTACCCATGTCCCGCGTGGCGGCGGCATACACCTTGCGCACGGCGGCGATGAGTTCACCCACCCCGCTGCCGTGCCGCGCCGAAATGAAGTGCAGCGGCGCAAAATCGGCAAACTGCAGGCGCTGCTCGATCTGCTGGCGAATCAGGTCGCGCTGCTCGGTTGGAATGTTGTCCCATTTGTTGACGGCGAGCACCAAGGCGCGGCCCTGCTCGATGACGGTGCCCAACAGGCTCGCGTCCTGTTCGGCGACGTTGTCGTGGGCATCCATCACCACGACGACGACGTGAGCGGTCTCTATCGCCTGCAGGGTCTTGATGACGCTGAACTTCTCGACGGCCTCTTCGACGCGCGAGCGGCGCCGCAGCCCGGCGGTGTCGATCAGCGTATAGCGCTCGCCGTCGCGCTCGAACGGGACCAGCACCGCGTCTCGGGTGGTGCCCGGCTGATCGAACGCCACCATGCGATTCTCGCCGAGCAGGCGGTTGATCAGCGTGCTCTTTCCGACATTCGGCCGGCCGATGACGGCCACCTTGATGCCGGTCATTTCCGGACCGTCCTGCGGATCCGGGGTCAAACCCGACAGAGCCGTCTCGAGCAGAGAAATCACGCCTTGGTCATGCGCGGCCGCGATCGGATGTGGTTCCCCCAGCCCCAGCTGGTGAAAGTCCGCCACGGCGATGTCGTGGTCGAAGCCTTCCGTCTTGTTGACCGCGAGGAGCAGCGGCTTGCCGCTGCGCCGCGCCAGTTGCGCCACGAATTGATCCTGCGGCGTGACTCCCGACCGCCCGTCCACCAGCACGATGAGCCGGTCCGCTTCGCTGATCGCGCGCTCGGTTTGTTCGATCATCAACGTCTCGATGACGCCGGCGTTCTCGACCAGTCCGCCGGTATCGACCACGATGCAGGGCACCTCGGTGCGCCGCGCAAAACCGTATTGGCGATCGCGGGTGAGCCCCGGCAGGTCCGCCACCAGGGCATCGCGGGTACCGGTCATCGCGTTGAACAAGGTCGATTTGCCTACATTGGGTCGACCGATCAATGCGATTACCGGCAGCACGTTCCCTACGGTGTCGGCGCGGGGGTCGCCGGTACCCCCGCAGGCGCCGGTGGATCTGCGGCAGGGGCCGCGGCAGGCGTCGCAGGGTCGGCGGCAGGCGTCGCCGGGGTTGCGGCGCTTGCGGCGGGGCTCACCGGCGCCACGGTGGCGGCCACCGCCGCCACGGGCCTCGCCCGGTACGCAGCCATCTTGCCGCCGTCGGTCAGCACCACGATGGTATCGCCGAACGACACCGGCGGATTGGTGACCCGCTGCTTGGCGATGCGTTCCCGGGCGACGAGCTCCCCGGTGGTCTTGTCCAGCCAGTGCACATAGCCCTGGAAATCGGCGATCGCGACCGCGGTGCTGGTCAACACCGGGGCGCTCAAGCGTCTCATCTTCAATTTCTGATTGCGCCACAGCTCGGATCCGTCGCGCTGGCGCAGCGCCACCACGATGCCGTCGGACTGCGTCACATACAGGTTGTCGTCATCGACTACGAGGCCCCGGTAGCTCGACATATCGTGCGCCCACCAGATTTGGCCGGAATCGAGTGCAAGCATCGCTGTGCGTCCCTGGAAACCCGTGGCGAACACATTATCGCCCACCGTTCGTACGGCCGAGTCGATGTCGACCAGCCGGTCGAGTTCGGTGCGGCCGTGCGGCGAGGCCAGTGCGGTATCCCAAACCGTATCTCCGCTGTTGAGCGACACCGCCATCACCTTGCCGTTGTCGAAGCCGCTGATCGCCACTTCCTTGGCGATGATGGGCGTCGCCGTGCCGCGCAGGCTCAAGCGCGGCACTTGTTGCTCGACCGACCATAGCTCCTTGCCGTTGTGCGCGTCGAGGCCGTGCAGGCGGCCGTCAACCGAGCGCAGCACCACCACTTTCTCGGTGATCGCGGGCGAGGACAGCAACTCGGAGTTCATCCGCGAGCGCCACAGCTCACGTCCGGTGGCCCCGTCCAAGGCCACGACGGTGCCCTTGCTGCTGCCCACCACCACCATTCCCGCGCCCGCGCCCGGACCCGCCGATATGGGGATCTTCAGTTTCTTGACCCAAAGATGCCGGCCGGTCTCCAGTGACGCGGCGAGCACCTCGCCCTTGTGCGAGGCTGCGAACACCACGCCGTTGTCGAGCGCGGGCCCCAGCCCCAGTCTGAGCACGATCTGCTTCTTGCCGCCGCCGACGCCCTCGCTCCAGAGCTTCTTAACCGGCAGCTTCGCCGGGAAAGCGACCAAGGTCGCCGGCGGCTCGACATCTTTGTCCTTGCTGCAGCCGGCCGCGATCAGCAGCGCCGCAATACCAACGGGAAGCAATAAGCGCATCAGGGTTTGGCCTCGTTTGTGTTTATGGAAAGGGCCCCGGCGGCCGGCGCAGGAACGGCTCCGAGATCCTGGATCTTCAGTTCAACCAGCGGAGCGTTGATGCCGGTCGAATCGGCAGCCCCCAGCGCCGCCTGATATTCAGCGAGCGCACCCGCAAGATCTTTCTTGGCGAAATAGGCGTCGCCTCGCACTTCGTGATAGCGCGCCGCGAACGCGGCCGGCATGGGTACGGCCAGCGTTTTGATCGCCTCGTCCGGCTTGCCCTGATCGGTGAGAATGCGCGCCAGCCGCAGACGTGCAATCTGCTGCAGTTCCGTGTCCTTCGAGCCGTTCATGACCTGCGTGAGGGCTGCTACCGCCTCATCGAGCCGGCCCTCGTCGACGTCGAGCCGCGCCAGGGTCAGTTGCGCCTGATCGGCATAGGGCGAACTTGCATGGTCCTTGATGAGCCCGGCGGCGATTTGTCTGGACTTCGAATGGTCGTTGGCCATCAGTGCGGCGGTCATGGCGCTGAACTGCTCGGCGGCCTGGTAGGCGTGTCCGTCGGTGTAGCTCTGGTAGTAGCGAAAGCCGAAAAACACCGCCGCGCCGACCAGCACGCCGCCGATCAGCCACGGGGCATATTCCGCCGTCAATCGCTTGACAGCCTCCAGTTGTTCATCGTCGGTCAAATAGTCTTCCGCCATGGTTTCTCCGCTACCCGCCCTTAAGACCCAACAAAACCCCCAAGCGTTCACTGATTTGGGGGATTGGGCATTCTTCCTGCGCCAGCTCCTGGCGCAGGGCCTTCAAAGCGACCACGCCCCGGGCCGCTTCGTCATCCCCCAAGACGATCGCGAACTGTGCGCCGCTCTTGTCCGCGCGCTTGAATTGCGTCTTGAAACTCCCGCCGCCGAGATTGATTTGCAAGGCCAGATCCGGCCACGCGTCGCGCAATTGCTCCGCCAGCTTGAACCCGGCGATTTCCGTGCGTTCTCCCGCCAGCACCAAATAGACTTGCGGCCGCTCGCGCTCCAGGCCCAACCCCTGTTTCTCGAGGAGCATGACGATCCTCTCCTGGCCCATGGCCCAGCCGATGCCCGGCGTGGCCGCACCGCCCAATTGAGCCACCAGGCCGTCGTAGCGCCCGCCGGCGCACACGGTACTCTGCGAGCCGAGCGCGTCCGTCGTCCACTCGAAGACGGTTCGGGTGTAGTAGTCGAGCCCGCGGACGAGGTGCGGCTCGACATGATACTCGATGCCGGCGCGGCGCAGGTGGGCGCATAGCGAGTCGAAATGCGCGCGCGACTCCCCGTCCAGGGAATCGAGCAGCAGCGGCGCGCCGGCGATGATGCGCTGCATGTCCGGATTCTTGCTGTCGAGAATCCGCAGAGGATTGCCCGCAAGCCTGCGCTTGCTGTCCTCATCGAGCGCGGCCGCGTGCCCGCCAAAGTAGGCGCTGAGCCGTTCGCGATACGTCGCGCGCGATGCCGGCGTTCCGAGCGAATTGACCAGGAGCTTCGCGCCGCGAAGCCCCAGACGGCGCAGCAGCCTCGCGGACAGCAGAATGATTTCGGCATCGACATCCGGCCCCTCGAAGCCGAAGGCCTCCGCGTCGATCTGATGAAATTGGCGATAGCGCCCCGCCTGCGGCCGTTCGCGCCGGAACATCGGCCCCATGCACCAGACGCGAAGGCGCCCTTCGCGCAGCATTCCGTTCGAAATGACCGCCCGGACGATGCCCGCGGTCGCTTCGGGGCGCAGGGTGATGTGGTCCTCGCCCTGATCGACGAAGCTGAACATCTCTTTCTCGACGATGTCGGTGAAATCGCCGATCGAGCGTTTGAACAATTGCGTCTGCTCGATCACGGGAACGCGAAATTCCTCGTAGCCGTATCCCGCGAAAACTTGGCGCGTGACCCGCTCCAAGTGCTGCCAGGGCGCGATTTGCGCGGGCAACACATCGTGTACGCCGCGCAGGGGCTCGATGATCTTGCTCAACGGTGTCTCCGGTCAGCCGGTTGGACGCGCGATGCGCGCCTGCGCACCGGGCGGCGCCGTGCCGGGTGCCGCTGCGATGCGCGAGTCGCGCCGCAAGACCCCATCGGCGCCGGCCTCGAAGCGGGCCACATCGCCGGCCACGAATTGCGGCCCGATCGCCACCGCCCGATTGTTGATCTGCAGCTGCACGCCGCTCACGAACCCCAGGTACACGCGCAGAGGCGCGACGCCCGCGACGTTCTTCACGCTGTTGGCGCGGCCATTACCCGCAAATACGCGCCGGCCGGCAGCGTCATGGACATCCACCCACGAGTCGGCGGAAAAACTCAGGCGCAGCCGTGCCCGGCCCGCACCCGACGCCGCGTCGGGCTGCGCCGCTGCCGGTACCGCCGGCCCCGATGAGACTGGCGGCAGTGCGGCCGACAGGCGGGGCGGTCCGGCGGCGGAGGCGGCCGCAGCGCCGGCAGAATCGGTCGTGACGTCGCCGTCGGCTGTGATCGGGTTCGCCGCCAAGCTCCGGCTCGCCGCCGGCGCCGCGCCGTGCGGCCGCCACGGCTTCCACCACATCAGACCTAAGACGAGCAGCACGGCCGCGACGCAGCCGCCGATCTGCGGCCAGGGCAGATTGCTCACGACCGGCGCATCGGTGTGCAGCCTGACATTGGCGGCCTGGGAGGGCGGCTGCTTCGGCGCCCGCGCGCGGGATTCGTAGCCTGCCATGATTTCGTCTGCGGGCAATCCCAGCAGCGCCGCATATCTCTTCAAGTGACCCTTGGCGTACACGGACGGCCCGACGCGCTGGTAATCCTCGGCCTCGAGCGCATCGATGACCCAACCGTCGAGATGCAGCTCGTCGGCCGCCTTCTGCGAGCTCAAGCCGCGGTGCTCGCGCTCGGCCTTGAGGCGCAAACCGGTCGCCAAAACGGCATCGGTCATCGATCGACGCCCGAGCGCATCATCTGGGCCTGCTGCGAATCGGGAAACTCCGCCTGCACGCGCCGCGCGAAGCCCGCCGCCGCGGTGGCGTCGCCCAATTTGCGTTCCGCGCGAAAGCCGAGCCAGAGCACCTCCGATGTCGGCGGATTCACCGCGAGATACCGCTGCACGATGTCGCGCGCCTGGGCGGCGTCGCCGCGGTCGAATGCAATGTTGCCGAGCTGCAGCATGGCCTCCGGCAGATTGGGACGGATCGCCAGCGCCCGGTTGAAATAGCGCTCCGCGTCGACCATGTCACCGGTGCCGCGCACGCAAACGCCGGCGTTGACCAGCGCCACTTCGGGCGTTGAATAGAGCGGATTGCGCGCCACGTCCGCGAACAGCTTTTCGCCGTCGACGGCTTTGCCGGTCCGGCACAGGAAGCCGGCATAGGTGTTCTGGATATTCGGGTCGCCCTTGCTCAGGCGCAAACCCGTGGAATAGGCGCGCTCGGCCTTCGGCATGTCATTGAGCCGTTCGTAGACCAGGCCCGCGGTCATTTGCACATCCGGGTTTTTCGGGTCTTCGGACAGCGCACTCTCGATGAAATCGCGCGACGCCGCCAATTTGCCGAGCTTCATGTATTCGATCGCCAGCTGCATGTTGGTGGCCGCCGTCACCGCGGGCGAAGCCTTCTTGAAATTGTTGTTATGCGAACAGGCGGCCACGCACAGCACGAGCACCACCGCAAGCAGCCGCACCGTGCCGGATTTCATCGAATCTCCGCCGCAATGCGCGGGGCAGAAGCGAGTTTGGAGCCCAGCCGCACCAGCGTGCGATCCGTGACCCGGCCGGCCAGTTGGCCGCAGGCCGCATCGATGTCGTCGCCGCGCGTCCTGCGAATCGTGGCGATGACACCGTGCTCGTTGAGAATGTCGCGAAACCTCACGATGGCCGCGGCGCTGGAGCGGCGATAGCGTGTGCCGGGAAACGCGTTGAAGGGAATCAGATTGAGCTTGGCCGGGCGTCCCTTGAGAAGACGGGCCAGTTCATGGGCATGTTGGGGCTTGTCATTCACGCCGTCGAGCATGACGTACTCGAACGTGACGCTGCGTCCGTTTTGCGCATCGATGTAGTGCCAGCAGGCCGCCAACAGTTCGTCGATCGGATGTTTGCGGTTGATGGGCACGAGTTCGTTGCGCAGCTCGTCGTTCGGAGCGTGCAGGGAGACCGCCAGGGCGACGTTGCACTCCTCCGCCAGCCTGTAAATCTGCGGCACCAGCCCTGAGGTGCTCAAGGTCACCCGGCGCCGCGACAGGTCATAGCCCAGATCATCGAGGAATATCCGCATCGCCGGCACCACATTGCGGTAATTGGCGAGCGGTTCGCCCATTCCCATGAACACGATGTTGGTGATGTTCGCGCGCGCGTCTCCGCTGCGCCCGTCGCCGTGCCCGGGGCGCGATTGTTTGAGCTCGCGGTGCGCGAGCCACACCTGCCCGACGATTTCCGCGACGCTCAGGTTGCGGTTGAACCCTTGCTGGGCGGTCGAGCAGAAGGAGCAATCCATGGCGCATCCCACCTGGCTGGAGATGCACAAGGTACCCCGATCCGGTTCGGGTATGTAGACGGTCTCGATTCCCTGGACCTCGTCCATGCGCAGCATCCATTTGCGCGTGCCGTCGCTCGACACCTGCTCGGTCACGATCTCCGGGACCGCGATCCTTGCTACTTTGCCCAACTGCGAGCGGAAATCCTGCGCAAGATCGGTCATCGCCGAAAATTCCGCCGCGCCCCGGCGGTAGATCCACTTCATCAGCTGGCGGGCGCGAAACGGCTTGGCGCCCAGCCGCGCCGCGACGAACGCCTCGAGGTTCGCGCGGGGCAGCCCCAATAGGTTCACGCGTTCGCCGGCAGACCCTGATTTTTCGTTGTGTTCCACGTGCCCCCGAATGTTCCACCCGCCCCTACGCTAGCGCGTACGCGGGCAGAGCTCAATTTCGCGGAAGAAGTAGCCGATCTCCCGCGCCGCGGTATCAGGCGCGTCCGAGCCATGCACGATGTTCTCATCGATGCTGCTGGCAAGATCGGCGCGAATCGTGCCCTTGGCCGCCTTTTTCGGATCGGTGGCGCCCATCACCTCGCGATTCTTCGCAATGGCCCCCTCGCCCTCCAGAACCTGGACCATCACCGGACCGGACGTCATGAAGCGCACCAGATCCTTGAAGAACGGACGCTCGCGATGCACCGCGTAGAAACCCTGCGCTTCCGCCACGGATAGCTGCATCATGCGCGCCGCCACCACACGCAAGCCCGCCTGCTCAAAGCGGCGATACACGTCGCCGATCAGGTTACGGCCGACGCCGTCCGGCTTGATGATGGAAAGAGTACGCTCGATTGGCATGACGACCTCGGGTTGAAATGGGAATCCGCCCCTTTTGAGGGGCCGACAAAGACCGCGAAGTGTACTGGAGCAGGCCCGCTCTAGCAATCCGGACTATAGCCGAAGTGCCTGTATTGCTTGGAAAAACCCGCTTTTTTTTCGGCCGGCCTTCAGAGCGCTGCCGGGCGCGCGGGGCGCGGCGCAGCGCCGCACAGCCCTAGGATGGGCATCGTCAGACGTTGAAACTCTCGCCGCAGCCGCATTCACCCTTGGCCTTCGGATTCTGGAATTTGAAGGCTTCGTTCAATCCCTGCTTGACGAAATCAACCAAGGTCCCGTCGATCAGCGGCAGACTCAACGGGTCGACCACCACCTTCACCCCTCGCGCTTCGAATACCGCATCGTCGGGCCGAATTTCGTCAGCATAATTCACGACATACGCGAATCCCGAGCAGCCGGTCTTCTTGATGCCGACGCGCAGCCCCAAACCGGCGCCGCGTTGCGCCAGGTGAGATCGCACCCGATCGGCCGCCGATTCCGTCAACAATATCGCCATACTGCGCCGCCCTCTCGCTCAAGCCCCGGTGGACCGTTGCGGCTATACATAACATGCCCTTGACCCGTGCGCACGGAACCAGAGCGCGTTTTTTCGTATAACCTCATGCCGCAAATCAGTCGCCGGCCCTCGAGCTGATATGAGGCCCGGCGCGCCTAACTCAACGGGCGCTGCGGCAAACCGTCGGCCACCCCGGGCGTCCCGCCGCACGCCGCCACCGCGGACGTCCAGGCCTCCTCGATGGTCAGCAGCCGGCCCCGTTTCTCGACCGGCAGCGCAAAGCGCTCGCAGAGCCGCGCCACGGTCTCCGGCAGGGCCGGCCGGACGGCTTGCCCGATCGCCTGCTCGACCACCCACGCCGACACGGCGATGGTATGCGGACACCCGAAGGCGAGAAAACGCGCCGCCCGGATCATCCCCGCGACCACTTGCACATCGAACTGCACCCAGATGCCCTGCTTGCGGCTGCCGGCCGCGCCGCGGTGGACGCCGGGACCGGTGAGCAGCTGCGGGCTCTCGGTGCTGCGGGCACGCAGAGCGCCCAGGAAGTAATGCAGGGTCAGGTCGCTGTAGGTCACGTGCCCGCCAGCCGTCGCAAGGCCGAAACCGCCTCGGTGACCACCGCCACCGCCGTGTCGATGTCGCGCTCGCAGGTGTCGCGGCCCAGGCCGAACCGCAGGCTGCTTTCGCTCAAAATGTCGTCGCGGCCGAGAGCGCGCAGCACATAGGAGGGCTCCGGCAGCGCCGAGCTGCAGGCCGAGCCGGTCGAGACCGCGAGGCGCCCGCGCACCGCGGCGATCAGGCTTTCGCCTTCGACTCCCTCAAAGGACACGTTGAGCACATGCGGCACGGAGCGCTCCGCGTCGCCATTGCGAAACGTGCCGCCGAGCGCCGCCAATCCGCGCCACAGACGTTCCCGCAACCGCGCGATGTGCTCCGCTTCCGAGGACGGCGCCGCACGCGCCAGTTCGAACGCCAGGCCCATGCCGACCACTTGGTGGGTCGCCACCGTGCCCGCGCGCAGCCCATGCTCCTGTCCACCGCCGAATTGCAAGGCCGTCAACTGCACGCGCTCGCGCTGCCCGCTCCCGGCTCCGCTGCCGCTCGCGCTCCGGCGACGCGACACCAGCAGAGCGCCCACACCCTTGGGGCCGTACGCTTTGTGCGCCGACAGCGACATCAGATCGGCGCCGAGCCCCGCGAAGTCGACGGCGCTCTTGCCGACGCTCTGCGCCGCATCGACGTGCAGGCGCGCTCCTCCATGCTTCGCACAGATCGCGCCGATGGCCGCAATGTCTTGGATGACGCCGATCTCGTTGTTGACGTGCATGATGGATACCAGCACGGTGTCCGCCTTGAGCGCCGCGGCGACCTGATCGGGATGGATCACCCCGCCGCCGTCCGGCTCGAGGTAGGTAACCCGCCAGCCGCGGCGTTCCAGTTCGCGGCAGGGATCGAGCACCGCCCTATGTTCCGTGCGCGCCGTCACGAGGTGGCGGCCATGCTCGCGGTAATACTGAGCGATGCCGAAAATGGCCAGGTTATTCGCCTCGGTGGCGCCCGACGTCCAAATCACCTCGTCGGGCGACGCTCCCACGGCCGAGGCCACCTGCGCGCGCGCGGTTTCTACCCGCGAACGGGCGGCGTCGCCGAAATCGTGACTTGCGGAGGCCGGGTTGCCGAATTCGCCCTCGGCGGTCAGGCATTGCGCCATGACCTTCGCCACCCGCGGATCGACGGGCGTCGTCGCCGCATGATCCAGGTACACGGGACGGTTCATTCGCGGCGCCTCTCGCCCATCGCCTTCATTCCCGGCTCCGCCGCGCCGACTGCCCCCGCCGGCCCTGCACGGCGCTCAGTATGCCGCGCAGGATGTTGAGCTCGTTGCGGTCGAGCTGGGCGCGGTTGAACAGCCGGCGCAGACGCTCCATGAGATGGCCGGTGCGGTCGTCGAAATCGATTTCCCCCAGAACCTGGTGCAGGTGGGCGTAGAAGTGTTCGACCTCGCCCGACGCGGCCAGCGGCAACTCCAGTTGGGTATGCGATTGGGGTTGCTCGCGCGACATGAATATTTCGTACGCCAGCAGCTGCACCGACATGGCCAGATTCAGCGAGCAATACTGCGGATTTGCCGGGATTCGCACCAGCACATTGCAATGATTCAAATCCTCGGTGGCGAGGCCGTAGCGCTCCGAACCGAACAGCAGGGCAACGCGGCTCTCCTGCGGCAGCGCCACGATTCGTCCGGCGACATCGCGCGGCGTCGTGAATTCCCAATAATAGGAGCGCGGGCGCGATGTCGTGCCGGCGATGAACGCGCAGTCGCCGATCGCCTCGGCAACGCTGTCGACGATGCGCGCGCCCGACAGAATGTCGTCGGCGCCGGCCGCCAGTGCGACGGCTTCCGCATGCGGGAAGGAGCGCGGCCGCACCAGCACCAGATCCGTGACGGCCATGTTCTTCATGGCGCGCGCCACCGACCCGATGTTTCCGGGATGACTGGGATCGATGAGGACGATGCGGACCAGGGTCGTCATGCTCTGCTATTCTACCCGCCGCCCTATGCAGCCACTCCTCAATATCGGTATGCGCGCCGCCCGGCGCGCCGGCGATCTGATCGTGCGCAGCCTGTCGCGCCTCGATTCCCTGAAAATCGACAGCAAGGGGCGCAACGACTTCGTCACCGACATCGATCGCAAGGCCGAAGCCGACATCATCGCCACCATTCGCCGCAGCCACCCGCAGCACGCCTTCCTCGCCGAGGAAAGCGGCCGCAGCGGCGACAGCGAATTCGTCTGGATCATCGATCCGCTCGACGGCACGACCAATTTCCTGCACGGTTTCCCGGTCTTCGCGGTATCGATCGCGCTCCAGCATCGCGGCCGTCTGCAGCACGCCGTCGTCTACGATCCGATGCGCCAGGAATTCTTCACCGCCTCGCGCGGCGACGGCGCGCAGCTCGAGGGCAAGAAAATCCGCGTGAGCACCCAGCGCACCCTGGAGGGCTCGCTGATCGGCACCGGCTTCCCCTTTCGCGCCGGAGCGGACCATGTGGATGACTATCTCGCGATGCTCAAGGTGATCATGTCCACCGCCGCCGGCGTGCGCCGCCCCGGTGCGGCGGCGCTGGATCTCGCCTATGTGGCGGCCGGGCGCATCGACGGCTTTTGGGAATTCGGCCTCTCCCCCTGGGACACCGCGGCCGGGACACTGCTGATCCAAGAAGCGGGAGGCAGGGTCGGCACGCCCGCCGGAGTGGAGTACGCGTTGGGCCCCAACATCTTCGCCGGCAATCCAAAGGTGTACCAGGCATTGCTCGAGGCGCTGGGACCGCTCACGCCGCCGGCCCTGCGCACCTAGGACGGATGCGCGGCTACACCGCAACGGGCATACTCCCCGGCGTAGGCCGAACTCGCGACAATCGCCAAAAATCCAGGGAGAACGCATGAGTCTGTTCCGCACCAAACCGATCGACGTGAATGCCGACACGGGCCTGAAACGCTGTCTTGGCGCGTTCGACCTGACCATGCTCGGCATCGGATGCATCATCGGCACGGGCATCTTCGTGCTCACCGGTGTGGTCGCCGCGCAGCATTCCGGCCCGGCCATCGTGCTGTCGTTCATCCTCTCCGGAATAGCGTGCGCCTTTGCCGCCCTCTCCTATGCCGAGCTGGCCGGCGCCATCGGCGGCGCCGGCAGCGCCTACGGCTACGCCTACTCCGGTATCGGCGAGCTGATCGCCTGGATCATCGGCTGGGACCTGATCCTGGAATACGCCATCGCCACCTCCACCGTGGCCATCGGCTGGTCCGGCTACTTCGGCAAGATCCTGGAACTGCTCGGCCTGCACCTGCCTCACGCCCTGACGAACGCGCCGCTCGACGGCGGCATCGCCAACGTGCCGGCCATGGTCATCGTCCTGCTGTTGTCGGTGCTGCTGTCGATCGGCGTGAGCGAATCGGCGCGCTTCAACACCGTCATGGTCTTCGTCAAGCTCGCCGCCGTCCTCATCTTCATCGCCGTCGCCGCGCCGCACGTCAATCCCGCCAATTGGCATCCCTTCATCCCCCCGCAGGTCACCGACCTGAACGGCCAGTCGCACTTCGGCTTCGGCGGCATCCTCACCGGTGCCTCACTGATATTCTTCGCCTACATCGGCTTCGACGCGGTCTCCACCGCGGCGGAGGAAACCGTGAACCCGCAGCGCAACCTGCCGATCGGCATCATCGCCTCGCTGGTGATATGCACCGTCCTCTACATCCTGGTGTCCGGCATCCTCACCGGCGTGGTGCATTACGATCAGATCGACATCAAGGCGCCCATCGCGGACGCGCTCAAGCAGCTCGGTATCGGCTGGGCCGAGGCGCTGATCTCGATCGGAGCCCTTGCGGGAATCACCACCGTGATGCTGGTGCTGTACTTCGGCCTGACCCGCGTGGTGCTGGCAATGTCGCGTGACGGCCTGCTGCCGAAGCCGATGGCCAAGGTCAACCCGAAAACGCAGACGCCGGTGCGGCTGATCCTCGGATCCGGCGTGGCCATCGCCCTGATCGCCGGCCTGTCGCCGATCGGCAAGGTGGCGGAGCTCGTCAACTTGGGCACGCTGTCAGCCTTCTTTCTGGTTTGCGCCAGCGTCATCGTGCTGCGCAAGACCCGTCCGGACCTCAAGCGCCCGTTCCGCACGCCCTGGGTGCCGCTGGTTCCCCTGCTGGGCATGGGCTTTTGCGCCTTTCTCATGGCGGGACTGCCGGCCATCACCTGGAAAGCCTTCTTCATCTGGTCCGCGGCGGGGCTAGCGATCTACTTTTTTTACTCGCATCGCCACAGCGGGCTTGCCGCACGGACTTGAGCCTCGGCGGACAAGTCCCGCCGCGGTGAACACTCGAGTCCACCGCGCCGGAACCCTGGGAGTCTGGGCGGCAGACTCCTACGGCAACCCATCCACTTCCTCGGGCTTCGTCGCCTTGCGCTCCAGCAAATCGTCGGTCCGCAGCCCGAAGTCGAGTGCCAGCGCCGCGGAAATATAGATCGAGGAATACGTACCGGCGAGAATGCCGATCACCAATGCGGCGGAGAACGCGTGCAGAGTCTCGCCGCCGAAGAACAGCAGCGCCAGAACCACCAGCAGGGTCACCAGCTTGGTCATCAAGGTTCGCGACAGCGTTTGATTGATGGATTCGTCGATGACCTGGGCGACGCTCAACTTGCGGGCCGTGCGCGCCCGCTCGCGTATGCGGTCGAACACGATCACGGTGTCGTTGAGCGAATAGCCGATCACCGCCAGGATTGCCGCTATGGCCGTCAAATCGAAAGTCATCTGGCTGAGCGCGAAGAAACCCACCACGCAGATCGGGTCGTGCAATACGGCGAGAATCGCGCCGAACGCCAGCTTGAGCGTGAAGCGAAACAGCACGTAGATCAGGATCAGGACCAAGGTGGCGAACAGCGCCCAGCCGCCCTTGATGAACAGCTCCTGCCCCACCTGGGGACCGACCACATCCGTCCTCTGCAGCTTGACGCCTGAATCCACTTTGGCGAAGACGTCCAGGATACGCGCTCCGATCAGTTCTCCTTTCGCGTTCGGGTCGGGCGGCAGACGGACCAGGATATCGCGCGAGCTGCCGAAGGCCTGTACCTGCGCGTTCGTGACGCCCGACCTCGCCAGCGCCGTGCGCAGGGTCTCGATGTTCGGAGCCTGGGGGAAATTGGTTTCAACCGTCACGCCGCCGGTGAAGTCCACCCCCAGATTCAATCCGCGCACCGCAACCAGGCCGATCGACGCGATGATCAAGACCGACGACAGCCCGTACCACACCTTGCGGGTGTTCATGAACGGGAAGCGCGTTACCTTGTGAAAAAATTCCATGGACTTGCCCTCGGTTCGATTGCCGCGTCAGATCGACAGGCGCTCGAGCTTGCGTTTTCCGCCGTAAATGACCTGCACCAAGGCGTGGCTGCCCATGACCGACGTGAACATCGACGTGGCGATTCCCAGCATCAACACCACGGCGAAGCCGCGCACCGCGCCGGCGCCGAACAGCCACAGCACCAGGCCCGCGATGAACGCGGTGACGTTGGAGTCGCCGATGGCCGAGAACGCGCGCTCGAATCCGGCGCTGATCGCCGCGCGCGGCGAGACGCCATTGCGCAATTCCTCGCGGATGCGCTCGTAGATCAGAATGTTGGCGTCGACCGCCATGCCGACGGTCAACACCACCGCCGCGATGCCCGGCAGGGTAAGGGCCGCGCCGAGCAGGGACAGGAGCGCGGTGAGCAATATCACGTTGGCCGCGAGGGTCAGGTCGGCGATCAAGCCGAACACCTTGTAGTAAATCGCCATGAAGATGAAGGCGGCCAGCATGCCGAACACCATGGCATGAACGCCCTTGACGATGTTGTCCTGGCCCAGGCTGGGTCCGATGGCGCGTTCCTCCACCGCGGACAGCGGCGCCGCCAGGCCGCCGGCGCGCAGCAGCAACGCCAGCTCCCGGCCTTCGATCGGATTGACTCCGGTGATCTGGAAGTTGTTGCTGAACACGCCTCGAATGGTTGCGCGGTTGATGACCTCTTCGGTGGTGCGGTCGACATCCACGCCCTCGGCGTTCTTCTCGCGCGAACGGTCGATGAACACGACCGCCATCAAGTGGCCGAGATTCTCCTGGGTGTTCTTCAGCATCTTCGCCGCGCCGCGGCTGTCCAGTCCCACCGACACGGCGGCGCCGTCCTGGGTGTTCGGCTGGAACGAGGCATCGGTAAGCTGATCGCCGGTGACCACCACGTCGCGCTTCAGCAGCACCGGCTGCTTGTCGCGGGTGTAGTACAGCTTCGAGCCGAGCGGCACCCGCCCGGTGCTCGCCGCCTCGAGCGGGTTGTTCGCCTCGTCGACCATGCGGAACTCGAGGGTCGCGGTCTTGCCGAGGATTTTCTTCACCTCTGCTGAGTTCTGCAGCCCCGGCAATTGAATGGCGATGCGGTCAACTCCCTGGCGGGCGACCTGCGGCTCCGACACCGCGAGTTCCGGACTATTGAGGCGATTGCGCAGAATGACGATATTTTGCTGAACCGCGTAATCCTGGCGCTCCTTGATCGCCTGCGGCGTCAGCTTCAGCTCCAGGGCGGGCGCGCCGTCGACGGTGGTGTCGGACAGACTCATGTTGCGGTTGTCCGCGAGGATTGCCGCTTTGCCCTTCGCGAAACTGTCGGCATCGTGAAACAGCGCGCGCACCCGGTATCCGGGGTAGTCCACCAGCACGTCCTGGTACGGCACGCGCGCGGTGCGCAGCGAGGCGCGAAAATCCTGCTCGTAGTGATCGAGCAGCTGCTTGACGGCGCCCTGCACATCGACCTGGTACACCAGGTACACGCCGCCGCGAAGGTCCAGGCCCAGCTTCAGCGGGCTCAATCCCAGATTGCGCATCCACTCCGGAACACGCGAGGCCTGCGAGAGAGCAATGGTGAATTGATTGGGGCGCGCCTCGTTGATCACATCGCGCGCCTTCAATTGGTCCTGCTTGCTCGCGAAACGCAGCGTGAGGCGTCCCTGGTCGAGAAACGCGCCGGTCGGCGCAACACCCTTGTCCTCGAGGATCTGCGCCACCGCGCTCCGGTCGCTGTCGAGCACCGCGGCCCGATCTCGCGCCAGCTGCAGCGCGTCTTCTTCGCCGAACAGATTCGGCACCGCCAGGAAGATCCCCAAAACCAGGACGATCGCGACCAACGCGATCTTCCAGCGCGGATACGCGATCATGCGCTCTTGACCGTGCCCTTGGGCAGCACTTGCGCCACCTGGAATTTTTGCAGCTTGACGTTCACGCCGCTGGCAATTTCCAAGGTCAGGAACTGCTCACCCACTTCGATCACCTTGCCGAGAATGCCTCCCGTGGTCGCCACTTCATCGCCCACTGCGACCTTGGAGAGCATTTCACGCTGTTCCTTGGCTCGCTTGTTCTGCGGCCGGATCAGCAAGAAGTAGAAGACCACCAGCAGCAGGACCGGCAGCAACAAGGCACTCAGCATGCTCTGCCCGCCACCTGCACCGGCCGCCTGTGCATTTGCCGTATTTATGAAGAAATCCATAGTGTTACGCTCGTTATTTTCAGGAGATGCCGCGCCGGAAAGCGGCGTAGTATACAGCAGCCAAGCCCAAACTTGCCGCACGCCGCGCGGCTGCCAAATCCACTCACGGCCCGGCCGCCTTCAAGGCGTAGAACTCGGCCGCGTAGGCCTCGAGACGTCGCGCCTCGATCGCCTGCCGAATCTCCGCCATCAGGCGTTGGTAGAAGTAGAGATTATGGATGGTGTTCAAGTGCGCGCCCAATATTTCGCCGCACTTGTCCAGATGCCGTAAATAGCTGCGGCTGTAGTTGCGGCAGGTATGGCAGCCGCAGCCTTCCTCGATCGGACCCGTATCCTTTTGATGAACGGCATTGCGGATATTGATGGCGCCGCCGCGGGTGAACAGATGCGCATTGCGCGCATGGCGGGTCGGCATGACGCAGTCGAACATGTCGATGCCGCGCCGCGCCGCCTCGAGAATGTCCTCGGGCCGCCCCACCCCCATGAGATAGCGAGGTTTACCGGCGGGCATGTGCGGCAGCAGCTCGCCGAGCACGAAATCGCGCTGCTGCGCGCTCTCCCCCACCGCGAGACCGCCAACGGCCAGACCCGCAAAGCCGATCTCCTCGAGCTTGCCCAGCGATTCCAATCGCAATTGCGGATGGATGCCGCCCTGCACGATGCCGAACAGGGTGCCGGGAGGTTCCGTGCGGTAGTACTCGCGAAAGCCGCGCAGCGCCCAGCGCATCGACAGCTCCATGGACGCCCGCGCCTCGGCCAGAGTGGCCGGATACGGCGTGCATTCGTCGAAGCTCATGGCCACATCCGAAGCGAGAACGCGCTGGATGCGCATGGACTCCTCGGGCGAGAGGAATACCGGCGCACCGTCGACGGGGGAGCGAAAATGCGCGCCCTCCTCGGTAATCTTGCGCATCTCCGCCAGGCTCCATACCTGAAAACCCCCCGAATCCGTGAGAATCGGCCGCTCCCAGTGCATGAAACGATGCAACCCCCGATGCGCCGCGATCACCTCGAGACCGGGACGCAGATACAGATGAAAGGTGTTGCCGAGCACGATCTCGGTGCCGATGCCCTGCAGATCCTCCGGCGTCATTGCCTTGACCGTGCCGTAGGTACCCACCGGCATGAATGCCGGCGTCTCGACGGTGCCGCGCGGAAATTCGAGGCGGCCGCGCCGCGCCGCGCCGTCTTGCGCCAACAGCTCGAAACGCATGGGGCCGAGCGCGCTGCCGTGCGCCCGTGCATTGCTCGCCGGCGCACTGCTGCCCGAAGCTTTGCCGCGCGCGGTCGCCGGGTCGCCGAGAGGACTCATGTGCGCTCCAGCGCCGAGTTCGCGGGTGTCAAGAACATCGCATCACCGTAGCTGAAAAAGCGGTACCGCGCGCGCACCGCGTGAGCGTAGGCCGCCAGCAGCGTCTCTCGGCCGACAAAGGCCGAGCACAGCATCAGCAGCGTCGACTCGGGCAGGTGAAAATTGGTGAGCATGGCATCCACCGCGCGAAACCTGTGGCCCGGCTTGATGAATATGCGCGTCGTTCCGCGGTACGGAGCGATACAGCTGCGCCCGGCGGCGCCATCTGATACACCCTGGCTGCGCGCCCCGGCCCCTTGCGCGGCGCCGACGCCTCGGTCGACACCGGCCTCAGCGTACACTGCGTCGGCCCTTTGCAGCGCGGCTTCTGCCGCAGTCTCCAAGCTCCTAACCACCGTCGTGCCCACCGCGATCACGCGGCCGCCCGCGGCGCGCGCGGCGTTGATCGCATCGCAGGCGGACTCGGGCACCTCGAGGCGCTCCTCGTGCATCTCGTGCCCGTCGATGTCATCCACCCGCACCGGCTGGAAGGTGCCCGCGCCGACGTGCAGGGTGATGAACGCATGGCGAACCTGCCGCTTTTGCAGGGCGGCGAAGGTGTCGGTGTCGAAATGCAGTCCCGCCGTCGGCGCCGCCACCGCGCCTGGCATGCGCGCGTACAGGGTCTGGTAGCGCTCGCGGTCGGCGCTCTCCGCCCCGCGGCCGATGTAGGGAGGCAGCGGGATTTCGCCGTGGGCTTCGAAGAAGCTCGCGACATCGCAGGAGAACTCCAGGCGAAAAAGATCGCCTTGCCTGCCGAGCATGCGCGCCGCATAACCCCCGGGCAGCTTCACCACGGCACCTGTTCGCAGGCCCTTGCCGGCGCGCAGATGCACCAGCGCGGCCCGCGCCGTGAGCGCGCGCTCGAGAAGAATCTCGACCCTCCCGCCGCTCTCCTTGAAACCGAACACCCGCGCGGGAATCACCCGCGTATCGTTGAAAACCAGCAGATCCTTGGGCCCGAGCAGGGACGGAAAATCGCTGAACCCTAGATCGCGCCGCGTTCCCGACGCGCCCTCCAGTACCAAAAGGCGGCTGTCGGACCGCACCGCCGCGGGCCGCTGAGCAATGAGTTCGGGAGGAAGATCGAAGTGAAAATCCGTGCGCTGCATGAAGCGAGGCATTCTACCAAGAGCGGCAATCGCATATACTGCCGGCCCTGGCATGCCCGGATGGCGGAACTGGTAGACGCGCCGGACTCAAAATCCGGTGGTGGTGACACCGTGTGGGTTCGATTCCCTCTCCGGGCACCAGAATTTTATCAATGGATGTCCTTTGAATTTCTGCAGCAATTGCGGCTCACCCGTCGAATTCAAGGTTCCTACCGGGGACCATTTGCCGCGATTCGTGTGCTCGGCCTGCGGCGTGATCCACTACAAGAACCCGCTGCTGGTTCTGGGTTGCGTGCCGGAATGGCAGGGTCGGGTCCTGCTGTGCCGCCGCGCCATCGAACCCCGGCTGGGGTTTTGGACCGTGCCGGCGGGTTTCATGGAGAACGGTGAAACCCTGCAAGCCGCGGCGGCGCGGGAGTGCTACGAAGAGGCGCTGGCGACGGTGGAAATCGGCTCGCTGCTGGCGGTGGCGAGCGTGACGGGCGCGAGCCAGGTGCACGTGATGTTCCGGGCGAAAATGCTGCGGCCCGAGTTCGCGCCCGGAACGGAGAGTCTGGAGGTCGCTCTGTACGAAGAGGCCGACATTCCCTGGGCGGAGCTCGCGTTTCCCAGCGGCGAATTCACCTTGAGAAAATACTTCGAGGATCGCGCCGCCGGACGCGAGGATCATCATTTCGTCGAGTTGAACCGCCGGCTGAAATCCTGACCGACCGGCCGGGGCGGCTGTGGCAGAATAGCACCTGTTTTCAACGGTTCAACAGAAGGGCAAATCATGGCGTTCGTGGTCACCGAAAGCTGCATCAAGTGCAAATATATGGATTGCGTGGAGGTCTGCCCGGTCGATTGCTTCCACGAAGGCCCGAACTTTCTGGTGATCGATCCCGATGAGTGCATCGACTGCACGCTGTGCGAGCCGGAGTGTCCCGTGGAAGCCATCTTCTCCGAGGAAGAGATACCGGATGGGCAGGAGAGCTTTCTCCAATTGAACGCCGAATTGGCCAAGAAATGGCCCGTGATCAGCGAGAAGAAAGACGCCCCCGCGGACGCCAAGCAATGGGAAGGCGTACCGGAGAAACTCAAGCTGCTGGAGCGCTGATCCGCCCGCGGCGCGTCGCCGGCCCGCGGCGCGTCACCAACCCTCAGCGCGTCGCCGGCCCGCGGCGCGTCACCAACCCTCAGCGCGTCGCCAACCCCCAGCGCTTCGCCAACCCCCAGCGCTTCGCCAACCCTCAGCGCTTCGCCAATTGCAGATCCTTGATCTGCTGCACGAGTTCGCGCGGCGGCATGTAGCCGGCAATGTAATCGCCGTTCTCCGTGAGGATCGCCGGCGTGCCGCGCACCCCGATGCTTTGCCCGAGGGCATATTCGCGGGCGACCGGGGTGGCGCCGCAAGTCTTGCTCATGTCGAGCTGGGCGCCGGCTTTTGCGCGGGTCAGCGCTTCGTTGCGATCCGGCGAGCACCACACCACCTCGGCCTTCTTCCAGCTCTCGGTGTTCGGACCGGTGCGCGGATAAAACAGGTAGCGGACGCGCACACCGAGCCGGTTCAATTCGGCGATCTCGCTGTGCAGCTTGCGGCAATACGCACAGTCGACATCCGTGAACAC
>Ga0181534_10000488_pt1 | contig 27492 bp, 24 predicted proteins | sample PEATcosm2014_Bin_37_FD_119758 | JGI IMG/M metagenome (GOLD analysis project Ga0181534, IMG submission 119758) | Peatland microbial communities from MTU Mesocosm Facility, Houghton, MI, USA - PEATcosm2014_Bin17_10_metaG | ecosystem: Environmental > Terrestrial > Soil > Wetlands > Peat | place...
GCAGCGAATCGGAAGGGTCCGACAGGACTTTCAGCTTGCCCTTTGGCCAGGAAGAATTGATCCGCGAACTGGCCGCCGCGAACAAGAATACGATTGTCACGGTAACCTCGGGCGGCAACACCGATCCCGGGGGCTGGCTGGAGCGCGTGCCCGCCTATCTGGAGCTATGGTATCCCGGCGAACGTGGCGGCACCGCGCTGGCGCAGATTTTATTCGGCGAAGTCAATCCCTCCGGACATCTGCCGGCTACTTTCGAGCGGCGCTGGACCGATAATCCGGTGCATGACAGTTATTACCCGGAACCGGGCACCAACCGCGTGGTCTACAAGGAAGGGGTGTTCGTAGGCTATCGCGGTTACGAGCATAATCATGTGAAGCCGCTGTATCCCTTCGGTTATGGGTTGTCATACACCAGCTTCCAGTACAGCCGCCTGGAGGTGAAGCCGGAGGCCAGATCATCCCCGACCCGGCGCTACAGCGTGTCTTTCGACGTAACCAACACCGGCAAGCGCTTCGGCGCCGATGTGGCTCAGGTTTATGTCTCTGAGGAGGACGCGAAAGTGCTTCGGCCGCCACAGGAGCTGAAGGGTTTCTCCCGCGTCGAGCTTGCGCCCGGGGAAACCAAACGTGTCACCGTCTCCCTTAATTCGCGCGCCTTTACTTATTACGACGACAAGGCGAACCACTGGCATGCGGACGCGGGCAAATACTCCGTTAGTATAGGGCGCTCGTCGGAAGAGACTCCGCTGCATGCTCCGATCACACTCTCAAGTTCCTACGACATCGAGAACGACAAGTAATCAGGGAAGTACCCGATCAAGCAATTGCCGAAGCGCCGCCTGCGATAAACGTCGCTAGCCGGGCCGCGCCTCTGATAGGCTTTGAGAGAAATTCGCGCCTCGAGGCGCGGATTGAAGTCGATTGCCAATCTCTCGGCCCATGAGCAAGTTCCTGCGATTTTTTCGCCCGTCTCACCAGCACTCGGCCTATTCGGCCACGCTGCTGCTCATGGGCACGGTCATGCTCTCCCGCGTAATCGGCTATGTTCGCGAGGCGTATATCGCCTACGACTTTGGCGCGGGAATGCAAACCGATGCCTACGTAGCAGCGTTCACCCTGCCCGATTGGCTCAATTACATCGTGGCCGGTGGGGCTGCTTCCATCACATTCATCTCGATCTATACGCGGTTTCTCGCCGAGAAGCGCGATGCCGACGCCAACAAGACTTTTTCCGTGATTATTACGGTCATGTCGGCGGTAGTGATGGCCGGCACAGTTGTAGCGGAGATCTTCACTCCGCAATTCGTGCGCTGGATGTTCGCCGGCTTTTCCCCAGCTCAAATCGACCTGACGGTTCACCTCACCCGCATTCTGCTGCCCGCGCAGATCTTCTTTTATGTGGGAGGAGTGGTTTCCGCCGTGCTGCTTTCGCACCGGCTCTTTCTTTTTCCGGCCCTGGGGCCGCTGCTCTATAACTTGTTCATCATTTTCGGCGGCGTGCTGGGAGGCCGCCATTTTGGCATCGCCGCGCTGGCCTATGGAGCGCTGGCGGGCAGTTTGCTGGGACCGTTCCTGGCCAGCGTGATCGGTGCCGCCCGCATCGGCACCGGCTACAAGCCTTCTTTCGATATCAGCAACCCCGCGTTTCGCGAGTGGATGCGATTATCGATTCCACTGATGCTGGGCTTCTCGCTGGTCACGGTGGACGACTGGATTCTGCGGCATTATGCGGCCAGCGGGGTGGGCGATATCGCCCGCCTCAACTATGCCAAGCGCCTGTTCGCAGTGCCCATTGCCGTGCTGGGGCAGGCCACCGGACAGGCTTCACTTCCCTTCTTCGCCCGCCTCTTCAACGAGAAGCGATTCCAGGAATTCGCCGCCACGGTGAACGATTCGGTTTCCAGAGTCGCCGCCGCTTCGTTTCTTGCGGCGGCATGGATGATGGCCGCCGCCTTCCCCTTGATCGATCTGGTCTACCGTCGCGGCCGTTTCCTAGTTTCCGATACCCGGACCACGGCCGTTTATTTTTTTTGGTTCTCGCTTTCGCTCGCGCTGTGGTCGGCTCAGGCCCTCTATGCCCGCGCTTTCTACGCCGCCGGAGACACCATGACTCCCATGATTGCCGTCACCGCCATCACCGCCGCTTCGCTGCCGGTCTATTCCTTTCTCTTTCGCCATTTCGGGGTAGTCGGGCTGGCCTATGCCTCCGACCTGGGCATTGCAGCCAATCTTCTTGCCCTGGCGGTATTGCTGCACTACCGGAAGATGGTCTCATTGAGAACTCTGCGCTGGGATGAATTGGGAAAATCCGCGGTGACGGCGCTGGTGGCCGGAGGAATCAGCCTGGAAACGGCGCGAAATATTCCCTTGCCCACCTTTGGCCGGGCCAGCCGCATCCCGGATTTGCTCCATCTTACGTTCGTCACCCTTACCTGGGCAGCCGCTACGGCCGTGGGCTTGTGGCTGCTGAAGTCGCAGCTCCCCAACGATCTCCGCCGCAAACAGATCGCTTATCCCGCGGTCGCGCAGAACGAAGCCAAAGAAATTCTGGGAGCCGGCACCCAGCCGTAACAGGTTAGCTGGCGGAATGGGCCGAGGCAGCCAGCTCTTGCAGCAAGTCGGCCGCCTCCCAGTCCGCGCCGTGGTACCACTTCACGATCTTTCCATCGGGAGAAATCACCGACGTGCTGAGAGAGTGCGTAATGAGGCCACCGTCTTCCGCATAAGTCAGAGCAAAGTAATCAGCAACCTCCGGCAACTCGGCTTTGGGGATTACGGCGAACTCCCAGCGCTTGAACAGCGCGGCATCGTTGCTGCCGGCGCAGGAGAACCCATAGGCCCGCAGAACCCTTGGCGTGTCATGCTCGGGATCGAAGCTGATGCTCAGCAGATGGGTCTTCCCGTAGCGCGTTGGATCGGCGCGGATCTTGCCATCAATCGCCGAAAACTCGTGGCTGACCCGGGGGCAGTAGTCCGGGAAGGGACAGCGGGTATAGATCAGCGTAAGAAGCAAAGTTTCGCCCCGGTACTGGTGAAGCGAGATTGATTTGCCGCTTTGGTTCACCAGCCTGAAGTCCGGCACTTCGTCGCCGGGAGCTGGAATGTGAACGCTCGCCGCGGGCTTCGCAGGAGGATTCTGCGAGTGGCCGGTGACCTTCACGTTCTCCAGCCAGTACTTGTCTCCGTCGACCACCACATCGGCGGCAATAGAATCCCCCGGCTGCAAAGGATCGAGTTGAGCCGCCGGCTTGAAAGTGTAGGACATAACCATCTCATCCATGAAGCCGGCGATGGCCTCGTTATCGATATTGGCGGAGCCCGCGTTCTTGTCCACGGACATGACTTTGCCCTTGAAGGCGTAACGCTTGCTGGAGGAATCAGGCGAGGCTGCGGGGGCGTTCGATTTCCCGCGGTTGCAAGCCGTGGAAAAGGTGAGCACCGCACACAGGCAGAAAAATACAAAACGCGAGGATGCTGACTTCAAATTAACGCTCATATTCAGTCTTCCATTTTATTCGATATTTTACGCGTTGCGGCGGGCGAGTAGTTTGCCGTCATTATTGCTTCGTTCGCCAAAAACCCGGTCAGGGGAAGGTGGCTCATACCATTCAGTCTTGATCAGCTCCTCCGTGCAGCCGCCAACGCCTCGGACTTCTTCACGAACTCGGCAAGCAATTCAACCATGGGCGCTTTCACCTCCTCAGGAGCCGTTTTCAGCGAGCCGGCGTGGAACGGCGGGTCAGGGTCGTACTCGCTGATGAGCTGACAGCATTCGGCGTAGATGCGGTCACGCAGTTCCGCGACCATCGTGAGGCCGAAGTCGAGCCCGGCGGTCACGCCCGCACCGGTGACGCGGTTGCGATCGCGCACGACGCGAGCGTCGGTTGGAATCGCCCCGAACCCAGACAATACATGGCGCACCGACCAGTGCGAGGTTGCCTTGTAGCCCTTCAACAACCCCGCCGCTCCCAGGATCAGCGAACCCGAACATACGCTGGTGACGTACTTCGCCCGTGCCCCGCGGTCAGCCATGAAAGCGAGTGTCTCAGGGTCCAGAGCCGCCGCCAGTGTGCCGTACGTGCCGCCAGGAGTGAACAGCACTGTGAGGTCGCGGGGACAGGTCGCAAAAGTTGCGGTGGGCGTTATCGTTACTCCGGTGTCGCTGGTCACCGGATCGAGCGACTTCGCAACAAAGAGTATCTTTGCACCCATGAGCCCGCCGAGCATGGAGTGCGGCCCGATGAGGTCCATCACAGTCATCCCCGGGTACATCAGCATCGCGATTTGCTCGTCCCCCGTCCAGTGAACATTCGGAGTATCGGGCATTTTATGGTGCATCTCTTGCGGCTGCTGGCTAGCAGCAACGGCGGCATAAGAAGCAAAGGGGGCCGAGAGCGCTAACAGAATTGCTTTACGACGGTCGATATCGGTCATTGTCTGGTGTCCTCCAAATTCATATGTGGATACTTTCGGTTCGCTAAATCATAGGGCCGGCGAGGCGCATCACTGATTCTTGTGCATCGCCTTTCCTCAGCGTGATGCCAGCGAGATCAATTGAGCCTTGTGACGTAGAGAGTCGAGGCGCCAGCTGCCGCGTTGGAGTCTTATCACTAGCGACAGCAGCAGCCTGTCTGGCAGATGGTCCGGCTGCGAATACAAACCGCGAGCAGCATGCAGGGCGTAAAGCATTTCTTGTTCATCGGTTCCTGCTCTCCTGTTTCCCCTTCTCTCGTTTGGTTGGAATCCCTGGGCTCATTCTGATTCCATGGCTAAAAATGCTAATAGCGGAAGCGGTAGCGAAATTCGCCGTAGATTTGACGCGGTTCGTCCCAGTGGAATCCACCGAAGGTCAGACTGTTGTCGAGCTGCACGCGGCGGTTCGCGACATTGACCGCTGTTACGGAAACCGTATAGTTCTCGGCGAAAGTCTTGCCCAGCGAAAGATCCACAGCGCTGTGGCTGGGCAGATAGTTGCCGGGGTATTGCTCGCCGGGTAACCCGTTGGTGAACCCGGAGCCGTAATACACGTTGGTGGAGGCGTAGGCATGCCCTGGGAGGCTTCCGTTGAACCCGACGTTCAACGTATTGCGCTGATCGTGGTCCACAGGAGAAAGACCGTAGGGTATATCCAGGCCGCAGGATGGAGTGATCGGCTGGGGGCAGACCAGACCGCCGGTGATGGGCGAGGTTGCCTGCGCGATCTGGTTGGAGTAGGAGAGATGGAACTGGCCGTGATGCAGGACGTTGGGCGAGCGCAGCGTGACTTCCCAGCCCTGAATTAGGGCGTACTGCCAGGTGATGGGCCAGAAGATATTCGATTCGCCAATGTTGTTGTGATCGAGCCAGTTTTTGGCGCGGGTTTCAAAGTTGTCGGCGTCGAGCGTCCATCCGCGATAAGGGATGGTGACGCCATATTGCCACTCGATGTCGCGTTCACCGTGCAGGGGAGCGAAGGCAAAGCTCTGCCCGGCGGCCAGAGTTTGCAGCTGAGTGGTTGGGGTTGAAAGCGGGGGAGCCTGATAGAAGTAGCCGTAGAAGCCGCGGAAGACCCAATTGAGGCGAGGAATCCGGATGGCGGCGCCAAGACGAGGATCGGTGGCGTTTTCGGAGATGGTGGAGCTGAATGCCGTTTCACGAAGTCCCGTAATGAGGGTTAGCCAGGGCGTAACTTTGAATTTGTCGTTGATGAAGAAGGCAGCGACACCCCCGTTCACGCCGATCGACGACGGAGGAACGTTCGGCGTACCGTCGGTGTAATCGTTGAAAAAGTAGTTGTACTGATGCTGGGCGAATCCATAGACGCCAGCCTGAATATCGTTCCGCTTGACATCGGCATTGAGCGCGACCTGCGCTCCTCCATATTGGGCGGTCTGGGTTACGGTCGAGACGACGGGAAAGTCGTTCGCTCCGCCGTGATAGTCGGCTCCGTTGTAGTGATAGAACGGAGAAACGGTCAGCAGTGTATTTGGATCGAAGGTGTGAACCCACGAGAATGTCGCGTAGCCATCGGGCTCGACCTCGGCGTCATGCAGGCCGTAGCTGGGAAATCCGTTGGGGCCGTTGGTGAAAGAGTTGGGGTTGGGGTCGATGGGAATCTGATAGTAGTCGCGGCGAAGGGAACCGACGATGCGGTATTGATTCTTGGGATCTGGGTTGAAGATCAATGAAGTGAAGCCGCCGAAGCCGTTGGCAGCGTCGTTGACGGTCTGCGGAATCGGCGTCTGCAGGCCGTACTGGCTGCGGTTGCCGTTGAGGCTGGCGTAATAGGCGGCGCGGGCGGTGTGGCTTCCGCAACTGATCTGGTCGTTGGTCTGGTAGAAATTACCGGCGGTAATGACGAAATCGCATTCCCGATCGCGCTCGAAGCCGGTACGGGGCACGATGTTGAAGATGCCGTAAGTACGGTCGCCGTAATCGGCATCGTAGCTGCCGCGTTGGACTTCGAGATAGTCGATGTCTTTGGGATCGATCTGAGGTCCGAGATTGTTGGCGATGTTGGTGTTGGGGATGGGAACGCCGTCGATAAGCCACTCGACCTGATGGCCTCCTCGCATGTGGAGCATGTCGTGTACGACGTAGGCGCCGGGGACGTAATCGGTGATCATTTCCATGCCGTTGGTGCGGTCGGCTCCCGGAGTCTCCTGGATGTCGATTCGGTTAAGCGTGACGATGGGAGTGACGCTTTGGGTGGTGGCTTCCACGGGAATCTCTGAAACTTCAACGTGCTCGTTCGCGCCCGCGACAACCAAAGCGAAATGCAGCACCGGCCTGGTGTCGGATTGAACAATCACGCCTTGTTGCGTTGGCTGGAAGCCCTTCGAAGCCACCGTCACGACATAGTTACCGAGAGGGACCGAGGCAAATTCAAACTCCCCGTTGTCGTTGGAATCGGTGGAGCGCGTCCAGTCCGAGTTTTGTGCTTTCAATCGGATCTGCGCGCCTTGAATCGGCCGGTGCTGGGGATCGTGAACCACCCCGCGCACCGAACCAAAAATCGAGGCGAAAGCCATGCCACCCAGAAAAAGCACCACCGCTGCCCATATGGCTGGTGCACTGATAATACTTCTCTTGCAGTTCATATCTCGGTCTCCGTGTATGACGTATAACGGTTCAGAACGGGCCTCTGCGGCACTTACTTCCGGAGGACAAACCGATTCCGCTCGAGGCGGGAACGCACGCTTGCCACCGTGCAAGCGAACTCAAATCAGCATGGGATTTGTCAGCAGGCAGGCGGAGCGCGGGTGGATTGCGAATGGAGAGCTACGGTATTGGGGGAAGCTGCGTCCGCAGTTTGGAGGCAAGCGACCACGTCGCCCGAACCGAGGCTGCCAGCTGAAGGCTGCGCCAGGGCCCAACGAAGTGTGGTAACCGCGCCTCCGCCAGCCCGGTTGCAGCAGCAGGCATCGCGAACCACGGGCTCGGAAGAGCTCGAACTTACCCCTTCGTGGCAGTGGTGAACCCCTTTACGCAAGCAGCACGCCTGCGTTGGCGCGGGCTCAGCCGCTAGGGCGATCGGAACAACAATCCCCGCCAGGGCGAAGAGCAACAGGAATTTGGCGGTCAGGCGGTGCATACTTATATTGGATCAGCCGATGCCAGAGCCGACAGCATAGAACAAAATTGCGGACTGGCGCAAGCGACGCCGGGCGGGGCGAATCATCGCAGCAGCACGTAGGCCCCGCCGTCCGTGCAGGCAATCGCCAGATTCATCAGCACAAAAATCAGGTCGTAATGCCAGCCGGAAGCCTTGTCACCCCAGAATCCAGTGTGCCAGGCGGAGATTTTTTTCCAGATCGCGCCGAACATGATAAGAATCAGTCCGATGGCGGCCAACTGGGTCAACACTCCGAACCCCACGCCCAGCCCGCCGGCGACTTCGGCGATCCCCAGGAAGATGGTAAATCCCTTGCTCATCTCGATGCTCTTGGCGCGGGCGGCAGGGTCTTTCAGATGGCTATAGCCGCTGCTCACAAATACCAGCCCGACGATCAGCCGCAGCAGCAGCAAACTCAAGTCCGTAAAACGCGCAAGTTGAGGAAACATGGCGGCTCTGGGATGTGTGACTCGATACTATGGTTGCTGGATCGTTGCTTTTGCCGCGTTTGCCTTGCGGCAAAATCAGGCTTTGCGATGAATCTTGGCCCACCACCAGCGTACCCCGACAAACAAGAATCGCCAGTCGTGGAAAAACTCCGGGGCTTTGCCCTCAAATGCGTGGCCGACGAATTGAGAAATCCATCCCAGCACGAACAGGCCCAGCGCGTAGGGCAGCATGCGGTGCACAAAAATGCCGGAAATAAAAACCGGGAGGGAAAGCAAAATCGTCGGAATGCCCAGCGTGTGGCAGGCCCGGTTGATCGGATTCTGGTGGCTGGAGGCGTATTGCGCGATCCACTGCTCGCTCGTGCGGTTGCCCAGCATGACGCCAAGATCATACAACGGCTGCTCCATCTTTTGCACGGCTCTCACACGGCTCTCGGCCAGTTGAGGCTGCAGCTTCCCGCGTGGTAGCATCCTTTGTTTGTCTGGCGGGTGGTGTTGGGCTGGCCTGTCTCTTGCACCTTCTCTTCTGGGCCTCCTCTCTTTCCACGCCCGCGAAGGAGCCTATCTCGTGAAAGTTTATTCCGGAGAAAACATTCGTAACGTTGCAATTGTGGGACACGGGCACGCCGGAAAAACCACGCTGCTTTCGGCGATGCTGTATACGGCAGGAGCGACGCCGCGACTGGGGCGGGTGGACGACGGGACGGCGACCACCGATTATGACGAAGAAGAGATCGTCCGAAAAATGTCCATCGCCGGCTCTGCCGCCTACGTGGAATGGGGTAAAACCAAGATCAACGTCATCGACACTCCCGGGTTCAACATGTTCGTCCACGAGGCGCGCATGGTGCTGCCGGTGGTGGATGCCGCGATTGTCGTAGTCGATGGCGTCGCCGGCGTCGAGGTGGTTACGCAGCGCGTGTGGAACGACTGCGAAGAATATAAGACTCCCCGCCTGATCGTGGTCAATCGCATGGATCGCGACCGCGCCAACGCGGAGCGCGTGCTGGAATCCCTCATCAACGCCTTCGGCAGAAATGTCATCCCCATTGAACTGCCCATTGGCAGCGAAAAAAACTTCAGCGGCGTGGTCGACCTGGTTCGCATGAAGGCCTACACCTACGAATTGGGCGGAAACGGCAAGGGCAAAGAGACTGAGATTCCCGCCCACATGCGCGCCCAGGTGCAGGAGTCGCACGAGCAACTGGTCGAACTGGTGGCCGAGGGCGATGACAAACTAATGGAAGAATTCTTCGAAAAGGGTACGATTCCGGAAGAAGACCTCATTCCCGCGCTGCACAATGCCATTCGCGAAGACAAGCTCTTTCCCGTGATCTTCTCGTCTGGTCTGGGCAATATTGGCGCCGACCGGGTTATGGATTTCATCGTCGACTACACACCCGCGCCCTCGGAGCACGAGTGGGTGCAAGGCGTGCCCGCGGCTTCCGGCAACGGAGACGCCCCAAAGCGCCACGAAACCGACGCCGAGCCCATGTCGCTCTACGTTTTCAAGACTGTTTCGGATGCTTTCGCCGGAAGAATCTCCTACTTCAAGGTATTTTCCGGCGTGCTGAAAAACGAAGCAACGATCCAGAATTTTTCCCGCGGATCGACCGAAAAGCTCTCCCACATTTCCATCATGCAGGGCAAGACTGCGGTGCCCGTGACCGAGTTGCATGCCGGCGATATCGGCGCGGTGGCGAAGTTAAAAGACACCCTCACCGGCGACACGCTGGGGGACAAGTCCGCGCCCATTCAATATCCGCGCGTCAAGTTGCCCGAGCCCGCCATCACCTTCGCCATCGAACCCAAGAGCCGCGCCGATGAAGACAAGCTGGGACCGGGCATCCACAAGCTGATGGAGGAAGATGCCATGCTGCGTTTTTTCCGCGACGCGCAAACCCAGGAATTTCTCATCGCGGGCACGGGGCAGCAGCACATCGAAGTTGTGGTAGCCAAATTGAAGAAGCGTTATCACACGGAAGTGGTGTTGAAGGCGCCGAAGGTTCCCTATCGCGAAACCATTCGCGGCAAGGCTGACGTGCAGGGCCGCCACAAGAAGCAAACCGGCGGGCACGGCCAGTATGGCGACTGCAAAATCAAGATGGAGCCTATGCCCCGCGGAGGCCAGTTCGAATTCGTCAACGACATTTTCGGCGGCGCCATTCCCAAGAACTATATCCCTGCGATTGAGAAGGGAATCAAAGACGCGGCCGCCCGCGGATATTTGGCGGGGTATCCGGTGGTGGATTTTCGGGTGATTCTGTATGACGGGTCGTATCACGACGTGGATTCCAACGACATGTCCTTCCAGATGGCGGGCCGCATTGCCTTCAAAAAGGCGATGGAGCAGGCCAAGCCCACGCTGCTGGAGCCGGTAATGCACGTGGAGATCACCGTGCCGGACGATTTTGCGGGATCGATCATGGGCGACCTCAACAGCCGCCGCGGCCGCATCCAGGGCATGGACAACAAAGGCGGCAACACCGTGGTCAAGGCGGAAGTGCCCATGGCGGAGATGCTGACCTACGGGGTGGATTTAACGTCGATGACGCAAGGCCGCGGCAGCTTCAACATGGAGATGCATCATTACGATGCGGTGCCGGGGGCATTGCAGGAGAAGATTATTGAGAAGGCAAGAGCGGAGCGGGGGGATGTGAAGGAGGAAGAAGAGTAGGATTGCCCCTCCTCAACCGAAAAGTTTCTCGAGTGTCTCAGCGTCGTGGAATTTTAGGCGGTCTGCCAATTCGTTTACGTAGAACATATCGGGCGAGAATCGCTGAGCTCTCACCAGGATTGTGAATCGTGGATCGTCCTTGTCCAGATCGAATAGAACCAGCCCGACACCGAATAACATGCACAAGGACTCGAGCCGACTCTGAACCTCCTCCGTCATTGCCTGTACATTGAGTTTCGCCATGCGCGAAATCATAAACGGGCTCCAAATCCCCGAGAAAAGCTAGGCCTGCAGGATATTCATCCCCGTCGTCTTTGCTAGCCTTGACTGCTGCTGGTCGAACGTCCAAAAGCGTTCAGCCTTAAGTTCCAATGCGCAGGCAACGTGCAAAGTGTCGAGCGTTCGCATTCCTAGCTTCGATGCGAAACGGCGCGCTAAGTCGGTGCACAGCTCGAAGGCGGTCTCGGGCAGCGGAGTAGCCCTCCAGAGGTGATGAGCTTCGTCGGCGACGAATTGGCCGTGGACTTCCTGTGCTGCCTGCGCGGTTATGGTTCCGCTTACCTGATGGTGGCCGAGGGCGTGGGCCCACTCCGCAAGATGCAGAGGAGTGAGTGGGAGTGGGGGCGCGTCTTTCGAGAGCCGCCGAGCTTCTGGAGAGTGAACATCCGTAAGATAGAGCGAAACGACGAAACTTGAGTCGACGTAGACGCTAATAACGGCCCCGGTCTTCGAGGATAACATTGGGGAGAATGCGGTCGCCGAGTATTTCCCTGGCGCGAGCCTCGAAGTCTGGCCATTTCGCCGGCTTCTCTTCAAGGTTCTCGGGAACAATGCGCCCGATCAACTTTTCCCGGTCTCGAAGCTCCACGGTTTTGCCCGCGCGTAGCAACGACTTCAGGCGTTTGGTGTCACGAAGTTGACGCATGTTGACGGAAGCCATGGATAGAATATGACACATAATGTGTCACATGTCAATGACAATGACAATGACAATCGGCCTGAACTCTACTGGATCAGCCTCACGGCGCATGTATATTGGCTCCCACAGCACTGAGGGCGTCCGGCAATCCTGTCTCCCGGTTGGCAAAATGTTCTGAGGGAGGATCTACATGTCGATCGCGCCTGTGACGGAACTTCCGCAAACCGCAGGGAATTGGGCCAGCATGAAGCTGAAGAGAACACCCGCTGCAAAGAAAACACAGTAGTGAACCACCAACGGGCGCTCTGAGTTTCATCCACACCCACACCGGCACCCGGCGACCGGATGCGGTGTGGTCACCTTGCCGCACGCGCGATTGCGCCACAGGCCTTTGCGCTTTAGTATCGCCATATCGTGAGTCTACCCAAAATTGATCCCAAGGTGAATGACCGCCTGGTCTCGGCCGCCGCTGTGGAGGATGACTCTACCTTTGAGCTCAAGCTCCGCCCCCAGCGCCTGAAGGAATTCATCGGCCAGGCCAAAGTCAAAGAAAACCTGGCGGTCGCCATCGAGGCGGCGCGGTCCCGCGGTGAGGCCATGGACCACGTGCTGCTCTACGGCCCGCCCGGCCTGGGCAAGACCACATTGGCCAACATCATCGCCAATGAACTGGGAGTGCACTTCCAGCCCACCGCCGCGCCTCTGCTGCAAATCAAGGGCGACCTGACGGCGATTATTACCAACATGCAGGAGAAGCAAGTTCTCTTCATCGACGAGATTCACCGCCTGCAACCGGTATTGGAGGAGTTGCTCTATTCGGCGCTCGAAGATTACAAGCTGGATATCATCATCGGCCAGGGCCCATCCGCCCGCACCCACACGCTGGAGGTAAAGCCATTCACCTTTGTCGGCGCAACCACCCGCGCAGGATTAATTTCTTCGCCCCTGCGTTCGCGCTTCGGCATTGTGCTGCGGCTGGAATTTTATACTCCCGAGGATCTGCGCGTGATCGTGGAACGCTCCGCCGAAATTCTCGGCGTGCAGGTGGACGACGCCGGCGCCACCGAAATCGCCGGCCGCTCCCGCGGCACCCCGCGCATCGCCAACCGCCTGCTGCGCCGCGTCCGCGATTACGCGCAAGTGCGCGGCGCGGGAAAGATCGACCTGCCCACCGCCCAGGCCGCGCTGCAAATGCTGGAGGTGGATAAATATGGATTCGACGAGGTCGACCGCAAGCTGCTCCTTACCATCATTGAGAAATATCAAGGCGGCCCGGTCGGTTTGAACACCTTAGCCGCCGTCCTCGCCGAAGAACCCGACGCCATCGAAGAAGTCTACGAACCCTTCCTCATGCAGATCGGCTTCCTCAACCGCACGCCACGCGGCCGCGTAGCCACGCAGTTGGCCTACGAGCATTTCAACATCACCCCCAGCCGGCGTCAGAGTTCGTTGTTCTGAGTAACGCCCTCTCTGCCTGTTCGGAAAACCAACGACTAACGACTCAAAGACTAACGACCAACGACTAGCTGCCGACAGCCGCACCTCCCATTGCTGAATCCCTGCCCCTTCCGGTAGAATCTAAACACTCGAATCGAGGCATGAAACCCTTATGAAAGCAGCCATTCATCCCGCTTATAACGAAGTTCGCGTGCATTGCGCCTGCGGCAACGCCTTTGTCACTCGCTCCACTCATAAAGGCGATATCAGCGTCGAAATCTGCTCCGCGTGCCATCCCTTTTTCACCGGCAAGCAGAAGCTCATGGATACCGCGGGCCGGGTCGAGCGCTTCCGCCGCAAATACGCCAAGAACACCCCCGCCACGCCCGAGGCGAGCAAGAAATAATCGGTTCGCTGGAAAGCACAGCCCTCGCCGCAAAGCGAGGGCTTTCGCTTGCCCCACCAAGTAGAATAGAACCGTGAAAAAATTCTGGGACAACTCGTGTGGGACGGATACTCCCTTCGACAGGCTCGGGTCAGGCTCTGTTCGACGGCCCTCGCCCCCGCGCTCAGTTCCCGCCGCCCTCCAGATCGGCCCCGTCCGCATCGCTCCCGCCACCGTGCTCGCTCCCATGGCCGGCGTCACGGACACGGTGTTTCGCCGCTTCATCCGCAACCTCGGCGGCTGTGGCCTGATCATGACCGAGTTCACCTCCGCCGACGGCGTGCTCCGCAAAAAAGATCAGAAGGCAAAGCGCTACCTGCATTTCTACGAAGACGAGCATCCCATTTCCGCCCAGCTTTTCGGCAGCGATCCTTACGTGATGGCCGAAGCCGCGCGTCTGGTCGAAGGCCTGGGCTTCGATGTAGTCGATCTGAACCTGGGATGCCCCGCGAAAAAGGTCGTCAAGTGCAACGGCGGCTCCGGCCTGCTGCGCGATCTGCCCGCCATAGGCAGGATTTTCGAAGCCGTTCGCGCCGCCGTCACCATCCCTTTCACCGTAAAATTCCGCGCCGGATGGAGCGACGAAGAAATCGTCTGTGTGGAACTGGCGCGCATGGCCGAATCCTGCGGCCTCGCGGCCGTCGCCCTGCACGCCCGCACCCGCGAACAAGGCTACAGCGGCCAGGCCCGCTGGGAGTGGATCGCCGCCATCAAGGATGCGGTGAAGATCCCGGTCATCGGCAACGGCGACATCCGCAGCCCCGAAGATGCCTGCGCCATGGTCACCCAAACCGGCTGCGACGCTGTCATGATCGGACGCACCGCCCCGTCCAACCCCTGGATCTTCCGCCAAATCCAGCAATATTGCGCGGCGGTCCCTGCATCGCCGCTGGCCTACGACCACCCCTCCGAAGCCGACCGCTATCAAATGATCCGCACCTACTTCCAGATGCTGATCGAAGAGGAACTCCCCGACGCGGTCGGCAAGATGAAGCAATTCGCCTCCTGGTTCACCCATGGCGTGCCCGGCGGTGCCGGCCTGCGGAAGGCCATTTACGAATCGAAGAACGCGCCTGAAATCCTGAGTCGGGTGGAAGATTTCTTCGAAGCTCGACTGTGTGGCGCGGACGCCAATTCCGCAGGCTCAGGGCAGGCCCCCGCCCGCGAAACTGTCGAAGCCGCCGTCGGCTAAAGCTGCGCCCATCCTGCCCCACCTTGTCATATAATCCCTTGCGGTATGTCTCTCCCCTCCGGCACCAAACTCGGCCCGTATGTTATCCACTCCTCCATAGGCGCCGGGGGCATGGGCGAGGTCTACCGCGCCCACGACTCCCGCCTCAACCGCGACGTCGCCGTCAAAATCCTCCCCGAATCATTCTCCGCCGATCCCGATCGCCTTCATCGTTTTGCGCAGGAATCGCGCGCCGCTGCCGCGCTCAACCATCCCAACATTCTTTCCATCTTCGATATTGGCGAAGGTGGATCAGGGAAAGACCACGCCGCCCCCTACGTCGTTTCCGAACTGCTCGAGGGCGAAACCCTCCGCGACCGCCTGCGCAACGGAGCGCTGGCCCAGCGCAAAGCCCTCGACTACGCCCGCCAGATCGCCAGCGGCCTGGCCGCCGCTCACGAGAAAGGCATCGTCCACCGCGACCTGAAGCCGGAGAATATCTTCATCACCAACGATGGACGTGCCAAGATTCTCGACTTCGGCCTCGCCAAGTTCACCCGCCCGGAAATCGACAACTCAGGGGACGCTCCCACCCAGCAAATCGCCACCGACGCTGGCACCGTCATGGGCACCGCCGGCTACATGTCGCCCGAGCAGGTTCACGGCAAGCCCACTGACGCCCGCTCCGACATTTTTTCCTTCGGCGCCATTCTCTACGAAATGCTCTCCGGCAAGCGCGCCTTCCATGGCGAATCCGCGGTCGATACCATGAGCGCCATCCTCAAGTCGGATCCTCCCGATCTTTCCGAGACCAACCGCAGCGTCTCGCCCGCGCTCGAGCGCATCGTCCGTCATTGCCTGGAGAAAAATCCCCCCGAACGTTTTCAATCCGCCCGCGACGTGGCCTTCAACCTGGAAGCCCTCACCGATATCTCCACCATCACCCGTGGCGGCGTGCAAGCGATTCCGGAAGAGCGCTCGAAGCCTCGCCGATGGCTCCTTCCAGCACTTGCAGCCTTACTCGTCGTCGCTTCGTGGGCGGGCATCTATCGTCTCGCCCGCCGCGGCGCCGCCACCAATCCCGCGTTTCATGAAATTACTTTCCGCAACGGCACCATCTGGGACGCCCGCTTTGCCCCCGATGGCCAGACCATCATTTACGGCGCAGCCTGGGAGGGCGCGCCCTATGAACTCTTCTCTACCCGCTTCGATAGCACCGATTCGCGCCCGGTGGGCCTGCCTCCCTCGCAGATTCTGGCTGTCTCCTCCAAAGGCGAGATGGCCATCTGCCTGAACCCCAAAGACAGCGCCGCCTTCATCTTCTCCGGCACGCTGGCCCGGGTGGCGCTGGCCGGGGGCGCTCCCCGCGAGGTGGTCGAAAACGTTGACTGGGCCGACTGGACGCCTGATGGCCAGTCCCTGGCCGTCATTCGCCATGGCACCACCAATATCTCTCGTCTGGAATATCCCATCGGCAACGTCATCTACGATCCTGAAGGCTGGGTGAGCCACGTGCGCTTCTCGCCCGATGGCCAGTTTCTCGCCATCGCCGATCACGTGCCCGGCGGCGACGACGGCCGGATCGTCATCCTGGACACCCACGGAAATCGCCAGGTCAGCTCTTCGTTCTATACCAGCGTCGAAGGCCTGGCCTGGAACCCGAATGGCAAGGAGGTCTGGTTCTCCGCCGTGCCCGGCGGCGCTTCGCGCTCGATTTATGCGCTTGATTTTAAGGGGAAAGAGCGCCTCATTTATCGCGCTCCCGGCGGCCTCACCCTGCACGATATCAGCCGCACTGGCCTGGTCCTGCTCACCGCCGATAAGACCCGCCTCGGCATGTTCGCCCTCGCTCCCGGCGAGACTCACGAACGCAGCCTCTCCTGGTTCGATTGGTCGCTGGCGGTGGACCTCTCGGACGATGGCAAGACGCTTCTGTTCTCCGAGAGTGGCGAGGCCGTGGGCGCAAACTACGGCATGTTTCTGCGCAAGACCGATGGTTCGCCCGCCGTGCGCCTGGGCGATGGCGAATTCGGCGCGCTCTCCCCCGATGGCAAGTGGGTGGTGGCCGAGAGCGGCAACCCGGTCAAATTAACCCTTCTGCCCACCGGCGCGGGCGAACCCCGCCAACTGACCAGCGGTATTGCAGGCATTCGCGAGTTTCATTGGATGCCCGATAACAAGTCCATCGTCTTCACCGCCGCCGACCCCGGCCACGGCCGCCGCACCTACCTCATGGACGTGCAGGGTGGCGCTCCCCGCGCCCTTACCCCGGAAGGCACGGTGGGCTTGATCGTGACCGCCGACGGCAAATTCCTGCTGGCCGGGGACGGGCATCAGCAATATGCCCTCTATCCCACCGCCGGCGGCGCTCCGCAAAAGCTCAACTTCACCATCGAAGCCAATGAATTTCCTCTGCGTTTTATGGCCGACGGCAAAAGCCTTCTATTGAGTACCCGCAGCGCCATCCGCGTCGAGGTTACGCGCGTCGATCTGGCCACCGGCCGTCGCCAGCCCTGGAAGCAAATTAACCCCGCCGACCCCGCCGGCGTGCAAAGAATCGTCACCTTGGGATTCAGCGCCGACGGCAAATCGTACGCCTATTCCCTGAGCAGGTCGCTCTCCGATTTATACGTGGTCGATGGCTTGAAGTGATGGGCAGTCAGGATCGACCGACTTTCAAAGGCGGGGAAAACTTTCCGGCCACCGAACCCAACCCCTACTTCATCTGATCCAGAATCGACCCTACGATCCCGCCCACCACCCCGCCCTGCACCGTTTCCCTCCTGGATTCATGCGGCATGTACTCGTAGAGCGCGTGCGCCAGCTTCGAGATGGGCAGCGTCTGCAACCAAACTCTTCCCGGCCCGGTCAGCGACGCCAGAAAGATTCCATCTCCGCCAAAAATCAGATTCTTGATTCCGGGCACGGTCGTAATCTGAAACGACACGCTCGATTGAAACGCGCCCACATGTCCGGGATGCACCCGCAAATTCTCCCCCGGCTGCAAATCGCGCATCACCAGCTCGCCGGAAAGCTCCAGCCAGAACGTGCCCAGCCCGCTGACCCGCTGCAACAAAAATCCACTGCCGCCAAAAATCCCCGCACCCAACGACTGCTGAAATCCCATCCCAATCTGAATCTGCGAGGTGCCGCACAAAAATCCGTGGCGATGAATCAAGTACTCATGCCCCGCCGCCACCTCCACCGGCACAATATGCCCCGGCATCTTGGTGGCAAAGGCCAGTTCGGCGGCCGCTCCCATGGCGCGATACTCCGTCATAAAAATCGAACCGCCGCCGGCCACGCGCTTGAGCACGCCAAACAGCCCTCCGCCTCCGCCAAACTGCGTGTGCGTAGTCATCTGAATGGAGGGGCCCATCCAGGAAAGCTCTCCCGCCTCGGAGATGATCGACTCGTTGGGCTCAAGCACAAACTCGAGCACAGGCATGGTGGTGCCGGTAATGCGCGCTTGCATAGGGAAACCTCGGGAGCAGTATACAATTTTGAAGACCGTGTGGCGCGGGCGCTTTCGCCCGCGATTGCCCAGGCAATCGTTCTCGATTCGTTGGAGTTATACTTTTCGCCTCGCGAGGTCGACGGCAGAGATCCCGCACGATCTGAATCAAACGCCCCGCGCCACCATCTTCCCCGCGTCATCCTTCTCCACATAAGCCCAGGGTGTCTCATGGTCGTGCGTGAAAACCGTCAGCCACTTCTCCGGCATGGACCGGGAGTAATAGAGCTTCTTGCTGGCGATGGTTTGCAGCGGATAAAGATCGAAGCCCATGCCCCAGCTGATGTCGATGTGCGCCTTGGTCGGAATCAGATCGGAGATGTAGCAGGCGACCGCAGGGGCTGAAGCCCGGCTCGCATCAGGGGCGTCTGACGGCGCGGCTTGAAGCCGCGCCCTTTCAAAGCTGGGGTGCCCCACGTCTCGCGGGTCTTGCCAGACGTGGGAATTGCCACCACGGACGATGACCGCCTGCATACTCGCTGTGTGCCCCGGAAAAGTCTCCACCGAAATCCCCGGAACAATCTCTTCCCCGCCCTTCAGCAGCGTCATCTTGCCGCTCTCCACCAGCGGATCGTAATTCTCCGCGATGTAGCTGATCGCATCCCGCTCAGCCGGGTTGCGCGCATATTGCCACTCGCCCTCCGGGGCATAATATTTCGCCCGCGGAAACGTCGGCACAATCCTGCCGTCCTTGCCGCGCACCGTGTTCCAGCCGCAGTGGTCAAAATGCAGGTGCGTATTGATGACCACGTCGATATCTTCCGGCGCTATACCCGCTGCGGCGAGATTCGCCAGCAATTGTGCGGGCTGGCCGTAAAACTTGATCATGCGATCGGAAAGCTTGTTCCCCATGCCAGTTTCGACCAGCACGTTTTGCGTGCCGGTGCGGATGAGCAGAGAGTTCAGCCCTGAGGTCACATAATTCCGGGCATCCGCCGTCATTCGCTTGGACCACATGATTTTCGGAATCACGCCGAAGAACGCGCCGCCATCCAGGGGATAAGTGCCGTCGGAAAAAATGCTGAGCTCGAATTCGCCAAGGGTCAGGCTGGGCATAAAGTTAGTGTGCCATAGGCCGAAAATCGTCGCCAGGTTTCACGGATATTCACGGACCAACTCTCACGACGCTGCCCGTGAATATCTGCGCCGTCCGTGGCCGGCAGAGTTTTGTTAGTCTCGTTTGCATGCAGCGGCCCGCCAGCATCACCGTGATTGGCAGTTTGTTTTTTCTGGTCGCGGCTTACCTCGTGGCGATTGGAGCGCTCGGTTTGATTGCGCCCGGGATGATTTTGCCTTCGATGCAAGCGCCAATTTTTTACGGCCGCGAGCTGGACACGCCGCAGACCTCGATTTCAGTCGGCCTGGGATGGACCCTGGTCGGCTGGGGATTATTTCAACTGCGTAGTTGGGCGCGCTGGTGCGCTGTGGCCATCATGGTCCTGGGAATTGCGGGCTCCGTGCCCGCGGTCTCCGCCGCGGCCCGAACCATTGGCTGGCGTTTTGCCTGGACCGGAGCGCTGCTGATGCTGCGCGTGGTGGTTACCTGGTACCTGTCACAATCGCCGGAGATCCGCGAAGTCTTTAGCGCAAAATAAGTCGCCACGGATTCGCACCGATCTTCACGGATTTTACAAGAGCCTTGCGCTTCTTGATCCGTGATAATCCGTGCAAACCGTGGCTGGCTGCGTTATTGCTTTACCGGTTCGCCCACTCGCTTGCTTACTTCCATCTTCATCTTGCCGCCCTTCTTGTCGGCATCCACCACTAAGTGATCCCCATGCAGAACCTCGCCGTCCAGGATCTTCAGCGCCAGCGGGTCCTGCACCAGCTTCTGAATCGCCCGCCTTAGCGGACGCGCGCCGAAATTGGCGTCGTAGCCCTGGGTAAAGAGAAGTTCTTTCGCCGCATCGGTCAGCTCAATCGAGATCTTGCGACCTGCCAGTAACCTGCGCACGTCTTCGAGACGAAGGTCGATGATCTTGACCAATTGATCTTTGCCGAGCGGGCCAAAGACGATGATGTCGTCCACGCGGTTGAGAAACTCCGGGCGGAAGTGGCCGTGCAAAGCTTCCATGACCTGCTCGCTGGCCTTCTCGAAATCTTCCGGGGTGCGCAGGTTTTCGGCCTGCAAATAACTTGAGCCGAGGTTCGAGGTCATGATGATGATGGTGTTCTTGAAATCGACGTTGCGGCCTTTGCCATCGGTGAGGCGGCCATCATCCATGATCTGGAGCAGAATGTTGAAGACGTCGGGATGCGCTTTTTCGATTTCATCGAACAGCACCACCGCGTAGGGACGCCGCCGCACCTGCTCGGTGAGTTGGCCGCCCTCTTCGTAGCCCACGTAACCGGGAGGCGCGCCAATCAAGCGGGCCACGGAATGCTTCTCCATATATTCCGACATGTCGATGCGCAGCAGGGCGCGCTCATCGTCGAATAGAAATTCTGCGAGAGCGCGAGCCAGTTCGGTTTTTCCAACGCCGGTCGGGCCCAGGAAGATGAACGAGCCGATGGGACGCTTGGGATCGCTAAGCCCGGCGCGCGAGCGGCGGATGGCGTTGGCGACGCGCTCCAAGGCCTGATCCTGGCCGACCACACGCTGGCGCAGGCGCTCTTCCATGGTGACCAGTTTTTTTACCTCGCCTTCCAGCATCTTGGAAACGGGAATGCCGGTCCACTTGGAGACGATGCGGGCAATGTCTTCTTCATCCACTTCTTCTTTCAACATGCGGGGTGCGCCGGAGGCCTTGCCGTCAGTCGATTTTCCGTCGGTCGACTTTCCGTCAATCTTGTCGCTCAGCTGATTGAGTTCTTCCTCCGCCTGCCGCAGCAAACCGTATCGAATTTCCGCGACGCGTTGAAGGTTGCCTTTGCGCTCTTCCGTTTGCTCTTCGATTTTGAGCTTCTCGATCCTTTCCTTCAGCTCGCGGGAACGGGCAATCAGATCTTTTTCTTTTTTCCAGTTCGCTTTCAGCGCATTCGATTTCTCGCGAATACCGGCGAGCTCCTTCTCGATCACGCCCAGGCGTTCCTTCGAGTTAGCGTCGTCTTCCTTCTTCAATGCCTGCTTTTCGATCTCCAGCTGCGTGGCGCGGCGTTCGAGTTGATCGATGCCGGTGGGCAGCGAGTCAATCTGAATGCGGATGGATGCGGCGGCTTCATCGACCAGATCGATGGCTTTGTCGGGCAGAAAACGGTCGGAGATGTAGCGATGAGAGAGGGTAGCGGCGGCGACGATGGCGGAGTCTTTGATGCGGACCCCATGATGAACCTCGTACCTTTCCTTCAGGCCGCGCAGGATGGCGATGGTGTCTTCCACGTTGGGCTCGCCGACAAAGACAATCTGGAAGCGGCGTTCGAGGGCGGTGTCTTTTTCGATGTACTTGCGGTATTCGTTGAGCGTGGTGGCACCAATGGCGCGCAGTTCGCCACGGGCGAGAGCGGGCTTCAACATGTTGGAGGCGTCGATGGCGCCTTCGGCGGCGCCGGCGCCGACGAGGGTGTGCAACTCGTCGATGAAAAGAATCATCTGGCCCTGGGAATCTTCGATCTCTTTGAGAACAGCCTTGAGGCGGTCTTCGAATTCGCCGCGATACTTGGCTCCGGCCAGCATGGCTCCGAGATCGAGGGCGACGACGCGCTTGTTCTTCAAAACCTCGGGAACGTCGCCGGAGATGATGCGCTGGGCGAGACCCTCGACGATGGCGGTTTTGCCCACGCCGGGCTCGCCGATGAGCACGGGATTATTCTTGGTGCGGCGCGAGAGGACCTGCACCACGCGGCGGATTTCCTCGTCGCGGCCGATGACGGGATCGAGCTTGCCGCGGCGGGCCTGCTCGGTAAGGTCGCGAGCGTATTTATCCAGGGCCTGGAACTTTGCCTCGGGATTCTGGTCGGTGACTTTTTGCGAACCCCGCACCGCAGTCAGGGCCTTGAGAATCGCATCGTAAGTTGCGCCGTGACGAGCGAGAATCTGCTGCGCCGAGTCCTGTTTGAGATGGGTGATGGCCAGCAGCAGGTGCTCGGTGGAGACGTATTCGTCTTTGAAGTTCGCGGCCTCTTTGAAAGCCTGCTCCAGCAGTTTGTTGGCGGCGTTCGAGAGCGTGGCCTGCGAGGCTTCGCCGGAAACCTTGGGAAGCTTTTCGATATCGCGGTAGAGGTCGCTGAGGACGGCTTGCGGACCGATGCCGATTTTTTCGAGAACAGGCGGAACGATGCCCTCTTTGTCTTCCAGCAAGGACGCGAGAAGATGGACGGGCAGGACTTCGGGATTGCCGTGCTCGGAGGCGAGATCATTCCCGCGCTGAACGGCTTCCTGCGCTTTTACAGTTAATTTTTCCCAACGGATGGGCATAGATTCTCTACCTTCTCAACCTAAATAATAGCGGGAGGCGGTGCTATCTGCCGCCTCCCGCTGACCTTAGCGGCTGGAAGCCGCTTCATCATCTAATGCCGCAGTGGCAAGACTCAAGTCGTGCCCTTCCCGACCCCTGAACGCCTATGCGCTCTTGCCGGTGGCTTTGCCCTCGAGGGTGTGGTCGCCGTTCTTGCCGGAGCCGATGTTGACTTTGATCTGCTTGGGCTTGGCTTCGGCTTTTTTCGGCAGCGAAACTTTCAACACGCCCTTGTCGTAGTTGGCCGAAACTTTCTCGGCGTCCACGGTGGTGGGCAGGGTGAAGGTGCGGGTGAAGCTGCCGTATTGACGCTCCACGCGGCGGTAGTTCTCTTCTTTTTCTTCCTTCTCGATCTTGCGCTCGCCGTGAATGGTGAGGGTGTTGTTCTCCAGGCGAATGTCGATGTCTTTCTCGTCGATGCCCGGAACTTCGACCTTCAAAGTGACGTTGTGCTCGTCCTCGTAAACGTCGACTGCGGGGGCGAAGGTGGAGCTGGTGAGGGATTCGTCCTGGTTCGCCTGATTATAGGTTTCACGGAACAGGCGATTCATGCGGTCCTGCAACGTGGCAACTTCGCGGAACGGTTCCCAGCGGGTAAGTACGGTCATGGATTTTGTCTCCTTCTGTGCTTGGAAAATTGGGTGCTTCAAGAACTTAGATGTCACATCAGCACAAAAGAAGCATAAAATATGAGTACGTTATTGTCAACTATAATATTGCGTTTATTTTCATTCACTTATGGATGCTACAACGCACTTTAAATAGGAAGTTTCTGGCACATTCAGCAAGACAGGGTGATCCTTCGACTGGCCGCGAACCTCCACCAGGCGCAGAGAGCGGTGAGCATCAAGGGCCGCACTGGCTACCATCTCGAGAAAGGCAGACTGGCTGACATGATAGGAGCAGGAGCAGGTGACCAGGATGCCACCGGGGCGCAACATTTTAAGGGCGCGTAGGTTGAGCTCTTTGTAGCCGCGCAGGGCGGTGTCGAGGTCGCGCCTGGATTTGGCGAAGGCAGGCGGGTCAATGACGATGGTATCGTAGCGCTTGCCGGCGGTGGAGTAGTCCTTGAGCAGGTCGAAGGCGTTGGCTTCGATCCACTCGATCTCGGGTCGTCCGGGGTCCCGACGGTTGAGGACGGCGTTCTGTTCGGCGACTTCCAGGGCGGGGCGGGAGCTGTCGACACCGGTCACATGGGAGCAGGGTTGGGCCAAGTGGAGAGCGAATCCGCCTTGATAGCAGAAGACGTCCAGGGCCTCGCCTTGGGCATATTGGGCGGCGGCGGAGTAATTTTCGCGCTGGTCGAGGAACGCTCCGGTTTTCTGGCCTGCGACGGCGTCGTGGTGGAACTGGATCCCGTTCATGGTGAAGACGATCGACGTCTTCCCCCCTTGCAGCAGGCCGGAGTCGCGCGGCGGGAGGTTCTCCAGTTCGCGGACGCGGGGATCCACGCGCTCGACGATGGATTGGGGCTGCAGGCGGGTGGTGAGTTCGGAGAGCAAGATTTGGCGAATGGCGTCTGCGTCGGCGGCCTGGGTGAGGATTTGCAGGGAGAGGATGCCGGAATAGCGGTCGACGATGATCCCGGGCAGCTGATCGGCTTCGCTGAAGATGAGGCGGTAGGCGTCAGTATCGCGGACGACGCGTGCGCGATAGGCAATGGCGTCAGCGATGCGTTGGCGAAGCAGCGAGGGAACATCCGCGACTGGATCGGGCGAGAGCAGGCGGACGGCGATTTGCGAGGTGCTGGAGTAGAAGGCGGTGCCTTCGGGCTTGCCGCGGTGGTCGATGACTGTAACGATGGAGCCGGGAGAGGCGGTGCCAGGGTCGACAATATCGGAGCGGTAGACCCAGACGTGGCCGGCCTTCAGGCGGGATGCGCCGCGAGGAGAGATTTTGACGGTCGGGAGCTTGGACGGTTTCGGCTTCGGGGGCATGGGGACATGGTAATGCCTGGCTCGGTAATGCGCGGGCATCACGCAAATCAGGGGGCATGGTGAATGAGCCCTAACACCTGATAGCGCCAACCGACGCCACACTCTCTTTTCGGCCGCTGAAACTTATTCCACCGTGGGCCGTACATGTTCCGCAGGAGGTTTCCATGCATGACACAAAGGAGCGGTTGTCTTTATTCTGGCTTTTCGCATTATTGAACTACCTGTATGCGGACGTGCTTGCCCTGTTCGATATTGTTGGCTCGCAAGATCCAGCCCCACATCTCCCGCAATGGGCCCTGCTGGGTTCAGCAGTCTTGATGGAAATACCCATCGCCATGATTGTGGCGTCTCGACTGCTTCCGTTTAGGGCGAACCGGCTGGCGAATATTATCGCGGGTGCCATTGAAACGTTCGCCGTCGTTTCGATGCAATTCGTTTACCCTTTGGCCAGCGGTGCCTGGCACGAGCATATGTTTCCGTCGTACATTTTCTTCGGAACGATCGAAACGGTATGCACCTCGGTCATCATCTGGCAGGCGTGGACTTGGTCAGGGGCCGAGACTCTCCGCTCGTCGTAACTGGTCGCCCAAAATCATGAGGTCAATGTGAAGAGAGGAAGAGAACGCCTGACCAAGGTCGTCCTGGTGATCGTGGGGCTGATTAATCTGGCCCTGATTTATTTTCTGTATATGGATCTGCGGCATTCCAGCTGGCTTTTGGAGCGGAAGAACGAGTGTGATCCGATGTTTCTGAGTTTTTTTATTCCGGTCGGGGTCTTTCTGCTCATAGCCGCAAGGAAACCGTCGGAGCATCGTTCGATGATTGCTTTAGTCGCCTGGTGGAACATCTCCCATAGCTCGGTGATGGCGATTCAAACCGTGGAAGCATGGATTCACCGCGTCCACCGGAACTTTGCTGACGTGATCGTATTCCTTGCGATCGGAGTTGTCCTGTTAGCGCTTCTGCCAGCAAAACGACCAGTCGCGCCGGGAGTTGGGTGAAGGAGGGCAATAACCCCACACTCTACTCTACGCGACGCGGATAACGGTTCTTCTCGTCGTCGTTTCGCAGTTTTTTCCCGAGGGATGACAGCATCTATCTGGCCGCCGAGACCTGGGACCAGACTGGCGAGGCCAGTTCCATGCGCCATATTGGCCCTCCCATGAAAGAAAGTGTCTCGGACCTTAGGACGACCGGGGCTTCGCCGCCCAGAAGCCAAATCTGCGAATCCGGGGGTTGCTTGCCTACGATCGGCGCAACCACGCCGGCGACGCCGCCGAGGTCAACTTTTCCTACATAGCGCAGGGCCTCGCGGCTGAAGCCCCCCAGGGAAAAAGACTCTGTCCCCTGGGCTCGTAGCACAATCTTCACCAGCCTGGGCTTGGGCGTAGCCACTACCATGGGGATCTCGATTTGTGGCGTGCCCTTTGGCAGATTCATCAGGAGAATGGGAATCAGGCCATTGCCCAAATCGGGCGGCAGCGCGAGATGTTCGTTTACCACTTTCTCCTGCCCGTCGCCGTCAGTGTAGCGAACCGTAACCTTTCCGGTGGCACACTTAACCGAGAGATCGCTGGCGTTCTTGAACGTAGGGCCCTTCTGCACCATGCGGTAAGAGATGAGCCGGAAGTTCTGGCGCTGGGAAAAAACCGTGGTTTCCTCCTGCCGCGAACCGTCTTTGAAGCGGAACGTGAGTTGTGTGGTAACTTGATCGCCGCGCCCGATCTGGGTTAAGTCGCCGGCCGCGATCTCCACGCCATCCAGAGTGCTTATCACCAAAAAGGCGTGAATCATGCCTTGTTTGTAGCGCACCGCGACCGGCGACCCGGACGCAGCGACACCGGAAAGAATGCAAGTGGAAGTCAGCAGAATGCTGAGAATGCCGGAGCGCAAAGCGTCACCTCTGGTGCCCGGGCGGCACAGTGATTCGATGCGGTGACGGGGCGGGCGGTTTGCGTGGCCCGCCACAACTGCTCTGCTGAGGGGAGCAAAGGCTTTAACCACAGGGGGGCACGGAGGGCCACAGGGGAAAAACAGCCAATTATCGGGCTCGGCCGAATGCTTGCTAGGGCGACTGTTTTGCTGGGGCGAGCGCGATTAGCGCAAGGCCGACTACAACAAGCGCGGGTACGTCGCCCAGCAGATGTCCGTGTTCGCCGGCATTCTGGAATGCCTGCACCGCCATAATGGCAGCATGCACCAGGCTCGACCAGGCGGTAAAGGCGATCAGGCTGCGATTGGCCGAGGGGTTGCGCGATGCCAGCAGTAGGAAAATTCCGAGCGTGCCATACACGCCGAGGATCATCTGCTCGTATTCAGGCTGGTTAGGCTGCCATCGCCACCCGCTCGGCCAAAGAAACATCATCAGCGGATAGACCCCCAGCAAAAAGATCACCCCCACCAACACCAACACAACCTTGAGTGCCCGTTCTCGATTCATCCTGCTCTCCTCTGACTCTTCCTTTGGAGGCGAGTCAGTTTCACCCAGAACTTAGCGGCGGTTTGGTAGTGCGAGATGGTTTGGCGAACCATCGGATCAGCATCCTACGACTGCGAACCCGGGCAAGTCAAATGAAAGATCTTCCAAGGGCTTCTTTTTGCAAGGAACGCGAGAGGGTGAGGCGCTCCCTTTGGGTCATCTTCGGTCATCGGTCATCGGAGGTCGAGCTTCGCTCGACGATCAGCCCCTTCGACAAGCTCAAGACAGCCGAAGGGCAACTGTCCCGAGATAAGGTTTTCGAGACTCGGCTAGCTGGCGGCCTGGCCCGTGGGAACGATAGGTGGAGGGGCTGGCTTGGCGGCGGGGCGGGGTTGCATCTCATAGCGGGCGGCATCCAGATCGGCGTGGAGGGTATCGAGATTGTTCATGGGCATTTCGTTGCCCCAGTTCTCCATCTCGGCTTCGGACCAGTGGCCATTCAGGCGGATGGCTCCGGTGATGTCCTCGGGAAAGGC
>Ga0181534_10000489_pt1 | contig 27483 bp, 20 predicted proteins | sample PEATcosm2014_Bin_37_FD_119758 | JGI IMG/M metagenome (GOLD analysis project Ga0181534, IMG submission 119758) | Peatland microbial communities from MTU Mesocosm Facility, Houghton, MI, USA - PEATcosm2014_Bin17_10_metaG | ecosystem: Environmental > Terrestrial > Soil > Wetlands > Peat | place...
CGTGATCAGCTCGGCCGAGGTGTACGGGATCGTGGCGCCGGACGAACTCCCTCTCTCCGAGTCCTCCGAACTCCGCCCAGCGTCCCCCTACGCAGCCTCGAAGCTCGCCGCCGAGATCGTTGCTCTCCAGGCGTTCCGCGGCTACCGCCAGCGCGTCATTGTCATCCGGCCGTTCAATCACATCGGCCCGGGCCAGGCGCCGACCTTCTTCGTGTCCGCGCTGGCCCATCGCCTCGTCGAGGCCCGGCGGTCAGGCGCGACCTCGATACCGGTCGGCAGCCTGGCGGCGCGTCGGGACTTCACCGACGTGCGCGATGTGGTCCGGGGCTACCGGGCAGCTGCGCTTGGTGCGAGCCCCGGCTGCATCTACAACCTCGCAAGCGGCGTGGACGTCTCGATCGCGGACGTTGCTGCCCGCCTCGTCTCGATCGCGCATCCCGGCGCGACCCTCGTCGAGGACGCGAGCCTCCTGCGGCCGCTCGACATCCCGGTGCTGCGCGGGGACGCGAGCAGGCTCCGAGAGTGCACGCGGTGGTCACCCTCCATCCCGATCGAGCAGTCACTCGAGGACATCGTTGCCGACGCCAATGCCACTGCAGACGCCGGTGGGTGAGCGTCCCGGCGCGCAACCGGGGCCCGGCACGATGGCCGGGCCCCGGTTGCACTGCTGGAACGGTTGCCGTCGGTTCAGTCGGTGACCGAAGTCCCGGTCTCGTCCGCGGAGGACTTTGTCGCTGCCGGCTTGGATGCAGCCGACTTGGACGCTGTCGACCGCGTCGTCCGGCGGGACGTGGTCGCCCGGTGTGCGTCAGCGGACTCGCCGGTGACGCGCGTGCGGACCTGGGTGTGTAGTCCCTTGCCGGCCTCGCGGACCTTGCCGACGGTGTCCTTCGCCTGGTCGGGGAGACGGTCCTCGATCGGCGCGAACGCCTCTTCGATCCGTGCGATCGCGTCACCGAAGATCGTGTCGACCTTCGTGAACTGACGACGTGCCATTTCCTTCGCGTCGTCGGCGCGGCCCCGCAGGGAATCGAGGTCGATCGATCCGGCATCCTCGGCGCCGAAGCGCTTCGTGACCTGCTTCGTGGCGACGTTGGCCTTCTGGGCCCCCATCACGCCGAGGCCCACCATCGTGTACGCGGCGTCCTTGGCCTTCTTCGCGACCGGGCTTGCCGAAACGGCATCTCGAACCTTGTCCGCAGCGTCGCGCCCGACGTCGTGTGCGGTGTTCTTCGTCTGTGTCATCGCTTCCTCCTGATGTTGGCGCCGGTGGGGCGACCTGATGCAAGTGTAACTGGTTTGCATAACAGTTGCAAGCACCCCCGGCGTGCCTCTGGCCGGTGTCTCGGGATCCCCGCAGGCCGGCGGTAGCCTGCATTCCCTGATGGAGACCCGTGCGCCGGCCGTCGTGGCCGTTGTCGTGACCACGGGGCCCGCCCCGCACCTGAGCGAGACACTGGCCTCCCTGGGGTCCCAGGACTACGACCAGTGCAGCGTGCTGGTGCTCGTGAACGGGGAGAGCGAGGGCCTCGCCGAGCAGGTGTCGGCCACGCTGCCCTCAGCGTTCGTGCGGGTTCTCGACGAGAACCGCGGGTATCCCGCGGCGTGCAACGAGGTCATCGGGATGGTCGAGGGTGCTGCATTCCTGTGCTTCTGCCACGACGACGTCGTGCTCGCACCGGACGCGATCCACCTGATGGTGCAAGAGGCGTTCCGGTCCAACGCGGGGATCGTCGCACCGATGATCGTGCGGCCCGAGGACCATGCCGTGCTGCTGCATCTGGGACTCAACGCGGACCGCTTCGGGGCGACGACCGAGCGCGTCGAGCCGGGCGAGATCAACCAGGGCCAGCACGACAGCGTCCGCGACGTCTTCGTGGCCCCGGGGGGGTGCACGCTCGTCCGCTCGGACCTCTTCGAGACGCTCGGGGGCTACGACCCGTCGATGGTCGCGCTCGGAGAGGACCTCGACTTCTGCTGGCGCGCCCAGGTCGCCGGATCACGGGTGATCGTGTGCCCCGACGCAGTGGTCGCGCACTACGAGCTTCTGGCGTCCGGCGCTCGGCCGCTCACCGCCCCGCTCACCGGGCACGGCGGGAAGTCCCTCCAGTCGCTCACCCGACGCAACCGGCTGTCGACGATGCTCACGTGCTACGGGCGCTTCTACCTGCTGCCGACCGTCCTGCTGCTGCTGGTCCTGGAGGTTGGTGAGGTCGTGGTCGCGGCGTTCGGGCGAGATCGCGAGCGCGTCGGCGCGATCGTCGGCTCGTGGCGGTGGTGCCTCAGCCGAACCGGGGAGATACGCAGGCGCCACAAGCAGCTCGCGAAGATGCGCGTCCTCGACGACCACGACGTCCGGCGCCTGCAGATCGCCGGAGCCTCGCGCCTCTCGACGTTCGGATCGAGGCTCGTGCACGAGGGGATGGACTCCGCGCGCGGCGCGCTCTCCCCGGCCGAGGCCGCGGCCGTCGCCGCGCAGGCCGATGTGGCCGACGCCACCGTCGGTTTCGGCGCCGCGTTCAGCGACGACGAGAGCTTCGACGAGCTCGACGACCTCGGGCGTCGCGAGACAACCATCTCGGTCCGATTCCTCTCGACGTTCCGGACCCAGGTCGCGGCCGTGGTCGTCATGGCCCTGCTGTTCGCGATCGGCGTGCGCAACCTCGTCGCCGCCCATCTTCCGCTCGTCGGTCGGCTTGCGCCGCTCGACTCGTGGTGGGTGACGTGGCGCCACTTCTTCTCGACGTGGAGCGCGGTCGGCGTCGGCACCGGCGCGCCCAGCATGCCCGGGTACGGCGTCCTCGGATTCGCCGGGACGTTCGTCCTCGGCCGGATGGGCGTGCTCCCTCGTGCAGCGCTCGTGCTGGCGATCCCCCTCGGCACCTACGGCATGTGGCGCCTCCTCAAGCCGCTCGGTTCGAATCGCGCCCGCCTCGTGGGCGCGGTCGCGTTCCTCTGCCTCGGCCTTGGTCCGAACCTCGTCGCGGCAGGCCGCATCGACGTGCTCGTCGCGCTCGCGGCCATGCCCTTCCTCGTGCGCCGACTGCTCGTCGCCGCCGGGGTGGCCCCGTTCGCCGATGAGCCCGCGCACGGGTCTGCGCCCCTTTTCGCCGCGACCTGGCGCCAATCACGGACCGGCCAGCTCGTCCTGCTCGGATCGCTCGAGGCGGTGGTCGCCGCGCTCGACCCCGCTGCAGCGGTCGCGTTCGTCGTCGCTGCCGTCGGCATCGCGATCGGGGGACTCCTTGCGGGCGACCGGGGCTCGGGCCGGACGATCGGCGTGGCATGCATCGCCTCGGTGATCGCCGCTGCGCTGCTCCTGCCGATGACCCTCGACACGATCTTCGCCGGTTCGCAGGGCCTCGACGTCTTCGGAGCGGCGTCCGGCCCCTGGTCGCTCCCCGGGATCGGCGGGCTCATCCGGTTCGCCATCGGCCCGGTGGGCGAGGGGTGGCTGTCGTGGCTCCTCCCCGCGGCCGCCCTCCTGCCGCTCATCGTCGGGCGGTCCGTCCGATTCGTCTCGGCGGCGCGCTTCGCGGGAATGGGCATCGCTGCCCTGTTCGCGGCCGAGCTCGTCGCGCGGCACCTGACCGGCAGCTTCGCCCCCGACGTCTCGACGATGCTCGTCCCCTATGCCGTGGCGGTGGCCGCACTCGTCGGGCTCGGCGTCGCCTCCTTCGAAGAAGACGTCGTGCAGTTCGAGTTCGGATGGCGCCAGGCGTTGTCAGGGACCGCGATGGCGGTCGTGCTCCTCGGGCTGCTGCCGTTCCTCCCCGCAGCGGTCGTGACGGGGAGGTTCAACCTCCCGCAGCGCGGATTCGAGACGCAGTTCGGGTTCCTCGCGGTGCCTCCAGCCGGGGGGAACAGGACGCTATGGATCGGGGATCCGCGCGCGCTCCCGCTCGACTCGTGGTCCGTGGAGCCGGGCCTCGCGTTCGCCACCTCCACCAACGGCCTGCCCGGCGGCGGGGACCTCTTCGTGCCGCCGTCACCCGGGGCCGCCCATGTGCTCTCCGATGACATCGTGACGGCGATGGACGGCGAGACCGTCCAGCTCGGACGGCTCCTGGCGGCGGCCGGGATCACCAATGTCATCGTCGTGACGGCGACCGCACCCACCCTCGCGGGGCTCCAGCAGTCCATCCCGACGCCGCCCCCCGCGGCCCTGCTTCCCGCGCTGCGCCACCAGCAGGACCTCGCCATGCAGCCGGCGGGCGGCGGGGCGGTCGAGTTCGCGAACCGCTCCACGCACGGTGTCACCTCGAACCGGATGGAGGCCGTCCCCGCCTCCGCGACGCCCGGCAGCCTGGCCGGTGCCGTCGGCTGGACGCCGTCACTGGACCCGCTGACCGGCGCCGGACCGGTGCGGGCGGGAACGCTGTATGCGGGACTCGCGCCCGCCGGCGACTTCGCGGCCACGGTGAACGGAACCGCGATGCCTCGTGGCCTCGCCTTCGGCTGGGCACCCACCTGGCAGGTTCAGAAGGGCGAGGCCCAGATCACCCTCGACGCCTTCCCGATCAACGGCCTGCTGGCAGCGCTCGTGCTGGCGCTCTGGATCGCGATCGCGGTGTCCGCGCTCGGCGCAGACCGCTTCGAGCGACTCGGGCGCCTCATCCGCGGACGCGGCCGGACACGGGACGACGCCGCGTCCGTGACCACGGGGGAGGTCGAATCGTGACCACGGGCCCCCGGCACTCGAGGATCAGCGGCACGCCGGCGCGACCGATCGTCCTGCTCGTCGTGGCAGCGGCACTGGTCGTGATGGGGGTCGTCTCTGCATCCACGCAGCCGTCAAATCCCACCCCGCAGGCAACATCCGTGGCGCAGGTGGGCGTGGGCGGCGAGTCGACCGCCCTGTACTGCGGCGGACTCGAGAACGTGCGAGGCAAGGTCGCGAGCGATGTTGCAATCGCCGACATCGCCTCGACCGCTCGGGACGTCGAGGTGACGACGACCAACGAGATCGGCCAGGTCGCGCACAAGCTGCTCGCCGTGCATCCGGGGCTCGTGCGCCTCCTCAACCCCGCGACGATGGTCGGCGGCAGCGTCGAGGCGGTCTCGCTCGTCGCGCGCGACGGCGGCGTGGCGGCGACCGAGGCGGTACGGGGCACCAACGGAACCGCGGTCGCCCCGTGCCTGACGCGGGCCGCGCCGTCGTGGTGGCTCACCGGCGGCTCGACACACAAGGGCCAGAGCTTCATCCTCTCGATCTTCAACCCGTATGCGTCGACCGCGGTCGTGTCGGTCACCTTCGAGACGCCCGCAGGCACCCTCGTCCCGCAGGTGTACCAGGGCATCGTCCTCGGTCCGCACCAGCTCGCGGCGCTCAACGTGCACCGCGTCGAGCCCGACGATTCGCCCATCACGACCATCGTGACGGCCTCCCAGGGCGACGTCGTGGTCTACGGCGTCGGACGATCGACGACCGGCGGCGCGTCCACGTCGCTCGTGCCGGGGAACGCCACCCTTGCGCGCTCCCTCTACCTGCCGATCGGCCACAGCCTCAAGGGATGGACCAACCAGCTGCTGGTGTCGAATCCGGGCTTCGGCGCGACCCGGGTCAGCGTCGCGGTCCGAGTGCCCTCGGTGCGATCGCCCTCGGGGTTCCTCGCCCCGTTCACCTTCACCCTCGGTGGTCGCTCGACGGCGGTGCTCACGACCTCGCCGTCGACGAGGGTGCCGTTCGGGGTACCGATGCAGACGTGGGTCTCGGCGGCCCCGGGCGGCGTCGTCATCGTCCAGCGGGTCACGACGGCCGGGACCGAGGGTCAGAATGCCCCGATCGACGATCCGGCGCCCACGTCATCGACGAACCTCGCACTCGTGAACCCGCTGCTCTCGGGCTTCACCGTGGTGGGGGTCATGAACCTCTCGGACGCGACGATGCACCTGACGGTGCGCACCGTCACCCCGCACGGGGAGGTCCAGGTCGGCGCCACGTACACGCTCGGTCCGCGCGGTTCGATCCGACTCGGTCCCGGTGCCCTGCGGGGCGTCGTGGGCGATGTGGTGCTCCTCGGCTCGGATCAGCCGATGAGCGCCTCGGGCCAGGTGGCTGGCGCGCTCATCGGGTCCGACATCCTCGTCGCCGTCCCGCTCCGGTAGGGCGGACCGCGGTGGCGGGGTCAGCTGAAGCCGGTCAGCTGAAGCGGGCCGGCTGAGTCAGCGGGCCACGGCAGCGGGCCGAGCCGGCGATGCACGTCAGGCAGACGGCATGCTCGGCGGCGCCCACCCGCCGCCCGCCGCGACGGCGCTGCCCGCCGCACCATTGTCGTGGTCGGCGTCGTGCTCCTCATCATCTGCCTCGATCGGGGGTGCCGCGTGGAGCGTCGAGCCGACCTTGCGCCCGTCGGCGTAGACGGGCCTGCCGAACGCCTCGTCGACGAGCCGGGCGACCGTCGCTCCGTCGATCGTCTCCTGCTCGAGCAGGTTGTGGGCGATCGCGTCGAGGCCCCGACGGTGCATCGTGAGGAGGTCGATCGCGCGCGACTCCTGCTCGCGCAGGATGCGCTCAACCTCGTCGTCGATCACCTTGGAGGTCTCGTCGGAGTAGTCCCGCGTGTGAATCAGGTCCTCGCCCAGGAAGACCTGACCCTGCGAGCCCCAGGCCATCGGTCCGATCTCCTTGCTCATACCCCACTCGCGCACCATCCGCCGGGCCAGCTCCGTGTTGCGCACGAGGTCGTCCGCCGCGCCGGTCGAGAGGTCTCCGTAGACGAGGAGCTCGGCGACCCGGCCCCCCATTCGGACGCACAGGTCGTCCTCCAGCTTCTGGCGGGAGTAGATGTGGCGATCCTCGGCGGGCAGCTGCATCGTGACGCCGAGCGCCATGCCTCTCGGGATGATCGTGATCTTGTGGAGCGGGTCCGCCTCGTGCAGGACGTAGGCGAGCAGCGCGTGGCCGCCCTCGTGGAAGGCGACGCGCTCGCGCTCGAGCTCGCCGAGCACGACCGAGTCGCGCTGCTGGCCCATGAGCACGCGGTCCCGGGCGTTCTCGAAGTCCTCCATCGAGACTTCCTTCGCGCCGCGGCGCACGGCGTGCAGGGCCGCCTCGTTGACCAGGTTCGCCAGGTCCGCCCCGCTCATCCCCGGCGTGCCGCGCGCGACGGTGGCCAGATCGACGTCGCCTCCCATGCGCTTGTTGCGACTGTGGACCTCGAGGATGGGGAGCCGCTCGTCGAGGTCGGGGAGGGGCACCACGATCTGGCGGTCGAACCTCCCCGGACGCAGCAGGGCGGAGTCAAGGACGTCGGGCCGGTTGGTCGCACCGATCATCACCACGCCCTCGGACGTGTCGAAGCCGTCCATCTCGGAGAGCATCTGGTTGAGGGTCTGCTCGCGCTCGTCGTGGCCGCCGCCCAGTCCCGCACCGCGCTTACGGCCGATCGAGTCGATCTCGTCGACGAAGATGATCGCCGGGGCCTGCTTGCGGGCGGTCTGGAAGAGGTCCCGCACACGGCTCGCACCGACGCCGACGAACATCTCCATGAAATCCGAGCCGCTCACTGACAGGAAGGGCACCCCCGCCTCGCCGGCCACGGCCCGCGCGAGCAGGGTCTTGCCGGTCCCCGGAGGCCCGACCAGCAGCACGCCCTTGGGGATCTTCGCGCCGATGTCCCGGAACCGGCCCGGGGACTTCAGGAAGTCGACCACCTCGGAGATCTCCTGCTTGACCCCGATGTACCCGGCGACGTCGGCGAACGTGGTCGTGGGCCGATCCTCGCTGAAGAGCTTCGCCTTGGAGCGGCCGATCGACATGATCCCGGTCATCTGGGACCTGGTCTGGCGCCCGATGAGCACCACCATGAGGATGATCAGGCCGAGGAAGAAGATGTAGGGGAGCAGCGTCGCGAGCAGGCTCGACGTCTGGTTCGAGTACTGGACGTCGTAGCCCTCCTTCTGGAGGGCCCGCATGTCGGTCTGGTCCACGGGCAGCGGCCCGTTGGTGGTGTACGACTTGCCGTCCACGAGCGTGCCCGAGATGACCCCGGTCGAGTTGTTGGCGGTGACCGTCTTCACCTGGCCCGCCTTCGCCTCGCTCAGGAACTTGGAGTAGCTGAGCGACGTCGCGGTGCTCTTCGGGAAGAAGCTCGAGACGACGATGATCGCGAGGACTGCGACGATGAGCCCGATCATGAGCCAGCGGCGACGGGGGTCGGGCGTGGTCGGACGCTGGGCGTTCGGGTCGCTGGGTGCGCGCGGACCGTCCTTGGGAGCAGGCATCCCCCCATGCTACGGCCGGCCGGTTGCACCGTGGACGCCGCTGGCCCACAGGTAGCGTGGGCGACCATGCCCGTGCAGGTCCCGCCCGTGCCCGTCGAGAGCACCGGGGATCTCGGTCCGCAGGACCGCTCCCAGGCGTGGACATGGCTCGGCGTCGCAGTGCTGGGCTTCCTTGCGGGGGAGATCGCCGCGTACATCCTTGGCGCGATCGGCGTCGGGATCGCGCACACCCCCGGCGGCCTCACTGCACTCGCGAAGTCGTCTGCTCCACCCGTCTGGTTCGTCGCCGTCGAGCTGGTGGGTCTGTGGATCGGCTTCGGGGGCGCGGCTTACGCGGTCTCGCGCCACGGCCGGCATGTCGGGTTCTCGATCCGGCTCCGCGACGGGTGGTACGTCGCCCTGGGACTTGGCCTGCAGCTGGTGCTCTCGGCCGTCTACGCGGTGTTCCACCCGAAGAACTTCAACCAGCCGGTCCAGCACCTGCTGGGCGCGGGGTCGGGCTGGCTGCTCGTCATCCCGGGGATCATGGTCGTGCTCGTCGCTCCCGTGTTCGAGGAGCTCTACTTCCGCGGCGTGGTGCTGCGGGCGTTCCTCGCCCTGACGCGGACCGAGGTGCCCTGGGTCGGCGTCGCGATCGCCGTCGTCATGGACGGGCTGCTGTTCGGGCTCGCCCACCTCGGCAACGACGGGTGGGTGCAGCTCCCGGGACTCGCGTTCGTGGGCATGGTCCTCGCGCTCGTCACGGTGCGCAACGGCCGGCTCGGTCCGGCGATCGTGACGCACGCGTCGTTCAACATGCTCACGGTCATCGCGTACGCGGTGTCGAGGTGAGCAGCATCCCGCGACGGATCCGGCGGATCAGCCGCGCCACCCTCGGCGCGTGGTTCGCAATCGCCGCGGTGCTCGCCGTCACCATCTGGGCGCTGCACCCGAGCCTGCTCTTCGCGAACACGCTGGACACCGGGGGTGACACCGGGTCGCACGTCGCCACGGCATGGTTCCTGCGCGCGGATCTCCTGCCGCACGGCCAGCTCACCGGCTGGTATCCCGGGTGGTTCGACGGCTTCCCCGTCTACACCTTCTATTTCGTCCTCTCCGACCTCCTCGCCGCGCTCGCGTCGTATGTGATCCCCTTCACGGTGGCCTTCAAGCTCACCACCGTCCTCGGATCGCTCCTGCTCCCGGTCTGCGCCTACGGCCTCGGGCGCCTGTTCCGGCTGCGCGCGCCGCTGCCCGCCTGCCTCGCGGCCGCCACGCTCCCGTTCCTCTTCGAGCCGTCGTTCACGATCGACGGCGGGAACCTGTACTCGACCATGGCGGGGGAGTACGCCTTCAGCCTCTCGCTCGCCCTGGCCCTGCTCGCGATCGGCCTCTTCGCGCGGGGGATGCGCACCGGGCGGGGCGTCATCATCTCGGCCGTGGCGCTGTCGGCGACCCTGATGGCGCACCTGCTCCCGTGGCTGTGGGCAGTGGCGGGGATCGGGGTCCTGACCCTCCTCGAGCTGCTCCCGCGGCGGCTTGGCATCGACGACGGACCCCTGCTCGGCCAGCCGCAGCCGCGCAGGACCGTCATCTCATTCGTCGCCCGCGCGAGCCTGCTCTCCCTCGCGCTCTCCGCGTGGTGGCTGCTCCCGTGGATCGCCGGGCAGCCCTACGCGCTCAACCTCGGCTACGTGAACGACAAGGTCTACCTCCCGTGGCTCTATCCCCACGCCGACCTCGTGATGCTCAAGGTCGCGATCGCCGCGCTGGTCGTCGCGTGGCTGAAGCGCTCCAGGTTCGGCATCTGGCTGACGACCCTCACCGTCCTCGCAGGCCTCGCCTTCCGCTTCGATCCGCAGTGGTCCCTGTGGAACGAGCGCATCCTCCCGTTCTGGTTCCTCGGGGCGTGGCTCGCGTCCGGATGGCTCTTCGGCGTTGCCGTGGTCACCGCGGCGCAGTGGTGGGGCCGGCGGACCGAGACGAGGTGGATCGCCTCGGTCCACCTGTCCAGGCGTACGGTGGCCTCGCGCCCGACTCGACCTCCGGGACCTGTCGCGGCGCTCAGCGGCGCCGTCGCAGCAGCGCTCGTGGCGGTGCTGATCGTCCTGCCCCCGATGACGTCCGCGATCCCCGCGAGCGCGCTCAAGGCGATCGGCATCTCGTCGGGCCCCAACGCCGTCCCGAACTGGACGGCGTACAACTTCACCGGGTACCAGGGCGTCAAAGGCTGGACCGCCGACGAGAAGGACTGGGTCCAGTACCACGCCGTCGTCCAGATGATGGCGAGGGCGGGCGTCACGCACGGGTGCGGCCAGTCCATGTGGGAGTACAACACCGCGCTCGAGACCACCTTCGGCACGCCCGAGGCGCTGATGCTGCTGCCCTTCTGGACGAACAACTGCATCGGCTCGATGGAGGGGCTCTACTTCGAGTCCAGCGCAACGACGCCCTATCACTTCCTGAACCAGTCCGAGCTCTCCGTGGCTCCGTCCGACGCGATGGCCGGGCTGCCGTACCCGCCGTCGGGCAGCCCGGACGTCGAGCTCGGGCTCGAGCACCTCCAGCTCCTCGGCGTCCGGTACTTCCTGGCGTTCAGCCCCGCGGTCGTGCGCCAGGCGCTGCGCAGCCCGCTCGCGACCCAGATCGCGACGACGGGGCCGTTCACCTACGGCGGCACGACCACGACCTGGCACCTCTTCCTGGTCAAGGACGCCCCCGTCGTCGTCGGGCTCTCCTCGCTCCCGAATATCGTCACGTCGCTCACGACCGGCACCGCCTGGCAGAACGCGAACGTTCGCTGGTGGCTGACGCCCTCGAAGTGGGACGTCGCGCTGGCAGCGAGCGGCCCGCCCTCGTGGCCGAAGGTGGCGTCACCCGCGCGGACGAGGCTGGTCCGCGTCGCCCCCGCCGCGGTGACCGATGTCCGACAGGGGATCTCGAGCATCTCGTTCCACGTCAGCCGCACCGGCGTGCCGGTCGTCGTGCGGACCAGCTACTACCCGCGGTGGCATGTGACCGGCGCGCTCGGTCCCTACCGGGTCAGTCCCAACCTCCTCGCGGTCGTGCCGACGTCGACGTCCGTCGAGCTGGACTACGGATCGACGCCCGCGCAGACGGTCGGCGTCCTGGTCACGTGGGTGGCGGTCCTGGGCATCGTGGGCATGCTCGGTTTCCGCGCCTGGCGGCGCCGGCGGCCCGGACAGTCGAGCCGGCAAATCCAGCACGCCGAATAATCACCCATAGTTCATCTCGATTTCATCCGGAAGTGGGTGTTCGTTCATCCCCCACTCGTACTTTCATGCCGGTAACGGACACCAGAGAGTGGGCTGAGCGCCCGCTGGTTGCCGATACCGACAGCCAACCACCCTCGAACACCTCATGGAGGTCCAGAATCAAATGAAGAATTCCCTCCGTCGTGCGATCACCGTCACCGCGGTGGCTGCAACGGCGCTCTCGCTGGCATCGCTGCCAGCGCTTGCCAGCACCAAGAAGGCTGGCAATCCCGACCCGTACTTCACCTGGGACACCCAGCTGAAGCAGTCCGCCACGATTGCAGGCGCCGGCTCGTCCTTCGCCGCACCGCTGCAGAACGCCGCGCAGGCCGAGTACCAGTCCCGCGACTCGAACGCAACGATCAGCGCATACCAGGCTGTCGGTTCGGGCACAGGCGAGACGGACATCGTGAAGAAGCTCGTCGACTGGGGCGGCAGTGACGTTCCCATGGCGCAGAGCGACATCAACTCCAAGGAGCCCGCCGGCGCGAACTACAGCGTCTCGCAGTTCCTCCAGGTGCCGATCGGCCTCGGCGGCGTCGGGATCGCGTACAACGTCCCGGGCCTCAGCTCGAAGGTGAAGCTCAACCTCACCGCAGCCGTGCTCGCCAGCATCTACGAGGGCAAGATCACCACCTGGAACAACTCGGCCATCGAGGCGCTCAACAAGGGCGTCAAGCTCCCGGACAAGAAGATCGTCGTCGTCGCCCGTGGTGACTCGTCGGGCACGACCTACATCTTCACGAACTTCCTGAACGCAGCGGCACCGAGCGTCTGGACGACCGCACCGTCGAAGTCTCCGCTCGTCCTCCCGTCCGGCGGCCTCAACCCGCAGCTGAACGGTGGCGTCGCGAACGACATCGCCAGCACGCCGGGCGCGATCGGCTACGTCGAGTACTCGTACATCCTCCTCAACGGGAAGCTTGCGAGCGGCACGGCCAACATCCTGAACAAGTCGGGCAAGTACGTCGCCCCATCGACCAAGTCCATCGCGACTGCGGCCGCTGCGGACCCGAACGTCAGCTCGACCGCGTTCTCGATCGTCAATGAGCCGGGCGCAGGCGCCTACCCGATCGTCGGGTACACCTGGGCCATCATCTGGAAGGTCAGCCAGATCAACGACAACGAGGGCACGCTCCTCGTCAAGTACCTGGACTGGCTGAGCCACTCGGGCACCGGCGGAGCGATCGGCGGCCAGAACATCGCAGCCGAGCAGGGCTACGTGCCGCTCCCCGCGAACATCCAGGCGCTCGCCACCAAGACGCTGCTCCAGTGCACCGGCGGCGCCAACCACGCAGTGCTGCTCCAGAAGTCCGCAAGCTGAGCAGTCTGACAATCAAGGCACATGTCTGAGGTACTGATAAACACGTCGCCTCAGGCGTCGCAGGGTCCGGACTTGGCGGAGAAGCCGAAGCGCTTCTCCGCCAAGTCCGACTCCGCATATTGGATCGTGCTCTACGGCGTCACCGGGCTCTTCGCCCTCGTCCTGGTCGCCTTCCTCCTCTCAATCATCGGATCCTCGATCCCGGCCTGGCGTTCGTCGGGCCTGAAGCTCATCTTCGGGACGACCTGGGACCCGAACAACGACGTCTTCGGCGCGCTGCCGCTCATCGCGGGCACCGTCGAGAGCACGCTGATCGCACTCTTCCTCGCAATCCCGATCGGCCTGGGAACCGCCCTCGCCATCGTCCACATGATCCCGCGGCGCTTCCGCGTCTTCTTCTCCTCGCTCGTCGAGCTGCTCGCGGCTGTCCCGAGCGTCGTCTACGGACTCTGGGGCCTCCTCGTCGTCGCCCCGTGGTTCCAGGTCACCGTGCAGCCGGCCCTGGAGAAGGCCACTGGGAACCACTGGCCGTTCTCCGGCCAGGAGGAGGGTGTGTCGCTCCTCCTGGCCGGCTTCATCCTCTTCGTGATGGTCCTCCCGCTCGTCGTCGCGCTCTCGCGGGACGTCATCGCCGTCGTCCCGAACGACCAGGTGGAAGGCGCGCTGAGCCTCGGTGCGTCGCAGTGGCAGGTCCTGCGCAAGGTGGTCCTCCCCGGCGCGCGCACCGGCATCATCGGCGCGATCACCCTCGCCACGGCCCGCGCGCTCGGCGAGACCGTGGCGGTGGCCATGGTGATCGGCGGCAACCCGCTCTTCCCGCACTCGACCTTCTCCACGGCCGCAACCCTGGCCTCGACGATCGCACTCGAGTTCGCGGAGGCGACGCCCGCCCAGGTGGCCGCCCTCGGCGCCCTGGCGGTCATCCTGATGGCCATGACTGCGTTCGTGAACTGGGTGGGCCGCAGGATGGTCCAGCGCGCGGCGATCCGGGCAGGTGGGAAATGACGGTCGAGGCGATCCAGGAGCTTCCCCCGGATCCGATCCTGGAGCGACGCGAACTGGTCCAGCGGACAGCGGCGCAGACGCTGGGCCGGCGCACGCTGATGTCGAAATTCATGGTGGCGCTGTGCGGGCTCGCCCTCATCGCCGCCCTGATCCCTCTCGTCGCGGTCATCATCTCGCTGCTGCAGAAGGGGCTCACCTGGTGGAGCGTCAACTTCTTCACGCAGGTCCCCGCTATCCCGTCGATCACCGATCCCAACAACGTCGGCGGCGTCGCGAACGCGATCGTCGGCTCTGCCGTCATCGTTGCCGTCGCATCGCTGTTCGCGATCCCCATCGGCGTGATCGCCGGCATCCTGCTCGCCGACTCAGATAGCCGATTCGCCAACATCATGCGGGCCGTCGCCGAGATCATGACCGGCCTGCCATCCATCCTGCTCGGCATCTTCGCCTACGAGATGATCGTGGTCGGCTTCGACAACTACGGCATCCACCTGCCCGGCATGGGCTTCTCCGGCCTCGCCGGCAGCTTCGCCCTCGCCGTGCTCATGGTCCCGATCATCATGAAGGCCGCGGAGACCGCGCTGCGCGGGGTGCCCGGCACCATCAAGGAGGCGGGGCTCGCCCTCGGGGCGCGAAAGAGCGTCGTCGCACGCAAGGTGATCATCCCCGGGGCGCTGCCGGGCCTCCTCACCGCAGTGCTCCTTTCGTTCGCACGCGCCGTCGGCGAGACCGCCCCGCTCCTCTGGGTGATCGGCGCCTCGGACGTGGTCACGTGGAACCCGAAGAACGAGATGGCGGCGATGCCGCTGCAGATCTTCCAGTGGGCCCTTAATTCGCCGTACCCCTCGCAGCGCGACGCCGCGTGGGGCCTCGCTTTGTTCCTGGTCGTTGCAGTCCTTATCATCAACTTGGCGGCGCGGCTCATCGCAGCCCGGCTCCAGAAGGAGAGGCGATAGTGGTTGACCCCACAGTCACGATGCAGGCCCCCACGATGGACGCCGCCCAGCACTCGGAGGACCCGCGCAACAGCCCCACGTGCATGAGCCTCGTGAACGTCGCCGTGTCCTTCAACGGCCGCACCGCGGTGCGCGACGTCACCTTCGACGTCCCCGAGAAGAAGGTGACGTCCCTGATCGGTCCGTCGGGCTCGGGCAAGACGACGCTGCTCCGCTCGCTCAACCGGCTGCACGATCTCACCAAGGGTGCCAAGGTGACCGGCGACATCACGCTCGGCGGCGTCGACATCTACAAGGGCGGGATCCCGACCACGCTCCTGCGCACGCGCGTGGGCATGGTGTTCCAGCGTCCCAACCCCTTCCCGACGATGTCCATCTACGACAACGTCGTGTCCGGGCTCCGCTTCAACGGGATCCGCAAGAAGAACGTGCTCGACGAGGCGGCGGAGTCGTCGCTCATCGCCGCGGCGCTGTGGGAGTCCGTCAAGGACCGGATGAAGAACCACGCGTCGAGCCTCTCGGGCGGCGAGCAGCAGCGCCTCTGCATCGCGCGCGCGCTGGCCGTCGAGCCCGAGGTCCTGCTGATGGACGAGCCGACGTCGTCGCTCGACCCCATCTCGACGCTCGCGATCGAGCAGCTCATGGGGGAGCTGAAGAACCGGGTGACGATCATCATCGTGACCCACAACATGCAGCAGGCGGCGCGCGTGTCGGACCTCTGCGCCTTCCTCCTCATGGGCGAGGACCGTGCTGGCGAGCAGATCGAGGTTGCCCCGACCCACCAGCTCTTCACGAACCCGAGCGACCCGCGGACCCTCGACTACATCCAGGGCCGCTTCGGCTGAGTCAGCCCAGGGCGCCCAGCACGACGCTGGCCAGCGCCGCCCCCGACTGCTGGACATCGAGCAGGTCGGTCGCCAGCACCAGCTCGGGATCGGTCGGCGGCTCGTAGGGATCGTCGACACCGGTCATCTGGGCGAGGTCGCCGCTTCGCGCGCGCCGGTAGAGCGACTTCGGGTCACGACGTTCGCAGACCGCCAACGGAGCGGCCACATGCACCTCGACGAAGGAGATCGCTGCAGCGGCGTGGCGTGCGCGCACGGCATCGCGAGCGGCTCGCCTCGGAGAGACGAGGCTGACGATCACGATCGATCCCTGCGAGGCGAGCAGGAGGGCGATCTCACCGGCCCGACGGACATTCTCGTCGCGATCTTCGGCCGAGAATCCGAGGTCGCTGCTGATCCCCGTTCGCAGTTCGTCCCCGTCAAGCACTACAGAGGCCCGGCCCGCCAGAGAGAGACGAGCAGCGAGCGATGCGGCCGATGTCGTCTTCCCGGATCCCGGGAGACCGGTGAGCCAGACCGTGAGTCCGCGCTGCGCAGGATCCGGCACCTGACCATGATGCCACTCGCCGTGTCCCGGCCCCATGGTGCGGTCGGCAGCGGGTCACAGCATGTCCGCACCAGGTGTGCGTACGCCCGCGCGTCGCAGCCGATCGGTCCCGATGAAGCGCCGGGTCCCCTTCGAGAGCGGCAGCCGACGGCTCGCGAGATCTCTCGTGGTCCCACGGGGTCCCATTCGATCCAACCATTCGTCACCGAGGATGGTGGATCCGCGGGATGCAGGGCACGCGGGCCGGACGCACCGCGGACATGGGTCACGGCACGACGGCCACCTGATACCCTAGGGGGTATAGGGTGGTCCTGAGGAGGTCGTGATGGTCGAGAAGAATGCGGGGCACACGTTGCAGGACGAACGGCAAGTGGGCTTGATTCTCAATCGTCTGAAGCGATCGAACGGGCAGTTGAGCGCCGTCGTCCGCATGCTCGAGGAGGGACGCGACTGTGAGGCCATCGTCACGCAGATGGCAGCGGTCAGCAAGGCCGTCAACACGGCGGCGTTCACGCTGATCTCGTCGAGCCTGAAGGAATGCATGGCGGACCCCGCTACCGACGTCGATGTCGTGTCCGCGCGCCTCCAGAAGCTCTTCTTGAGCCTGGCCTAGGAGGCGGGATGCGAGCAGTCATCGTTGGCGGTGTCGCCGGTGGCATGTCGAGTGCCACACGGCTGCGTCGACTGGATGCCGGCGCCGAGATCATCGTCCTCGAGCGGAGCGGCCACGTCAGCTATGCCAATTGCGGCTTGCCGTACTTTGTCGGCGGGATCATCGAGGACGAGGAAGACCTTCTCCTCCAGACCCCCGAGTCGCTGCATGAACGGTTCCGACTGGATGTCCGAGTGAGTTCCGAGGTGACTGCCGTTCGCTCCTCGGAATGTGTTGTCGACGTCACGGAACTCGAGTCGGGGTCGGCCTATGAACTGTCCTACGACGCCCTGATCCTGAGTCCTGGCGCCTCACCGGTCATCCCCGCGATCCCGGGCATCGAGCGCGCTTTCCCGCTGCGCACGGTCGAGGACGTCGAGCGCATCACGGTCGTCGTCGAATCGCACCCCATGTCCGCGGTGATCATCGGGGGAGGCTTCATCGGCATCGAGATCGCCGAGAATCTCCGCCATCGCGGCATTGCGACGACGATCGTCGAGGCGGCATCCCAGGTGCTCGCTCCACTGGATCCTGAGATGGCCCAGCTGGTGACCGAGGAGTTGATCTGCCACGGCGTCGAGGTCATCCTCGGGACGTCGGTCACCGCCATCACCGACCATGACGTCGAGCTGGCCGACGGCCGCCGTGTACCAGGTGACGTTGTGGTCGTTGCGATCGGAGTGCGCCCCGATGTGCATCTCGCCCGGTCGGCTGGCCTGGCAATCGGTCCTCGCGGAGGGATCGCAGTCGACGGCTACAACCGCACCAGCGACCCCTCCATCTACGCCATCGGTGACGCAGCGGAGAAGATCGATGCCCTCGACGGCAGCGCGACGCTCGTCCCGCTGGCCAACATCGCGAATCGGCAGGGCCGCGTCGTTGCAGACCACATCGCGGGGCGTGAAACCAGAGTCATCCCGACCATCGGCACATCGATCGTGAAGGTGTTCGACCTCGTCGTCGCGACGACCGGCTGGAACGAGAAGAGGCTTCGAGGCGCGGGTCGTCCGATGGCGATGGTCCACGCGCACCCCGGATCGCACGCCGGGTACTACCCGGGAGCCGAGCGGATGGCACTCAAGCTCATCTTCGATCCTGGGACCGGTGAGATCCTCGGCGCCCAAGGCGTCGGGGGCGAGGGCGTCGACAAGCGGATCGACGTGCTCGCAACCGCGATCCGCGGGGGGATCACTGCCCCGGAGCTGGCTGACCTCGAGCTCGCCTATGCGCCTCCATTCGGGTCAGCCAAGGACCCCGTCAACATGCTCGGCTACATGGCGGAGAACGTGCTCAGTGGGCTGTGTGAGCCGGTGCAATGGAACGAGGTCACGGCGCATCAGCTCCGTGGTTACGAGGTGATCGACGTCCGGACCCGCGACGAGTTCGATCGAGGCCATATCCCCGGCGCGCGCAGTCTTCCCCTGGATGAGATTCGCGAGCGCATCGCGGAGATTCCCTCGGATCACCTCATTGCGACATGCCAGGTCGGGATCCGGGGACACACCGCCACACTGCTGCTGGGCGAGCTGGGATTCAAGGTGAAGAACCTCGACGGGGGCTACCAGACGTGGGTGCACTCACCCGGAGCGCAAGCGATCGACTACGGCGTGCTCGCGCCGTCGGAGAAGGGATAGAGGCAATGTGCAGCAAGACGACGTGCAAGCAATGTGGCAAGCCAACGTGGAAGGGCTGCGGCAATCACATCGAACAAGCACTCGCGGGTGTTCCGAAGAACCAACGATGCACCTGCACCGCTGAGAGCCGCGCTTCATCGGGGAATCGCGGCATGTTCGCGAGAGTGTTCGGGAGATAGGACCACGATTCGACCGTGCGTTCACCCTGAGGACGCAACTCCCACGGCGTGCCCACCTCTCCGGTGCCGTTCCACACGGCGTGGGGACACCTGATTCACCCGGGCCCCTGGGCCGTGGAGCATTCCGATGCGATGCGGGCGGACGCCAAAGCCGCCTGCCGGGCGCACGGGTGCGCGCACGCGAATCTCGTGCCTGGAGGCCGATGAGAACCCGGTCCAGCACCGTCACAATGGTCATTGACAACGGTGATGAGCGGTGGTGATCGCGCAGCCGTCTCATGGCGATCGCGGTCCCGCCGCATGGATGCTCGCTTGCTCATCGGGTGCACTGCGTGGGTGCAGTGCCTGCGGCCCTCGAACGAGGGCCTTTCTCGACAAGGCACTGCAACTCTCGGGTACCGTCCGATCAGTCCGCAAAGGAGCCGGAATGCCCTACGGCATGCAGAGAGAGATTCGGCAGGCCTTCCTCGTCGCCAAGCCATGGCAGCGATACGTGATCTGCATCCTGATGATCGCTGGCGGCGTGGGACTTGCCTTCGTCGGGCACCTCGCGGGACTCGTGATCTCCTTCGTCGGCATCCTCATGATCTGGAAGATGCTCGCGTATCGGCTGCGAATGAGGAGCGGGCAGCGTGAGCGGTCTCCTGAACTCGACGATGGATAGCGAATCATGGTGATGATGCGGTCGGCGGCTCGCTCGTGCGAGATCATCTCGCGACCTGCTGGGACACACGCTCACGCGGAAGACGTGGCTCGGCGGCTTCGGGATCGAACCGTTCCCCAGCGCCCGCGTCGCGGCGCGTTCGACCTGCTCGTGTCACCGGTCCGCGCCTCGATCCCCCCACCGTGGGAGTGAGTAGCCTTCAGCGCGTGATGCCCTTCGACGCGATCTTCGGTGCCTATGACGTTCGAGGGACCTATCCGGACCAGCTCGACGAATCGGTGGCTCGGGCGATCGGGTCGGCGTTCGCGACCTTCGCGGGCGCGGCGCGCATCGCGATCGCTCGGGACATGCGGCCGTCCGGCGCGTCGCTCGGCGACGCATTCGCCGAGGGTGCTCGCGCGTGCGGTGTCGGCGTTGTCGACCTCGGCATGGCCTCTACGGACTTCCTCTACTACGCCTCGGGCCATCTCGACTGCCCGGGCGCGATGCTCACCGCGTCGCACAACCCCGCGCAGTACAACGGCATCAAGCTCTGCCTATCGGGCGCCCGGCCCGTCGGGCGCGACTCAGGGCTCGTGGAGATCCAGTCGCTCGCGAGCGGGTTCCTCGAGCACCCGGCCGATGGTCCGCTCGCTACGCTCGAGCACCGTGACCTGCTCGGCGCGTGGGCAGACCACGTCCGCTCCTTCGTCGACGTCTCGGCGCTGGCGCCGCTCAAGGTCGTCGCCGACACGGCCAACGGCATGGGCGGCCTCGTCGCCCCGCTCGTCTTCGCCGGACTGCCCTTCGACGTGGAGATCCTCTACGGCGAGCTCGACGGCACGTTCCCCAACCACCCTGCGGACCCGATCCAGCCGGAGAACCAGGTCGACCTGAAGGCGAGGGTCCTGGCGTCGGGCGCCGACGTCGGCCTCGCGTTCGACGGCGACGCCGACCGTGTGTTCCTCATCGACGAGCGGGGCGAGGGCGTCTCGGGGTCCCTGACCACCGCGCTCGTCGCCGCGTCCCTGCTCAAGAAGCACCCCGGGTCGACGGTCCTCTACAACCTCATCTGCTCGCGGATCGTGCCCGAGACGATCGTCGCCGAGGGCGGGATCGCGGTGCGCACCCGCGTCGGGCACAGCTTCATCAAGCAGGTGATGGCGGAGACCGGTGCGATCTTCGGCGGCGAGCACTCGGGCCACTACTACTTCCGCGACAACTTCCGCGCCGACTCGGGCATCATCACCGCGATGCTGGTCCTCGAGATGATGAGCGTCGCGGGTGCGCCGCTCTCCGAGCTGATCGCCCCTTTCCGCAAGTACGCGGACTCCGGCGAGATCAACACCCGTGTCGCGGACCCGGCCAAGACCGTGGACGCGCTCGCCGCGATCTACGAGGCAGCCGGCGCGTCGGTGGACCTCCTCGACGGACTGACGGTCGAGCATCCGACGTGGTGGTTCAACGTCCGGCCGTCGAACACGGAGCCGCTGCTCCGGCTCAACGTCGAGGCCGATGACGACGCGTTGCTGTCCGTCCACACCGACGAGGTGCTCGCCCGCATCGCCGAGTGCAACCCAGGGAGCTGACCATGCCGCTCGAATCCCTCCTCATCGAGGTCCTCGCCGACCCTGTCGACAAGGAGCCGCTGCTCTACTTCGAGGACCGGGACCTGCTCTACAACCCGCGCCGACACGTGGCCTACGCGATCATCGGCTCGATCCCGGTCATGCTGCCCGACGAGGCGCGACCGGTCGACGATGCCGAGCACGCGTCGCTCATGGCGGCTGCATCCGGCGCCATCACGACGGGAACCCCGCAGCAGGCCGGCTGACGCGGACCAGCGGATCCGGCCGGCTGATCTGGCTGGGCCGGTGCCCGCGGGTTGCTAGCTCAGGCGCTCCACGATCATCGCCATGCCCTGGCCGCCGCCGACGCACATGGTCTCCATGCCGATCGTCTTGCCGGTGTCCTCAAGTGCGTTGAGCAGCGTCGTCATGATGCGCGCACCGGTCTGCCCGAACGGGTGGCCGAGGGCGATGGCACCGCCCCGCACGTTCAGCTTGTCCCACTCGATGCCGAGGTGGCGAGCCGAGGGGATCACCTGGGCGGCGAAGGCCTCGTTGATCTCCACGAGGTCGATGTCGTCGATCGTCATTCCCGCGCGGCGCAGCGCCTGGCGGCACGCCTCGACGGGACCGAGCCCCATGATCTCGGGGTCGAGGCCCGACACGCCCGACGCGATGATCCGGGCCAGCGGTGCGATGCCCAGGTCCCGGGCGCGCTCCTCGCTCACGACGACCACCGCTGCGGCGCCGTCGTTCAGCGGGCAGGCGTTGCCGGCGGTGACGCGGCCGCCCTCCCGGAAGACCGGCTTGAGCCCGGCCAGACCCTCGAGCGTCGTGCCGGCCCTCGGGCCGTCATCCTTCGTGACGACGGTGCCGTCGGGAAGCGTGACGGGGATGATCTCGCGCTCGAAGAAGCCGTTCGACTGGCTCTCGACGGCCAGCGCCTGGGAGCGCACCGCGAACTCGTCCATCTCCTCGCGCGACACCTGCTCGTACTCCGCGACGTTCTCCGCGGTCTGACCCATCGCGATGTAGATGTCTGGGAGTCCGGCGATGGGGGACCACGGCTCGCCCGCCGCGACCGATCGCTCGGTGGTGCGGGCCTCTGCCGCGGCGAACGCCGGGTTGTGGGGTCCGGTGTCCGATGCGCCGTGCTGGTAGCGCGAGACGGTCTCGACGCCGGCCGCCACGAAGACGTCGCCCTCGCCCGCCTTGATCGCGTGCGCAGCCATGCGGATCGTCTGCAGTGAGCTCGAGCAGTACCGGTTGACGGTCACACCGGGCACGTTCTCCAGGCCTGCGAGGACGGCCGCGACGCGCGCGATGTTGTAGCCGGACTCGCCGCCCGGCTGCCCGCACCCGAGGATCAGGTCCTCCACCTCGGTGGGGTCGAGCTGGGGGATCCTCGCGAGGACCTCCTTCACGGCGTGCGCGGCGAGGTCGTCGGGCCTGCACTCGACGAGCGAGCCCTTGAAGGCCCTCCCGATCGGCGTGCGGCCGGTCGCGACGATCACTGCTTCGGGCATCTGGGCCTCCTTGGAGCCGCGGTGCGGCGACCGCGCGAGCATAGCGACACTGCGCGTCGGTCCATGAGGGACGAATCCCTCGACGTGCCGCCGGGTCGTCGCCGACGACGCCCTCGAGGGATGTCTCGCGGCCGTCGCGCGGTGCCGATCGAGCAGGCGCGGATCGGGACCTGCCTGCACCGTCGGCTCACGAGGCCGTCGGTATGATCCGGAGCGCTAGCGGTGCCAGAAGGGGGAGCAGATGCGCGGGAATCGGATTCGAGGAGTTGTCGCGGCCGCGCTCGTCGCCGCGACGACCATGATCGGCGTCGCCGCGACGACCTCGTCGGCCGCGACGCTCTCGCCGTCGGTGAGCGGCTGCGACGTCCTGGTGACCGCGCCGGTCGGGCATGACTGCCTCCTGCCGTGGCCCAACGACGCGTACACGGTCGCCGCCAAGACGGCCACCGGTCTGCGGCTCGACCTCACGTCCGCCGAGACGCCGGCGAACACCTCGGGCGTCCACATCGACCCCGTGTACCAGGACCAGGGCGACGGGTTCAGCCCGGGCTCCGAGATCATCACCGACGTCCCCGACCTCAGCATCGCGAACTCGGGGATCGCCGGGTCCACCGACATCGCCGCCTCGCTCGCGCCCGACGCGCCGATCGTCCTCGTCGACATGCGCACCGGGACAAGGGTCCCGTACTTCGCGGAGCTCGACGCGCAGAACCCCGACCCGGCGACCCAGCTGCTCCTCGTCCACCCCGCGGTCGCGCTGACCGAGAGTGACCGCTACGCCGTCGTGCTGCGGAACCTCGTGGACACGTCGGGCGCTGCGATCCCCCCGGCGCCCTCGACGCTCGCAGCGCTCGCCGGGACGCTCGTGCCCGCCTCGCGCGGCGCGTACCTCAAGAACCTGATCGACAACGAGCTCCACGGCGTGCTCGGTGGCACCGTCCCCTACATGGCGTGGGACTTCACGGTCGCGAGTGAGATGTCGATCGCCGGCCCGGCCCTCGCGATGCGCGCCCAGGCGTTCGCCAAGCTCGGCACGTCGGGCGCCCCGCCCTTCACGGTCACCTCGGACACCACCCTCGGCAACACGCGGACGGTCTCGGGGACGTTCCAGGTCCCCCTCTTCCTCACGGCCGCAACGCCGACGTCGCAGATGGACGTGGGGAAGAACGGGCTGCCGAAGATCAACGGCAAGAAGACCTGGACGGCGAACTTCGACTGCGTGATGCGCCCGACGGTTCAGAGCGGCGGACCCGCCCTCCCGGTCGTCTACGGCCACGGGCTGCTGGGCGACGCCTCGGAGGTCGAGGGCGGCAACTTCTCCGACAAGCTGAACTTCGACATCATGGGCTGCGGCACGGACTACGTCGGAATGTCGCAGAACGACCTGCTGAACGTGGCGAGGGCGCTCGGCGACATGAGCTACTTCCACACGCTGGCGGACCACACGCTGCAGGGGATCATCAACACCCTGTACCTCGGGCGCCTGCTCAACAGCCCCCACGGGTTCGTCACGTCAACGGCGTTCCGCGACGCGTCGGGCACACCGCTCTTCGCCGTCGGCAAGACCGCGTACCTCGGCTACAGCCAGGGCGGGATCAACGGCGGGGCGGTGTCGGCGCTCTCCAACGAGTGGTCGCGCGTTGTGCTCGGGCAGCCCGGCATGGACTACGGCGGGCTGCTGCTCGACCGGTCGGTCGACTGGAGCGAGTTCGAGGCCGTCTACGGCAAGGCCTACCCGAACGTCGACGACCAGCAGATCGGCCTGCAGCTCGCCCAGCTGCTGTGGGACCGCGGCGAGAACGACGGGTACGCGCAGCACCTGACGAGCCACCCGTACCCGGGGACGAAGGCGAAGCAGGTCCTCATCATCGAGAACTACGGCGACCACCAGGTGACCAACCTCGCCGCCGAGATGCTGGGACGGACGATCGGGGCCGCCGAGTACGCCCCGGCCCTCTCGCGGCCGGGCCTGTCGTACTCGACCGCCTTCGGTCTCCCGGCCCTCGACCAGTCGAAGCCGCAGAAGGCGGCGCTCGAGCTCTGGGACTACGGGACCCCGACGCCGCCGGCTGACAACCTCGCGCCCTCGACCAGCGCCTACGGGGACGACCCGCACGACTTCGGTCGCGCGCTCCCGCTCCTCGACGGCCAGATCAACGCGTTCCTGCGCACCGGGATCGTGCCCGACGTGTGCGGCTCCGCCGCGTGTCAGTCCGCGCCAGGGATCAATTGACCGACCGGACGGCGCACGTGCTCGACGACGTGCGCGCGTGGCTCGAGGCGAATCCGCGGCCAACGGCGTCGGCGTTGGCCGAACGGGGGCTCGTGGCGCCGCACTGGCCCGAGCCGTGGGGGCTGGGAGCCGACGCCGCGACGCAGCTCGCGATCGACGAGCTGCTGGCTGCCGCGGGCGTCACCCGGCCGTCGAATCCCATCGGCGTCGGCTGGGCGGGCCCCACGATCCTCGAGGGCGGCACCGAGGCCCAGCAGCGCCGGTGGCTCCCGAGATTGCTCTCGGGCCAGGACTTCTGGTGCCAGCTGTTCAGCGAGCCCGATGCCGGCAGCGACCTCGCGTCGCTGCGCACGAGGGCGGTCCTCGACGGCGACGAGTGGGTCGTCACGGGCCAGAAGATCTGGACGAGCTACGCCCACGTCGCCGCCTTCGGCATCCTGCTCGCCCGCACCGACCCCGAAGCCGAGCCGCACCAGGGGATCTCCTACTTCGTGTGCCCGATGGACGCGCCCGGGATCACGGTGCGGCCGCTCGTCGACATGACCGGGGACCACACGTTCAACGAGGTCTTCTTCGACGAGGTCAGGATCCCCGCGGATCACCTCATCGGCGCTGTGAACGGCGGCTGGCGCCTCGCCAAGGTCACGCTCGGCAACGAGCGGGTCTCGCTCTCGGGCGAGGGCGCGCTGTGGGGCATGGGCCCGACGGCGGACGGACTCGTCGCCGCGGCGCGCGACCACGCGCTGTCCGCCACCGAGCGCGACGAGCTCGTGCGCGTCTGGTCCGAGGGGAGGATCCTGTCGCTGCTTCGGGGCCGGCTCGTGGCCGCGGCGCTCGAGGGTCGCCAGCCGGGGCCCGAGGCCTCGGTGCGCAAGGCGCTGGCGGACGACCATGGTCAGCGCGTGATGGGCCTCGCGAAGCGGCTCGCCGGCACGTCGGGCCTCGTGGCGGACACCGGCCCGTTCGGGACCGGCGGCGTCGACGGGCTGGTGTGGTCGAAGGGGTTCCTCTTCGCCCAGGCCCTGACGATCGGGGGAGGGACCGCCGTCGTCCAGCGGAACATCATCTCCGAGCGGGTGCTGGGCCTGCCCCGCGAGCCGGCCGCCTCGAGCTAGAGCGGTCCCGCGTCGCCGAATCCCTGGCGCACGCCCTGCCCTGCGCGCCGGGTGAGCTGCTCGGGCTCGAACACCATCCAGTAGGCGTTGCGTGCGTGCTTGCGCGACCGGTCGTCGAAGACGGCCGCCAGCACGTCGGGGTCGTCGGCCTCGTCCTCGTGGACGAAGACCTCCAGGATCGGTGTGCTGGTGAGCAGCTGGGCGAGCATGATGCCCTGGCTCGCCTCGTGGGCGCACTGCTTGTCGATCGGCGCGCTCCCGGGCATCCCGAGCACCACGACGATGTCGCAGCCGTCTCGCTCGATCAGGACCTTGGCCGCGACGGCGAGGTCCTTGAATCCAGGGACGGTCCGCGAGAGCACCTCGAACTGCGAGCCGTGGCCGGGGCAGGCGGCGAGCTCGCTGCGAGCCGCCCCGCCCATGTCGTAGCGAGCGAACATGGTGTCCACCACGCCGATCCTCTTCACGTCGCCTCCAGCCTGCGCCGCGATGCCGGCGGTCCCAGGGGATCGTACCCAGTCCGCGCCACGTGACCGGCCTAGGCCGGGGGCAGCAGGTCGAAGCCGAGCGCGACCTCGATCGTGGACGCGGCGCGCAGGACCGCGAGGTCGGCGTGCTGGGGTCCGACGAGCTGCAGCCCGACGGGGAGGCCCGCGTCGGTGAGCCCCGCGCACACCGTCGCCGCGGGGTTCCTCGTCATGTTGAACGGGTACGTGTAGCGCACCCATGCCGGCGTCGAGACGCCGTTCACGGTGCCATCGACGCCCTCGTCCTCGCGGGGGGCGGCGGCCGCGACGGTCGGGGTCACGAGGAGCCGCACGTCGTGGAAGAGCTCGACGAGCCGCAGGTTCATGTGGTGGAACGAGTCGTAGGCCCGGACGATCTGCTCGCCCGTGACCCCCTCGCCGTGGTCCACGAGCGCGCGCAGCTGCGGGTGCAGCTCCTCGTACCGGGGATCGTCCCGCGACGTCGCGAGGTCCCTCGTGAAGCACGCGGCGACGACCTCGAGCCAGGGCCCGACAGGGTCCTCCTCGAACACGGTCGGCACCTGAACGATCTCGACGCCCAGGCCCTCGAGGACCGCGAGCGCCCGCTCGCAGGCGGCGAGCACCTCGGCGTCGACCTCGGCGTATCCGAGCGTCGGCGACCACCCGATCCGGTTCGGCAGGCCCGGCGTCGCCACCGCCTCGACCCACGAGGCCTCGGGGCGCGGGAGCGAGTTGAGGTCGTCCTGCTCAGGGCCGACCACCGCGTCGAGCGAGAACGCGATCTCCGAGATCGTCCGCGCCATCGTGCCCTTGGACGAGAACGTGAGCCAGCCCGGCGGCTTCGGGCCTCCGGCGGGGACCCGGCCGAGCGACGGCTTGAACCCCGACAGGCCGCAGAGCGCCGAGGGGATCCGGATCGAGCCGCCCCCGTCCGACCCCGTCGCGAGCGGCACCATCCCCGACGCGACGGCGGCGGCCGATCCGCCCGAGGACCCGCCTGCGGAGCACCCGAGGTCCCACGGGTTGCGCGTGAAGCCGAACAGGGCGTTGTCGGTGCACGCCGTCCAGCCGTACTCGGGCGTGTTGGTCTTGCCCACGACCACGCACCCGGCGCGACGCAGCCGAGCCACGAGGTGGCTGTCGCGGGTGGCCTTGGGGGCGTCGGCCTCGAGGACCGAGCCGTGCGTCGTGCGGAAGCCCGCGGCGTCCTCCAGGTCCTCACGCCAACCGGGACACCGGCGAGCGGGCCGGGATCGCCCCCGGTTACGAGCATCGCGTCGACGGCCGC
>Ga0181534_10000492_pt1 | contig 27405 bp, 22 predicted proteins | sample PEATcosm2014_Bin_37_FD_119758 | JGI IMG/M metagenome (GOLD analysis project Ga0181534, IMG submission 119758) | Peatland microbial communities from MTU Mesocosm Facility, Houghton, MI, USA - PEATcosm2014_Bin17_10_metaG | ecosystem: Environmental > Terrestrial > Soil > Wetlands > Peat | place...
ACCTCCGGCGCCAGCAACCAGGTGCAGACGCTCACGGTGACAGCGGCATCGAGCAATCCGGGTTTGATTCCCAATCCGGCGGCGTCTTACACAAGCCCCAACAGCACCGGCACCTTGAGCTTCGCGCCGACGGCAAACAGTTACGGAACAACGACCATCACCGTCACCGTCAACAACAACGGCACCAGCAATAACATTGTCACTCGAAGCTTTACGGTTACGGTCAACGCCGTCAACCAGCCGCCGACGTTGAATCCTTTGAATAATCTTGTCATTGTCCAAAACAGCGGCGGCTTAGGCCGCATTGGCGGCGGCAGCAAGCAAACAGTCAATCTGACTGGCATCAATTCAGGTTCGACCAACCAAACCCTGCCTTTAACGGTCAAGACGACGTCAAGCAACACACAGCTCGTGCCCACACCAACCGTCAGCTATACATCCCCCAATTCCTATGGCACCTTGAGCTTTACACCCTCGTCGAAGTTTACTACTGGAAGCACAGTCATTTCCGTCACTGTCAACAATGGCCAAAAAACAAACAATACTATCACCCGCTCGTTTACCGTCACCATTGCCCCCCCCGGAAGCACAGCGCCTCAAATTACCGGCCAGCCCACCAACTTGGTGGCCGTGGCGGGACAAACCGTGACTTTCAGCGTGAAGGCTACCGGCACAGCGCCACTGAAATACCAATGGCAGTGCAATTCCAATATATTGCCGTCCGCAACGAATGCGGTGTTGATGTTAACCGGCGTCGCGCCGAATCAAACCGGTCATTATAGTGTCACGGTGGCCAATATCGTGGGGACGACAAACACTGTCGCCGCCTTGACGGTCTATTCAACCGCAGCCCCATCTGTGGCGACCACAACTCCTCCTTCACGCGGTCAGTTCGCCCTCACCATCAACGGCATGACGGGACACGAATATGTCGTCCAGGTTTCCACCAATCTGGTCAATTGGGTCTCCGTGGTGACAAACAACCCACCATTCACGTTTGTGGACACTAATGCGGGCCAATTCAAGCAACGGTTCTATCGTTCGTTTTATCTTTATTGACACCGCTGGCCGACTTTCGACATTGAATTATTAACTTCGCCCGCGGAAGTGAATGCGGGGATCAATACCGGTATCCAATTTCAAACCCAACCTGCGTGCTTGTGTAGGCGAAGCCCGATCCTGAAGTTGTGAACCCGGACTGGCTGGAAGCATTGTCAGTATACCCGTAAAACACGGAAATCGTCGCCCGTTTGAGCACGACACAACTCAACCGCGCGTTGAAAATATAATAATCATCGTTGCGACCGGTGGAGGACGCAGCGGACGAGGAAGCAGTTGATGAGAGATACTTGGTGGTGCTATAACCGCCATTGAGATCGAGGTAGAGTTTCCCCAGCAGGCGCTGGTTCAAATCACCCATGATTTGGGTGTTTTCAGTCACTTGGTTTTGAAAAAAAGAAGGGCTTACGGAGCGGCTGGCGCTCACGCTTAACTTGGTTTGCTCAAAAGGCTGGTATTGGATGGTGGCGTTAAAGATGGGTGTGACCAAGGCGCTTGCGCCGCCGCTCAAATATTGCTGATCTTGCAGGCCGCCACCCAACTGAAAGCTGATTTTGTCCGTCGCCCGCCAGTTGACCCGGGCTTGGTATTGCTCGTAGATCGAGTCCGGGCTGTCATCCTGCTGGTTATAGCCAAAACCGGTGCCAAGGCCGGCGTTGAATCTGGGCCAGAATTGATAATTCAACCAGTCCATCGTTGACCAGCCGCGAGAGTTCGTCAGATTTTGGAGCAGGTTCGTTGAGCTTCCCCCGTTCCCAACGTAGTTGAAATTTTGGTTCAATCCCATGTCCAGCGACATTTTATCGTTGAACTGATACGAGGCATTAAAAACGGTCGAATAGATTTCCTGGTCGGTTTGCGCTGCGGTTTCAACTATCGGATCAGAGGTGGAGACATAACTTTGTGAACCATTGAAAAACCAGTCGTCATAAGCCGTTCCCCAGCCCAATAGCACGGATTCATCCACCGTGTTTCGCAAGTATTTGCTGGAATAAAAATCCAAGGTCGGCGTGTAATCTAAAAGCCAGTGGTCGCCCAGATTAAACAGGATCCCCGGCGAAACCTGCTGAACGACCGAGCTCTGCTGCTGACCCGGTGACGATTCAATCCCATTTCCATATAGAAATTGGTAGTCCAGATGGGGATGAATGATGACCGGTCCCAATTGTAACGGCGCGGAAGGAGCGGTTTCCTGAGGCGCGAACACTTGCATCGGATTGCTGTCCTGATGCTCCTGTACGGCGGGAGGAAGAGCCGGAGTCTGCGGAGGCGAGGTGATGACTTCCTGCGCTAACGTCGGACAAATGGCAAAAAAGAGGAACGACAAGGCCATCCCCCACTGACAAAAGGGTGATTTTGATTTTATTCGTCCCATGTTGCGGATAAAAAGGTTTGATCTTGCGCGTTTATGTTTGCGACTACACGCTGTTATTGCAGAGATAATTAAAAGGAGCAAGGCATTTATTCGGTGCCATGGCCTTGCCGTGCGTCCACAAAAGGGCCGTGCAGGCGCTTAACGGATGCAGACTTCGGCAAATTGCGCGGACGGTGTTGCTACATGCCACCGATCCAGAGCAGTTTCCAGAGCCTCCGCCGCGGGACGCATTTTCACGCCGGCGGAGATGAGCTTTGATGCATCCAAAACGCAACTGGAACGTGGCGTTTTCGCCTGGCAACGGTAAAATTCCTCGTCATTTTCCCAGAACTCGAAATGCCGATCCGGTTTGAGGATATGCTGGATCATTTTCACGATCCACCGCGTCGTGACCGCGCCCGGATTTACCACGTTGTAAATGCCGAACGGCGCCTGCCGCTCCCAAAGTTCCAGGCACGCCCGCACAAAGTCGTCCAGATGTGTGACCGAGTTCACGTTGTCATACACCCGCTCGTAGTGCTGGAGTTTCGAGAGCAGGTTCCTGCTTTCATCGCACCCGTTAAAAATCATTCTGGGCCGCCAAATGTAACCCTGTGACACCCCGCGAATCGCCTCCTCGGCAAGCGCCTTGGTTCCGCTGTAAAAATTGCAAGGCGTATGCCGGAAGGAAAAATTGGGTTCGTCCCATTCGGTAAACCCATAAATTTTTTCGGGATGCTCGGCAAACAGCCTCTGCATTTCCGGTTCATTGAGGTTTCTTTCAATTCGCATCCGTCCCCGGTCCGCCGCCACCTTGGCCCCCAGATAAATGCTGCCTGAAGAAACATGCCCCCACGGCGTGTTGGTCATGAGACAGGCGCGCGCGATGGTTTGAGGGAGCAACGCATTGGCACACAACACCTCTTCCCGCGCAAATTCACAGGCATCCACATTCGGATTGGGCGCGTAACCCGCCGCGTTGATGATAAAGTCCGGCCTCATTTTCCGGATGTAATCGAACAGAATGTTGAAACTGGTGTAATCTATCGCTCTGCGCGTCAAGGGAATGAAGGACAATCGCCGACGGCGCAGCTCTGCCGAAAATGCCTGGCCGACATAGCCACTCGCTCCTAATAACAGTATCATAACAATAATACCTCGCTTTCTACACCGAATTTTTTAGGGTCGGTGTCCCCTCCGTTGACTAAATTCAGGCGATGCATCAGACAAAATGGATTCCTCATTTCAAAAGCTGCGTCGCGCTTTCTGGAGATCGCTGCATTCTGGTTCTGATTCCCGATTGTGAATGCTGGCGCTGTAATCAGCAGCCCCTTCGCATCCCGTCAATAAGACACACCGTCCCCTGCCCTGCTCCATTTCCGAAATTCAAAACGTGAAGTCTGCCTGCGGTGAAATTTCCTTTACGACATCAATTTGTCAGCGACAATTTGAATGGATCATTTGGGCGCTGTCTCTGTTGTTTCGCGTGCCAAAACCCTCACGCCTTCCAAACCTGCCCCGGCTTCGTTTTCACTAGGGCCATGGCATTGCGTGTGTCCACAATGCACGACGACCAATCGGCCAGTTCCTGGTAGCTGACCGCCTGATGGTTGGTCGCGATGATGGCCGCGTCGAAACTCTCCAGCATTTGCCTGTCCCAAGTCACCGAACGGGTGCCCGCCCAATGCGCGTGTTCGCGTGTCGGGCGGATAACCGGCACATAAGGATCGTAATAGGCCGGTTCCGCTCCGCGCTCTTTCAAAAGATCCATGAGCGTGTAACTCGGCGATTCCCGTTCGTCATCCACATTTGGTTTATAGGCAAGACCAACAACCAGCACCCTGCTGCCATTCACCGCCTTGCGCCGAGCATTGAGCGCCTCCGCCGTGCGGTTCATCACGTGCGTCGGCATGGACGTGTTGATTTCGCCCGCCAGCTCGATGAAGCGTGTGTTCTGGGAAAATTCGCGCGCCTTCCAGGTAAGATAAAATGGATCAATCGGGATGCAATGGCCACCCAAGCCCGGACCGGGATAAAACGCCATGAACCCGAACGGCTTGGTTTTGGCGGCCTGAATCACCTCCCAAACGTCAATTCCCATCGCGCCATAGACGAGCTTCAATTCATTCACCAGCGCGATGTTGACGCTGCGGAAAATATTTTCCAGCAGCTTGGTCGCTTCGGCCACGCGGCAGGACGAGACCGGCACAATCGTTTTGATGGCCTTGCCATAGACCGCCTTGGCCCGCTCCAGGCACGCAGGCGTGTAGCCGCCAATCACCTTGGGAATGATTTCCACCTTGCTCTGCGCGTTGCCCGGATCCTCGCGCTCCGGCGAAAAGGCCAGATGAAAACCCACGCCCGCCTTCATCCCCGATCCGCTTTCCAGCACCGCCCGCAAATCCTCGTCCGTGGTGCCTGGATAAGTCGTGGACTCCAAAACCACCAAAGCACCTTTTTGCAAGTGCGGCGCGATGCACAAACCTGTGTCAATGATATAAGAAATATCCGGCTCGCGGTTCTTGTTCAGCGGCGTCGGCACGCAGATGATCACGGCCTCCACCTCCCGGATGCGTTCAAAGTCCGTGGTGGCGGCAAAGCTGCCGGCCTTCACCGCCTCGGCAATGATGGACGATTCAATGTGTTTGATGTAACTCTTGCCCTGATTGAGCGAGGCGACCTTTGCCGCATCAATGTCCAATCCCAAAACATTCACGCCCGATCGTGTGAATTGGAGCGACAATGGCAACCCGACGTAACCCAGACCGACGATGGCGATTTTCATAGATTTCTGTTTGTCCCAATGAGTGTGATTAAAATACTTGTCCACCTGCAACCTTCCAAACCGGTTCAATGACTGATAGTGAAAGATGCTCTTTCCTTCATCTCTCCACACTTGCAGGCTTCAGCCACGCGCTGCAATTCTGTTTCCGTGATCTCTGGAAACATCGGAAGCGACAAAATTCGCGCGGCGAGAGTTTCGGTCACCGGAAAACTTCCGGGCTTGTGTCCGAGCTCCTGGTAAGACTCCTGTAGATGCACCGGAACCGGATAATGGATGCCGTGTGAAATGTTGGCCGCGTCGAGCGCCTGTTGCAGCCGCGTGCGGTCGCTGCTCTGCACCACATGGAGATGCCAGACCGGCTTGGCCCACGGCGCAGCCTTGGGCAGCACGAGTTCCGTCTCCGCCAGCAACTGCGCGTAACGCGCCGCGGCAGCACGCCGTTGTTCGTTCCACCGCTCAAGATGTTTCAATTTCACCCGCAACACCGCGGCCTGCACCGTGTCCAATCGAGAGTTGAATCCTTTTATCGAGTGCAGGTATTTCACCTTCTGGCCGTGGTTGCGCAACAATGAAACTTTTTCGGCCAGCGCCGGGTTGCGCGTCACAATCGCCCCGCCGTCGCCGTAGGCTCCAAGATTCTTGCCGGGATAAAAGCTGAAGCAGCCGATGTCGCCCATGGCGCCGCACGGCCTGCCCTTGTAGGTTGCGCCGTGCGCTTGAGCAGCGTCTTCAACGATGAACAGCTTCCTGTCTTTGGCGAGCTGTAGCAGCGGATCCATGTCCGCCGGATGACCGTAAAGATGCACCGGCATGATGGCTTTGGTGCGCGAGGTCAGCGCGCGTTCCACCGCCTTCACGTCAATCGTGTAATAGTCCGGCTCGCAATCAACGAGGACGGGCCGCGCTCCGGCGCTTGAAATGGCCTGCACGCTCGCGATGAATGTGTTTGCCGGGACTATCACTTCATCGCCAGCGCCGATGCCAAGGGCGAGCAGCGCCAGATGCAGCGCGTCCGTGCCGTCGGCGACGCCGACGCAGAAAGGAACCTGGTTGAATGCGGCGAATTCTTTTTCAAACTCCCGCGTGTCTTCTCCGAGCACGAAGTCGCCGCGCCCCACCGCGCGCAGGATGGCGGCGTCCATTTCGGGTTTAAGGCTGTGGTATTGCCGGAGCAGGTCAACGAATTGAGTTTTTTGAGCAGTCATTGGGTTTGGTCGCATCAAGTGGCATTTCTCTTCCTACCGTTGCGATGCCGGCCAGAAGAAAATTTTCGCATAAACATAGGCGATGCTTTCGTCAATCACCTCCCGCACGCCTTCGCTGGAATGCCACCAGCGCTTTGCGTCATAATCCGGATTGGCGGCGGAAATGACACCGACTTCGACGCCCGGCCCCAACGCTTCCTGAAAGAGCAGCCTTGTGCGGCGCGCATGGGCGTCCTCCGTGAGCACGTTGATGCTGCTGACGCGCATGTTGTGATCGCGAAACCATTCGCGCAAGGTGACGGCGGAATTATAAGTCCGGTCCCGGCCCACAAAACGTGATGGAACACTTTGCACAACTTCAGCAGGTATGCCGGCTTTCTTCAGGAAACCGGCGCTTTGCCAGGCATCCGTGTCATAAATGGAACTGGATGTTCCAATGCCTTCCACCGGTCCGCCAGTGGTCAACACATGGTCGTATTGGCCCGTTTTGAATTCTTTCAAGGCAGCGTCAATTCCAAAATAATGAATCCATCCCTCGACAACCAGGATTCGCGCCGGCACGCGACGTGTCACGGCCAGAAACGGGTGGATGCTCAACACCAGCCACCATCCCATCAGCAGGACGGCCAGCGCCAGTGTTATCCATCCCCGCCATGACAGCCTCCACCGCATCTTTCGGACGATCAGGGGCCGAAAAGGCCGGACGATGTCGAAAGCATTCATTTCACGCTATAATCCCAAAATCGTCGCGCCAGCAACTCATTTAACTACTTCGTTCTCGGAGTTCTTCGACGCACCCGCCGCCGATTTCGATAACGGTTTAAGCCCGCGCAGAAAATCGTCGAGCCTGGTGTCCAAGGTAAACGGAACCGTCACGGTGGCCAAAGCCCGCGCCCGCGCCGATCCGCAGAATGTGAATGGCGGTATGCTGTTGCCGACGACGGAGCCGGCGCAGACCACCGAACCTTCTCCAATTTCCAGAGTCTTTCCACCGGAGCAGACGATGGTTGTGCCAGCGCCGATGACGACATTTTTCCCAACGACCACCTTTCCCGATCCGCGCGTATGCGCAACGATGGTTGACCGAAGCCCGATGAGCGCGCCTTCGCGCAATTCGATGGCGTCCGGATGTTCATTGTCCAGATAGACCTCATCGCCAATAAAAACTCCCCTCGCTATTCGGACGCCGCGCAACCGATGCAGCAACGGCCTCAAGCTCGTCGCCCCCGGCAGGAAGCGGGCCAAGAGATGCAGAAGGCGGTTGAATATCCGACGGATGAACATTTGGTTTAATGACGCCGTGAGGAGCTTTTTGCAATCCCGATAAAATTTCCGCGCGAACTCATCACAATTTTCGCCGGGCAAATCCCAGCGTGCCGCCCGCCACGAGCGTGCCATCCACGGTTATTGTGCTTTCGACCAGCGCCAAATCCTGGACAATTTTGAGCACTTTGACCTCAATCTCCATCCGTTCGCCCGGAACCACCGGAACCAGAAATCTGGCGTTGCTGATTGTCCCAAGCACGAGGAATTCCCCCGGCTCCAAACCCAATCCGGTCATTTTCGAAAATAGAATCGAAGCCGCCTGTCCCATCGCCTCCACCATGAGCGTTCCGGGGACGACCGCCGATTCGGGAAAGTGACCGAGAAATTGGATTTCGTTGCCGGTCACATTTTTTATCGCCCGGATGCTTTTGCCCGGCTCCAGGGCCGTCACGCTGTCAATCATCAGCATCGGGAACCGCTGCTTCAAGAGCGCGCGGACTTGCTCAAAATTCAATAATGGTTTCGACATATCGTGATTCGACCGACAAGAAACAGATTAACTCTATTTCAAAACAGTTTTATCGCCGCCGCAGAATCATCGCGACCGCGCGGGGCAGGAATTTTGCCGTCGCGGGGACATTGGCCGCATCGGAAACCAGCGCCGCCACCCGCAGACCCGCCGCCTCGCACATTTGCAGGGGCTGGCTTTCCTGATTGTATTCATAAACATGGTCCCGCTGGGCGGATTCAATGGCGGTGCTGAAGAAAACTAGGCCGTCTTTGGACACCTTCTTCCCCATCGCGGTGAAAAGCGGTTTGGGCTGCGGCAGGTGTTCCGCCAGCATGGCCGAAATGATTCCCTGGTATTGATTTCCGGGATTTGCGTCTTCAGCTTTCAGTGCGTCTCTGACCGCAAATTGAACCCGGCTTGAATGCCCGGAAGCCGCCAAAAGCCGGTTGGCCACAACAATCGCCGGCGGACTGATGTCAACGCCCTCGACTTGGATGTCCGGACGCTCCTCTGCGGCGAGCAGGCTCAACACCCCGTGACCGCAGGCAAGTTCGAGCACTTTTGCGTCTTGCGGCAGACGGCGCAGGAATTGATTCCGAAACATTGCAAGGTGGTTCACCATGGACGGCCAGAAGGCGTAAATAAGAATGGCGGCCCACATATACGGCACCATGTAACCTTCGTCCTCATAAACTCCCGAGACAATCTCCGGCATGGCCTCCGGAGTGAGCCGTCCCGCCCGCTCATAAACCTGCTGGGCTTGCGCCACGCCGATGCAGTATTTTGCATAGCCGCTGGCCGCGTCGTCATACGCTTTCGCTCCGTAGGCCGCTTCGGCCCAGCGTCCCAACGGATTCAGCAGCCAGTAACACAACTCTTTGTTCGCCTCAACCGTCGCCCTGGCGCTGGGTGCGAACAGTCTGGCCTTTCGGTCCATTGCCTCCAAAAATGCTTCAGCTTCCTTCATAAAAATTTACGTTTAATTCTTCTCCGGTTCCGCTGCTCAATTCTGCGACGGCACATGGCGAACCAGCCGCACCATCGGTCGAATCAGGTCAACACCATCCCAAGGCGATCCAAAAACGTGCATCCGGCCCAGCTTGACAATCCGGTCCACGCCCCTGCGGCCCGCCGCGTCAGCCAGCAAATCTTCCTTCTTCGCGTCGGCCACCGCCAGACCCAAAGTCTGCACCGTTCCGTCAAACTTCTCAATCACCTTCAACAAGTCGTCCACCAAAAGCACGCTCAACGTGCGGCCCTGTGTCGGCTTTGGAATGTCCGCTCCCGACCCGACGAGAATCGTCCAGTCCGGCGACGCCGGAAAGCTGGCGCTGCGGCCGGCTTCCTCTAGCAGCCACGAGGCGCGGGCGAGACAGATGGCCGATGTCATTGCCGGACTCAATTCGCGCCGCGGATGCGCCCGGTTCTCCGCCTGAAATGCCTGCTTGAGTTCGTCCACAAACGGCCCGGCGTCGGCGTCGGAATCCCGTTCCAAAAATAAAACCTGCGGCGAGGAACATGCCTGCTGTTCAAATTGCCAGACATCCCGCGCGATGCGCTGGCACCACGAAGCCCGTTCGACCTCGCAATTCCAAACTGCAGCATCCATCGCCGCGACCGAAAGCCGCGGGCCGAACACGGCGATCCGCGCCCAATGAGGAAACGGCAGGCTGCGGACGTGGGAGACCGATTCCAGCCCGCCCCAAATCATCGCTCCGTCAATGTTTCTTGCCATCGCTTCCTGCATATCTTCACGCGAGTGGTCGAAGCTGAAGAGTTTAATCCGCCGGGCCAAGACGCCGCCGGAATCCACAGCCCGCAGCCTCTCGAATAATTTTTCCGTAACCTCAACCAGCCCGCTCGGAACGCGCACCAAGCTTCCGTTGCCGCCCAGCAACGCGCATGACATGGACAACAATGGCTGAATCTCGATATTCCCAGCCGGCCAGTGGCCGACCACTCCAATGGGAAAAAATTTCAGCCTGGCGCGTCCATCGTCATTCCAGGCTCCGTCCAACGAGCCGTCGCCCAACTCCCGTTTGAGAATGGGGTCCAAGGTGCCACGACGCAGCCAAAGGCGGAGAAATGGAACTCCGGGAATTTCGTCGAACACCTTTCCCTGGAGTGCCGCCGCCCATTGTTCAAAAATTTCCAAGGCCGTCTTGAGAGAAAACTCATCACTCGAGACAATTTCCCGGAGTTGTTTCGCCGCCTCACCGATCTGCTGCGGCGACTCCGCTGCTTGAATCAAATCACGCATGGATGACAGCTTCCTCCAGCAGCCGTTCGCGGACGGTTTCCACATTGCCACAGCCCCGCGTCTCGGCCTTCGGCGCCCGGCGGACAAAACGGAACGAGGTCCCGCGCCGTCCACAGGGACATTCGTCGGCGTGAATTACCTCGGCGATGTCCTCGGTCAAAGCCAAAAAGCCGGGAAAACTCGTCGGTAATATGCTGCACACCTGCACCAGCCCCTGTCCTCCCGTTGACACCGGCTCCAAGGTGAGCGGATCCCTGACCAGAACCTCGGCAAACGCCGGAACATGCTTGTTGCCGAATTCACAATCCGGATAAATTACGCCGACGTTCTCAATCATCCCGTAAAAATCCGTCACGCGTTCGGGCGAAGTGCCGAAGGCCGAGGCCACGCCCCGATTAAAAACGTCCTTGGACACGGCCTGCCGCTCCAGCCGCTTCCAGCCGCCGCTGTGCAGGACGCGCACGTTGGGCATTTCCAATTTGACGCCCTGCGATTGAAGAGGCTTCACAAAATGGTTCCAGATGACGTAAGTGAAACCATAAACGAGCACCTCGGCGTCTTTCCATTTCGCCGCGAACTCCCGGACCACATTCAAATTGAGATTTGGTTCAGCCGACGAATCGTTCTCCAGGCAACAAACGGTCTCCGTGGCAAAGGATCGGAGTCCCTGGATGGCGGCGCCGCGCGCTCCCAATTCGCCTCCGCCGGCCAGATTGGCGGAGACATCAATGACCAGATAGGGCCGGCGCGTCGGGCCGATGAAATCACGCACGATGGTCGTAACTCCCCGGCTCATCCTCTTGGCCGTGGCCGAATCCAACACCACCCGGCTGGGCACCTGGCCCGTCGTGGCGCTCGAAACGAGCGTGTGAGTCACTTCATTCTGCTCAATCAGCTTCAAAGGCGGATTCATCTTAAAAACGCCCACCGGCAGATAGGGTAAATCGGCCAGCCTGGCCGCGCTCCGATAGTCAACCGGCCATTGTTCAACATAGTTCCGATACTGCGGACTTCGTTGACAGGCATAAGTAATTTCGTCCTTGAAGAGCGCCAGCAGCCGCTCGTGACGTTCCGCCGGTGCAAGGTTAAAGGGCGCTGAACCCGCCAGAAGGGCACTGATGCGCTCGTCCAATTCAGGCGTTGAATTCATCCGATGACTTTCAATTGGTGGCGGGCGATTTTGCCGTTCGAAGTCTTGGGCAATTCGCGGATGATATGCACCGCGCTGCACGTCCAATGAGGCGGCAACGCGAGACGAACTCGATCAGGAAGATCGCCGGCTCCATTTTCCGGAACGATGAACAGTGCCAATGCTTCTCCCGCTTCTGGATGAGCCACCGAAGCGGCTGCGCATTCATAAACTCCCGGTGTCTCGGCCACCTTTGACTCGACCTCGGTAAAACTGACCCGGACACCACGGATTTTAATGAAATCATCCTTGCGGCCTTTGATCCAGATGCAGCCATTTTCGTCCAATAAAGCCAGATCGCCGGTCTTGAGCCAGCCATCGGTAAACTTACGGGCGGTTTCTTCCTCATCCTCAAAATAACCGTCGCAAATCGAAGGCCCCTTGACCCAGATTTCGCCCGTCTGCCCTCTGGGAAGTTCCCGCCCGTCTTCATTCACGATGCGCAACTCCAGATTGTCCAGCAACACGCCCGCGCTGCCGAGATTTGTTTCCAAGTCTTCTGGTGGCAGGCAGCTTATGCGCGCCGTGGCTTCCGTCTGGCCATACATGACGAAAAACCGGGAGGTGGGAACAATTTCTCGCATCCGTTGAATGCTTTCGGGCGCAAGCGGCCCACCCGCCTGGAGAAAACGCCTCAAGCCGGGCAACGGAATCGAAGCAATGCTTGATCGCCGCAAAAGGATGTTAAAAACGGTTGGAACGCCGGCAAAAGTGGTGCAGGCATGAGTGTTGATGGCGCGCAGGACTTTGTCCGGAAACATGAAGCGCGAATCAAACACCACCCCGCCGCCCTGATAAAGATGCGTGTGAATCACACTCGCCCCAAAGCAGTAACTTAACGACAGCACCAGCATCGCCCGCTCGTCCGTTCCCAACGATTGGCTGCGAATAATCGCCTCGGTGTTGTCAATTAAATTTCGGTAACTGACCCGCACCAATCGCGGCACGCCCGTGGAACCGGAGGTGGGCATCAAAGCTGCGAGATCTGTTTCCGCACAAGAAGCCGGAGGCAACGAACCAACGGCAACGGCTTTGAAGTCGCCAACAAAATGGCGGGCGGCCAGTTTCTTCGGCCATTCACAACGAATTCCCTCGCCCGTCCAGACTGCGTTAGCACGGGTTCGGAGACAAAGCGATTCACCGGAGACCGAGAACGTCCGATCCTCCAACGGAATCGGCACCAAGCCGGCATACATGGCGCCTAAATAAGCAATCGTGCTGCCTGGATTAAGGCTGCAACTGATCATAATTCGATCACCGGGTTGGAGGCCGCCAGACAAAAAACCCGCCGCGGCGCCGGCAATCCGTCCCGGCAATTCCTCCGCCGCAACGGTCAGGCCGGTGGCTGCGTCGATCAGCACCGAAGCCGCACCCAATCGCCGGACCAGACGGCCCGCGAAATTTGACTCGACTGATTTGCTCACCTTGCTATTTCGCCAGCTTGGAATTCACAATCTTTGCGATCTGGCGGACATTCTCCATTTCCATCACCTCGTCCACGTCAAAGCTCAAACCGAACACGCGCTCCAGGCTGCTGACCAAAACGACGTGCCCCATCGAATCCCACGCCGGAATGTCGCCCGGTTTGGTTTCGATGTTCACCGAACCGGGGTCAACATCAAATGCCGCCTTGAACGCCTCCTGAATTTTAGCCAATAAAATCTGATCTTCCATATTGTTGGTTTAAGGTTGTTTGGTTTTCTTGTTTTAATTCCTAGCGGCCTTCGCGGAACCGAACGCTTTTTGCGATGCTCCTTTTTTTGTTGTTTCAGCACCAAGCGGAAACTCCCGCGCCACCATCCACGACCAAAGTATGGCCGTTTATACCCGAAGCCGCCGATGAACACAAGAATTGAGCCGCCCAGGCAACTTCCTCCGCCGTGACCAGCCGGCCCAACGGTGAACGGCGTGCGGCTTCCGCCAATTTCGCCTCTCCGTCGGGAATCGCCTTCCAAGCGTCGGTGGCAATCGCGCCGGGCGCCAGGATGTTCACCTTGATGCCGCGCGGCGCGAGTTCCACGGCAAGATGACGCGTCAGAGATTCCAAGGCGCCCTTCGACGCGCCCACAACGGTGTAACCGGACAACGCCCGCTGCGCGCCGGGAGAACTCACCGCAACCACGCTTGAACCGCTGGTGAATCTCGGCAGGAGGATTTTCATCAATTCGAAGAACGACCGGACGTTTAGCTGGAACGTCCAGTCCAGATGGCGCGAAGTCAGTTCGGAGAATGGGCGGTGCGCTCCGGTCGCCGCACAATGGAGAAGGCCCGAAATTGTCGGACCGAATTTTTCAACGGCGGCTTCGATTTGTTGCAATCCCTCCGGAGTCGCGAGGTCGGCGCGGCACAATTCAATCCGCAAATTTTCTTTCTCCGCCAGGGCTTTGAGTTCCCGTGCCGCGGCCTCGTTTCGCAGATAGTTGGCAACCACCAATGCGCCAGCCCGCGCGAACCGGAGGGAAATGGCCTTGCCGATGCCGCGTGTGCCGCCGGTGACCAAATAGGTTCCCGACATGGAAAAATCAGCATTCATAGTTTGCAATCACAAGCTCAAGACAAGCCACGCTCCGGGTTTTAATTTGCTGTTCCAGCACGGAATGTCTTCCGCGCCCGCCTCCGCAACGGAGCGATGCGGTCGCGAATCTCCATCATTACCTTCCGCGCCACCGGCCAGCAAATTGCACCGGACGACTTCACACTCCTAAAATCAACCTGATTTACCGGCAGGCTGGAAATATCAAGCGACTGTCCGGCCGAAACGGAAATTGGTCCGACAACTTCGGGGCCGGTCGCGCGAAGCAATTCCCCGCCGCGGCTCTTGATCACGAGCGTCTCGCCCGCGCTTTCCTGTCCGACCCAGGGCCGGTTGATGAAGATTTCGTTGACGCCTTCCGGCGCTACAACATGAACCGCGCGCGAATACAACTTCAGAAAAAGCGTGCCGCCGCTGCGGAATTCCTTGTAGTTGGACCGGACAATGTCTTGTGGCGAAGCCCAGGTTGCGGCGGGAAGGCAATTGACGACACGGGCGAAGTCGGCCAAAAGCTGAAGTTGGTCCGCCGCATCTTGATGGTGGCCGGCCAATAGAATTGGCTGCCCCAGAAACGCCGCAAGCAACACTTCATTCTTCCAATCCGCCGACATTTTGATTCTTGGAAGCACCGGGAGTCCTCCGCCAAGCATTTCACTCATATCCATGCCGACGCCGGCGGCCCAGGCTGTTTGGGGATTATGTTTGACCAACAACTCCGAGCTTGTTAGCGCGGCTTCATAGTTGAGCGCCAGCAGGGGCGCAAAAAACGATTTCCCAATCGCTCCATGCGGCGCCTCCATGATTCTTGAAACGGAGACACCATGTCTTCGTTCGAGTCCCTCCAAGCGTTGAAGCGACTGCGCGGCGATGGCAAGAGGCGTCGTGCCGTTTCTTTGCGACACAAGCTCCTTGTAAGTGTGATTGTTGCCGTGAATCAGCAGGGACAGACGGGGATGGGACGAGCGCAAGGTTTCCGCCACACGGCCATTCACCCACCAGGCATCCAGTGGTATCGTCGCCACTGAAGCAAAGTAGTTGTGCTTGACCGAATGCGCCGCCAATGCTCGGTAGTCGAGGAATCCATACGAGCGCCAATAGAGACTCGGGTCGTCAAAAACAAAACAGGCGCGCGGGGCAGGAGATTTCCAGTCAGCGTCCTTCACCACTTGCCGGAGGAAATGCATCAGCGGGAGAAGCCCCATAAACCGGCGCCCATTCCAATAATCGAATAGATATTCATCCTCGCCCAACGAAGGCAGCGGAACTCCTGCGAACAAGCATGAACCCAATCCCCGCGGTCGGTTCACCCACACCGCGCTTTTGCCCCTCGATGCAAGAACTTGATCTCCGGGCTCGTTTGCTATGGAACAGCCACCGGAGCCATCCTTTTCTACCATCACTTGATTGCGCAAACACGGTTCGAGGTCTTGTGCCTCACCAAAACGCACGGGCTGGCTTCCGTTGACGGATTGATTATCACTTTCCATCATCACAACCAAAACCGGCAGGCCATCGGCAGCGGTGGCCAGGCCGGCGGCGATATTGCCATCAAGGACAATTAATGCGTCCACACCATCGAGGCCATCGGACGGCACCCGCCTGAATTCAATCGGATATAATTGACCGAGTGTCTCAAACAAATGCCCATACCGATCACTCGTCGAATTCTCGAGCAATCCGACGCGCTTGATTTGTGCGGGGAAAATCATCTCATTTCGGAGTTGAACACCAACCAGCCACGTTGGTCAATCATGGAAGCTACATGCAGGAATCCCGCCTGCCCAGCCCCCGGCATGCTGGCGAGAGGAATTTTGAGTTCATTTCACCGGGGTGCCCGATGCACAAGTTTCTGCACCACATTGGCAACAGAACCAAGAACCAGCTTTCTTCCATAGAATGCTTCTGCGTATTCGGCGCAACATTCCATCCCGCGCAGTCGCATCAGGGCGAGGAACATGTCCCGGCTAAACCAATGTTTATCGCTTTGCGTCGTGAAATACCGGCGCAGGTTGTCCGCCTTTTCCTTCGCCAATTGTTGGTTGAGTTGCACGAAGAGATTCGGCGAAGAAAAGTCGCCATCATATTTCGGAATTTCGTATTCGAGTATCAAATGGTTCCGAAATGTGTTCCACGTCAAATCGGAAACCAGCCGGTGATCCTGATGCCGGTCATCCCGAAAATGGGTGAACACCAGATCAGGTTTCACGCGTGATTTCAACGACTCGAAGAAATCCTTGATCGCGGCACCTTCAAAAGGGAAGTAGCCATTTCGGAATTGTTTGATGATCACTTGCGACTTGCCGGCATCCTGAAGAAACGCCCGCGCGCTGCCTTTCGCCTCGGCCCGCCGCTTCCCGTCGGCGGTAAAAACCACCCACCACACGGCAAGTCCGGGCCGTTCCTGGGTGAGCTTCCGGATCGTGGCGCCACAGCCGATTTCAATGTCATCGCTATGGGCTCCCAGACAGAGCACATTTTTGATTCCCTGAAAATGAAGTTCTTTCATCATTACCTGTCTCGTTAGCCCTGATTCTGCCAGATGGCCCACGGTGCCTTGCCCTGTCCAAACACATCTTCGAGATCCTGTTTCTCCTTGAACGTGTCCATGCAAGCCCAATAGCCGTCATGCAGATAGGCCATAAGCTTGCCTTTGGCGATGAGACGTCGAAACGGTTCCTCGACCAATTCCTCTCCTTCGCGCATATTTTCGAAAATTTCCTGCCGCAAGACCATGAACCCGCCGTTCATTTGCGCGCCCGCATCGCGAATGTGCTTTATGCTCTTCACAACCCCGCTGGAGTCCGCATCTATCAGATGGAAGCTGGCCCGGGGCTTAACACTCACAAAGCAGGCAACATTCTTGCTCCGCTTAAACGCCTCAATCATTGATGGAAGCAGCACGTCCGAAAGCCCGTCGGTGTAATTCGCCAGAAACATTTCCTCGCCTTTCAAATGCTTTTGCACCGCCTTCAAACGCTGGCCAATGTTCGAAGCCAGCCCGGTGTCCACGAACATTATGTTCCAATCTTGTATGTCATTGGCCAGCAATTTCACATTTTTGCCTCCCTTGGAAAGAACAAAATCGTTCGTCACACACTCGTCGTATTCAAGAAAGTATTTCTTGATGACGTCGGCCTTGTAACCCAGGCACAAAATAAAATCCTTGTGCCCGTAATGAGCGTAATATTTCATGACGTGCCACAGAATGGGGCGGTATCCAATGGGCACCATCGGCTTTGGCACGGCTTCCGAATACTCGCGCATGCGCATTCCGAGTCCGCCGCAAAATAAAACTACTTTCATGATCAGTCCGTTGCTATTTTTTGTTGAGTTTCGCCATTTCCATTTCCCCGTTCAGGGAATGACGTGAACGCCAGGTATGGGCACCACAAACTTGCCTCCCCAACCGCGTATGCGGGTCATCTGCTTGATAATCTCATCCTTGAAATTCCAAGGCAGGATCAGCAGGTAATCCGGCTTCATTTCGTCAATTTTTTCGACGGGGAAAATCGGGATGTGCGTTCCGGGCAGGAATTTACCCTGCTTGTATGGGTTTCGATCCACCGTAAAATCCAGGAAATCCGTCCGAATGCCGCAATAATTCAACAGCGTATTGCCTTTTCCGGGAGCACCGTATCCCGCAACATTCTTGCCTGAACGCCGGGCCTGAATCAGAAAATCCAAGAGGTTTCGCTTGGTTGCCTTTACCTGTTCCGCAAACGACGAATATGTGCTCATTCGATCAAGTCCGGCGGCAAGCTCGCGGTTCCGTAAATCCACCAACCGCGAGCTGACCGGCTTGGAATTGTCTTCCACATGCCGGGCGTAAATCCGGATGGATCCGCCATGCGTCGGGATTTCTTCCGCGTCAAACAAGGTCAAGTCATGCGCCGCGAAAATCCTTTCGACCGCGAGGAGGGAGAAATAGGAAAAATGCTCATGGTAAATTGTGTCGAATTGATTTTCCTCCATCAGCTTGATCAAATGAGGAAATTCCAACGTCGCGACGCCCCGTGGATTCAGCAGAATCCGAATGCCACCGACGAAATCGTTCAAATCAGGCACCTGCGCCAGGACGTTGTTGCCAATAACGAGATCAGCCTTCTTGCCGTCCACCACCATCCCTTCAGCCGTCTTGCAACCGAAAAATGTCACCAGTGTCGGCACCCCTTTCTCCACGGCAACATTTGCCACATTGGCCGCCGGCTCAACTCCCAGCGATGGAATGCCCTTTCTTACAAAATTCTGCAGCAGATAACCGTCGTTGCTGGCCAATTCAACCGCCAGGCTCTCTTTGCCTAGGTTCAGTCGCTTGATAATCATATCTACATAGTCTCTTGCGTGCGCCAACCATGTGTCTGAGTAGGAAGAAAAGTAGGCGTATTCAGTAAAAATGTGCTCCGGGCTGACGTATTCCTGAAGTTGGACCAGAAAACACTTATCACATACTCGCACGTGGAGAGGATAAAACGCTTCCATTTGGTTCAACTGCTCGGGGCTAACATAGCTCTCGCACAGAGGCGACATTCCCAAATCCACAAAAGTATGCGTGAGCAGACTGGCACAAAAGAGACATTTTGGATTTTGGGAGGCTATTGAAGCCTTGCCGCGCCCCGTGGAAAGGGTGCCGTGAGAAGTGAGGCAAGACAGTTCTTTTTGCATATCAGTTGGTTTGTCAGTTTCGACGCAGAGTTAATGCAAACGCGTCGGTTAAGGCAAGCATTGTCGGCCTGGCCGAGTTCAATCTGCCAGGCGCAATAATTCGTGTTTTAGCAATGCTTCAGCCGCTTGATCCAATTTGTTGAAATCCAATCCCGAACGCTCCGCGATATCAAGCAAAGAATGCGCACCATCTGAGAAATTTAGAACCCACAGCAGGGCTTCTTCAAACGCGCTGCCACTCGAACCGCCCATGTTGCGATAAAGCCCACGACGCCCAAGCTGCGGTTCGCACTTTGGATTCAGATTCAGATAGAATTGGTTCTTTTCCAATGTCCTTACGATGGACAGCAGCCGATGAAGAGATCCGGCCAGTGCCTCCGGTTTGACAAGGCTTAAATTGTCAGCCGAGGTGTGATACTCGGGATACTTGCCATTGGGTGTCCGCATAAAACATCCAACGGGCAGATTAATCCCTGGTGAGCAGTATTGACGCTCGTCATATCCATGCGGGGAGAAATCTAACACAGCAAAATCGTCCCCTGCATGCCGCAAGACATGCTCCACAACTCGATCAATTTCCGTGTTCCCTTGACGGCTTCGTTTGTAGTTGAAATGACCGGCATCGCCAAGACACGAAAGCACAAGGCCATGCTTGATCTGTGGGAGGTTCGGTTCATTCAAAGCCAGCCAGGTAATCGCACCAATCGTCCCCGGAATCCATAAAAATCGGTAGGAATAGCGCAATGGCAACCCGGACAGATGTTGGGCCATTTTTGCCGCGACGGCCATTCCCGACAAGTTGTCATTGCAGAGTGAAGGATGGCATGAATGACACGAAATCAAAACCTCGTTATTGGTCGCACCCTGGATCCTAAACTCGCCATAAGTCAAATACCCAGGCTCAAGAGAGGCATCAATGCATACCTCATAATCTTCTTGATCAAAGCTGTCCAGTTGCCGCTGCGTCAGGCAAAACCCCCAGGTTTCCTTGTAGTATGTCGTGCGGTAAGGAATCCAATCAGGTTTTTCCGGCAAGGCAAAAAGGTGCGTGCGGAGTTCTGAAAACTGCATTCTGAGTCTTACTGGAATGCTATAGTTCACAACGTGTAAATTGTTCTTTTGGAAATCAACAACCTTCACACCCCTGCTGTTCTTGATATAAGCATCACGAATGTTCCATTCCTTCGGCACCACCCAGTCGAAAACCTGAGTTCCGGTCGGCACCTCGTGCAAAGACAGCCCGACGTAATTCTGGAGTTTCTGCAAGCTCTCCCGAACTCCATTTCCTGTAATACTTCGACAAATTGGGTATAGCGCTGAAATCGTTTCACCCAATTCATCGCCTTCCCGGCCGGGTTGCCAGCCTTCAAAAAGGTCATTAATGTTCTTGTGAATAATTGCCATAAGCCGTGCAATTGTATCCGGTGATATTAACTCAACAAAGGCCAATTCAGCTCTTGTTCCGACATTGCCGAAATGGGAAGCGGCCACTTTATGCCGAGCTTAGGATTGTTAACTGCTGCCCGGTGAAATCCGCGTGCAGCATGGAAACGCGAATCGGCTCGCACTGCCCCTAGTGCGCTAAAGCCGCTATCAACAATAATAACTTTTACTTTATTTAGTCAATTTACATTAAGAAATAGAATCAATATGCAATTGTCTATTTTAAGGATCAGGCTGATTTCCACAGGGTCATACGTCGTTTTAGCTCTGGCTCAATTCCACCGAGCAGTTTCCACGCTTTGTCCTTGTCTGAAATCATTGAAACCGGTAGTGGCCATTCCAGCCCCAGTCCGGAGTCGTCATAGAACAATCCACTTTCGACTTTTGGGGTGTAAAATTCTCCCACCTGGTAGCTGGTCTCTGTCTTGTCACATAATACTTGGTAGCCGTGAGCAAAACGTTCTGGAACATAAATGGCGCGGCCGTTGTCTTCGTTAAGCTCGACTGATATATGTTGTAAATAGGTGGGACTTTCCGGACGCAGATCCACAATAATATCCAAGACTGCACCCCGTGTGGCGCGAACAAGCTTCGTTTCGAGGGCGGGTGGAAATTGAAAGTGCATTCCACGAATCGTGCCCTTTTTGAAGTTGAAAGCAACATTAGCTTGGGCAATTATCGGTTTCAATCCATTCACTTCGAACTCCTTTTGACAAAAGGCACGGGCAAAATAACCCCGATCATCCTCCCGTCGCTCCAAGTCAATAATGTAGGCTCCCTTCAGTTTTGTCTCGGTTAATATCATATCCTTGTTCTTAATTATGGCGATAAAGTTGGAAGGCAGTCACCAATTTTTTTGGCTATCTGAACTTTCAGAGAAAACAAGATTGGTTAATTAGTGGGATATTATTACTAACGAAAGATTAAACGTAACCTGAACTATATGGCTAGCCTGAATGTCGTAAAGCGTATAGTTCGTGCCGCCTTTTTGCACGACGCTGCCGTCCAACAGCCATTGGTTCACCACAAAGTTGAGATTCGGAGCAGCCGTAAATATCTCGTTAATGCCTGCATTTACCTCAAAGCTGCCCTTGGGGCTAACACTGCCGCCGCTTACTGCGGACGCACTGATTGTGTATTGGTTCGGTATGTAAGTGAATGTTACTTGCACACTATGGCTGGCTTGGATGTCATTAAGTGTATAGCTAGTGCCGCCCGTTTGCACGACGCTGCCGTCCAACAGCCACTCGCTCACTACATAGCTGGCGTTTGGACCGGCTATAAATGTCTGGTTGGTTCCTGCGCTTACTACGAAACTGCCATTGGGATTAATGCTGCCGCCGCTTCCAGCCGAGACATTGATTGTATATCCGGTTGGTGCCAATGTCCAGCTTGCACGATAAAACCGCTGGCCTCGGCTTAAGGTGTTGGTATCGACTATTCCGACACTGTTCCCGGTGCCGACAATGTTTGTCACGATTGGCGACCATGAACCACTCGTCAAATTGGTCGTGTTCTGTAGTGAATATATTTGCCCCAAAGCGGTGTTGAAATGGATTACGAACTCACCATTGCTAAGGGTGATTGTGATTGGATTTGTCACAACCGGATCCAGCACTGCCGCCTTGAACGCCGCCACTTGCATCAGCCACTGACTTGGAGAATTCAAGCTGGCCGTTGCGGCGTAAGTGCCAAGTGTGGCCGCAGTCGTATCTTCGATAATATCAGAATCAGGAACAGTAATAAATCCAGCAAACCCGGCACCAGCCTCTGTAAAAGCACCCGAAGTCAGGCCCGCCCCAAAAATGAGATCATTGGTCAATGTGGTGGTCACCGGCCCACTGTTCGCACTTGTTCCACTCCCGCCAGCGGAACTGCCAGCAGCGAAGACATTTGACTGACTTAAGCCCGAAAATTCAGCAGCTCGAAAATCAACGAAAGCGGCATTCTGATTAAATAGGGCAGTCACCGTGTTGGCTCCACCTGTTATATTGGTTGCGTAGTAAATGGCTTGGCTCATACCGTTGCTGCGATAAGTCGGAACGGCCACTTGATAAACATTCCCGGCAGAATCACTGACAACGCTAATGCTGGCGCTGGTATCAGACCAACCGATGGCAAGGATGTTGAGGTCTCCCTGAATTTGTGCAAATGGATATCCCACCGCAACTTGGGATTGGGGTGTTTGGGGTGTCGCATAATTCTGTTGGACCAGCGAGGGCTGAACAGGGACAGTCGGGGGAGACGTCTCCAACGCCAATACCCAGCCCCCGTCCCCATCCGCATTGTTTCCGGGTGGTGTGAAGTTTTGCGTGCCTGTGTTGGAAAATGGTGACCCACTGATTGGAATGTAACCACCGCTGCTCGGATCATACCACCGCGCCACCGCCGGGCCGCTCATCTGGCTCATGTTTACACTAAATTGCCCCAAGACCGGAGTGTATACCAACACCAAACTCCCATCCACCGTCCGTGCCACTGCTAGATAGTTGTTGTTGGCCACATACCCGCTGCTTGAATAAGTCCCATATCCCGCTGTCACAACCGTATGATTGGTGTCTGGCACCAGATTATACCAAGTTCGAGGCGCAAACAACGCCCTCACATACCTCATTTCCACCGCGCCAGGCGTGTCTAAATTTGCCTGCCATCCGCTCAAAAACGGCCATATATAATGATTCCCATACATCTGTCCGGCGCCCCCGCTCAACAGCGTCCAGTATTCCTGCTTGCGTAAGACCGGCGTCGTCGTCACAGGCTCACCCGCAACCAAAGCCTCAAACTCATAGTTAGCCTCCTCCATGAACACGGGTATGTTGGTTGATTGACGGTATGCATGCAGAACCTCGTCGTATGTCGGATAGTATGTGTAGGCTCCGTTCAATCCGACGATGGATGCCCAGTTTGTGTCGTCCAGCGAACTACTCAAAAGATAGTTCAGTTCCACCGTCTGAAGGTGATTCGTGTCATTATCCTTAATGCCCGATGCTATGGCTGTTATCACTGCGTCATTCGCTGAATTGGACCAAGTTTGAAAATCATTCCCACTGATCCAGAGAATGTTTGGAATATTCTTGTAGCGATTGCCGAGATACTGGCCGTAAACGCGACAATTGATCGTCCCATTGGCAAGGGCCGTTGTCAACATTCCGCCAGTGTCCAGCGGGTCAAGCATCACCTGAATCCCATTGGTCGCCGCCATTCTAATAATCTGATCCACATAAGCGAAATACGCTTCATTTGGGGTGGTTAGGTCGTAATTAGTAGTGCTCGTTATGGTATTTGTAAATGGCAAGGTTCCGTCCAATAGGCTGCCATCCTGTCGGCCGCCCGTATAAGGGACGCAAAGTAATTCAACCCACAAACTATTGAAGCCGTTCGTTGCGCGGTCGGCCAGATAAAATGCGGCGTTTGTTTCAGAAAGGTTTACGATTAAAGAATGCGGTGAATCTCCAATCAATAAAAATGGAGTATTGTTTTGATCCACCAAGTAGCGACCGCCAGCACTAATCTTGAGCGGATAAACCGGACTAACCGCCGCGACAGGAAGAATCAGCAAAAGAAGCAGGAAGACTGAACCAGCTAGCCTCCAAATTGCCGCGCCAAGCCGGCCCCGACCGGTCGAAAACCATCGGAACCAGGGATTCGTCTCACATTGTCTGCTTATTCTCATGCATTTCAGCAATTCAGTAAGTATAACTTAATGTCGAATATCTTCAGTTGATTATGGCCGGCGGGTTGTAAATATAGGGCCGGTCTGGGTGAACCAGGCGTAGCGATTCCGAGAGTTGTTCCACTTCCTGCATGGTGATGTTCCGGACTTTTCGAAAGATATAAACTGTGGCTCCGCCATGATCATTCACTTTGACTCCACCGTCCATCGTGTATTCGACACCAGCGTCAAGATTGAACTGATATGGAAGTTTGTCAAACGCGCCCGCAATCCCCGATCCTTCCAGAAATTCCTCTTCCGGCACCATAACGATCTGTTGCTCCGCTGGATCGAAGACCGTATGAATGGGACTGGCAACAATCACATACCTTGCATGCAACAGCTCAACGGGAAAGCCGTCTCGTTTGTCAATTTCACGAGAGTAATCAACAAAATCCGGGGTCTTGAAATTTTGATTCAACGACCGGTTGAGCGCCAGTAGGGCCGAAGAATTAATGGTCGTATTAGATCCGAGCACATAAATCCGGCCGTATCCGTGCGAAAGCAAAATTGCATCCATCGTCTCGCTAAGTCGCATCCACTCGGCGAGGTCGCCACGGGTGAGAGGCGCACCGTCCACAACCCCGATAAGAGGTTGTAACGTGGCAGGTGCGGCTTTCGACAAGGACGTGAAAGACAAGGTTGTTGTCAAAATGCCCACCGGGATCAGGCACGTTGCAAAACGCCATTGGAATTTCTGAAGCCCGACGGCAACACAAATCGTAGCCCAAGGCAACATCATGGCTAGCAGCAAATAATGGTGTTGCGGACCGAAATCCTGCGTATGTCCAAAATCGGCAACGGCCCCGACAAGTTGAACAACTTGAAAGACAACCAATTTGCGAAGGTGCGGTATCGAGTAGCCGTAAGCAAGACCACCGAGGAATAGCAGAATGAAGACAATTCCGGGTGATGAAAAAGTGTTTGTGAAATACTGCGAGATTGTTTTTGACACCCGGAAGGCCGCGTAGCGGCCGGCGAAGTCATATGACAAGAGCTCCCGAATGAAACGGGGCGAGACCAGAAACGTCAATGCGATAAACACGATCGCGCTACCGCCCGGAACGGCTGCACGGCGGAGAATCGCCGGCCAGCGTAATCCGCCCCGCCATTGCTCGAAGGCATCCCAGAGACAAAGCATCCCAGTAGAAATCCAAAACCACAAAATCCAATACAAATACCAACGTCGAAAATACACCAAACCGACAAGCAGTATCGCGATCACCAACCAGACAAGCATGTCGTCCATTTTTGAGCGTTGTTTTTGGCTCCAATAGAAAAATAATGACATTACCAGAAAACAAAATACTATGCCGCCACCATCAGGATAGCCGCGAAGCAATGGAAGCCAAAATGCCGGCGTCAGCAGGGCGATCAATGCGCCGGCAAACCATGCCGCAGGCCGTATTGCATTGATATGCAGACTAAATTCGTTGTGTTGCAAGACGGACACAAGCCAGATCATTAAAAGTAGTGCCGGCACGAGATAGAGATTACCGTTTGCCATAACGTAAGCGGTTCGCGAGAACGAAAACAGGTGCAGTTTCTCGCCCACAGCGATCGCAACGGCAGCAGGCACAACAGGTTCAGCTGTATATTCCTGATCCCGGATGGATCCCACCACATCACGGACAAACCTTATATGAGTCGCCGTCATATAATAATGCTCGAACTGGCCGCAAATGCCCCAATAACAGTCATAATCCCAAGAATAAAGCGTATGCTCATGGCGAACGTAAAGAAACCATGCGACGTTCAGCAAAAGAACACTAGCAATAATCCATCCAATCTTTTGCCAGATACTGCGATTCATGATAACATCTTCAGGCATCTGACCCACGATCCGGGCAATTCTCGTGCTTCGAAAGATGAAGCGGAAATGTTGCGGTTTTATTCAAGTGTTTTCGTGCCAGAAATATGCTTCATTTATCTGCTGCGTGCGGATGAGGTGCTGAATCTGTTTCAAGCGGGTAAAGGTCCGGTGTTGGAACATCTCCAGCGGCATATCAATCCGTTTGAACAAATCATGCAGTTGCCGCGCTCCACGCCGTGCGTCCCAAACACACTGGAACCCCGGAAGATGCTTCCGAATTTTATTAAAGGAGACCCGATAGCTGCGATTGTCAGCATTGGAAGAAGCGAATGAAAGTTGGCATCCAGGAAACGATTCGGCCACGATTTCCGCTATTTCTCGCACGCGATAATTATGTGCCGTGTCACCAACGTTGAACACTTCATTATGCACGGCTTCACGTGGTGCTTCCAAAACCGAACTAATGGCACGACAGATGTCCAAGCCATGAACCAACGGACGCCACGGAGTCCCGTCACTCGTCATCCTGATTTCTTTGGTCGTCCAAGCCAGCCCGGCAAGATTATTCAGCACAATGTCAAATCTCATATGCGGGGAGGCTCCATAGGCGGTGGCATTTCTAAGGAATGTTGGCGAGAACTGTTCGTCTGCCAATAGCCTTATGTCGCGTTCGACCCATGTTTTACAAGTTGCATAGGCGGTTTGAGGATTCACTGGCGATGTTTCGTCCACATAGTCTCTTTCTGCAACTCCATACACACTACAGGACGACATATAAATGAACTGCTTCACGCCGGCCTTGCGGGCCAGTTCTGCCAGTCGCACCGATGCTTTATGGTTGATTTCATATGTAATCTTCGGCGCTAATTGTCCTATTGGATCGTTCGATAACTCGGCCATATGCACTAACGCATCCACGCCATAAAGGTCTCCCGGTTCGATCTGACGCAGATCTTTGGCTAGTGTCATGGGTGTCGTCGCTCCGCTACGATACAGGGTTCCTTCCTTATAAAATCCCGTGTCGAATCCAATCACTTCGTGGCCATGCCTCAATAATTCTGGGGCGAGCAATGACCCCAAATACCCTTCACTGCCTGTTACACATATACGCATATTTATTACTCTTTCAACTATCTGCTTGAATCGCCAAACCTAGTGGCTTTTAGATATTACACGGACAAGAACTAGCAAATAATTACACCACGGCTGATTCTGAACATTTATTGGCCTCGGCTTGCGAGGCGGTGGGAGCTTCAAAAACACGCTCGAGCCAGATTTCACGCCAATACGAATAAATGCCTCTTGGACAAAACATTCTACAATTGCTGTAGCGAGATTGGCAAAAAACACCATCTAAAATGATAGATTCATTTTTCAGCTTTACGATCCTTCCTGTTTTTTCATCAATTATTCTGTTTACCCGTTTTAACACACGGTAAGTGCCGCCACAAAATGGAACCATCTCGGCATCAAAATATAGCCCGCGATTTTTATTTTCAATATTCAATGTTTTGAGTATTTCCGTGTGTGTTTTAACTCTCACGAGTTCTCCGGGTTGCAAGTTTAGAGGGTTTGCTGGCGCCGGCGTCGGTTGGTCAAGCGGTATGGTTCCC